>Ga0079224_100016005_pt1 | contig 10514 bp, 8 predicted proteins | sample Stecom2015_FD_80414 | JGI IMG/M metagenome (GOLD analysis project Ga0079224, IMG submission 80414) | Agricultural soil microbial communities from Utah to study Nitrogen management - Steer compost 2015 | ecosystem: Environmental > Terrestrial > Soil > Agricultural land | place: USA: Utah...
CACGTCAGGGTGCCCGGTTCGCTACGGTTGGCTCACCGTGGCAGTGACGCCTCCCCCCTCCGGCCCGTCGCAAGCCGCCGGCGTCTCTGCCGGCGCGCTCCTGGGTGCGCGCTACCGCCTCGACGAGCTCCTCGCGTCCGGGGGCATGGCGCAGGTCTGGCGGGGCACCGACGAGGTGCTCCGGCGGGCGATCGCCGTCAAGATCCTCCACCAGCACCTGGCAGCCGACGAGACCTTCGTCACCCGGTTCCGGCACGAGGCCATCGCCGTCGCCCGCCTGTCGCACCCGGCCATCGTCGCCGTCTACGACACCTGCAGCGACAACGGCATCGAGGCCATCGTCATGGAGCTCGTGCGGGGCCAGACCCTGCGCCAGCGCCTCGACCAGGGCCCGATCGACCCCTGGGTGGCCGCCAACATCGCCGCCCAGGTCGCCGGCGCACTGGTGGTCGCCCACGCCGCCGGCCTGGTCCACCGCGACATCAAGCCGGCCAACATCCTCCTCTCCGAGGACGGCCGGGTGAAGGTCAGCGACTTCGGCATCGCCAAGGCCGCCGAGTCGGCCGACCTCACCCAGGAGGGGTCGTTCCTCGGCACGGCCAAGTACCTCGCCCCCGAGCAGGTCGAGGCCAAGCCGGTCGACGGGCGGACCGACCTCTACAGCCTGGGCGTCGTCCTCTACGAGATGCTGTGCGGCCGGGTGCCGTTCGAGGCGGACACCTCGTCCTCGACCGCCCTGGCCCGGCTCCACAACGACCCGCCCCGGCCGCGGCTGATCAAGCCGGGCGTCCCGCGCGAGCTCGAGGCCATCACCATGCGGTTGCTCGCCCGGAACCCCGACGACCGGTTCCCCACCGCGACCGACGTGCGAGCAGCGCTGCTGAGCGCCGGGGCCGACGACCGGGCGCCGACCACCGACGAGGTCACCGCCGCCGCGCCGGTCCCGCCGACCGTCGGGACGCCGGCCGCGCGGCCCGCCCCCGACTCGCCCGGGACCTGGCACACGCCGCCCGGCGGCAGCTCCCCGCCGCGGTTCGCCGAGAGCGAGCGTCGCTGGCTGATCCCGACGCTGCTGGTGGTGCTCGTGGCGGTCGCGCTCGGGGTCGCCGGCCTCCTGCTCCAGGGCTCCGGCGACGGCCTGTTCGGCGACGACCCCGGGGACGAGCCGTCCGACGAGCCCGTGGAGTCGACCGGCGACCTCGCCACCATCGTCGGCACCATCGACTTCGACCCCCAGGGCGACGGGTCCGAGCACCCGGACGAGGCGCGGAACGGCTACGCGTTCGACGGCGACCCGAGCACGTCGTGGTCGAGCGAGCGGTACAACACGCCCGAGTGGGGCGGCCTCAAGGACGGCGTCGGCCTGATCCTCGAGCTCGACGAGCCGGGCCCGGTGCGGGGCCTCGAGATCGACACGGGCGTCTCCGGCTGGCACGCCGAGGTGTACGTCGCCGACGAGCCCTCCTCCGGGCTGGACGGGTGGGGCGACCCGGTGGCCGAGCTCGACGGCACCGGGGGCACGGCGACGGTCGAGGGCATCGACGCCGAGGGCGGTGCGGTGCTGATCTGGTTCACCCGCGCCGGCAGCGGCAACCTCGTCCGGGTCGACGAGGTCCGCGTCTCCCGCTGACCTACGCTCACGGCCATCACCCCCGCAGCCTCCGATCAGAGCCTCGTCGACGCCGCACGGACGGGTGACCGTGGCGCGCTCGACGCGCTGCTGCGCCGGCACCACGACCGGATCTGGCGCCTGTGCCGTCGCCTGGTCGGGGACGACGCCGACGCCCGGGACGCGCTGCAGGAGGCGCTGATCGCCATCGCCCGGGGCATCCGCAGCTTCGACGGCCGGGCCGCGTTCACGACGTGGTCCTACCGGGTGGCGACCAACGCCTGCCTCGACGAGCTGCGCCGCCGGCAGCGCCGTCCGGTGCCGGGGCTGGTCGAGGCCGCCGACGACGGCCGCGGGATCGCCGTCGTCGGCGGCCCGGCGACCGCCGGCGACGGGGCCGAGCGCCGTACGGGCCTCGGCGACCACCCCGGGCCCCGGCCGGCGGCCGAGGGCGACGGGGGCATCGGCGCCGTCGCCGACCGGCTCGACGTCGACGCCGCACTCGCCCGCCTGCCCGCGGCGTTCCGGGCCGCCGTCGTGCTGCGGGACCTCTGCGACCTCGACTACGCCGAGATCGGCGAGGTGCTCGGCATCCCCCCGGGCACGGTGCGCTCCCGCATCGCCCGGGGCCGGGCCCAGCTCGCCGCGCTCCTCGGGAACCAACGGGATCCCGACGACCGTCCAACCCGACGACCATGACCCCCGACGACCAGCGCCCCGCCGCCCCCGACGATCCCGGGACGAGCCTCGACGAGCTCGCGTCGGCCCTGGTCGACGGTGAGCTCGACCCCGCGACGGCGGCCGCGGCGCGGGCCCGCCCCGACGTCGTCGCCCGGGCGGCCGAGCTGGCCGCGGCCCGCGACGCGCTCCGTGGGGCGTCGGTCCCGCCACCTGACGACGCCGCCCGTGAGCAGGCGATCGCCGCAGCCCTCGCCGCCTACGACACGGCGGGCACCACCGCGCCGGGGACCGTCCCGACTCCCACCACGCCGCCGGCACCGCCCTCGGTGACGCCCTTCGAGCCCCGCCGGCGCACGGGCGCCCCCGCGCGCCGGCGGCGCACCTGGCAACTGGCCGCCGCCGCGGCGGTGGTCGTCCTGGCGGGGGTGCTCGGGGTGGCGCTCGCCACCTCCGGCGACCGCACCGTCGACGACACCGCGGCCACCTCGGTCGAGCCGAGCGATGGGGTGGGCACGGCCGACGCCGGCGAGGCGGCGCCGCGGGCCGACGAGGGGTTCGAGGGCGAGGCCGACGACGCCGACCGGTCCGATGCCCCGGCGGGGCGCCAGGAGGTCGGTCACCTCGGCACGTTCGCCTCCGGCGAGGAGCTGGCCGACCACCTGGCGACCGCGCTGGCCCCGGGCGACCACCAGGTCCGGCCCGAGGCGTCCGACGGTGCCGGCGCCGCGCCCGGACCCGACCCGTCCTGCGACGCGCCACCGCCCCCGCTCGACGACCCGGCGACGCCGACACGCCTGCACGGCCACGCCGTGGTCGACGGCACGACGGTCGACGTGTGGGTCGTCGACGACGGCGGCCGGGCGCGGCTGCTGGCCGTCGACGGCGACTGCCGGGTCGTGGTGGACCGGCCCCTCCCCTGACCGCCCGCCCGATCGACCGGCGCCCGCCCGCGGCCGGCGGGCCGGCACGACCGGTCCCCGGTGCGGAACGTCGCCGACGCGGCACGGGGCGCGGAGACAAGCCCCAGCCGGAGGTGCGTCCGGCGGTAGGCTTGCGGCCCATGGCGAACGCCGCACCCTCCGACCGGCCCGCGCGGTTGCCCGGCCCGCCTCCGCCCGAGCAGGACTGGCCCGCCCAGACGGCCGACACCATCGAGCGCGTCGTCAACACCGTCCGCGACCGCACGACCGGCCCGGCCCTGACCGTGGCCCGGGGCGTGGTGTACGGGACGTTCGCGGCCCTCGTCGGCAGCGCCTGCCTGGTCGTGTTCGTCATCGCGCTGGTGCGACTGATCGACGCCTACCTGCCCGACTCGGTGTTCGGCGAGGACCACATGTGGGCGGCGCACCTCATCCTCGGCCTCGTGTTCGTGATCGCCGGCGCCGTGCTCTGGCGGCGCCGACACGGCGGGGAAGATCGGCAGGCCGCGGAACGTTGAGCCTCACGTGCCCCCGCCCCGGGGGGCGCCGTCTCCCCGAACAGGACATCGACGCATCGTGAGCGAGAACCGCAAGGTCATCATCATCGGTTCGGGCCCTGCGGGCCTGACCGCCGCCATCTACACGGCCCGGGCCAACCTCGAGCCGCTGCTGCTGGAGGGCGAGCCGTCCTCCACCAGCGACCAGCCCGGTGGTCAGCTGATGCTCACCACCGAGGTCGAGAACTTCCCCGGGTTCCCCGAGGGGATCATGGGCCCGGAGCTGATGGCGCGCTTCCGCGAGCAGGCCGTCCGGTTCGGCACCGACGTCCGCACCGAGAAGGCCTCCCGGGTCGACCTGTCCGCCCGCCCGTTCGGCGTGTGGGTCGGCGACCCCGACGCGGCCGAGCCCACCTACACCGCGGACGCGCTCATCATCTCCACCGGCGCCCGCTCGCTGATGCTCGGCCTCGAGCGCGAGAACGAGCTGCTCGGCCACGGTCTGTCCACCTGCGCCACCTGCGACGGGTTCTTCTTCCGCGACCAGCACATCGCGGTGGTCGGCGGCGGCGACTCGGCGATGGAGGAGGCGATCTTCCTCACGAAGTTCGCCAGCAAGGTCACGGTCATCCACCGCCGGGACGAGCTGCGGGCCTCGAAGATCATGCAGAAGCGGGCCTTCGCCAACGAGAAGATCGAGTTCCTCTGGAACCACGTGGTCGAGTCGCTGGAGGGCGAGACCCGGCTCGAGGGCGTCACGGTCCGCAACGTGCTCACGGACGAGCGCAGCAAGCTGCCCGTCACCGGCCTGTTCGTGGCCATCGGCCACAAGCCGAACACCGACCTGTTCAAGGGTCAGCTCGAGATGGAGGAGTCCGGCTACCTCGTCACCGGTCTGGGGGCGGGCGCCACCAGCACCAGCGTCGAGGGCGTCTTCGCCTGCGGCGACGTGCAGGACCACGTCTACCGCCAGGCCATCACCGCCGCCGGCTCGGGGTGCCAGGCCGCCATCGACGCCGAGCGGTGGCTGGAGTCCCTCGACGACTGACGGGCGTGCGGATCGACGCTCACGTCGACAGGCGCCCGCGGCCTGGGGGAACATCGTCGGCCGTTCCCCTGTTCAAGCCAGGTGGATGGGGTAGCCGGTCGGCACAGCCCCGATGCGGGGATCGACATCGGCCCGGTCCGCCACCGTTCGACTAGCCAAGGAAGGTCACCACGAGATGGCTGCCAACATCAGCACGCTGACGGACTCGACGTTCGACGAGTCGATCGCCTCGGCCTCGGAGCCCGTCGTCGTCGACTTCTGGGCCGAGTGGTGCGGTCCCTGCAAGATGATCGCCCCGATCCTCGACGAGATCGCCAACGAGTACGCCGGCAAGGTCAAGATCGCCAAGCTCAACGTCGACGAGAACCCGGAGACGGCTCGTCGCTACGACGTCATGAGCATCCCGACCCTGATCGTCTTCAAGGACGGTCTGCCCCAGAAGCGCCTGGTCGGCGCCAAGGGCAAGGGTCAGCTGCTCGCCGAGCTGGACGAGTTCCTGCCCTGACGACGCGGCGCAGACGCTCATCCACAACCTTCCCCACAGGTTGTGGATGACTCAACCCCGACTTGAGGCACTCCCGACCTCACGTCGGGGTTGATTGTTTTTCGGTCAACCTCGACTACAGCTGGATGGTCGCCACCGGCCACCGGATGCGTCGAGACGCACCGAAACGCGCATGACGCCGTTGCCGGTCGCCAGGCGTCACGTTGTGGACATCCCGGTGCACATCCACCGATGTCCACAGCTGCGACGCCTGCCTGTGCGTGAGCCCGGCGCCGAGGTGTGCCGGTTACCCGACGGTCACTCTCCCGCGGCACGGTCCGGCGGGCCGCCGGGTGCCATCGCCCGGTAGATGCGCTCGAGGTCCTCGAGGTCGGCGAACTCGATGACGACCCGGCCGCGCTTGGGGCCCATGTTGATCTTCACCCGGGTGTCGAGCTGATCGGCGAGCAGCTCCTCGAGCTCCAGCAGCCCCGGCGGGCGGAGCTTGCCACCCGGCGTCGCACCGCTCCGGGCCGGCGAGGTCTCGTCACGCCCGTTGCGAGCCCGGACGGCCTCCTCGGTCTCCCGGACCGTCAGGCCCTCCTCGACGACGCGGCGGGCCAGCGCCTCCTGGAAGGCGCGGTCGGGAGTGCCCAAGAGGACCTTGGCGTGGCCGGTCGAGATCTGCCCCTCGGCGATGTAGCGCTGGACCTGCGGTGGCAGCTGGAAGAGACGGAGCAGGTTGGCGACCGCCGAACGGCTCTTGCCGACCCGCTGGGCGACCTCCTCCTGGGTCATCCCGAAGTCCTCGATCAGCTGCTGGTAGGCGGCCGCCTCCTCCAGCGGGTTCAGGTCGTCACGGTGAAGGTTCTCGACCAGCGCGTGCTGCAGGGTCAGCTTGTCGCTGACGTCCCGCACGATCACCGGGATGAACTGGAGCCCAGCCCGCTTCGCAGCCCGCCACCGACGCTCGCCGGCGATCAGCGCGTAGCGGTCCCGCTCGATCTCCCGTACGAGGACCGGCTGGAGCACACCGAGCTCGCGGATCGATGCGGTGAGCCCGGCCAGGGACTCCTCGTCGAAGTGGTTGCGAGGCTGGTACGGGTTGGGCTCGATCTGCCCGATGGGGACCTCACGGACGCCGGGCCGCGTGTCGACGTCGATCGACAGGTCGCCCGGGATCAGGGCACCGAGGCCCTTACCCAGCCCGCTGCGCCGCTCCACCGCTCACCTCCAGCGCAAGACTCCTGTAGGCGATCGACCCTCGCGAGGTGGGGTCGAACGTGATGATCGGCTGACCGAACGAGGGCGCCTCGCTGAGGCGCACGGTGCGGGGCACGATGCTGTTGCACACCTTCTCACCGAAGTGGTCACGCACCTCGTGCACGACCTGGTCGGCGAGCTTGGTGCGGGCGTCGTACATCACGAGCACCATCGCGCTGAGCTCGAGGCGGGGGTTCAGGTTGCGCTGCACGAGCTGGACGTTGCGCAGCAGCTGCCCGAGGCCCTCCAGCGCGTAGTACTCGCACTGGATGGGGACGATGACCTCGCTCGCGGCGGCGAGGCCGTTGACCGTCAGCAGACCCAGCGACGGCGGGCAGTCGATGAGGACGTAGTCGTAGTCGTCGCGCACGCTGTCGAGCGCGCGACGTAGGCGCATCTCCCGACTGAAGGCCGGGACCAGCTCGATCTCGGCGCCGGCCAGGTCGAGCGCCGCCGGAGCGCAGAAGAGGTTCCGGACCGCCGTCGCCTCGATGCAGTCCTCGATCGGGAGGTCGTTGAGGATGACGTCGTACATCGAGGCCTGGAGGTCCCGGATGTTGATCCCCAGGCCCGTGGTCGCGTTCCCCTGGGGATCGAGGTCGACGACGAGGGTGCGGTAGCCGAGCTCGGCCAGGCAGGCGCCCAGGTTCACGGCAGTGGTGGTCTTGCCGACACCCCCCTTCTGGTTCGCGATGGCGATCGTCCGGGGGAGCGGACGTTGGAACGGCGTCGGCTTCGCGGCGCTCTCGGACGTGGCGGCCGCACCGACGCCGGTCCCTGCGGTGTCGCCGGCAGGATCGTCGACGACGGCGTTGGGTGGCGTCATGACCTGTGCACTCTCGTGTTGTCCAGCGGGTGTCGCAGCAGCGCTCAAGTCGTCGAGCGCCGAGACGGCGTCGACGCCAGGCATCGAGAAGCCGGCGTGCCCGGGAGCGGCCGGGGTGTCGGTCGGTGCATCAGGCGCGCTCTCGGTCATCCGGCACATGTTTCCGGGCGGGCGGTGATCGGTCAACCCCGTGCGATGCCTGCGGGCTGTTCCACGTGGAACACTCCCGGCTCCGCCCGCCGGACAAGATACACCGACAGATGTTGACGATCGCCAGATCACGCTTCGCGCGGATGGGCTGAGCAACGCGCCCCTCTGGCCGGCCACAGGTCAGCCACGAACGCGGTGTGCCCGCAGCGCCTGCTGGGCGGCGCCCTCACGAACCGGAAAGGCCTCGGGCGCACCTCGCGTCGCCTCCTCCGACAGCGGGATTCCTCGCCCCTCCGCCCCCCCAGCGTGTCACCGCATGCGAAACGGCCGTGTTCCACGTGGAACATGGCCGACGGCATGGGGCCAGGCCCGCCGGCCCTGCCCACGGCATTGCCCGCTGCACCCTGCGCCGAGGACGGCGGGGTGTGGCCCGCTACTGCCGGCCCATGGACCGCGTTGAAGGGAATCTGCGCGCCAGCGCCGGGCGGAGGCACGGCCGGGAACGCCCGTCGATCCCGAAGCTGGCGAGTGAGCCCGGCGCTCCTCGAGCTCCGCCCGCCTCCGGCGGCGTCCGGCCTCCGGGGCTGGTCCCGCCGCAGACCCTGCGGTCACGCGTGTTCGAGGTGGGACACCAGGCCTCAGAGCGGAGGAGTGACCGACCCCCCCATGTTCCACATGGAACACCGGAGGGGTCGGCACAGGAAGAATGGCGCAGGAAGAATGACGTACCGGCTCAGCCTGCTGCCAGCATGTTCCACGTGGAACACCGCAGCCACCCGGCGGGTGAGTGCCGAGTCGGCGACCGGCCCATCTTCGCCTCTCGCTCCTGACCGGCAGATCCGGACGATCGGTCAGCGGTCGGTCCGCCGCCCCTGGCGCCTGCACACCGACCTCCTCGCCCGGCGCCGGCGCACCCCGCTTGCCCGACGCGCCCAGCCGCGATCCAGCGTCCGCCGAAGGCCCGCGTGAGACCGCGGCAGGGGATCGCCCTGCGACTGGATCAGCGCCTCGCCCGAGCGGCGACGACCTCCAGGAGCCGCTCCGGTCCTCGCCCTGGCACTCGGCGTCGCGCGGTCGACCCCCAGGATGCGAGCGCGCGACAAGGGCGGTTGCGCTGTGGCGCCTCCCGGGCGAGGCGCAAGGCGACGAGCTCGATGACGAGGCCACAGCCCGACGTGGCGTCGGGTCCGACCAGCCACCCGACGGCCGGTGAGCGGAAGCCGTGACCTGGTCGAGACGACCCGCCGCGCCGTCGTGCTCGGCGCCGAGATCGTCGACGGGTGACCGTCGTGGCGCCCGGAGCACACGCGCACCGTCGGCCGCCGCCCGACCCGCTCAGAAGAGCGGCCGCTTGGCCGGGATGCCGACCCGGCGCGGGTAGGTGTCCGGGCAGGGTTCGGCCAGGACGAACGACCGGAAGCGGTAGGGCGTCGCCCAGGACTCGTCCTCCACCAGGCCCACGCGCCGCACGCCGTCGGAAGGCCAGCGATCGGCGTCGGGTGCCTCGTCGTCCGCCGGCGGCTCACTGACGACCAAGCGCCCGCCCACCCGCAAGAACGGCGCGCCGCACTCCGCCGTCACCGGCGGTGGGCCGAAGCTCCGCGCCACGACGACGTCCATCGACCCGCGCAACGCGGGGTCGCGCCCCACCTCCTCGGCCCGACCGCGCACCACCTGGACGCGGTCCCCGATGCCCAGCTCGGCCACCGACTCCCGCAGGAACTCGCACCGCCGCTCGCCCGCGTCGAGCAGGACGGCCCGAGCGGCGCGCCAGACGGTCGTCAGGAGCACGAGGCCGGGCAGGCCGCCACCGGCACCGAGGTCGAGGAACCGCTCGGGCTCGCCGGGCACGCCCGCGGCGAAGCCGCGGGCGTGGTCGACCTGGACGCGGACGGAGCCGGGCCCGAGGAACCCCAGGCGCCGGCTCCGCTCCAGCACGGCGATCAGCGCGTCGTCGATCTCCGCGGCCATCTCCCGATCCGGCCGCTCAGGCGGCGGTCACACCGGGCGGATGATGACCCGCCGGTTCTCGTCCTGCCCCTCCGACACGGTGGTCACGCCGTCGATCTCGTTGACCACGTCGTGCACCACCTTGCGATCGGCGGCACCCATCGGATCGAGGGCCTTGGCGACGCCGGTCTCCTTGACGCTCTCGGCCACCTCTCGGGCGAAGCGCTCGAGGGCCGCCTTCCGCCGCGCCCGGTAGCTGGCGACGTCGACGCGCACACGGGCGTGGGGCTGGCCGACGAACCGCCGCTGGACGACGCTGCGCACCAGCTCATGGAGCGCCTGCAGCGTGGCCCCCTTCGGGCCGACGAGGAGGCCGAGCTCGGGCCCGTCGACGGCGGCCTCGATCGTCTGCTCCTCCTCGGAGGTGGTCACCGTCACCGTCGCGTCGGGCCTCCCGAACGCCTCCACGAACCTGGTGAGGAACGCCTCGACCGCAGCCCGCTGGCCCTCGAGGTCGAGCGTGGCCTGCTGGGCCTGCTCCGTCGACTGCGTGGTCTCGCTCACCGTTGCTCCCTCTGCCGTGCGAGGCGTACCGCTGCGGCGCCTCCTGCTCCTGGACCGCCGCTTGCGGCGCTTCTTCGACTGCTGCTGGCCGTCCCCCGCCGTCGCAGCGGCGCCGGCGGCCTCGCCGCCCGCCGTGGTCGGCGTCGCCCTCTCGGCGGATGGCGACGTGGTTGCGCCCGCACCACCGTTGCCGCGCTCTCGCTGCCCGCCACCACCGCCCCGCCGGCGGTTGCGGTCGCGGCGGCGACGATCCCGGCGATCGATCTTGGGGCGGGGGGCGGTGGGGCGAACACGTGCGCGTACCTGCGCCTCGACCCGCAACCGACCGAACAGACCCTTCTGTGCCTCCTGGATGACCTCGATCTCGGCGTCGCTCTCGTCGACGCCGAGCTGGTCCAACGCGATCTCCTTCGCCTCTTCGACGCTACGGCCGGAGATGACGACCCATTCCACGACGATTACTTCCTCTTCTTCTTCTTGCGGGAGCGGGGGTGCGGCTTGCCGCTCGATGCGCGCGTTCCC
>Ga0079224_100016006_pt1 | contig 10514 bp, 5 predicted proteins | sample Stecom2015_FD_80414 | JGI IMG/M metagenome (GOLD analysis project Ga0079224, IMG submission 80414) | Agricultural soil microbial communities from Utah to study Nitrogen management - Steer compost 2015 | ecosystem: Environmental > Terrestrial > Soil > Agricultural land | place: USA: Utah...
CCACTCAAAACACTGATCTCGTCATTACCGATCAGGCTGGTGAGCACCGTATCGAGTTCCGTGGCCCTTTTTTCCCCAAAATCCGGGTCCGTGTTCCTATAGTGCCAGGCCAAGGAATAATTTTTTTCTTCGATGAACGACCCGGGGGTCCTGTCCACAAAGGATTCCAATACCGGCCTGATCTTGCCCATCCAGTCGGCCTTGATCTGTTCCAACATATGGAAATCCCTCCCTTTTTTGGATATCCAGACCCCATGTTCCGCGATCATATTGTAATTTTTATCCTGGAACCAACGGGCAAAGGTCTTTTTGTCCCTCCCAGAGATCAAATAGAGGGTGGTATCGGGCTGATGGTGCAACTCTTCCAGCAGGGCGAGAAGTTCTTCGTCCGGTTCGGCCTTTTGGGGATCTTTGTGGAATCCGACCAAGGTGCCGTCATAATCCAGGAACAGGATCCTTTTTTTGGACCTTTGATATTCCCCGAGGACATCATGGAGGATCTCCCTGGACATTTTTTGGGAAATGTAGATTTCTTTAAAATCCTTTTTATCCTTCAAAGCCCCCATGAATTCATTGGCCCAGACCTCGACATTGTAGCGTTCCAAACGGTTCTGTAGAAAACTGTTGCGGGCGATCTGCTCCAACTTGGGCATGTTCAGGGCCTGTTTCAGGGTATCGGCCTGCTGTTCGAAATTGTTGGGGTTGATCAACAGGGCCTCGTTCATCTCATTGGCCGAACCGGCCATTTCACTCAGGATCAACACCCCGGTACCATCGATCCGGGTAGCGATATATTCCTTGGCCACCAAGTTCATACCGTCCCTGAGCGGCGTTAGCCAGGCGATATCACTGGAGGTATAGAGGTCTATGAGGTTCTCAAAGGGCAGGGAGCGGTAGAAATACCAAATGGGCGTCCAATTGACCGTTGAAAAATGCCCGTTGATCCTGCCGATAAGTTCATCGATCTCTCTTTTGAGCAATTGGTATTGGGGCACATAGGAGCGTGAGGGCACAGCCAGGATGATGAGCCGTACCTTTTCTTGATATTCCGGATATTTGTTCAGGAAGTATTCAAAGGCATTGAGCCGCTTGGCAATGCCTTTGCTGTAATCCAATCGGTCGATGGAAAGGATGAGTTTGGTGTCCGGGGCCAGGGCCTTGTGTTCGTCCAAGCGCAGCTGTGTATCGCTTTTGTCCCCCATTCTCCTTTCATCGTGGGCCTTGGCGGCCTCATGGAATTTTTTATAGTCGATCCCCATGGGGAAAGAATCCACTTTGATGGAACGGTGTTCCATGTTCACTTCATTGAAGCTAACTTCCAGACCCAGGAGCCTTCTCACCGAGCTCAAAAAATGCCGTTCGTAATCGTAGGTATGGAAACCGATCAGGTCAGAACCCAATAGCCCTTCCAGGATCTCCTCCCGCCAGGGCAGGGTCCTGAATATTTCGTAGGAGGGAAAAGGGATGTGCAGGAAAAAGCCTATGGAGGTGCCCGGGCGTTTTTCCCGTACCATTTGGGGTACCAGCATCAACTGGTAATCGTGGATCCAGATCACATCGTCTTCCTCGGATTTTTCGATGATGGCATCGGCGAATTTTTGGTTCACTCTTTTGTAGGTCTCCCAGAACTCAAGTTCAAATTCGGTATATTCCATAAAATAATGGAACAGCGGCCAAAGGGTCCGGTTGCTGAACCCATAATAAAACCCATCGATCTCCGCCTGGTCCAAACTGACATTGGCACAGCCATTATCGGCCAGTGCCCCCTCTATTTTTTTCTCAAGGTCCGGGGGGACCTCCTCATGGGTAAGGCCGGACCAACCGATCCAGAGGCTTTCCCCACCTTGGTGCACGGATTTCATCCCTGTGGCCAATCCCCCCACGCTGGGGATCGCCTTTATGTCCCCATTGTCAATCTGCAATTGGACCGGCAATCGATTTGAAATGATGATTGTCTTTGGCATAAAGGGAGCGTTTTGGGGTGCTTTTAAATTTTAGTTTTTTAAATTTCGGGAAATTCGGCCGCAAAACCAATTTGCATCACGGATTTTCACCAAATATTGGGATATGGACAATTTGGATTACGGAATTATAGGAAATTGTAGAAGTGCGGCATTGATCTCCAAAACGGGCTCCCTGGATTGGTGCTGTCTTCCTGAATTTGATTCGACCTCGGTCTTCGCGGCGCTCCTGGACACCGAAAAAGGAGGGAGCTTTGGGATCGAGCCACAGGGGGAATACAAGATCCAACAATACTACCATAAGGAAACCGCCCTGTTGATCACCCATTTTTCGGAGGGCGGGAATATTTTCGAGGTCTGGGACTTTATGCCCCGGTATTACAAAAGAAACGGAGAGTACAATTCCCCGCCGGAGATTATCAGGTACCTCAAGCTCATTTCCGGAAAACCCAGGTTCAAGGTCATCTATGATCCTAAATTGGAGTACGCCCTGGGGGAGACCACCCATTACATCAAAAAGGATTTTCTGGTCAGTCTCACCCACCAGGAAAAATATGACACCCTATTTCTATATACCAGCTTTGATAAGCAGAAAGTCATGGGGGCCGAGGAACAGGTCCTGGAAGGGGATGGATATTTTTTGATCTGTTACCACGAAAAGATCCTAAGGCCCAGTACAAAGAAAATGGCCTTGGAATTGGAACGTACCAAGGTGTATTGGTTGGATTGGGTGGACAAGATGCCCACCTACAAGACCTTCAACGCCGAGATCGTCCGCTCTGCCATAACCCTCAAACTGCTCACCTACGACAAGTCGGGGGCGGTCCTGGCCGCGGCCACCACCTCCCTGCCGGAGACCCTAGGGGAGGTGCGCAATTGGGACTACCGGTTTTGTTGGATCCGGGATGCCTCCATGGTGATCAAGGTGGTCTCCGAACTGGGCCATATGAACGCGGCCAAGCGGTACCTTCAGTTCATCATCGACCTGATGCCGGACAAGGATGAAAAACTCCAGATCATGTACGGGATAAACAAGGAAAAGATACTTACCGAAAGGACCTTGGATCACCTGGCGGGTTATATGGGATCCAAGCCGGTTCGCATTGGCAATGCCGCCTATATGCAGCGACAGAACGATATCTATGGGATCTTGATGGATGTGATCTATGAGCAGTTGATGAAGTTCAGCACGGATATTGAAAATGGGGAGGAACTGTGGAACATTACCAAGGGCATCGTATGGATCGTCGGAAAACACTGGAAAGAACCGGACAAGGGAATTTGGGAGTTCCGGGGGGAGGACAGGCATTTTACCTTTTCCAAAGTGCTGTGTTGGGTGGCCATCAATCGGGCGATCAAGGTGGCCACCATATTTGGGAAGGACCGGAAAATCGAAAAATGGAAAAAACTGGAGCAGCAGATCAAGGAAGATATCCATGAAAATGCCTGGAACCCAGACATTAATTCCTTTGTGCAATCCTATGGATCAAGGCATTTGGATGCCTCGGTACTTCTCATGGAACCCTACGGCTTCATAGAGGCCAGGGATCCCCGGTATGTGAGCACGGTGAAGGCCATGGAAGAGGGCCTCAGCCATGATGGGCTTTTGTACCGTTACCGTAACGAGGATGATTTTGGCCTGCCCTCCTCCTCCTTCACCGTGTGTACCTTTTGGTTCATCAACAGCCTGTTCAAGATCGGGGAGGAAGAAAAGGCCCTGGAGCAGTTCAAGCGCCTGCTCGGTTATGGCAACCATTTGGGGCTTTTCAGCGAGGACCTGGATTTCAAGACCAAACGTATGTTGGGCAATTTCCCCCAGGCCTATTCCCATTTGGCCTTGATTCAATGTGCCATCGATTTTTCCAAGAAGGGCAAAGAAGAGAGTATTTTGGATTCGATAAGTTAGCCAAGGCGTTTTGGTTATGGGTTCCCTGTCATTGGGGATTTCCAGTCCATCATTGGTCAACAGCTTGTTGTGCATCCGGCCATTGGCCAATGGATTTCAATGTAAAACGCCCCAAAAGGGGCGCTTAAAATAAAGGCATCCAATTATTTAACCATCGAAACGGTAGCCATTGTCCGCGGCCACTCTATCGGCGATCTGCGTGCGGAGGGCCACCACATTGGGCTGGTTCGTATATTTGGTAAACCGCTTGAGCCCCATGAGCATCATCCGCTGCTCATCCCCTTGTGTAAAGGATATTATCGCCTCTTTGCCTTTTTGGGCAATTATGTCCACGGCCCGGTAAAGGTTCAATTTGGCCATGGCGATCTGTGTGGCCTGGGCCTCCTGCCCAAAGCGTTTGGCATTTTTTTCAGCCCTGAGGATGGCGGATTCCGCCAAATATACCTGGATCAGGATATCGGCCGCCGGCATCAAGAGCATTTGGTGTTCTTCCAGGTCCGGCCCGAACTTTTGTACGGCACTTCCGGCCACCATCAAGAAAACTTTTTTAAGGCGGGCCACCAGATCTTTTTCCTCGGCAAAGAGTTCGGAAAAATCGGTATTGTCAAAAGAAGGGATCCCCATGAGTTCCTCCCCGACGGCCGTGGCGGGCCCCAAGAGGTCCACATGGCCCTTCATGGCTTTTTTGACCAACATCCCCACGGAGAGCATCCGGTTGATCTCATTGGTGCCCTCATAGATCCTGGAAATCCGGGCATCCCGCCAAGCGGATTCCATGGGGGTGTCGGCACTGAAGCCCATACCCCCAAAAATCTGGATACCCTCATCGGTGGTCTGTTGTACGTGTTCGGAGACGGCTACCTTGAGGATGGAACATTCTATGGCGTATTCCTCGACCCCCTTGAGTTCGGCTTCCTGATGACTGTTGCCATTGGCTACCCGAAGGGCGATCCTGTCCTCAATGTTTTTGGCCGCGCGGTAACTGGCCGCCTCGTCCACATAGGCGTTGGTGGCCATGTCGGCGATTTTGGCCTTGATGGCCCCAAAGTTGATGATAGGGGTCTCGAACTGGATTCTTTCATTGGCATATTTGGTGGCCTCGTTGAGTACCCTGCGCTGGGCCTCCAAACAGGCCGCGGCCAATTTTATCCGCCCCACGTTCAGGGCGTTCATGGCGATCTTGAAGCCATTGCCCCTTTCCGAGAGCATATTTTCAATGGGTACCTTGGTCTGGTTGAAGAAAACCTGTCGGGTGGAGGAAGAATGGATGCCCAATTTGTTTTCCTCATCTCCCATGGTGATCCCATTGTCCGGGTCATTTTCCACAATGAAACCGGTGATGTATTTATCGTCCTCGATCCGGGCAAAGACAATGAACATATTGCAGAAACCCGCATTGGAGATCCACATTTTCTGTCCACTGATGCTGTAATATTTCCCATCTTCGGAGAGGACCGCCTTGGTCTTGCCCGAATTGGCATCGGAGCCAGCGCCTGGTTCGGTCAGGCAATAGGCCCCGAACCATTCCCCACTGGCCAATTTTGGTACATATTTTTGTTTTTGTCCCTCACTGCCGTACAGGGTGATGGGTAGAGTCCCAATGCCCGTATGGGCCCCGAAGGCGGTTGAGAAGGATCCCGTGGCCCCGGAAATATAGTCACAGACCAACATGGTCGAGACAAAGCCCATGCCCATGCCCCCAAATTCCTGGGGCACGCCCACACTGAGCAGGCCAAGTTCCCCGGCCTTTCGCATACAGGCCTCGGTGAAGGCATAGTCCTTTTTCTCAAAACGTTCCCAAAACGCCCAGATCTCACGGTCCACGAACTCCTTGGTGCTCTCGCGCATCATTTTTTGTTCCTCGCTCAGGTCTTCCAGGGTAAAGATGTCCGCACATTGGGTCTGCTTTACAAGGAACTGTCCGCCCCTGAGAATTTCATTGTTTACAATTTCAGCATTCATGTTGGTACGATTTTAAGATCCAGGTCAAAGGGATGGGGCTTTTTGATTCCTGTGATCGATTGTTTTTTGTGGTTTTATGGCGTTTTTTCAGTTAAAAAATTCAAAGATGCCGGCGGCCCCCTGTCCGGTGCCCACGCACATGGTCACCAAGCCGTGTTTCCCCTGTAAACCGCGCTGGCGCATTTCACTGAGCAGCTGCACGGTCAACTTTGAACCGGTACAGCCCAATGGGTGCCCCAGTGCGATGGCACCCCCGTTCACGTTGACGATCTCGGGGTCCATGCCCAATTCCCGGATCACCGCAAGGGATTGGGAGGCAAAGGCTTCATTGAGTTCGATCAGTTGGATGTCACTGAGTTTCATTCCGGCAAGTTTCAGAGCCTTTGGTACCGCTTTGATGGGCCCTATTCCCATAATCCTGGGTTCCACCCCGGCCGCTGCATAGTTCACCAGGCGGGCGATGGGTTCCAGATTGAGTTCCTTGACCATTTCCTCGCTCATGACCATGACAAAGGCCGCCCCATCGCTCATTTGGGAGGAGTTTCCGGCCGTGACGCTGCCGTTGGCCGCAAAGACTGGCCTTAGCTTATTCAGGGTGGGAATATTGGTATCCTTTCGGGGCCCTTCATCTTGGGTGACGGTATAGGAAGTTGTCTGTTTTTTTCCATCCCCGCCCACAAATGTGTGCTCCACTTCTATGGGGACGATCTGGTCCTTGAACCTGTTTTGTTCCTGGGCCTTCAGGGCCTTCCTATGGGAATTATAGGCAAAGACATCCTGGTCCTCCCGGCTGACCTTGTACTGCTCGGCCACCGCTTCGGCTGTTAGGCCCATACCCCAATAATAATCCTCGTGGCCCTCTTTGGCGGTGGCATAGTCCGGCGTGGGCCTATAGCCCCCCATCGGGATAAAGCTCATGCTCTCCGCCCCTCCGGCGATGATGCAATGGGCCATTCCCGATTGGATCTTGGCCGTGGCGATGGCAATGGTCTCCAGCCCAGAGGCACAGTAACGGTTCACGGTCACCCCAGGCACGTCCTGTGTGTTGAGTCCCATCAGGGAGATCAGCCGGGCCATGTTCAGGCCCTGCTCGGCTTCGGGCATGGCATTGCCCACGATCAGATCATCGATGCGTTTTTTGTCCAATTGGGGCAGTTCCTTCATCATGTACTCCAGGGTCTCAGCGGCCAGTTCATCCGGCCGCTTGAACCTGAACAGGCCCCGGGGGGCTTTGCCCACCGCGGTTCTGTACCCTTTTACTATATATGCTGTCTTCATAGTGTTTCCTATCCTTAATTTGGCATCCCAAAAGGGGGACGGTCATTGTTTTTCAGTGGGTTCCTGCACTATGGCCCCATTCCTATTGTGGGCCAAGGGGCTAATTGCGCAGGGGTTTTCCGGTTTTTAACATATGTTGGATCCGCTCCAGGGTCTTTCTTTCGGTACAAAGGGAGAGGAAGGCCTCCCGCTCCAGGTCCAAAAGATATTGTTCGCTGACCAGAGTGGATTCCGACAGATCCCCCCCGGCCATGACATAGGCCAGTTTGTTGGCTATCTTCTTGTCGTGTTCCGAGATATAATGGCCGGCCTCCATGGAATGGGTCCCCACCAGGAACATGCCCAGGGCCTGTTTTCCCAGGACCTTTACATCGGTTCGTTTGACGGGTCTGGTATAGCCCGCCTCGGCCATCAGTTGGGCCGTGGCTTTGGCTGTGGCGATCTGGCGGTCCTTGTTCACCACCACGATGTCCTTGCCCTTTTGAAGGATTCCCAGATCAAAGGCCTCATGGGCCGAGGTGGATACCTTGGCCATGCCGATGGTGAGAAAATACTCCTGGAGCACGTTGAGTTCCACATCGTTCTTGCTAAAGGTGTCCGAGGCACGAAGGGCCATTTCCTTGGATCCGCCCCCTCCCGGGATCACTCCGACCCCGAACTCAACCAGACCTATATAGGTTTCGGCGGCGGCCACCACCCTGTCCGCGTGCATGGACAGTTCGCAACCGCCTCCCAGACTCATCCCGTGGGGCGCGGCCACGGTGGGAATCGAGGAGTACCGCATGCGCATCATTGTGTCCTGGAACATCTTGATGGCCATGTTGAGTTCGTCGTATTCCTGTTCGGCCGCCATCATAAATATCAGGCCAATATTGGCTCCTACGGAAAAATTGTCCGCCTGGTTCCCGACCACCAGGCCCTGGAAATCCTTTTCGGCCAAATCGATGGCCTTGTTCAGCCCGGTGAGTACATCCCCGCCGATGGTGTTCATCTTGGATTGGAACTCACAGTTGATGATCCCATCACCCAGGTCTTCGATCACCACCCCGCTGTTCTTGAAGACTTCCTTGGATTTTCGGATATTGTCCAAAATGATAAAGGAATCCTGGCCGGGCACCTTTTCCATGGAATTTTTGGGTATGTCGTAATAATAGGTGGCCCCTTCCTGGACCGAATAAAAGGTTCCGATACCGGCCTGTTTCATTTTCCCGACCCAGGGGGCGGCCTCTTGTCCCTCGGCCTTTATGAGTTCCAGACCCTTGTCCAGGCCGATGGCGTCCCAGATCTGAAAAGGGCCGTGCTGCCAGCCAAAGCCCGCCTTCATGGCATCGTCGATCCTATAGAGCTCCTCGGAGATCTCCGGGATGCGGTGGCTGACATAGGCAAAAAGGGCGCCAAAGCTTTTTCTGTAGAATTCCCCGGCCTTGTCCTTGCCGCTTAACAGGATCCCAAAACGATCGATGACCCTATCGATAGGCTTGGTGAGTTCCAGGGTGGCGAAGTTCGCGCTTTTTTTGGACCGGTATTCCATGCTGTCCAGGTCCAGGGTCAGGATCTCACTCTTCCCGTCATCCGCCGTTATTTTTTTATAGAATCCCGCTCCGGTCTTGCTGCCCAGCCATTGATTGTCCACCATGGTCTTTATAAAGGGTGGAAGCTCGAAGAGCTCCAGGCGTTCATCGTCCTTGCAGTTCTCCCGGATACCATTGGCCACATGTACCAGGGTGTCCAGTCCCACCACGTCCACGGTCCTGAAGGTGGCGGACTTGGGCCTGCCGATGACCGGCCCCGTGAGCTTGTCGACCTCCTCCACGGTCATGCCCAATTCCTTTACCGTATGGAAAATGCTCTGAATGCTGAATATACCGATCCTGTTCCCAATAAAGGCCGGGGTGTCCTTGGCCAGCACGGAGGTCTTCCCCAGGTACTGTTCCCCATAGCCCTCCAGGAAATCCAGGACTTCCATGGAGGTATTTGGCCCGGGAATGATCTCGAAGAGTTTGAGGTAACGGGCAGGATTGAAAAAATGGGTACCGCAGAAATGCTCCTGAAAATCCTCGCTTCGGCCCTCGCTCATGAATTTGATGGGGATTCCCGATGTGTTGGTGGTGACCAGAGTGCCCGCCTTCCGGTGTTTGTCCAGGTTTTCCAGGACCTGCTTTTTGATATCCAATCGTTCCACGACCACTTCGATGATCCAATCCACTGTTGCCACCTTGGAAATATCATCCTCCAGGTTTCCGGTGGTGATACGGTCGGCAAATTTTGGGTGGTAGATAGGGGAGGGCTTTGATTTAAGGGCGTTTGCCAGGGAGTCGTTCACAATGCGGTTCCTCACGGCCCTGTCCTGTAGGTCCAGGCCTTTTGCCTTTTCCCGTTCATTGGGCTGTTTGGGCACAATGTCCAACAATAATACCTCGACCCCGATATTGGCAAAATGGCAGGCGATGCCACTTCCCATGATACCGGACCCGATCACGGCCACCCTGTTTATATGCCTTTTCATGCGCTGGTCTGTATTTTTAGTTATTAGTTGTTTTTGTGTAAACTTTTTTGTCGGAGATCAGTTTGTTCATCCCCTCGATGGTCTTGAAAAATCCTTCCAGGTCCTTTTCCGATATATGTTCCCGGACCACTTCGTTGAAACGAAGTACGACGTCTTTGGAATCATTTCGTTTGTCCAGGCCCAGGGCGGTCAAATAGATCAGGACCCCACGGCCGTCCTTTGGATTGGGCCTGCGTTGTATATATCCCTTTTCCTCGATGTTTTTCAAGATCCTTGAAAGGCTTGTGGCCTCCATCCCCATTTTAGGGCCCAACGCAGTGCTCGGAGTGCCTCCTTTGGGATCTATGCTGAGCAAGGTGAAACCAATGGCCATGGTAAGCCCATAGTTTTTGGCTTCCTCGTTGTACATTTTAATGACAGCCTGCCAAGTGGCCCTCAATGCATAATCAATGGTCATTTCTCTCATGGGACAGCTTTGGTAGATTCAAATATACACAAATATATTATGCATGCATAATATATTTGTGTTAAGAAAACAAGGATTGATTGGAAAAGGATCGCTTGATACTTCCGATACCAAAAAGAAACGGCCGATGGAAAATAGGGGAATCGGAATAGGACAGAAGTTTGTTTATTTCAAAGGGCTCCATGCCCATAGATATCCTTGTAAAGGGCCAAATATTTTTCTTTGACGACCTTGCGCTTGAGTTTCAGGGTAGGGGTGAGGTGGCCTTCCTCCACGTTCCACACATCCGGGGTGAGCCGGAACTGTTTGACCTTTTCCCATTTGGCGAAATCCTCATTGGCCAGATCGACTTCTTTCTGGAACCTCTCGATCACTTCCGGATGGGTGGCGATCTCGGCATCGCTGCCCAGGTCGATCTTATGTCGTTTGCCCCAG
>Ga0079224_100016007_pt1 | contig 10514 bp, 12 predicted proteins | sample Stecom2015_FD_80414 | JGI IMG/M metagenome (GOLD analysis project Ga0079224, IMG submission 80414) | Agricultural soil microbial communities from Utah to study Nitrogen management - Steer compost 2015 | ecosystem: Environmental > Terrestrial > Soil > Agricultural land | place: USA: Utah...
AGCGTGGACAACCTGGAGCTCCGGTGTCCTCCCCACAATTTGCTGGCGGCCGAGCAGGACTTTGGCCGAAGCCACATGGACCGCAAGCGCGGCAAGGCGCCGCCGAGCCTCGCTGCGCGGGAACGATCTGGCCTCGCGGGCGGTGGATCCAGATCTGCCCCTGCAACGTAGCCAACGCTCGGGAGCGGGGCTGAGCCCGCTACGGAGGCCGAACCCGCGAGCGGGGCCGAGCCAGCGACGGGGGCCGAGCCAGCGACGGGGGCCGAGCCCCCAACATCACGAGCAACGCCCGCGCCCTTGCGAGCGCCGGCCGCGCCGGCGCGGGAGACGATGACCTCGCGACCACCCGCCGCGCCGGCGCGGGAGACGGTGACCTCGCGACCGCCCACCGCGCCGGCGCGGGAAACTGTCACCTCGCGACCACCCGCCGCACCGGCGCGGGAGGCTGTGACCTCGCGAGCGCCCGCCGCGCCGACGCGGGAGACTGTGACCTCCCAAGCGCCCGCCGCGCCGGCGCGGGAGGCGGTGGCCTCGCGACCACCCGTCGCGCCGTCGCGGGAGACGGTGACCCCGCGAGCGCCCGCCGCGCCCGCGCGGGAAGCTGTGCCCTCGCGAGCGCCGGCCGCGCCGACGTGGGAGACGGTGACCTCGCGACCACCCGCCGCGCCGGCGCGGGAGATGGTGACCTCGCGAGCGCCGGTGGCGCCGGCGCGGCGCCACGTGAGCGCGGCGATCCGGTGTCCTCCGCACAATTTGCTGGCGGCCGAGCAGGACTTTGGCCGAAGCCACATGGACCGCAGGCGCGGCAAGGCGCCGCCGAGCCTCGCTGCGCGGGAAGGATCTGGCCTCGCGGGCGGTGGATCCAGATCTGACCCTGCAACGTAGCCAACGCTCGGGAGCGACGTGATCCGTGCGCAATCCATGCGCAATCCACGCGCAATCCACGCCCTTCGAGTCTTCGAGCCGGTATCGATCGGCCGCCTCGTAGGGCGTTTCAGTCTGGCGCTCGCGATTGTCCTCCTGGCCGAGATCGCGAGCGGATGGCTCGTTTCGGCGTTGCTCAAGGCATCTGGAGGTCACCAGAGGTCACCGAGTTGGTCTTCGGGCACCAGACGAACGTCCGCACGAAAACCGAACCGCCGCCCCGCCGCCGGTTCGCGGCGAACGCACGGAATCACCACACAAAAGCGCGACGCCGCTTTTGTGGCTTGACGTGCATATGCGCTTCAGTGCATATGCATAGGCATGCAAGTTGACGTGTTCCAAGCCCTCGCCGACCCGACGCGTCGCCGAATCGTGGAGGCGCTGCGGGGCGGGGAGCAACAGGTGGGGGACGTGGTGGCGAAGGCGGGGATTCACCAATCAGGGGTGTCCCGCCACCTCCGGATTCTTCACGAATCGGGCTTCGTCACGGTGCGGCCGGACGGGCAGCGTCGATTTTATGCGCTGCGGCCGGCGCCGTTCCGAGAGCTCGACCGCTGGCTCTCGTCCTACCGCGAGCTGTGGGAGGCGCGCCTCGATCGCTTCGGAGCGGCCCTGGACGACAAACGCAACCAACGCCAAACGAAGAGCAGGAAGAAGGAGTCATGAACATGAACGAGCAGCATTCGGGCAAGGTCGTTATCGAGCGGCGCTACCGCGCGAGCATCACGGACGTCTGGGACCTTTGGACGACGAAGGACGGGTTCGAGTCGTGGTGGGGCCCACAAGGCTTCCGCGCCGAAGTCAGCGAGATCGACGCTCGCGTGGGGGGCGCGCTCCACTACGAAATGATCGCCGACACGCCCGAGATGATCGCGGCGATGAAGCAGATGGGGCGACCGGCTTCCCACCCCGCGCGGGCCCGCTTCACGGAGCTCAGGCCGCGCGAGCGCCTGGTCATCACGAGCGTCGTCGACTTCATCCCCGACGTCGCCGCGTACGAGAGTCGGATCGCCGTCGACCTCACCCCGGACGGCGAGCACGTGCGGATGGTCGTCACGCTCGACGCGATGCACAGCGAGGAGATGACGCGCATGCAGGAGCAGGGCTTCACGAGCCAGCTCACGAAGCTCGACGCGCGGTTTGCTTCGGCCGCGGCGGGCCGCTGAACGTCGCGACGTCTCGCCACCGCTCGAATGGTGTCAGGGCAACGCGCTGCGCTGCCCGCTCCACCTGAGCCAGTGGTCGGCCAAAACGAGGGCCACCATCGCCTCGGCGATGGGGACGAAGCGGGGCAAGAGGCAGGGATCGTGGCGGCCCCGAGTGGCGATGGTCGTGGGCTGCCCCGCCTGCGTCACGGTCGGCTGCTCGCGCGGCAAGCTGCTGGTGGGTTTCACGGCGGCGCGCAGGACGATCGGCATGCCGGAGGAGATGCCGCCTAGCATGCCGCCGTGACGGTTGGTGGTGGTCGACACCTCGCCGTCCTGCGAGGAGAAGACGTCGTTGTGCTCGCTCCCGCGCATCGTGGCAGCACCGAAGCCGATGCCGTACTCGACCCCCAGGACCGCCGGCAAGCTGAAGAGCGCCTTGGCGAGGTCGGCCTTGAGCTTGTCGAACACGGGCTCCCCTAGGCCGGCGGGCACGTCGCGCGCGACGATCTCGGCGACGCCCCCGATGGAATCTCGATCCTTGCGCACGCGGTCGATGAGCTCGATCATGCGGGCGGCCGCGGCGGGGTCGGGGCAGCGGATGGGGTTCGGCGCACCGTCCGGGAACGACTCGACGGCGTCGGCTTCGATCCGCTCCGGATCGGGGATGTCTGCGACGATGTCGCCGACCTGCTTCACCCAGCCGATGACGCGGCCGCCGAAGGCCGCCGCGATCAGCTTCTTGGCCACGGCGCCCGCGGCGACGCGCACCACGGTTTCGCGCGCGCTGGAACGGCCGCCGCCGCGGTAGTCGCGGAAGCCGTACTTGGCGTCATAGGTGAAATCGGCGTGGCCGGGCCGGTACTTGTCCTTGATGTCGGAGTAGTCCCGGCTGCGCTGGTCGGTGTTGCGCACGAGCACGGCGATCGAGGTGCCGGTGGTCCGCCCTTCGAAGACGCCCGATAGGATCTCGGGCTCGTCGGCCTCCTGGCGCTGGGTGACCAGGCGGCTCTGTCCCGGGCGGCGCCGGGCGAGGTCCTGGCGCAGGTCGTCCTCGGAGAGCTCGAGCCCCGGGGGGCAGCCGTCGATGATGACGAGGTTGGCGGGGCCGTGGGATTCGCCCGCCGTGGTGACGCGAAACGCCTGTCCGAAGCTGTTGCCGGCCATAGGAGCCGGAAGTGTACGCGTGTCGGCACGCCTTTGCGACGAACGAATCGCCGCCGCTGTCAGCGCTCAGCCGTGAGGGCACGGAGCGCCCGCGCCCCGCCGGAGCACGGTGTTATGATGGGGCCATGGTGCGGCTGGCGCTGACGGAGCTCGAGGAAGAGGAGCGGCTGTTCCGCGATGCGGTGCTGTCCTTCGCCCGGGAGCGGATCGGGCCCAAGGTGGCGGAGATGGACCGGACCGCGACCATGGATCCGGGCCTGTTGCCGGGGCTGTTCGAGCTCGGGTTGATGGGTATCGAGGTCCCCGCGGAGCGCGGCGGCGCCGGCAGCTCGTTCTTCAACGCCATCCTGGCGGTGGAGGCGCTCGCCACCGTCGACGCCAGCGTCTCGGTACTGGTGGACGTGCAGAACACGCTCGTCAACAACGCGCTCGTGCGCTGGGGCAGCCCCGCGCAGCAGGAGCGCTACCTGCCGAAGCTCGCGAGCGAGTGGGTGGGCTCGTACGCGCTCAGCGAGGCGAGCTCGGGATCGGACGCGTTCGCGCTCAAGACCCGGGCGGAGCCGGTGGCGGGGGGCGGGTTTCGACTGAGCGGGCGCAAGCTGTGGATCACCAACGCCGCCGAGAGCCGGCTGTTCGTGGTGTTCGCCAACGCCGACCCGAGCCGCGGCTACAAGGGCATCACCGCGTTCCTGGTCGAGCGGGACGCGCCGGGGTTCAGCATCGGCAAGAAAGAGGACAAGCTCGGCATCCGTGCCTCCAGCACCTGCGAGCTCGTCTTCGACGACTGCGTCGTCGGCGCCGACCAGGTGCTGGGGGAGCCGGGGCGGGGCTACAAGATCGCCATCGAGACCTTGAACGAAGGCCGCATCGGCATCGGCGCGCAAATGCTCGGCATCGCTCAGGGCGCTTTCGAGCACGCTCTCGGCTATTTGCACGAGCGGCAGCAGTTTGGCAGGGCGATCGCCGATTTTCAGGGCGTCCAGTTCCAGTACGCGCGCTGTGCGATGGACATCGAGGCGGCCCGCCTGCTCGTCTACAACGCGGCCCGCTTGAAGGACGCCGGCAAGCCGTTCGTGAAGGAGGCGGCGATGGCCAAGCTGATGGCCTCCGAGGTGGCCGAGCGCGTGACCTCGCTGGCGATCGAGTTTCTCGGCGGCGTCGGCTTCATCAAGGAGTACCCGGTGGAGAAGTTTTTTCGGGACGCCAAGATCGGCAAGATCTACGAGGGGACGAGCAACATGCAGCTTGCCACCATCGCCAAGATCCTGCAGGCGCCGTTCAAGGCGGGCGATTGAAAATTGGGCGGCGGCCCTCACCCAAGCTGAGCGAACAGGCGGTCCACGTCGGGGGATAGGTCCGGCAGCTCTGGGCGGGCGGCGATGCGATCACCGCTTGCATAGCGCGCCCCTCCCTCGGGCGTCAGCACGACGACCTCGCGGCTGTGCGGCAAGGCCAGCCAGACCTGCTGCACGCCGCGGTCCAGGTACCAGCGCGCCTTGAGGCGCAGCACGCTCTCGTCTTCGTCTTGCCCCGCGACTTCCACTGCCAGAACGGGCGGCACCTGCTGGAGCCGGCCCCGGGGTACGCCGACCTCTGCTTGTCGCCAAATCGCGACGTTTGCGGCTCGCACGTCGCCGCCGAGCTTCATGCCGGCCTCGTTGGCACCCACCAAGAACCCCGGATGTCGTTCGGACCAGGACCTGAGGGCGAACGCGACGTCGACGGCCACATATTGCTGAACGTCGGCACGCGGCGGCATGTACAGGAGCCTCCCGTCAACGAGCTCTAGCCGGCCGTCGACCGCGGGCCAACTGGTTGGGTCGTCCGCGCAGATGCCTTCGGGCCGGAGCTCGATCGGGAAACGCACCCCCGTCCGGCGAAGCCGGATATCGTCATCCCCCAGCAGCTTGACGGCGGCGTCACCCATGACGTTATCAGTATGCGCGGGCCCTGCCGCGCCGACAACCGTCGGTGCCTTTGCTTGCGAGCCTACGGCTGCGCCGCCTCGCGGGGCGGGGGCAGCGGCTCCCAGCGCAGCGATTCACCGTATTGGTTGGTGACCTTCTGCGTGGTCCAGCGCTTGAGCGACATCATGTAGAGCCCGGGCTGGTTTTTGCGGGTGGAGAAGAACGCGAGCAAGCGGCCGTCGGTGCTGCAGGCAGGGTAGGAGTTGGTGCCTTGGTTCTGGGTGAGGCGAGAGATGCCACCGCCGCGCTCGTTGCTCATCACCAGATCCTGGCGGTTGCCGCCGACGGCCACGGCGTACACGAGCCGGATGCCATCCTCGGTATCGCAAAAGGTGGGGGCGGCCGCGGTGAAGCCGGCAGGGGACACGGCCTTGCCGTCGACGTAGACACGCTGTGAGCCGTTGTCGGGGCTGCCGCCGATCCAGGCGAGCTTGCCCGACGGGCTGAACGCGGGGTGGGTCGCCAGCTCGGTCGTGGAGACCTTTTTCATCCCGGAGCCGTCCGGGTTGCCGACGTAGATGGCGCTCTTGGCGTTTTCAGCCACCGCCAGCGCCAGCTTGGTGTGATCCTTGTTGAACGCCACGCTGTAGATGCTGGTCTTGAACGGCACATTGACGGGCTTGAAGCTGCCGTCGAAGCGCATCAGGCGAAACGGCGAGTACTTCGTGCTCACCGTATAGAAGAGCTCCTGGTTCGGTCCCCATGCGGGGGCGATCGCGGTGTCCGACGGATCGGTGTGGCCTTTGAGGTTGTGGCCATCGGCATCCATCGTAAAGATGCGGCGATTTTTCCCCCACTTGCCGGAGAAGGTGAAGTGGCTGGCGAAGCCGCCAGGGCGCCCGGTGATGGCCCCGAGCAACGCGTCGGTCAGACGGTGCGCCGTCACGCGAACCTCCGGCTCGTCCACCAATAGCTTTTTCTCGTAGACAGGGTCCTTGCCCGTGTTGACGAAGTAGGCGAGGCCGAACACCTGGATCTTGCCGGACGGCTGCTTCTGCGCGGCGACCTTGACGATCACCTCGGCGCCGAGCTTCTGCCAGGCGGGGATGTCGACCGGGTCGTCGAAGCCGTACAGGCCCGGCGGCGCCTTGTTGTCGTCGATGACGTCGAACATGCCGCTCAGCTCGAAATCGCGGCGCACGACCCCGCGCACGATCACGTCCTCGAGATCGGGCGACAGCGACGGCAGCACCGCGAGCTTCGGCACGTGCTCTTCCTTGTGGCCCGTGATCACGAGCGTTCCGAGCACGCTCTCGTCGGGCGGGGCCGTGGTGCTGCTCGCCGCCGCGACCGGTTGGGCCACCGCGGGGAAGGAGGCAACGACAGCGGCGCCGGCGAGCAGCCAGCCGCGAAGACCGCGCGCACTAGGCCGAGCGCCGAAGCGCTCCAGCAGGTGTTTCATCGAGATCAATCGCATGCCTTTTTCCCACTGAATCTGAGGCTGACGCTCGAGCTGAGGATATCCGGGTACAAGGGCGGTGGCGGCGGGAGCTCCTGACCGGTGACCGCCTGCATGGTGGACTGGGCTTTGCTGTCGAACGTCGGATTCCCGCTCGGGCCCGTGATGCTAAAGCCGGTCACCGTCCTGTCGGGTCCGACGTGGGCCACGATGCCGATACTCAAATCTTTCAACACGTCGCAGGAAATCTGATCGGGGCTCGGGGGGCTCCAGCGGCTGTTGAACCAGGCGATGATTTTCAGCTGGTACTGGCTCACGGCGCGCGCCTTCAGCGGATCGGTCTCGGTGCCTTCCTTGACGCCGTCCGCCGCTCCTTCTTCTTCCAATTCCGGGGCCTCCACGTCGGGGCCCGCGTCCAGCAGCACCTGATCGACCTGCTTGGCGATCTCCGCGTCCGGCGGGGGGGCCTCGGCGTCGAGCTTTGCGACCTTGCTGGTCGGCAGCGCCTCGGGCGTCTTGGGCGCCTGCGCCGAAGGGGCGCTGGCCTCCTCGAAGCGCTGCACGGGCGGGTTCTTCTTCCACATGTCCGGCAGCTTCGGCTTGACCTGCTTCTTGCTGCCGAGCTTCAACAGGGGCAGCTCGTCCAGGATAGGCTTGACCGCGATGGGTTCCTCCCGAACTTCCACCGGCTTCGCCTGGACATGCGCCTTGCTGCCGGCGGCCATCAACACCCCGAACAGCACGATCTGAATGATCGTGGTGAGCCCCGCGGCGGCTCCCACCTGCGCGACGGTGAACGCGCTGCCCGGGCTGCTCATGGCCGACCGGGTGCGGCGCTCCCGGTCTTCGGGGCGCCCTTGTCCGGCGCTGCCGCTGCTTCGTCGGTGACTTCCTCGAGCTCCGGTTGCACCAGCAGGTTGAGCGACTCCACGCCGCTGTTGCGCGCCGCCGCGACGACCGTCGCGACCACGCCGTAGCGGGCGTCCTTGTCGGCACGGATGTAGAGCTCGCGCTCCTTCTGGACACGCGCGTTCTCTTTGAGCACCTCCGCGATGCGATCGGTGACGTCCTCCTCCCCGAACAGGATGCGCTCTTCTTTCGTCACGCTGACCAGCAGCCGCGCGTCTTTCACCGGCGTCTCCGCCGCTTTCACCTCCGGCAGGTCGATACGGAGGCCGGTGGTGAGCAGCGGCGCCGTCACCATGAAGACGATCAGCAGCACCAACATGACGTCGACGAGCGGCGTGATGTTGATGTCGCGGAAGCCGCTGCGCCCGCCTCCTCGGCCGCCGAGCTTGACTCCCATGGCTCAGTACCCCTGGCCGAAGCTCCGCGGCGCCGCCCGCATCGACTCGTTCACCAGCGGCACGGCGGCGGTCCGCTGCTGGTGGGCGGCGTCCGCCGCCAAGAGCTCGGCCCAAGTTTCCGCCGAGGCAGCGAGCTCTTCCAGCAGGTCTCCGATCCGCTTGTCGACGTAGTTGAAGCCGATGGTGGCCGGGATCGCCGCCACCAGCCCGAAGGCGGTCGCGATCAGCGCTTCCCCGATGGCGGGCGCCACCACCGGCAGCGACGCGCTCTTCTCCACGCCGATCCGCAGAAACGCATCCATGATGCCCCAGACCGTGCCGAAGAGGCCGATGAACGGCGACGCGGAGGCGATGCTGGAGAGCGTGGGCATCAGCACGGTGGCCCGCTGCTGCTCGCTGGCGATCGCGCGCTTGGCGACGGCGAGCATGATCTCCGAGTTGACGTTCGGCTGGTGGTGGCGCTTGGCCAGCTCCACCACCACGCGCGCTCCTGGCGACTCTTTGTGCTGTAGCGCGAGCGAGATCAGCTCCGACGCGGAGCCGGCCGTCTCGGCTTCCTGCTCGAAGCGACGCTGCGCCGAGCGCATCTTCCTGAGCTGCAGCGACTTCAGAAACCAGATTAGCCAGACGGCCGTCGACGCAACGATCAGCACCAGCAAAACCACCAGCACCACGCCCGACGACTGGAACATGAGCTCCAACGGATCGAGCTTGGTCTCCGGCGCCGGCGGAAGGGTAGCTTCGGGCTGCATGCTTGAGGGTTGCTATACCGCGGAAGGGAACGGGCCGCAGGTTGGAACTGCGATGCCGCGCGTCGTCAATCGGCCAACACGATGTCGACGCGGCGGTCCTTGGCGTAGGACGTCTCGTCGGTGCCGGAGGCGTCCATTTCGCCGCGGCTTGTGGTGTCCATCTTATCCTGCTTCAAGCCTTCGCCAGCGATCGCCGTCTTCACGTTGTCGGCGCGGCGCTGGCCGAGCAGCATGTTGTATTCGGCCTCACCGCGAGGATCGGCGTGGCCCACCAAGCGCATCTGGCGCCCCGCGAGCGGGCCGTCCGTGAAACATTTCGCCAGCGCAGAAAGCACCTTACGGTCCTGGGGCCGAATATTGGCCGAGTCGAACGCGAAGTAGGCGTCGGTATCGGAGATGCCGCACTTCTTACGGATCTCATCGGAGATGTTGATCTGCGACTGGTTCGGGTTGTCGCCGGGCTTCTCATTGTTCTGCGCCATTTGGTCGGACGGCGGTTGGGCCGGCGGCGGAGGGGGCGGCGCGGCAACCGGGGCTTGCTCCCCAGCGCACGCCATGAACATGGCAGACGACACGATCACGGTAGCGACGACGGACCTCATCTCCGACCTCCTGTAGTGGGACCTGCGACAACAGGCGCTCGCGGGGTTTCAATCCCTCTGCGAACTTCGGCCGACCCGCCTCGCGGTGGGCCGGACCCAGGGTTAGCGAGACACAGTCGTAGCGATGATGCGGCGGCCGCGCAACCCGAAGCAACAGGGCGGGAAATTTGACGAAATGGCGCGTCGGGCTCGCTGGAGCGCCAGGTCGGGCCGGCGCCGGAAACCTACCGAGGCAGATGGCCGGGGCCTGCGAGCGCTCACCGGCTGGCGGCCACGTAGCCGAGCACGGCCAAGGTCCCCCCGAGAAATAGCAGGATGAGCGCGAGCTTGCCGGCGTCTCGCCGGACCTGGCGCTCGCTGCTGCGGGCGCTCTCGAGCTTGGCCATGGCGAGCAGGGCGACGCCCTGGAGGCGCTTGTGGGCCGTCGGGCCGCGGTGATGGTCGCCGGTCATGCCGCGGTAGCGGGCCGCCGCTTCGGCGAGCCGATCGTGGCGCTGGCAGTGGTCGAGGAAGACGGCGTGCGCCTTCTCGTCGTCCCAATGATCGAGCACGTTCTTCCACAGGGCTTCGAGCGCAGGATCGGTCACAAACCGAGCTCCCGCGACAGGCGCTGAACCTGGGCGAAGTACTCGCTGCGCTCGAGCGGCTGATTGAGCAGGTGGAAGTCCTTGCCGTGAAGGCCCACGCAGCCGAAGCAATAGCTGCAGCCCGTCAACCCAACGCAGCGGATGAGGTAGGCGCTGTTCGAACAGTTCTCGGCCAAGACGCAGTGCTGGCAGTTGAGCAGGTGTGTGCTCGATCGGCAGTGGGAGCAATCCGAACACGCCACACACGAGACGCAGTAGTGGCAGCGGACGAGCCGCTCGCTGTCGCGACAGAACGTGCAATCGGTGCACCCTTTGCAGTCTTTGCACTCGATGCAGCCTCGGTTGGCGGTGATCGCTCCGGCTTCCGCGATCAGCTGCTGGAAGCTTCGCTCGAACTGCCGCGCGCTGAGCTCCTCGAACATGCGGGTTCAGGCCCCACCACGGAGCGCGCGGCGAAGCTCGGCCGCAGCCTGTCGGGTGAGCGCCTCGTCGGCGTGCTCTTCGAGCCGGCGCAGCCGCTGATCGAGCACGGGGCGCTTGATGGGAGGTTCGTTGCGCAGAAGCTGCTGGAGCTCGGCGATGGCGTCTCGGGCCCGCGCCTCGTCCGCGTGCTCGAGCAGCTGCAGCTGCACGCGCTGCTCGCTCGGCAGCTCGAAGCCGGCAG
>Ga0079224_100016009_pt1 | contig 10513 bp, 11 predicted proteins | sample Stecom2015_FD_80414 | JGI IMG/M metagenome (GOLD analysis project Ga0079224, IMG submission 80414) | Agricultural soil microbial communities from Utah to study Nitrogen management - Steer compost 2015 | ecosystem: Environmental > Terrestrial > Soil > Agricultural land | place: USA: Utah...
GATCACGTCCTCGGCAGCGCCGGAGCCGTACATTTCCGCCGTATCGATGTGCTCCATGCCCAGGTCCAGCCCCAGCTGCAAGGCGTCCATGGCAAGCCTGCGGTCCGCAAGGTCGATATACCAACTGCCCTGGCCGATGACGGCGATGGCGCGGCCAGTTGCGCCGAAGGTATGTTTCTTCATGGTGCTTGTCCTCTTTTCGGTCATGGTATCGAGGCCACGAACGGCCACGCCTTCCTTGGTCATTGCAGAGCCGATTATCACCCAAGCCGCGCCATCAGCCTGCGTGCATCGACGGGTGCCTGGACTTTCTTGTCGTTATCGAAGTAGCAGAATACATCGCGTTCGGCGCGCGGACGGGACTTGCCGTCGATACGGCGGGCATCGTCCGGTTCACGCCCGGACGACCAAATCCCGATCCGTTCCGCCCACCTATCCAGCGCGGCATCCTTATACTCGCCGCCATATAAAGTCTCCGTGCCGTGCAGGCGCAGGTATATGAAATCGGTGGTCACATCTTCAGCATAGGGCCAATCGGCGACCGAGTCCGATACAACCAGGGCGGCGCGGTACCGGCGCAGCAGCTTGGTGAACGCGTCTTCGCAGAAACTGGGGTGGCGTATTTCTATGGCATGGCGCAAGCGCCTTTTCCGTCCGGGCTCCAGGTCGGTTTCCTTTACATGCCTGTCATGCTTCCCGGCCAATACAGCCGCCTGATGCGTGTCCGTCGGCAAGGCGGACAGAATGGCTTCGAACGCTACAGCGTCGAACTTGAAGCTGGGTGGAAACTGCCACAGTATGGGTCCCAGCTTTTCACGCAGGCGGAAAATGCCCGAGGCAAAAAAGTTGGACAAGGCGACCGTGCTTTTCTTCTCGTCCCGAAAGCGCAGCATATGAGTCAGATAACGCGGCGCCTTCACGCTGAAGACGAAGCCCTCCGGGGTTGCGTCATACCAGTTGGCATAGCTATGCGGCGTCTGCAAGGCGTAATGCGATCCGTTGATTTCGATGGTCTGCATTTGCCGGGATGCGAATTCCAGTTCGCGCGACTGTGCCAGCTTATCGGGATAGAAAACTTTGCGCCATCCGGCATAGCGCCAACCCGAAATGCCGATACGAATATGAGCCATAGGTTACACGCTGTTGTACGGCCGCCATGAAGCTATGCTAAAAGAAGTGAAGCTGCCGGAGGTCGGACAGCAATATCCAGGCCCGGCACATCGCGGCCCCACGACACGGAGTATTCCCATGAAAATCCTGATGGTGCTCACCTCGCACGACCGGCTGGGCAACACCGGCGAGAAGACCGGTTTCTGGCTGGAGGAGTTTGCCGCTCCCTACTATATCTTCAAGGACGCCGGCGCTACAGTGACCCTGGCTACTCCGAAAGGTGGGCAGCCGCCCCTCGATCCTAAAAGCGAGGCGCCGGATGCCCAAACGACATCGACCCGGCGCTTTCACAGCGATGAGGAGGCCAGGCAGGCGCTGGCGCATACTCGGGTTCTGGCCGATATGCACGAGGTCGATTTCGATGGCGTCTTTTTCCCGGGGGGCCATGGACCGCTATGGGACTTGGCCGAGGACGGCAATTCCATTTCCCTGCTCGAGGCTTTTGATCGCGCCGCCAAGCCCATGAGCCTGGTGTGCCATGGTCCCGCGGCCTTGCGCCATGCGCGCGGCGATGACGGCGCTCCTATTGTGAAGGGCCGCAGTGTCACCGGCTTCAGCAATACCGAGGAATCCGCCGTCGAACTCAGCGACGTGGTGCCCTTTTCAATCGAGGACGAGTTTCGCCGCCTGGGCGGCATCTACGAGAAAGGCCCTGACTGGGACAGCTACGTTGTGATCGACGGCCGTCTGGTCACCGGTCAGAATCCCGCCTCCTCAGAGGCGGCGGCCAAGGCTCTGGTCAGGCTGCTGCGGGAATGAACGCTTAGGGCCTGTTAACGCTGGAGCGTCCTAACGCACGGGCAGGAAATTGAAGAACAGCAGGCCTTGCATGTAGTTGATGCCAACGCGGCGCAGGTTTTCATCCAGAAGATTGGCCACCAGGTCCAGGCGCCCCACCAATTGCCCGAATTCGCGTTCAAAACTCAGGTTGGTCGCTTCGTTCGACATTTCATTGGCCAGCAGCAGCGGACGTCCGGCCGAGTCCCGTCGGCTGGCCGGCAGCCACGCGGCTACCTCCACGTTGCGGGCCGCGTTGTACACATATTGGGCATCCAGCGCGTCCGAGGCATAAAAGCGTGTCTTCCCGCCGTGCGCGCCGATGATCATGTTGGACATCCCGAATATGAAGGCGCCGACGCGATCGCCGCGATAGGCCGGATCGAGGGCGACCGCCAGTATTTCGACGTCATGCAAAGAGGCCAGTTCGGCCGGCCCCTGACCGGTTTGCATGGCTTGACGCCCGTGCTGGACGGCGGCTTCCAGACTGATTGCTCCGGTCTTGCGCCATTCAGCCGGATTGCGCCGATACAGTTTTTCCAGCAAGCGCGACAGGCTGTCCAGGTTGTCGCGCATGGCGATGGTCACGGTGCGATTGAAGTCGGTTTGAGCCAATTGGTCGAAGGACATTTCTTCGCTGCGCGGGCGGGAACCTTCAACGCCCATCGAGGAGCAGCCCATCAGCGCCGCAACAGTCATAAAGACCGTAAAAATTACGCCAGCCCTCCGAGCTTCCTTCATTCCATCGTTATCCGTTTTTCTGTCTTGTTTTGTCGCGCCGGAGCGGGTCTGGGCGTCGTCCCGGCCTAGGGAAGCTCTGAACAAGTCACTGCTCGACCTATTCAGAGCTTCCCTAGACTTTATCAGAAAACCTTTACAGTCCTTATTCGCATCATGGAGTCCGGCCGCCGGCCGCCTATTGATCGGATAGTATCAATGGCGGCAGGCGCCGCTTGACCGGGCTTGCCTTGACGATGGCGGTATTGGTTTCGGCCTGGTCGGCCAGCTTGTCCAGGATGGCGTCCAGTTGTTCCATGGACCTGACATTCAGGCGCGCCACGAAGCAGTCTTCGCCGGTCACCTTGTCGCACTCGGTGAATTCAGGGATGCCTTGGATAAGGCGCTCTATGGCATGCATATGGCCCGGAAGGGGGCGCACCCGCACGATGGCCTGAAGCATATAGCCAAATGATTTCGGATCGACGCTTACGGTGTAGCCGGTGAGTACGCCCCGTTCCTCGAGGCGGCGCAGTCTTTCGGCGACACTGGGTGAAGACAGCCCGCTGACGCGCGCTAGCGCCTTCAGCGAAAGGCGTGAGTCCTCCATGAGGGCATTAATGAGGATACGGTCGATTTCGTCTGGCATGGCTTTTTATCAGGAAAGTTTTCTCAGCCTCCTTAAATAAAAAGGAGATCTGGGTATTTTGCCTTCTTTTTTCCATGGCGCATAGCAGCGGAAAACGTCACAATTTCACTCATGCGAATCAGGAGTTCGGCAAATGGATAATCAAGTGAAACGCGGTTCCTTGGAGATGGCCGGCGCCATGCTCATTTCCGGAACCATAGGCTGGTTCGTTCTGGTGTCGGAGCAAACGGTGCTGGACGTAGTGTTCTGGCGATGCGCGATCGGCGCGGTGACTTTACTGATCATTTGCGCGCTAATGGGCTTCCTGCGTCCGGGGCTGTTGACCTGGACGCGCTTCGCCTGGGCGATTATCAGCGGGGTGGCCATTGTGGGGAACTGGGTCTTGTTGTTCGCTGCCTATTCGCGCGCTTCCATAGGCATTGCAACGGCGGTCTATAACACCCAGCCCTTCATGCTGGTGGCACTGGGCGCGTTGTTTCTGAGCGAACGCCTGAGTCTGGACAAGATGGTCTGGCTGGTTCTGGCTTTTGCGGGAATGCTGGCCATTACACAGCAGCATGGCGCGCCGGCGTATGGCGACGGCGATGCCTACCTGCTAGGGATTGCTCTGGCGCTGGGTGCCGCCTTCCTGTATGCCCTCGCCGCGCTGGTGGTAAAGCGGCTTACCGGCACGCCGCCGCATTTGATCGCTTTTATACAAGTTTCCACCGGTGTGGTGCTGCTGGCTCCCTTCGCGCAGATTGCGGCCGTGACCCAGCAGACCCCGTCGGTCTGGCTGACGCTGTCTACCTTGGGTGTGGTGCACACCGGGCTGATGTATGTTCTGCTTTACGGCGCCATCCAGAAGCTGCCGACCACCATTACCGGCGCCTTGTCCTTCATTTATCCGATAGTCGCCATCATGGTGGACTGGTTCGCTTTCGGACACCGGCTTGAATGGCTGCAATGGCTGGGCGTGGCGGCGATTCTGCTGGCTGCGGCCGCCATGCAGCAGGGCTGGACCTTGCGTGCCTTGCGATCAGGCGGACGCTTGCCGCGACGCATTGCGCATGCCGCGCCCCAGTCCGAGCAGGGCCAGACAGGCGATCAGTCCCAAGAGGCTCGACATCCATAACGAGGCCACGCCCCAGCGTTCTATCAGTATGCCGAATAGAAACGGCGCCGCCGCCTGGGCAATGCGGGCGGGCACCATCAGGAGGCCCTGGCGCAAACCATAGCCCAGAGGTCCGAAGATGACCAGGGGCAGGGTTCCTTTGGCGATGGTAAGAATGCCATTCCCCGCACCGTGCAGCACGGTGAACAGGACGGCGGCCGGTCCGCCCGCAATCATCAGGCAGGCCGCCCCGGCCGGATGCGCCAGCGCGGCCAACTGAGCCGAGATCAGCGGATGCAATTTGCGCAACAGGCCGAATTCCATCAAGCGCGCCGCAACCTGGGCCGGCCCCACCAATGCGGAAACGGCCACGGCCGCCGCCAGTGTCAAGCCGCTGGCCTGCAACAACTGGGGCAGATGCGCCGCCATGGCTGTACTGATGAACCAGGTTATGGCGAACACCAGGGCAAGCAGCAGGCTGGCATGTCGAGGCTGTTCGGGTGGGTCGGCGGGGATTGCGCCGGCCGGTACGCCGGCATCGGCCTGGCTTGAATCGCCGGGCTCAGTTGCAGCAGCATGGCTTGCGGCGGTCGGTAAGGAAGCATTCAGCGGGAGACCCACGAAAAGATGGAGCGCCGCCCAAGCCAGGCAGGCTGTACGCCAGCCGAACTCAACTTCCAGCCAGGCCGAGAGAGGCCAGCCTACTGTGCTGGCGAAACCGGCGAACAGCGTGATCCCAGTAATGGCATTGCGTGCCTGGCTGCCCCAAAGCCGGACCACCGTCGAAAAGGCCGCTTCGTACAGGCCGATGCCCATTCCAGCGCCTATCAGCAACCAACCGATAAAGAACAGGATGGGACCTGGCGCCCAGGCCAGACAGGACAGTCCGGTTGCGAAGATCAGGTTGCTGGCCAGCAGGACGGGGCGACCGCCGTAGTGGTCGATGCAGCGTCCGGCCGCAGGGCCAAGCAGTGCCGCCAGAACCAGGGCGGCGGAAAAGGCGCCGAATACGGTCTGGACGGACAGGCCCAGGTCGCGGGCCATGGAGCCGGCAAGCATGGCGGGCAGGTAATAGGAAGAAGCCCAGGCCAGTGTTTGGGTAAGCCCCAAGCTGGTAACCGTGAGTGGGCGTCGGTCCATCCGCATGCTGCTCCTTGTGATTTTATGGCGATGATAATCGAAAACTGGATATCGGCATGGTCGTATGCTAGTGTTTCGGGCTCCTGGGATATAACAGTCCTTTGCCCTTGGGCCTAACCTCTTTTTTCATCCGCTTATGCCTGTGTTGCTTGCCATCGCTGTGCTTTTCCTGATGCAGATCGTCGGCGAGGCGCTAGTGCGCCTGACTGGCCTGCCTATGCCAGGGCCATTGATAGGCATGCTGCTCATGCTCGCCACTCTGATGGCGTATGGCCGGGTTCCCGCAGGCTTGCGTGATGCCTGCCATCACATGTTGAAGCACTTGATGCTGCTTTTCATTCCCGCGGTAGCGGGCATCATGGTGTACTTCGGCACGATGGAAGGGGAATGGATTCCTTTCCTTCTGGCTTGCGTCGCCGGAGTGGCCTTGACTATCGTCGTGACGACGCTGACGTTCAAGTGGATGTTGAAGCGCGTAAAGGCACCCGGTCCATGAGCGCGCATCTACTGGCAGTTTGGGCACATATGGCGGACTCGACGCTGTTCTGGCTTTGTTTCACCTTGCTGGCCTACCTTCTCGCCGTCACGGTCCATCAGCGCGCCGGGGGCAATCCCTTGCTGCTGCCGGTATTGACCGCTGTCATCGTGGTGGTTGCTTTCCTGCTGGCGACCGGTACACCGTATCCCGTGTATGCCAGGCATACCTGGTTCTTGCAATTCCTGATCGGCCCGGCAACCGTGGCCCTTGCCATTCCGCTATACGGCCAGTTGGGTCGCCTCAAGCCCATGCTGATTCCCGTCGCGGTAGCCCTGCTGGCCGGGTGTATCACGGCGGTGGTGTCGGCCGTTGCCATAGCCTGGGCCTTGGGGGCCTCGTTTGCCACGCAGGTGTCGGTCGCTCCGAAGTCCGCCACCATGCCTATCGCCATGGAGGTGGCCGGCTTGAACGGCGGCTTGCCTTCCTTGACGACGATAGCGGTGGCTATAACGGGTATCGCCGGCGCCATCATGGCCGGTGTACTGTTCAAGGCACTGCGCGTCAGGGATCCCGCAGTGCAGGGATTCGCGTTGGGCTTGAGCGGACATGCCATCGGCGTGGCACGGGGATTTCAAATTAATGAGACTGCCGGCGCCTTCGCCGCCCTGGGAATGGGCCTGAACGGTATCGCCACGGCAGTGGCCGTGCCCCTGTTGTTTGCGTTGCTGGCGCTTTTCTAAGCCCGGGGCTATGATTTTGTTACAGGAGACGCCGGCCTGCCAGTCGCGCGGTATACGCGCGCGGCCCTGCGGGCGTGTGGCGGCCAGCCGGGCACGGGGGCCTTGACGGTTGTATCATCGTCTTGACGGCAACGCCAAAAAATAATCAAAGGAGACCAGGATGTCCAGTATTTTCGATCAAGATTTGCCGCAAACGCCGGCTAATTACGCGGCGATGTCGCCGCTGTCCTTCATAGAGCGCTCCGCGCAGGTGTATCCCCAGCGCCTTGCCGTCGTCCATGGTTCGGGTCCGCAGGCCCTGCGCCGCAGCTGGAGCGAGCTTTACAGTCGCTGCCGGCGGCTTGCCAGCGCGCTGCAACGCAGCGGTATCCGCAAGGGCGATACCGTGGCCGTCATGTTGCCCAACACGCCGCCCATGGTCGAGGCCCATTTTGGCATTCCCATGCTGGGTGCGGTCCTTAACGCCCTGAATACGCGTCTGGACCCTCAGATGGTTGCCTTCATGCTGGACCACGGCGAAGCCAAGGTGGTGATCGTTGATGCGGAGTTTGCGCCGATCATGAGCCGGGCCCTGGCCTTGCGCACGTCCACGGCACCCATCCAGGTCATTGATGTGGCCGATGCGCTTTACACGGGGGCAAACCAGCCCATAGGCACGCAGGACTACGAGGATTTCCTGGCCGGCGGCGACCCGGAGTTCGAATGGGATCTTCCCGCGGACGAGTGGGACGCCATCGCGCTGAACTACACCAGTGGTACGACGGGTAATCCAAAGGGCGTGGTGTACCACCACCGCGGGGCGGCCAGCGCGGCCATTTCCAATATCCTGGAATGGGACATGCCCAAGCATGCGGTCTATCTGTGGACCCTGCCCATGTTTCATTGCAATGGCTGGTGTTTCCCCTGGGCGGTGGCGGCGCGCGCCGGTGTCAACGTCTGCTTGCGCAAGATCGACGCGCAGACCATTTTTGATTTCATACGCGAACACGGCGTCACGCATTATTGCGGCGCGCCTATCGTGCACAGTCTGCTGGTCAATGCACCTGACAGCATGAAGCAGGGCGTGCCGCAAGGTGTAAAGGCCATGGTGGCCGGCGCGGCGCCACCCGCCTCCATGATAGAAGGCATGGAGCGCATGGGCTTCGATCTGCTGCATGTGTATGGGCTGACCGAAGTCTACGGGCCGGCCACCGTCTGCGCCAAGCACGAAGTCTGGGATGAGCTGGATATCGGTGAACGGGCCCGCCTTAACTCGCGCCAGGGCGTCACCTATCACCTGGAGCGCGGGATCAGCGTCATGGATCCGGAAACGATGCGGCCGGTACCGGCGGATGGCCAGACCATGGGCGAAATCATGTTTCGCGGCAACATCACCATGAAGGGCTACCTGAAAAACGCCAAGGCCACACAGGAAGCACTGGCAGGCGGCTGGTTCCATAGCGGCGACCTGGCGGTCATGGATCCCGACGGCTATATAAAGATCAAGGACCGCAGCAAGGACATCATTATCTCGGGCGGCGAGAACATCTCGTCCATCGAAGTGGAAGATGTGCTGTATCGCCATCCGGCCATCCTGGCCGCTGCGGTGGTGGCGCGGCCGGATGCCAAGTGGGGCGAAACACCATGCGCGTTTGTCGAACTCAAGGACGGCGCGCAGGTCACCGCGGAATCCATCATCGAACATTGCAAGAAGCATATGGCGGGCTTCAAGATTCCACGCACGGTGATATTTTGCGAACTGCCCAAGACCTCGACGGGCAAGATCCAGAAGTTCGAGCTGCGCAAGCAGGCCGAGGCGCTGGAGACGGCCGCCGCAAGCTGACACGCCGTCCGCCTGCATGGGCGTCTCGGTTTGGCCTGCTACATCGGCTTTTAGTACACTCGTAGTAGATTTACTTACAGGATTTGTTGTATGCCTTCTTTCGATGTCGTCTCCGAAGTCGATAAGCACGAACTTAGCAATGCGGTCGACCAGGCCAATCGCGAGCTGTCCACCCGCTTTGATTTCAAGGGCAGCGATGCCAAATTCGAACTCGACGGTTTTGTGGTGACCCAGTCGGCGCCCAGCGTGTTCCAGCTGAACCAGATGCTGGATATCTTGCGTGGCCGCCTGTCGGCCCGCAATATAGATGTCCGCTGCATGGATGTCGGCGATCCGCTGGAGAACCTGGGCGGTGCGCGCCGCAAGGTCACCATCAAGCAGGGGATAGAGCAGGCGGTGTCCAAGAAGCTGATTGCCGAGTTGAAGGCGGCCAAGATGAAGGTCGAAGCACAGATCAACGGCGAGAAGCTGCGCATCAGCGGCAAGAAGCGCGACGATTTGCAGGCGGCCATTGCCCTGTTGCGCAAGACCGAGGTCGACCTGCCTTTGCAGTTCGATAACTTCCGCGATTAGCGATAGAGCCCCGGCCGGGCCAGCTTGCTGTGCGAGTTCAAAGGCGGCGCAAGCCGCCTTAGTTCTTCAATCGGTATCCCGACTTGAATATCATCGCAATAATCCCCAGGCATAGCGCAAGGAAAAACAGCGTCATGCCCAGGCTGATGTAGATATTGACATCGGCTATGCCGTAAAAGCTCCAGCGGAAGCCGCTGATCAGGTAGACCACGGGATTGAACAGCGTGACCGTCTGCCAGAATGGCGGCAGCATGTTGATGGAATAGAAGCTTCCACCCAGGAAGGTCAAAGGCGTGACGATAAGCAAGGGCACCAGCTGCAGCTTTTCGAAGCCGTCGGCCCAGATGCCGATGATGAACCCGAAAAGACTGAAGGTAACCGAGGTCAGCACCAGGAAAAGAAGCATCCACCAGGGATGATCGATCTTCAGCGGAACGAAAAAGCCCGCAGTCAGAAGAATGATGACGGCCAATATTATTGATTTGGTCGCGGCAGCGCCCACATAACTCAGCGTGACTTCAAAGTAGGAAACCGGAGCGGACAGCAGCTCGTAGATGGTGCCGGTGAATTTAGGGAAATAAATTCCGAAAGAGGCATTGGATATGCTTTGAGTAAGCAGTGACAGCATGATCAGGCCTGGCACGATGAAAGCGCCGTAGCTGATGCCGTCTATCTCCGTTATGCGGTGTCCGATGGCGGCGCCGAACACGACGAAATACAAGGAAGTTGAAATGACGGGGGCGATGATGCTTTGCATCAAGGTGCGCCATGTGCGGGCCATTTCGAACGCGTAGATCGCGCGGATTGCATGGATGTTCATCGATTCGGGCTCCGTACCAGCTTCACGAAAATTTCCTCCAGCGAACTTTGCTTCGTTTGCAGGTCCTTGAAGACGACTCCGGCCTGAGCCAGGTCTTTGAACAGGTCGGCGATATCGCTGTGGTGGCGTTGCGTGTCGTAGGTGTAGACGATTTCATTACCACTGTCCGAGAGCTCCAGTTGATAGGGAGCCAGAACCGGCGGTAGAGCCGGCAGGGGCTCGGTCAATTGCAATGTCAGTTGCTTCTTGCCCAGCTTGCGCATCAATTCGGCTTTGTTCTCGACCAGGATGATCTCGCCGTTATTGATGACGCCGACGCGATCGGCCATCTCTTCCGCTTCTTCGATGTAGTGCGTGGTCAGGATGATGGTGACGCCGGTATCGCGCAGCGACCTGACCACTTGCCACATTTCTTTACGCAAGGATACGTCCACGCCGGCGGTGGGCTCGTCCAGAAAAAGAATCTGTGGTTCGTGGGACAGTGCTTTTGCGATCAGCACGCGACGCTTCATGCCGCCCGAAAGCGTGATGAGC
>Ga0079224_100016010_pt1 | contig 10512 bp, 9 predicted proteins | sample Stecom2015_FD_80414 | JGI IMG/M metagenome (GOLD analysis project Ga0079224, IMG submission 80414) | Agricultural soil microbial communities from Utah to study Nitrogen management - Steer compost 2015 | ecosystem: Environmental > Terrestrial > Soil > Agricultural land | place: USA: Utah...
AGCGCCGAGGCGCCGAGCCGGTTGGCGCCGTGATCGGAGAAGTTGGCCTCGCCGAGCACGTGGAGCCCGGGGATCGTGCTCATCAGGTTGTAGTCGACCCACAGCCCGCCCATCGTGTAGTGGACGGCGGGATAGATCTTCATCGGCGTCTTGTAGGGGTTCTCGCCGGTGATCCGCTCGTACATCTCGAACAGGTTGCCGTAGCGATCCTCGATCGCCTTGGCCCCGTCGCGTTTGATGGCGGTCTCGAAGTCGAGGTACACCGCCTCGCCGGTCTGGTTGACCCCGAGGCCCTCGTCGCAGACCTTCTTGGCCGCCCGCGAGGCCACGTCGCGGGGCACCAGGTTGCCGAAGCTCGGATAGCGCTCCTCGAGGTAGTAGTAGCGATCCTTGGGATCGACCTGGTTGGGATCCTTCTTGGAGTCGGCCTTGTTGCGGGGGACCCAGACCCGGCCGTCGTTGCGCAGCGACTCGGACATCAGGGTCAGCTTCGACTGGTAGTGGCCGCTGACCGGGATGCAGGTCGGGTGGATCTGCGTGAAGCAGGGGTTGGCGAACCCGGCCCCGCGCTTGTACGCGCGAAACGCCGCGGTCACGTTGCTGCCCATCGCGTTGGTCGACAGGTAGAACACGTTGCCGTAGCCGCCGGTCGCCAGCAGCACCGCGTCGGCGGCCCAGCGACGGATCTCGCCGGTCACCAGGTTGCGGGTGACGATGCCGCGCGCGTGGCCGTCGACGACCACCAGATCGAGCATCTCGGTCCGGGTGTGCATGTGGACCTTGCCGCGGGCGATCTGCCGGTTGAGCGCCGAGTAGGCGCCGAGCAGCAGCTGCTGGCCGGTCTGCCCGCGGGCATAGAAGGTGCGCGAGACCTGGGCGCCGCCGAACGAGCGGTTGGCGAGCAGGCCGCCGTACTCGCGGGCGAAGGGCACGCCCTGGGCGACGCACTGATCGATGATGTTGCCCGACACCTGCGCGAGCCGATAGACATTGGCCTCGCGCGAGCGGTAGTCGCCGCCCTTGACGGTGTCGTAGAACAGTCGATAGATGCTGTCGCCGTCGTTTTGATAATTCTTGGCGGCGTTGATGCCACCCTGCGCGGCGATCGAGTGGGCCCGGCGCGGGCTGTCTTGAAAGCAGAAGCACTCGATCTCGTAGCCGAGCTCGCCGAGCGTGGCCGCGGCCGAGGCCCCGGCCAGCCCGGTCCCGACCACGATCAGCTTGTGCCGGCGCTTGTTGGCCGGGTTGACCAGCTTGAGCTCGAAGCGGGCCTTGTCCCACTTCTTCTCGATCGGACCCGAGGGAATCTTGGCGTCGAGTTCCATGATTGATGCTGACCTCAATTCAGACCGATGAAGCCGGACCACACGGCCAGCGGCATCGCGATGTTGCCTAGCCCGATGATCACCCCGAACGCCGGCCCGAGCACCTCGAAGGGCGGCTTCCAGCGGCCGATCGCGATGCCGGCGGTCTTGAACGCCGAGGTGACCCCGTGGGCGAGGTGAGCCGCGAGCGCGATGCTGGCGACGATGTAGAGGATCGCGATCGACGGCTGCTGGAAGCTGACGATGAAGTGCGAGTAGAGGTCGCGGCGCGAGCCGGCCTCGGTCATCTGCTGCAGCTCGAAGTAGTTGACGCCGCCGAATTCGACGCCGACCTGACCGACCGTGAAGTGGGCGATGTGATAGATGATGAACAGCAGCAGCACGACCCCGAGCTCGGCCATGTACAGCCCGGCCAGCGAGGTCCGGCGCTGCTCGAGCTTGGCGTAGCGCTCGGGGCGGGCCATGTTGTTGCGCTTGACCAGCGCGACCGCGGTCACGACGTGCAGGGCCAGGATGGTCAGCAGCCCGCCGCGAGCCAGCCACAGCAGCCCGCCGAGGCCCTGCATGAATTCCGCGTAGTCGTTGTAGGCGTCGCGGCCGAGGAACACCTGGAGATTGCCGATCATGTGACCGAGCACGAACCCCGCGCCGAGCAGGCCGGTGACCATCATGACGATCTTCAGGGAGATCGTGGAGGTCAACGCCTTGACCAGCCGGTCGAAGGGGTGGGCGCCCGCTTGGCTTGCGCTGCTCATCGTTGAAGATCCTCGTGGGGAAGGGGCCTCGTGGGGAGGCTCGCGACGCGGACTAACACAATTTCAGGTTTTCGTGAGCCCCGGTCGCGACACGAATGAGGTGCCGCATCCGTTGCGGCGCGCGGTCTCCGTTGTCGGCGGGGCGGGCGTGCCGGTCTCAGTGGATCGTCGGACGCTCGGACGGGACCCACGAGAGCTCGAAGTGGCCGAGCATGCACGGGTCTTCCGCCGTCATCCGCACGACCGGATGACTCGGCCCCTCGCTGTGCCCGGCTGGTCGCACGCCGTTGGTGCTGGCCAGGTCGTAGACGAGCAGCGAGCTGGGTCCCTCTTCCGTGACCAGCGCGTGCACGCGCGAGAGGTTGCGGCCCTGTCCGGCGAGCGAGCAGCGATCGCTGTAGCGACCGATCAGCAGACCGCGCTGCAGCTGCTCGCTGTCGACCTCGAGCTCACGGACCTGGCCGGAGTCGTCGCGTCGACGGCCGCGGTTGGTCTGGCGAGCGCGATCGCTCTTGGTCGAGCGCAGGCGCAAGAGCCCGCGCGACTCGGGGCGCACGTCGACATCGATCGGCCGGTAGCCGCCGATCTCCGCCACGCCGGGCTCGGCCATCGCCGAGATCGCCAGGCGGTGACCGCCGCCGGACGTGTCGAGTCCGGTCAGCTTGCGAAACGAGTCGGCTTCTTCGCCTGCCAGGATCGCCTTGCCGGGCTCGCCACCCGGCAACACGAACAGCGACGTTCTGCCGAACGCGAGCGCCACCTGGCCGTGGGCCGAGAAGCCCGGGACTCGCTTGCCGTCGGCCAGGAGCACGCCTGCTCGGCCGCCGAGGTCGTAGCCGCGAAAGCGCAGCGGACCTTGCCCGGGCCACGCGGTGAGCAGCAGGTGACGCAGGCTCACGCGGCTGTCGCCGGGGATCGCGAGCGAGCAGCGATTGTGGCGACCGATCACGACCGCATGCGGCAGATCCTTGGGGCGCTCGATCACTCGCTGCGCGACCGGAAAGCCGTTGTGATCGGTGGCGACGATGACGGCGTCGCCTTCTTTGACGCCCGCCACCAACGCCGCGAGGATCGGACGCGCGCGCGAGAAGCAAGCCGCCAGCGCCATCTGCCCCTCTGCTCGATCGTCGCCGTCTTGAAGGGGCTGCGGCCCGCTGTCTTCTTCGATGATCGACACCCGGGCCCAGCGTATTGGAGAGCCGCAACGTTTTCCATCGCTTCCGCGTCGGCGATCCAACGGCCAGTCGCAAAAGCCCCCATGCTGGGGATGCCACGGCCTTTGTGCGGACGTCACGGTAAAGCAGGTGCGCTTTGTCCGGGGGCGAAGCGCGGCGAGCGCTGCGGGTTGTTCGCGGTTTCAGGCCCTGTACAGCGACAGGGAACGAGTTTGCAGGGTGTCTCGCGTCGACGGGATCTCGTAAGTTGGGCATCGAGACACCCTCGATGACCGGCGAAGACATCACCACCATCCTCGGCAAGGGATCGAACTTCGATGGAAAGCTCACTTTCGAGGGCACGGTCCGCATCGATGGTCGATTCTCCGGAGAGATCCGCACCGACGGCACCTTGATCCTCGGAGAGAGCGCCGAGGTCGAGGCCAACATTCGAGCGGCGACGGTGGTCGTGCAGGGTCGGGTGCGCGGAGACGTGACCGCGAGCGAGTCGCTGACCATCCAGGCGCCGGCCCGCGTGCAGGGCAACCTGACTACGCCCAACCTGATGATCGAGAAGGGCTCGTTCTTCGAGGGGCACTGCACGATGTCCGAGCCGGCCGCGGCGATCGAGCCCTCCACTTAGTTGCGAGATCGCGTGAGGGTTGGGTCGCGAATCGCCGGGGGCGCAGCCTGCCGACGACGCACCTCGACTGGCGCTCGCTCGCTGATCGCTCGCCGATCGCCAGTGCTGAATTTGCGCCGCCGCACGAGTTCAACAAACCGGCGAAAATCTACGTGTACGGGCGTGATTGAGCGTCTGCGCGGCCGTTGACGGGCGCCGACCCGCATGCTACCTGCCACGCGCCTTCGGGCCGGGACCTCATGCTCACCGCGCTTGCTTCCGAGTCGCTGCCGGTCGTCGACATCGACAACACCATCTTCCTTCAGGCGCTGCTGTTCCTGTTCTTGCTGGCTGTGCTCAACTTCCTGTTGTTCAAGCCGTGGCTCGAGATCAAGGAGCGTCGGGCCAAGCGGATCGGCGGCGCGCTCGAGGACGCGGCCGAGCTGCGCGAGCGAGCGGCGGCCAGCGAGCGCGACTACGCCGCGAGGCTGGTCAAGGCCCGCGATCAGGCGATGGGCATCCGCTCGGATCGGCGCCGCGAGGCCGAGGAGCGAGAGGCCGAGATCGTCAACGTCGCGCGGCGCGACGCCGCGGCCTCGCTCGAGAGCCGCAAGGCGATGTTGAGCGGCGAGGTCGAGCAGGCCCGCGCCGAGCTCGAGGGTCGGGTCGAGTCGCTGGCCCGCGACATCACCACGCAGGTGCTCGGGAGGTCGGCGTGATGCGATCCTTCATCAAGCTGGCCGCGTTCGCGGTGGTCTGGCTGGCGCCCGTGCTCGCGCTCGCTAGCCCGCCGCACGGCAAGGAGCACGCGACCGAGCACGGAGCCGAGCATGCCGAGGGCATCAAGTGGCTGGGTGACGGCTTCCTCGGCGGCCCCGGTGCCGACGGTCGGACCGGCTACCTGATCATGCTCATCAACTTCGTCGCGCTGCTGCTGATCTTGAACAAGATCCTGTTCAAGAACCTGCGCAGCAGCAACGCCGAGGCCAGCGACGCGGTCCGGCTCGAGCTCGAGCGCGCGACCAAGGCCCGGTCCGAGGCCGAGGCGCTGTTTCGTGAGTACGAGACCAAGCTGCAGGCGCTCGAGACCGAGGTCGCCGACATTCGGGCGGCCGCCAAGCTCGCGGCCGAGGCCGAGTTCGAGCGGATCGTCGCCGAGGCCCGCGAGCAGGCCGGGAAGATCGAGCAGGCGGCGATCCGGGCCGGCGAGCGCGAGGCGCTGCGGCGTCGCACCGAGCTCGAGAACGAGATCGCCGAGTCGGCGCTCGCCCGCGCCGAGGCGGCGATCCGCTCCACGTTTGCCCCCGGCGACCAGCGCCGGCTCGTCGACGCCTGGATCGACGAGGTCGGCAAGACCGACATCAACAGCCAGACGGGGACGGTGAACTGAGATGATCAGCGGCAGCCTCGCCAAGCGCTACGCCCGAGCCCTGCTCCAGCTGGCCGACACTCCGGCGGTCCGCGATCGCTACCTGCAAAACCTCGCGGACTTCACTGCCGCGTGCAGGACCCACGACCCCAGCGATCCCTCGGGCGAGCACGACCTCGTCAAGGTGCTCGCCGCTGGTCACCACCCGCTGAGCAGCCGGCGGGCGGTGCTCAACGCGATCCTCCAGCGGATCGGCGCCGAGCCCAACGTCCGCAAGTTCCTCGAGCTGGTGCTCGAGCGCGGGCGCATCAGCGGCATCGAGCAGATCTATCTTCACTATCGCGATCTCGCCGACGACGCGGCCGGACGGGTCCGGGCGACCGTCAAGGCGGCCACCGCCCTCGACCCGGCCGCGCAGACCCGCATCAAGTCCGCGCTCGAGACCGCGACCGGCAAGCAAGTGCTGCTCGAGACCGAGGTCGATCCCGAGCTGATCGGCGGCCTCGTGGCCCACGTGGGCAGCTTCACCCTCGACCGCAGCGTGCGGACCTCGCTCGAGCGACTCCGCAGCTCGCTGCGCGCCTAGCAAGCAGAGACCACAAGAAGGTTCTAAAGACATGGAAATCCGAGCCGACGAAATCAGCCGCATCATCCGCGAGCAGATCCAGGGCCACGACACCTCGACCTCGATCGAGGAGACCGGCACGGTCCTCACCGTGGGCGACGGCATCGCCCGGGTCTACGGGCTGTCCAAGGCGATGGCCGGCGAGATGCTCGACTTCCCGCACGGCGTGCGGGGCATGGTCCTCAACCTCGAAGAAGGCAACGTCGGCGTCGCGCTGCTCGGCAACGACCAGCTGATCAAGGAAGGCGACATCGTCAAGCGCTCGGGCACCATCATGTCGGTCCCGGTCGGCGAGGCCATGAAGGGCCGGGTCGTCAACGCGCTCGGCGAGCCGATCGACGGCCTCGGCCCGATCGAGACCGACGAGCGCAGCCCGATCGAGGTCAAGGCCCCGGGCATCATCGCCCGCAAGTCGGTCCACGAGCCGATGCTGACCGGCCTCAAGGCGATCGACTCGATGGTGCCGATCGGCCGGGGCCAGCGCGAGCTGATCATCGGCGACCGGCAGACCGGCAAGACCGCCATCGCGATCGACGCGATCATCAATCAAAAGGGCCAGAACATGGTCTGCGTGTACGTGGCGATCGGTCAGAAGCAGTCGACCGTCGCCTCGGTCGTCGAGCGGCTGCGCCGCGAAGGGGCGATGGAGTACACGATCGTGGTCGTCGCCGGCAGCTCCGAGTCGGCGCCGCTGCAGTTCCTGGCGCCGTACACGGGCGTCACGATCGGCGAGTACTTCCTCAAGCGGGGCGGCCACGCGCTGCTGATCTACGACGACCTGTCCAAGCAGGCGGTCGCCTACCGGCAGCTGTCCTTGCTGCTGCGCCGCCCGCCCGGGCGCGAGGCCTACCCCGGCGACGTCTTCTACCTTCACAGCCGCCTGCTCGAGCGCGCCTGCAAGCTCTCGGACAAGGAGGGCGCAGGCTCCCTGACCGCGCTGCCGATCATCGAGACCCAGGCCGGCGACGTGTCGGCGTATATCCCGACCAACGTCATCTCGATCACCGACGGGCAGATCTTCCTGGAGTCCAACCTCTTCCACCGCGGCGTGCGGCCGGCGATCAACGTCGGTCTGTCGGTCTCGCGGGTCGGCGGCTCGGCGCAGATTCCGATGATGCGGCGCCACGCCGGTCCGCTGCGCACGACCCTGGCCCAGTACCGCGAGCTCGAGGCCTTCGCCCAGTTCGCCTCCGACCTCGACCAGGCCACCCGCGACCAGCTCGCCCGCGGTGAGCGGATGGTCGAGATCCTCAAGCAGGCCCAGTACCAGCCGCTCGACGTGGCCCTGCAGGTCGTGTCGATCTTCTCCGGCACCAAGGGCTACCTCGACGACATCGAGGTCCGCCACGTCCGCGGGTTCGAGGCCGACCTCCACAAGTGGATGAAGGCCGACCGCTCGGCGCTGCTCGACGACATCCGCAAGGCCAAGAAGAAGCCCGAGATGGAGGAGGCCGACCAGGAGCTGGCGGCCGCCATCGAGAAGTTCAAGGGCGAGTGGAAGCCGCCCGCCGAGACCTCCGCCTCGGCCGAATAGTCCGCCGAGAAGGCAGTCGCGATGGCCAACCTCAAGGAAATCCGCAACCGCATCGGCGCGGTCAAGAGCACCCGCAAGATCACCTCGGCGATGAGCCGGATCGCCGCTGCGCGGCTTCGCAAGGCCCAGACGGCGATGGAGAACGCCCGCCAGTACGGCGTGCGGATGGCCGCGATCACCGGCGAGATCCTGCGCGAGCTCGACGCCTCGCAGGGCGGGATCGCGGCCGAGCACCCGCTGCTCCGCAGCTCCGAGAAGGCGGTCGCGATCATCGTGGTGACCGCCGATCGTGGCCTGTGCGGCGGCTTCAACTCGGCGGTCAACCGCGCGGTCGAGCGGCAGGTCAAGATGCTGTGGGCGCAGGATCGCCAGGTCTATCTGATCACCGTCGGCCGCAAGGGCCGCGACTACCTCAAGGCCTACAACCGCGCGGGCCGGGCCAAGAACATCGCCCACCACGCGGCGCCGGGGAAGCCCGAGGAGGTGGTCGACATCGCCAAGCTGGTCGCCGTCGAGGCGATGGCGCTGTTCAAGGGCACCTGGGAGCTCTCTTCACGGGCTGAGGAGGACACCGACGGTGACGGCGCTGGCGACACGATGTCGACGCTGCGGGTCGGCGAGATCAGGCTGGTCTTCAACTACTTCAGGAACGTGATCACCCAAGAGGTCCACGACGAGCGGCTGCTGCCCGTGCCGCTGCCCGAGCCGATCGACGAAGACGGCGACGGCCAGCCCGATCCGGCCCGCGCCGCGGTCGCTCACGCGATCCGGGCGTTCGAGCCCGACGTCCGGGGGCTGCTCGATCACCTGCTGCCGATCGCGGTCGAGACCGCCGTCCAGCAGGCGCTCTACAACTCCGTCGCCTCCGAGGTCGCCTCGCGCCGCTCGGCGATGGACTCCGCGACCGACAACGCCACCGAGCTGATCGGTGAGCTGACCCTCCAGTACAACCGCGAACGCCAGGCTGCCATCACCAAGGAGCTGATGGAGATCATCGGCGGCGCCGAGGCCTTGAAAGGCTAACAGGTACACCCATGTCCGACGACACCAAGAACTCGCTGTTCTCGCCGCCGCTCGCCGGCTCCAAGCCCGCCGCGTCGCCCTCGACGCCCTCGTTTGCGGGCTTCGGCCTCGACAAGCCCGCCGGATCCTCGGCGACCGGCAATGTCACCGGCAAGGCCCGGGTCGGCCACATCACCCAGGTGATCGGTCCGGTCATCGACGTCGAGTTCGAGGGCGAGCTGCCCGAGGTCAACAACGCGCTGGTGCTGACCAACCCGTCGATCAGCGACCAGCCCGACAACCTGGTCGCCGAGGTCGCGATGCACCTCGGCGAGCACACCGTCCGGGCGATCTCGATGGACACCACCGACGGCCTGGTCCGCGGCATGCAGGTCCGCGACACCGGCAACCCGATCATGATGCCGATCGGCAAGGCCGTGCTCGGCCGGATCATGAACGTCGTCGGTCAGCCGGTCGACGAGCAGGGGCCGATCGGCGCCGGCGAGTTCCGGCCGATCCACCGCAAGGCGCCCGAGTTCACCGACCAGAGCGTCAAGGTCGAGCCCTTCACGACCGGCATCAAGGTCATCGATCTGCTCGCGCCCTACCGCCGCGGCGGTAAGATCGGCCTGTTCGGCGGCGCCGGGGTCGGCAAGACCGTGCTGCTGATGGAGCTGATCAACAACGTCGGCAAGACCCACGGCGGCTTCTCGGTGTTCGCCGGCGTCGGCGAGCGGACCCGCGAGGGCAACGACCTCTACTTCGAGATGCTCGAGTCCGAGGTCATCAAGGCCGACTGGGACAAGGAAGCCCGCGTCGTCCACAAGATCGACTCCGACAACTCCAAGGTCGCGCTGGTCTACGGCCAGATGAACGAGCCGCCGGGCGCCCGCGCCCGCGTGGCCCTGTCGGCGCTGACCCAGGCCGAGTACTTCCGCGACGAGATGGGCCAGGACGTGATGTTGTTCGTCGACAACATCTTCCGGTTCACGCAGGCCGGCTCCGAGGTCTCGGCCTTGCTCGGCCGGATCCCCAGCGCGGTCGGTTATCAGCCCACGCTCTCGACCGAGATGGGCGCGCTGCAAGAGCGGATCACCACCACCACCAAGGGCTCGATCACCTCGGTGCAGGCCATCTACGTGCCGGCCGACGACCTCACCGACCCGGCCCCGGCGACGGCGTTCGCCCACCTCGATGCCACCACCGTGCTCAGCCGGGCGCTGACCGAGATCGGCATCTACCCGGCTGTCGATCCGCTCGACTCGAGCAGCACGATCTTGACCCCCGAGGTCGTCGGCGATCGCCACTACGGGGTCGCCCGCGAGGTCCAGCGGATCCTGCAGAAGTACAAGGAGCTGCAGGACATCATCAAGATCCTCGGCATGGACGAGCTGTCCGAGGACGACAAGCTGCTGGTCTCCCGCGCCCGCAAGATCCAGCGGTTCCTCAGCCAGCCCTTCGACGTCGCCAAGGTCTTCACCGGCGCCGACGGCAAGCAGCTGACCCGCGACGAGACCATCGACTCGTTCGAGCAGATCATCCAGGGCAAGCACGACGACATCCCCGAGGTCTGCTTCTACATGAAGGGCGGCATCAACGAGGTCCTCGAGCACTACCAGCGGCTGCTCGACGACGAGGCCAAGAAGGACGCCGAGCAGAAGGCCAAGAAGGCCAGCTAGCGCGGACCGGGAGCACGACCATGGCCGAATACCTGAGCCTCGACATCCTCACGCCCGACGGCCGCGTGGACCTGCGGGTCGGTGAGGGAGACAAGCCCGGCGGCGAGAAGGGTCCGATCGAGGTCGACGGCGTCGAGCTGCCCGCCGCGCTCGGCGAGATGGGCGTCCGGCCCCGGCACATCCCGTTTCTGACCCCGGTGAAGCCCGGCGTGGTCCGGTTTCGCCATGGCGGCAGCGATCGCCGAATGGCGGTCGGCGCCGGGTTCCTGGAGATCTCCGAGGACGGCGTGGTCACGCTGCTGACCGAGCGCGCGGTCCGGTCCTGGGAGGTCGAGGTCGAGCAGACCCGCAAGCAGCTCGACGAGGTCAACCGCGAGCTCGAACAGCATCGCCAGGCCTCGATCGAGGACGCGACCGTGCTCAAGCTCGAGGCCCGCCGCGACTGGC
>Ga0079224_100016013_pt1 | contig 10511 bp, 11 predicted proteins | sample Stecom2015_FD_80414 | JGI IMG/M metagenome (GOLD analysis project Ga0079224, IMG submission 80414) | Agricultural soil microbial communities from Utah to study Nitrogen management - Steer compost 2015 | ecosystem: Environmental > Terrestrial > Soil > Agricultural land | place: USA: Utah...
ATAAAGGATGAAATACGCAAAAAACATTTTAGAAACAATTGGGAATACACCTCTTGTAAAGATTAATAAAATCACAGCCGAAATACCTGCTTTAGTTTTAGCTAAAATAGAAACTTTTAATCCGGGTAATTCTGTAAAAGACAGAATGGCTATCAAAATGATTGAGGATGCCGAAAAGGATGGAAGACTAAAACCGGGAGGGACCATTATTGAAGGAACTTCAGGAAATACAGGAATGGGATTGGCTTTGGGTGCTATTGTAAAAGGATATAAGCTAATTTGTGTTATTTCGGATAAACAATCCAAAGAAAAAATGGATATTTTGAAAGCCGTTGGAGCGCAAGTTATCGTTTGCCCGACTAATGTAGAACCTGATGACCCTCGCTCCTACTATTCGGTTTCTAAAAGATTGGCAGAAGAGACTCCGAACTCGTGGTATGTAAACCAATATGATAATCCCTCTAATACCATTGCTCATTACGAGCAAACCGGACCTGAAATTTGGGAACAAACCGAAGGAAAAATCACCCATTTTGTAGTTGGAGTAGGAACAGGAGGAACAATTTCCGGAGTAGGAAAATACTTGAAAGAGAAAAATCCGAATATAAAAATTTGGGGAATTGATACCTATGGTTCGGTTTTCAAAAAATATCATGAAACAGGGATTTTTGATGAAAATGAAATATACCCCTATGTAACCGAAGGGATTGGAGAAGACATCTTACCTAAAAATGTAGATTTTTCAATTATTGACGGATTTGAAAAAGTAACCGATAAAGATGCTGCTATATATCAGCGAAAATTAGCGTCAGAAGAAGGAATGTTTGTCGGAAATTCGGCAGGAGCAGCTATTAAAGGGGTGTTACAACTTAAAGAACATTTTAAACCGGACGATGTAGTAGTAGTGCTTTTTCATGATTCAGGAAGCCGTTATGTAGGAAAGATGTTTAATGATGATTGGATGAGAGAAAAAGGATGGTTAGAATAATTTAAAGCCGTTAAAATGGAAAGTAAAGAGTTTCAATTTAAAACTAATATTAATTGTGGGGGATGTGTAGCCTCTGTAAAACCGCATTTGGATAAAGAAACTAACATAACAGAATGGAGTGTTGATATTGCAAATAAAGATAAAATCCTGACAGTAAAATCAGTTGGAATAACTCAAAAGCAGGTTGTAGAAATTGTACAGAAAGCAGGATTTAAAATTGAACCTGTAGTAAAGCAGGTCTGATTTTTGCTTTACAAGAATGTGAAACAGAGTACCTGAAATATTGTTTTTTGTTTTACTGATTTTTTGTAAGTTCGTAAAGCATATAGTTCTAAAAAATGAAAAGTCTCATAAATACTATCTTTTTCGCTGTCTTTGGCTTAGCGGTTTGTGCTCAACCAAATATGATTGAGCCGGACAGTATTGCTTTGGTCGAAGATAGATTTCAAGAACTGTTTTATGAGTCTTTAAAACAAAAGGGAATTGAAAATTATGATCGAGCAATCAACTCTCTTGAGCAGGCTATACAACTAAAGCCAAATGAAGCAACACTTTATCACGAGATAGGAAAAAATTATTTTTTCCAAAAAAAGTATTTTGAGGCGGAAGAGTATATTAAAAAAGCTATCGAAAAAGACGATAAGAACCCTTATTTCCAATTGAGTTTATATGATGTTTACTATCAAACTAAGGATTATTGGAAGTCTATTGAGGTAGTAAAAAAACTGATTAGCTTTAATGATAAAAGAAAACTCGAGTATCAGGATGATTTAGTTTCATTATATATGTACACAGAGCAGTTTGATGAAGCTCTGACTCTTATTGAAGAACTTGAAAGAACTTCTTCTTATGACCCAATAAGAGAAATGTATAAGTTGCAAATCCTTAAAAATAGGATTGCCAGTGCAGACATTACGGATTTGGAAGAGCAAATCAAGAAAAACCCGAAAAATGAACAGGCTTATATTGCTTTAATTTATCAGTATTCAGAGCAAAATCAGGAAGATAAAGCTTTTGAAACAGCCAAACAATTAGCTAAAAATATCCCTGATTCTGATTGGGCTCATGTGAGTTTATTCAAGTTTTATTTAGAGGAAAATACTGTTGACAGGGCCATACATTCGATGAATAAGGTGTTTGAAAGTGAAGATATTGATGATAAAATTAAACATCGAGTATTGAACGAATTTTTGATATATGTAAGTAAAAATCCGCAATATAATAAGGAGTTAGAACGCGCGGTTAACTATTTTAGGAATGACCCGAACATAGCTGTCGCTAAAGAAGTCGGAAAGTTTTATTTTGCTAAACAAAACTGGAAAGAGGCATCTGATTATTTTGAAATTAGTTTGAAGGATAATCAAAACGATTTGGAAACAATATTATTATTGTTACAATCCTATACGGAGCTGGGGAGTTTTGATCTTGTGTTCAAAAAGTCGGATGGATTTAAGGATTTGTTTCCCTTGCAACCGGAACTATATTATTATAGCGGACTTTCGCAAAATCAAATGAAAAATTATCAAAAAGCCAAAGAAACGCTTGAAGAAGGATTAGATTATCTGATTGATAACAAATCACTTGAAGTTAATTTTTATATTCAACTTTCGGAGGCAAGTCTTGGTTTAGGAAACGAAAAAGATCGTCAGAAGTATCAACAAAAAGCAGAAAGCTTGATGAAAATTATAAATAAATAACCTCTTACATTTTCCCAAAATTAGTGTTGAAACCGAAAAACCTTGTGACTTTGAGACGCTGCAAAAGCCTTTTAATTATTTTTTTCTTTCTGATTGTAACTTCCTGTAAAACCAAACAATCTGTTTTTAATAAGACTGATGCTTCCATTTCAGTAAAGGAAGTTATAGAGAATTATACTAATCAGAATCAGCTTGACTTTCAGACTCTTCATATCAAAGGAAGTACAAAATACGGACTTCTGTCACCGGCTTTTGACTTAAGGATTAAGAAAGATGAAATTATTTTGGTAAGTATTCGTATTCCACTTGCAGGAACTATTATTAAAGCCAAAGTAACTCCTGAGTACGTTAGTTATTATAACAATTTACAAAGCGAATATTTTGAAGGGGATTATGAGTTTTTAAGTGATTTTGTAGGAACGGAACTTAGTTTTCAAAAGGTGCAAAACTTACTTTTAGGAAGGACTTTAGATGATTTAGAACAAGATAAATTTACTATAGAAGTTGAGAAGAATCTATATAAACTTTCTTCTTCTTCTCGATATGGGATAGTCAAAGTTTATTATTTTGAACCGATTAATTTCAGACTTGTAAAACAGTTTGTAGAGCAAAAATATAAAAACCAAAGTGCCTCGGTAGAGTACTCGACTTATAAAATACAGAACAATAATGTGTTACCTTTTTCAATTCTGTTAAACTCTATGAACGAAGGAGAACAAAATGAGTTTAAGGTAGAATATAAGTCTATGGAATTTAATACAGCTATTTCGTTCCCGTACGAAATTCCGGAAGGATACAGAAGAATAGAAATTGATTAATAAAGTAAATAACTGAAAATGTGTTTACAACTTTGTGGAAATTTGAACTTGTTTAAGGTTAAAAATTAGAGAGTCTGTGTTTAACTTTGTCAAAATCCCTTTTGGAATGTCCAAACGTATTATAACATATATAGTTTTGCTGATTTCGGCAATTGCTTTCTCTCAAACGGATAAACAAAAACAGTTAGAAGCACAAAAAGCACAAATTCAAAAACAGATTGCTAATTATAAGGAAATGTTACAATCCGAGCAGTCTAAAGAAAAGTCAGTTTTAGAGAAAATTGAAGAACAACGTACCAAAATTCGTCTTACCGAAGCCCTGATAAAAACTACTCAAGAGCAAGAAAAATTATTGGAGAAAGATATTTTAGCTAATGAAAAGGAGATTTCAATTCTGAACGCAGAATTAGAGTCCCTCAAAGCAGACTACGCTCAAATGATTATAAAATCGTATGAGTCTCGTTCGCAACAAAGTAAACTCATGTTTCTTTTGTCCTCCGATAATTTTTTACAGGCTTACAAGCGCATTCAGTATATGAAGCAATATGCTGAGTTCAGAAAAGAACAGGGTAAAGAAGTTCAGCAAAAATCAGAAGTTTTGGCAGAAAAAAATAAAGCTTTGCAAAAGCAAAAAGCTGAAAAAGAAAAGCTGGTAAAACAAACTCAAGCAGAATTGGATACTCTGGAAAAAGAGAAAAAAGCACTAGATGCCTTGATGGTAATTATAGAACGCAATAAAAAGAAATACACGCAAGATATCAAGAAAAAACAACAAGAAGTATCCAATATTGATAAACAGATAGAAAAACTTAAAAGAGAAGCTATTGCTGAGGCTAATAGAAAAAAGGCAGAAGCGGAAGCTAAAGCAACAGGTAAAAAAGTTGATGAAAAATCAATTTCTTCAACTAAATATGATTTGACTCCGGAAGGAAAAATAATAGCCGATAATTTCAAGGCTAATAAAGGAAAACTACCATGGCCGGTGGAAAGAGGTGTAATTACATCTCATTACGGAATTCAACCACATCCTGTAGTGAAAAACATACCTATCAATAATCAAGGTGTAGATTTTAAGACAGTTGAAGGGGCAGAAGTAAGAGCAGTGTTTGAAGGAGAAGTTTCTCAAATTATGGTTGTAACACCCGTTAATATGGCTGTCTGGGTACGTCATGGAGATTACGTAACCATTTATGGTAACTTAGACAAAGTTTACGTGAAAAAAGGAGATAAAGTAGGGTTTAAACAAAAATTAGGAAGAGTACATACTTACCCTAACGGAGTTACGACCACTAAGTTTATGGTATTTCAAAACATTACAACACTTAATCCGGAACATTGGTTAGCTCCTAATTAAAAAAATATAGTAAACAAAAATGAACGACCATTTAATAAATCATCCTTCTCTTCTTATAGGGTTTGCAATAGCTGTTATTATTATGTTATTGTTGGATTTGGGGCTTTTTAATAAAAATTCTCATGCTATTACTAACAAAGAAGCCTTGGGGTGGTCTGTTTTATGGATTTCATTGGCAATGATTTTCAGCGGAGTTATTTATTTTGTATTAGATAAACCACAAGGAATTACAGAAAATTTTTCCAAATTTCAGGCAGCTTATTGGATAGAAAAAGCTCTTTCGGTCGATAATTTGTTTGTTTTTATTCTCGTCTTCCGATTTTTTAAAATCCCTAAGGAATATCAACATAAAATTCTTTTTTGGGGAATTTTAGGAGCTTTGCTATTCAGAGCAATTTTCATTTTTGCAGGGGTAGAACTCATTAAACACACATATGTAAATCTGAATCTTTTTGAAACGGGTTTAAGAGTAAATGTAGTGCTCACCGTATTTGGTTTTTTTCTCATTGTAGCGGGAATAAAATCGTGGTCTTCGTCTGATGGAGAAGAGAAAGAAAAAGATATGAATAAAAACTTAGGGGTTCGTTTGGTACACAGATTTTTTAAAGTTACCAGCGAATTTAATAGTGATAAGTTCTTTATAGTTAAAGCCGGGGTTAAATATGCTACCCCGCTTTTTGTGGCACTTGCTGTTATTGAAATTACCGATTTAGTTTTTGCTGTAGATAGTATTCCGGCTATTTTTGCTATTGCTCCTGATGACCCATTTATACTTTATACTTCAAATATTTTTGCGATTTTAGGGCTTCGTTCCCTATATTTTCTTTTAGCCAATTCAATGGATTTATTTTCTAAACTCCACTACGGATTAGCTGTTATTCTGGTTTTTATTGGAGTGAAAATGCTCATTATGCCTTTTTACCACTTTGAATCCACCGTTTCACTTACTGTTATCGGGACATTACTCTTAATTTCGATAATATGGTCTTTGATTTCTGCTAAAAAAGAAAAATAATCTTTATAACTATTTCTCTCTTACATAAATATCAATAGGGACTCCTGAGAAGTTATAATGCTCTCGGAGTTTGTTTTCTAAGAAACGCTTGTAAGGATCTTTTACATATTGAGGTAAGTTAGCAAAAAACACAAACTGCGGAGTTGGGGTAGGTAGTTGCATACAGTATTTAATTTTGATGTATTTTCCTTTTAATGCAGGAGGGGGATAATTCTCAATTATTTTCAACATCAACTCGTTTAGTTTAGATGTGGCAATTCGTTGTTTTCTGTTTTCATATACCTCGACTGCGACTTCAAGGGCTTTGAGTAATCTTTGCTTAGTAAGCGCAGAAACGAAAATAATAGGAACATCTGTAAAGGGCTCAATTTCTTTACGAATTTTTTCCTCGTATTGTTTGGTGGTCATGGTGTCTTTTTCAATCAAGTCCCATTTGTTTACCAAGATTACAATTCCTTTCCGGTTTTTTTCGGCTAACCAAAAAATACTCTGATCTTGTCCTTCAAATCCGCGAGTGGCATCTATCATCAAGATACAGACATCACTGTTTTCGATAGCACGTACCGAACGCATTACCGAATAAAATTCTAAATCTTCTTTAACTTTAGATTTTTTGCGAATTCCGGCTGTATCTACCAAATAAAAATCAAATCCAAAGCGGTTGTATTTGGTATCAATGGCATCGCGAGTAGTTCCTGCAATATCGGTTACTATATATCTGTCTTCACCAATCAAAGCATTGATAAAACTTGATTTTCCGGCATTCGGACGACCTACTACAGCAAAACGAGGTAAGTTTTCGTCTGAAGGTTTTTCTTCCGGTTTTTCAGGAAAAGCTTCCATTATTGCATCCATTAACTCTCCTGTTCCGCTTCCGGAAGTTCCTGAAATAGTGTAAAAATCTCCTAACCCTAAGTTATAGAACTCGTATGCGTCTTTTTGACGCATAGCATTATCAACTTTATTTACAGCTATCAGTACAGGTTTAGATACTTTGCGAAGTAAATTGGCAACTTCTACATCCATAGGGGTGATACCTGCTTCTACATCAACCACAAACAAAATCACATCCGCTTCTTCAATAGCGAGTTCAACTTGTTTTCGGATTTCACCTTCAAAAATATCATCAGAACCCTTGACATATCCTCCGGTATCAATTACAGAAAATTCCTTTCCGTTCCATTCGCTTTTTCCGTAATTTCTGTCGCGAGTTACTCCGCTAACCGAATCTACAATTGCCTCACGTCTTTTAATCATTCGGTTGAAAAGGGTTGATTTTCCTACATTCGGACGTCCTACTATAGCTACTATATTGCTCATTGAGTTTCTAAATTTAAGGTTCAGATTTGTACCTGTTTTATTTGTTTTTTATTTAATGTTATACCCGAATCGTTTGAGTTGTTTGATATTGGTTCTCCAATCTTTGTTCACCTTTACATAGGTTTTCAAATAAATTTGTTTTCCGAAGAATTTTTCTAAATCTTCTCGAGCCTGAACACCGACTTTTTTTAAGGCACTCCCTTTGTGGCCGATAATGATTCCCTTTTGAGTCTCGCGTTCAACCATAATTACTGCACGAATTCGGATAATATCTTCATCTTCTATAAATTCTTCTGTTTCGATTTCCACTGCATACGGAATCTCTTTGTCGTAATTCAATAGAATTTTTTCTCTGATAATTTCGTTTACGAAAAAACGCTCGGGTTTATCAGTCAGGGCATCTTTAGAGTAGTAGGGAGGAGATTCCGGTAGAAGCTCTATAATTCTGTCAAAAACTTCTTTTACATTAAAGTTCTCCAGAGCTGAAATCGGGAAAATCTCTGCATTCGGGACTTTTTCTTTCCAGAATAGAACTTGTTGTTCTAAATGTTCCTGATTGGACTTGTCTATCTTATTTATAAGTAGGAGGACGGGAATTTTTGAATGAATGATTTTATTAAAAAAAGCTTCTTCTTTGAGTTCCTTTTCTCCTATTTCGACCATGTAAATAAGTATGTCTGCATCTTCAAAAGCCGATTTGACAAAATCCATCATCGAGGCTTGCAATTCATAAGCAGGTTTAATAATTCCCGGAGTATCCGAAAAAACTACCTGAAAATCTTCTCCGTTTACAATTCCTAAAATTCGATGTCTTGTTGTTTGTGCTTTTGAGGTGATAATAGAGAGTCTTTCTCCTACAAAAGCATTCATAAGAGTTGATTTTCCGACATTTGGATTTCCGATAATATTTACAAAACCAGCTTTGTGCATCTCTGAAATTTTTGCAAAGGTAGTTATTTATTAGATGTTTTGGATAGATTGTTTGGAGAAGCAATAATTTTTTTTGAGAAAAAAGTTGCTAATTTCTATAAATGTATTACATTTGCAGTCCTGAAACAGTTCCTAAAAATTTAATGTTTCGTTTTTAAGAAGCGAAAATAGCTCAGTTGGTAGAGCGCAACCTTGCCAAGGTTGAGGTCGCGGGTTCGAGCCCCGTTTTTCGCTCTTTATTTATGGAATACCATTTCCGGGAAGCTCGAGTGGTGGAATTGGTAGACACGCAGGACTTAAAATCCTGTGGACAGAAATGTCCGTGCGGGTTCAATTCCCGCCTCGAGTACAGAAAATCCGTAATAACTTTATCCTTAAAGTTTTACGGATTTTTGTTTTGTTTTAACTAAACAAAGTACCAAGATGATATAAAAAAACAGATAGATTAAAAAAATATGAAATACCAAGCCTAAATTTATAGGATAAGTGGTATATTTGTCTTGATTTGGAAAAACCCGAAAAATGGATAAAGAGCTTGTAAAAGACAAAAAATACACCTATTACGAAAAAGGAGAGGGAACTCCGATTATTATTCTTCACGGACTTATGGGAGGGCTGAGTAATTTTGATGGAGTGGCGGAATTCTTCCCTAAAAACGGATATAAAGTTGTAATTCCTCAACTGCCTTTATATACTCAAAGTATACTGAAAACAAGTGTAAAATCATTTGCTAAATACGTTAGAGATTTTATTACTCATAAAGGGTTTGAAAAAGTTATTCTCTTAGGTAATTCACTCGGGGGGCATATCGCTTTATATCATACAAAGATGTATCCTGAAAAAATGGCCGGACTTGTAATAACAGGCAGTTCAGGTCTTTATGAGAGTGCTATGGGGGAGAGCTATCCCAGAAGAGGTGATTATGAATACATCAAGAAGAAAGCAGAAGATGTTTTTTATGATCCTAAAGTAGCAACTAAGGAGTTGGTTGATGAAGTTTTTGAAACGGTAAATGACAGAATGAAGGTTTTAAAAACCGTAACTATAGCGAAGAGTGCTATTCGTCATAATATGGCTAAAGATTTACCTAAAATGACTACTCCTACTTGTATAATTTGGGGACGACAAGATAAAGTAACTCCTCCGAATGTAGCGGAAGAATTTCATCAGTTATTGCCTAATTCAGACTTATATTGGATAGATAAATGTGGTCATGCGGCTATGATGGAACATCCTGATGAATTTAATCGTTTGATGTATGAATGGTTACAAAAAAGAGGACTTTGATATAGTAAATTAAACAAAAGCCAAGGGCTTTTTATATAACAATGAAAATTCATTCGGCAGAATTTGTAATAAGTAATTCCGAAGTCAGTAAATGTCCAAAAGAGCTTCTGCCCGAATATGCTTTTATCGGACGCTCTAATGTGGGGAAATCTTCATTGATTAATATGTTGACCGGAAGTAAAAACTTAGCAAAAACTTCTGCTAAACCGGGAAAAACCCAACTTATAAATCATTTTAAAATTAATTCTAACTGGTTTTTGGTAGATTTACCCGGTTATGGGTATGCTCAGGTCTCAAAGAAGACTAAGGATACTTTTCAAAAATTTATTACTGATTATTTTGAAAAAAGGGTACAACTCGTTTGTGCTTTTGTCCTGATTGACATCAGACACGAAGCGCAAAAAATAGATTTAGAGTTTCTCAGATATTTAGGCAAAAAAGAAATTCCCTTTTCGATAATTTTCACTAAATCTGATAAAATCGGAAATTCAAAGATTGCACATCACGTTTCTGTTTTCAAAAAACAAATGCTTGCGGACGGCTGGGCAGAATTTCCGCACTATTTTGTTACTTCATCTCTTGAAGAAAGAGGTAAAGAAGAACTCCTGGAGTATATCGACTCTATCAATCAGGATTGGTTTAAGAGCCAAAAAAGTTTGGGTTAAATTACTATTCCCGGAGGAAGCATTTCTTTATAATTTGGGTATTTTTTGAAAAAGTTAACCACTTTAGGGGTTGTAGGAACTACTTTCATTTTCTGTTCTCGAAGTTTGTTGAGGATGCTTTCAAAAAATAAAAAGATTTTATCATCTGTTATACCGGTTGGGGCATTCAATTTGGTTAAAAATATCTTTCTTTCCTGGAACGAATATTCCAATGAAATAAACTGCTCGTCAATAATTGCTTCAAATTGTCTTAAAAAAGTATTGTCTTTTATTTCCATCACTGTACTTTTCAAAAACGAAACACAAATTTATGGATTTTTATTTTTATATCACAAAATCCGCTATATTTGCAAACGATTCGGGGATGTAGCTCAGTTGGCTAGAGCGTTTGGCTGGCAGCCAAAAGGTCGTGGGTTCGAGCCCCATCTTCTCCACAA
>Ga0079224_100016014_pt1 | contig 10511 bp, 5 predicted proteins | sample Stecom2015_FD_80414 | JGI IMG/M metagenome (GOLD analysis project Ga0079224, IMG submission 80414) | Agricultural soil microbial communities from Utah to study Nitrogen management - Steer compost 2015 | ecosystem: Environmental > Terrestrial > Soil > Agricultural land | place: USA: Utah...
CTTTTCGGGACGCGACGCTCGGAATCCAGCATGAACGACAACCTCGACCCGAAAGCCGACCTCCATCCCTTGAGCCTCGGCATCGTCGCCGCGATGGGCGTGCCCGTGGCCACGGCCGGTTTGCTCGGCCCCGTGCCGAAGGCACTGGCGCAGCCCGGAGAGATGGAAGAAGTGGTCGTGACCGACTCGTTACGCACGCGCTACCTCATCGATCAGAGCACTCTCGGCAGCAAGTTCACCGAATCGCTGCGCGACACGCCGCAGAGCGTCACCCTGCTCAGCCAGGCGTTGCTCGAAGACCGCAATGTGATGACGCTCGACGACGCGCTGCGTAACGTCCCCGGCATTACCCTGAGCGCGGGGGAGTTCAAATGGATGGGGAACGGCCCGACGATTCGCGGTTTTCCCGCCCGGAACGACATGTACATCGACGGGATTCGCGATCTCGGCTTCTACAACCGCGATCCGTTCAATCTGGAAGCGGTCGAGGTCCTGCAAGGGCCGTCTTCGTTCGCGTTCGGGCGCGGCTCGACCGGCGGCGTGGTCAATCAGAGCAGCAAGCAGCCCGTCGACGAACCGTTGCGCAGCGTGCACGTCAATATCGGCAGCGCCAACACGGTCCGCGCCACCGCCGACATCAACCAGCCTGTGTCCGATAGCGCGGCCGTGCGCGTCAACCTGCTCGCGCATCAGAGCGACGTGCCGGGCCGCAATGTCGTCGAGACCTCCCGCTACGGCATCGCGCCGAGTCTCGCGCTCGAGCTCGGCGATGCGACGAGATTGACGCTGAACTACCTCTATCAGGACAGCGACAGCATTCCGGACTACGGTCTCCCCTGGGTCGGCAACAGACCCGCGAACGTCGATCGGGCGAACTATTACGGCTTCGAGAACGACTGGCTCGACAACACGACCAGCATTTTCAGCGCGATCCTCGACCAGCGGCTGAACGACAACGTTTCGTTCAACGCGCACGTGCGCTACGCCGACTACGAACGGAGCAATCGCCTGACCGAGCCGCAGGTCGATCCGTCCGTCGACCCGGGGACGCCGCCCGAGCTCGTCACCGTCGAGCGGCTCATCTATCGCAGCGACGGTACCGAAAACGTGCTCCAGGGCCAGTTCAACGTGCGTGCCGACTTCGCCACCGGCGGCATCGCCCATACCGTGGTGACCGGCCTCGAGCTGTCGAAGGAAAGCTCGGATACGTTCTTCGCCTTCGCCGGTGTCCCCCGCTCGCTCCCCATCACGGCGCCGGTGCCGGAGACAAACCTCGCGAATCCCGTCGGCGGCGTGTTCACGGGCGTCGTGCCGAGACGTCTGAGCGCGGATACGACGAGCGACACCCTGGCGCTCTTCGCGCTCGATACGATCAAGCTCAACGAGCAGTGGCAGCTCCTCGTCGGCCTGCGCTGGGACCGCTTCGAGACGGACTACGCGGAGCTCCGTTTCGAGGAAGACGGCACGCAGAGCGGCAGCGACCGCTTCGTGACCGAGGACAAGGAGCCCTCGTACCGCGCCGCGCTCGTGTACAAGCCCGTGCCGGAAGGGACGCTTTATCTCGGCTGGGGCACCTCGTTCAACCCGGCCACGGAATCGGTGACGCAGATCGATTCCGGCCGCGGCCTCTCCGTGCCGAACGTCGATCTCGATCCGCAGAAGAACGAAAGCCTCGAGCTCGGGCTCAAGTGGGACCTCCTGGGCCGCGGCCTGCTGCTGGACGCATCGGTGTTCCGGATCGAGAAGACGCATGCGTACGTTCCCGATCCTCTGAATCCCGGGCGCAACATCGAGGCGGGAAATCAGCAGGTGACGGGTTTCTCCGTCAGCGTCAACGGCTCCGTGGGCGACATCATGCAGATGATGGTCGGTTACACCTATCTCGACGACGAGCAGGAGAACACGATCACCGGCGCGAAGACCCACATGGACAACGTCCCGCGGAACAATTTCAGCTTCTGGATCAACTGGGCTGCGAACGACAAGCTCGGCCTCGGCGCGGGTGCCCGCTACCTCGACAAACGCTTCTGGGGCAACAAATCGGTGCCGGATTATTGGACGCTCGATGCGATGGTCAGATATCGCTGGAGCGACTCGATCAGCTTCAAGCTCAATCTGACGAACATCACCGACGAGTACTATTTCGACCAGCTTCACCCGTGGCACGTCTTTCCGGGGCACGGCCGCGCGGCGGTCCTTGCCGTCAACTTCGACTATTGACGTCGCCGGCGCCTCTTGCCAGCGGCAACCGCCATCGCCGAGCGCGAGCTCGGCATGACCGCGTGCCGCGAGTACGGAGCGACCGTCGGCCGCGATCGAGTTCCAGATGCTGATTCACATCCCTGACGTGCTCGATGCCGACACGCTCGCGTTCGTCACGCAGGAGCTGGAACGGGCGCGCTGGGAAGACGGGCGCGGCTCCGCCGGGTATCTGGCGCGCAGCGTGAAGCACAACCAGCAGCTTCCCGATCAGGATCCGCTCGCGCGCAAGCTCGGCGCAGTCATCTTGCGGGCGCTCGAGGGGAATCAGCTGTTCATGGCGGCGGCCCTGCCTGCGAAGATCCTGCCGCCGCTCTTCAATCGCTATGCCGGCGGGGAGACCTACGGCCGGCATGTCGACGGCGCGATTCGTCCTTTCGCCGACACGGCGCTCCGCGTGCGCACGGACCTGTCCGCCACCGTTTTTCTGTGCCCTCCCGACAGCTACGACGGCGGCGAGCTCGTCATCGAGGACACGTACGGCCCCCGAAGCGTCAAGCTCCCCGCCGGCGACATGGTGCTTTACCCGGGAACCAGCGTGCACAGGGTAGAGCCGGTGACGAAGGGCGTGAGGCTCGCGTCCTTTTTCTGGATCCAGAGCATGGTGCGCTCCGACACGAAGCGCAGCATCCTGTTCGAGCTCGATCGCGCCATTCAGAGGATCGCGGCGGAGACACCGAATCAGAGCGCCCTGGTCGACCTCGCCGGCGTGTATCACAATCTCCTGCGGATCTGGGCGGAGGTGTGAACGCGCCCCGCCGCCTTTGCCGTCGATCGACGACCGCCGTTCCGAAAATTTCCCGAGCGCGATAACGGCTCGCGCATCGGCGCCCGCGCATTTCGCAGGTAAAATCGCCGCAGTCGACCAGAGGGGGTGTCCATGCGTTCCTTCCATTCGGCGGCCGCGTCGAGCATTGCCCTGTGCCTCAGTGCCTGCACTCCGGACGTCCACGAAACGGCGACATCCAGCGCACGAGCGTGGGCCGCCGTAGACGAGGCCCGGCTCCTCGCCGCGGACTCAGAGCTCGGGCAGTGGCTCACGCACGGGCGCACGTACGACGAGCAACGCTATAGCCGGCTGACGCAGATCAACACCGAGAACGTCGGCCGGCTCGGTCTCGCGTGGTTCGCGGACATCCCGCTCAACCGCGGCCAGGAGGCGACGCCCATCGTCGTGGACGGCGTGATGTACTTCAGCTCGGCATGGAGCAATGTTTTCGCGTTCGATGCCGCCACCGGCGAGCAGCTCTGGCGCTACGACCCCGAGGTGCCGCGCGAGTGGGCGGTGAACGTCTGCTGCGGCGTGGTCAACCGGGGCGTCGCGGCATGGAACGGCAAGATCTTCGTCGGCACGCTGGACGGTCGCCTGGTCGCGCTCGATGCGGCGACCGGTCGACCGGTCTGGGAGGTCTATACGATCGACCGGACGCAACGCTACTCGATCACGGGCGCGGTGCGCGTCGTGAAGGGCCGCGTGCTGGTCGGCAACTCCGGCGGCGAGTTCGGCGTGCGCGGCTACGTCTCCGCGTACGACGCGGAGACGGGTGAGCTCGCCTGGCGTTTCTTCACTGTCCCCGGTAATCCTGCCGACGGCTTCGAGAACGAAGCGATGGAAATGGCGGCGCGCACCTGGAACGGTGAGTGGTGGACGCTCGGCGGCGGCGGCACGGTGTGGGATGCGATCGTTTACGATCCGGTCACCGATCTCGTGCTCGTCGGCGTCGGCAACGGCAGCCCCTGGAACCGGTCGATCAGGAGCCCCGGCGGCGGGGACAACCTGTTCCTCGCATCGATCGTCGCGCTCGACCCGGACGACGGCTCGTACGTCTGGCATTACCAGACGACACCGGGCGAAAGCTGGGACTTCACGGCCACGCAGCCGATCATCGTCGCGGACCTCGACTACCCGGAGGGCCGCCGCCGGGTCGTGATGCAGGCGCCGAAGAACGGCTTCTTCTACGTGCTCGACGCCGCGAGCGGCCAGCTGATCTCGGCCGATCCGTTCGTGCCGGTGAACTGGGCCACGCACGTCGATCTCGCGACCGGACGCCCCATCGAAAACCCGGCCGCGCGCTACGACGATACCGGCGAGCCTGCAATCGTGACGCCGACCGGCCGAGGCGCCCACAACTGGCAACCGATGTCGTTCAGCCCGAGGACCGGGCTCGTCTATTTCGGCAGCCGCCACAGCGCACAGCTCTATGCGAGCGACCCGAACTTCACGCCAACGCCGGTCGGCACGAACACCGGCATCATCCGTGCGTCGACGCCGGCCGACGATGCCGCGGTCGCCGCGTTCGAGGCGGAGCTCTTCGCGGACCGGGGCGCCCTCCTCGGCTGGGATCCGGTGGCTCGCGCGCCGCGCTGGCGCTTCGTCGACCCGCGGGAGACCGGCAACGGCGGCACGCTCGCGACCGCAGGCGACCTCGTGTTCGCCGGCGGCGGCGAAGGCGAGCTCTTCGCCTATCACGCGGCCACCGGCGAGCGGCTGTGGGGCTTCGATGCGCAGACCGGCGTCGCGGCCGGCCCGATCAGCTATTCGGTCGACGGCGTGCAGTACATCGCCGTTGCGGCCGGCCGCGGACTCCAGCCTTACTACCAGCCGAACTACTCGCGCGTGCTTGCGTTCAGACTCGGCGGCACGGCCGAGCTCCCGCCGCCCGTCGAGTACGTGCCGCCCGCGCTCGACCCGCCGCCCAGCACGGCGCCGCCCGAGGTGATCGCGCGCGGCGCGGAGCTCTACGGCCGGAACTGCGTGCAGTGCCACGGCAGCCGGACCGGAGACTTTCCGGATCTCCGCTACTCGCCTGCGCTGCGCAATCAGGCGCTCTTCGACGCGATCGTGCTCGACGGCGTGCGCACGGCGAACGGCATGGCATCGTTCGCGGCGGTGTTGACCCGCGAGGACGCGGCGGCGGTACGGGAATACGTCGTCACGCTCGCGCTCGCTGCAAAAGCCGAGGAGGAAGCGCGCAGCGCTCCGCTCGAGGATTCGGACGATCCGCATACGCGATAAGGGCTTCGCCCGTCGCCGCGAAGCCACCGCACATGGCAATCTTTCGCGTCAAAGACTACCTCGGACGGGCAGCGATGACGAAGCGTGCGAAGCGTTGGCTCCTTGCAGGAGCCGCTCTGGTCGGCATCGGAGCACTCGCCTTCGAGCTCTTCGAGCCTTTCTTCTACTACTCTTCCGGGTGGGAGCAGGTGCCCGAAGGGCCTTATCCGAGCACGACGTCGCATGCACCCGGCTGGGACGCGGTTGCCGTCCGCGCGAGCGCCTGGCTCGTCGAAACCCGCGCGGCACTCGGCACGCCTACCCTCTCCGCGGCAGTTTCGGTCGACGGGGAGCGCGTCTGGACGGGCGTCGCCGGGTTCGCGGATCTCGCGAGCTCGAAACCGGCGACCGCGAGCACGGTCTTCCGCATCGGCAGCTCTTCGAAGGCCGTCACGTCCGTGGCGATGGGGGTGCTGCTCGCTGAACGCGCGGTGGACCTCGACGCTCCGGTATCGCGCTATCTGCCCGATCTGGCCGAGCCGCTCTCCTCCGTGACGACGCGCCAGGCCATGAGCCACACCGCGGGCGTGCGCGAGTACGGCGTTTGCCCGTGCTTCCCGATCTGGGAGTACTACAGCACCAAACATTACGACTCGCAACGCGAAGCGCTGCAGCCGTTCGAGCGGTCGGATCTCTTGTTCCCGCCCGGCGAGGGATTCTCGTATTCGAGCTACGGCTACAACCTCGCCGGTGCGGTGATCGAGAGCGTGACCGGGCAGGCGTTCGGCGAATTTCTGCGCACGCGTGTCTCCGAGCCGCTCGGCATGCACTCGACGCACGTCGAGGACGGTCGCGCCCTCCCGGAGCGCGCGACGTTCTACGAGCTCCGAAACGACGTGTACAAGGAGGTCTTCGACATCGACCTCACGAACAGGCTGCCGTCGGGAGGAATCGTCTCGACACCTTCGGACATGGTGCGCCTCGGTCACCAGATGATCGAGCCGACGTTGTTCGACGAGCGCACGCGCGATGCGCTGATCCGACGTCAGCCGCTCGCCGACGGGCGCGACAATCCGCAGGGATACGCACTCGGTTGGCGCGTTCACGAGCTCGACGTGCTGGGCGGCGCAAAGAAGACGCTCGTCCTGCACCATCACGGCGTCTCGTACGGCTCCGTCTCGAACTTCGCGGTGTATCCCGAATACGGCATCGTCGTGTCCGTCATGATGAACAAGAACCAGGGCAGCTTTGGTGACGCGCCGGTTCGTCTCGCCGATCTTTTCATCGAGGCCACGACCGCAGGCCGCGGGCAGTCGGAACGGCGTGTCCGCAGGCACGACGGAGGTGTTCGCTTCGGAGCAAGGTTTAGTCGATAGCGGGACGCAATGGTGTATTGCGCCAAGCCCGCCGAGACGTTTCGCGCCCGTGCGCGAGCGCTTGACGCCGGGCGTGGAGTCGGAGTTCGCCGCCGATCCCGCGGCCTGTCGCTGCTCGCGCCGATCGGCCGTGGGCCGCTGGCGTGTCGTCGTGGGAAAAGGCTTCCCGAGGTCTACTTGCGTCCGCCAAGCAAGGAGCCCAGCAAACCGCGCATCAGCGAACGTCCGACCCGAGTGCCCATCGAACGCGCGGCGCTCTTCGCCATCACCTCGATCAGCCCTTGCGACTTTCGCCCGCCGCGCGGGCCGCGCCGGCCGAACAGAATCTCCGATGTGAGGCTGCCCGCGTCGTTGCCCTGCCCGCCCCGCCGCCGTTGGGCGTCGCCGCCCGCGCGCCTTCGGGGAGAGCGTTTCCCTGCGTCTTCGGCCTCGGCCCGCACACGCAGCTTCTCGTAAGCCGACTCTCGGTCGACCGCTTGGTCATAGCGTCGAGCCAGGCTCGATGCAGCCATGAGCTCTGCGCGCACGGCGGGCTCGAGCGGCCCGAGCCGGCTCATCGGCGGCACGATCAGCGCGCGTTCCGTGACGCCGGGCTGGCCCTTCTCGTCGAGCAGCGACACGAGCGCCTCGCCGACGCCGAGCTCGGTGATCGCCGTTTCGATATCGAGCGCGGGATTGACGCGCATCGTCTGCGCGGCCGCCTTCACGGCCTTCTGATCGCGCGGCGTGAACGCACGCAGCGCATGCTGCACGCGGTTGCCCAGTTGCCCGAGCACACTGTCCGGAATGTCGAGCGGATTCTGCGTGACGAAGTACACGCCGACGCCCTTCGAGCGAATGAGGCGCACGACCTGCTCGATCTTCTCGACGAGCGCTTTCGGCGCATCGTCGAAGAGCAGATGCGCCTCGTCGAAGAAGAACACGAGGCACGGCTTCTCCAAATCTCCGACCTCGGGCAAATGCTCGAAGAGCTCCGCGAGCAGCCACAGCAGGAACATGCCGTAGACACGCGGCGAATGGAGAAGCTTGTCCGCGGAAAGAATATTCACGACGCCGCGGTCGCCGTCGCTCCGCAGGAGATCGTCGACGTCGAGCATCGGCTCGCCGAAGAATCGATCGCCGCCCTGCGACTCGAGCGCGAGCAGAGCGCGCTGAATCGCGCCGACGGAAGCCGAGGAGACGTTGCCGTACTCCATGCGCAGCTCGGCTGCGTTCTCGCCGACGAACTGAAGCATCGCGCGCAGATCCTTGAGGTCGAGGAGCAGCAGGCCCGCGTCGTCGGCCACTTTGAAGGCGAGGTTCAGCACGCCCTCTTGCGTGTCGTTCAGCCCGAGCATGCGCGCGAGCAGGAGCGGCCCCATGTCGGAGATCGTGGCGCGCACCGGATGACCGCTCGCGCCGAACACGTCCCAGAAGACCGCCGGGCAGCCCGCATAGGCGAGCTCGATGCCGAGCAGCGCGAGGCGTTCCTCGACCTTCGCGTTGCCGCCGCCGGGCGCGGCCATGCCGGCGAGGTCGCCCTTCACGTCCGCCATGAACACCGGCACGCCGATCGACGAGAAGCGCTCGGCCAACGTTTGCAACGTAACGGTCTTACCCGTGCCCGTGGCGCCCGCGATGAGGCCATGCCGATTCGCGAGCGCCGGCAATAGCTCGAGCCGCGTGTCACCTGCCTTCGCGACGAGTAATGGTGGTGCGCTCATGTCCTGCGGCGTCTTCATGGCGGCGTCCCGCGGTGACGAACGCGCGGGTCGCTCCCCTATGCCGGCAGTGTGCCATGCGTTCACCAGCCGGCGCACGCGGCTCGAGTTCCTATCCGCCGCTCGACCGCCGTCACGGCGGGCGCGCCCCGGCGAATCCTCGTCCGCGGCGAAGAGGCAATAGGGTCGTCCGGTCAGGTGCCGAAAGCGAGCATGAACATCCTGATGTCGACGTCGCCCGCCTTGAGCAGCCAGGCAAACGTCTCCTCGTCGAGCGCCAGCGCGCCGAGCGGCGGGCAGTCGGCCAGGCTCCCGCCGCCCCGGGTCACGTGCTCCGCGAGGAAGTTCGCAACGGCGACGAGCGCGGTCATGGTCACCGGCTCTTCCACCGCGAGCGGCTCGGCCTCGTGCCCGGCGACGGCGTCCGCGAGCTCGGACGCGAGGCCCCACGTCTCGATCACGACGCGCCCCACGCGGCCGTGCCACTGCGCGACCACGCCCTGAAACGCTTCCGACGCCACGAGCTCGGGGCGGTCCTTGCACTGCATGAGAATGTACAGCTTTCCTACCTCGTGCAGGAGGCCGGCGAGAAACGCCTCCTCCGGATTCAGGTCGGTCTTGAATCGCGCGAGCCGGTGCGCGAGCGCCGCCACGTGGACGGAGTGCTTCCAGATCGCCGACAGCGGCCCGTGGATGGCGCGCGTCTCGTAGCCGATGAAGATCTGCTGCGCCGCGAGCGACAACGCGACATTGCGAACCATGCGGTAACCGAGCCGCGCCACGGCCGTGTGCAGCGTCGTGACCGGCCCGTTGCCGCGGAAGAACAGCGCGCTGTTGGCGGTCTGCATCAGCCGCGCCGCGAGCGCGGGATCGGAGCTCACGAGCTCTACGATCTCGCCTAGCGTAACGTTCTCGTCGGCCAGCCGGTCGCGAATCGCAAGCACGACGTCCGGCAGCGACGGCAGCCTGAGCTCATTCTCCGCGACGCTGCGCTCGAGCTCGGCGATCAGCGACAGAGCGGCTGCCCGCGACTCGGCGTAGCGGCCATCGAGCACCACGGTATCCGTACCCTGCATCTCCCCGCCCCGGTGTCCGGCGGCCGAACGAGCGAGCGCTCGGGCCGCGAGGGGTCGCCACTATATCGGCGCCGGGCGCGGAATCTTTAGCGGCGCATGGTCGTTGCGAGCCGCAGGGGCCTCCCGGTTCGTGCCGCTTTCGGCACGCTCTCGGCGGCGACGGTTGCTGCGGGACTGCGTAATTTGCCAGCTCCGTCAACTCTTCGACGAAAGCACGAACGACGGCGAAGAGAGGCTCGTGCGCGCCAGCGGCTACATACCGATGGGTAATGGCGCTAGGATATGCGCTGTTCACGTCGGGGGTTCGCTGTGATGAAACAACAATATCTCTCGTCCCTTGTTTCCTTCCTCCTCTCGCCGGCCCTTCTCGTCGGCGTATCTGCCGGAGCTTACGCACAACAGGCAGGGTCACCGGCCGCCGCGCCGTCGCTCTGGTCCGATCCCGCCACGTGGCCGAACGGCAAGGTACCGGGCGAAGGCGACAAGGTGGTCATTCCGCGGGACAAGGAAGTCGTGCTCGACGTCAGCCCGCCTCCGCTCGGGGGGCTCTCGATCGACGGCAAGCTGATTTTCTCGAGCGAGCTCGATCTCGAGCTCACCACCGAATGGATTATGTTGCACGGCGAGCTCGCCATCGGCAGCGAAGCCCGGCCCCACACGCGCCAGGCGACCATCACCTTCACCGATAACGTCAAGGGTGAGGACGTCATGGCGGGCATGGGTGACCGCGGCATCATGATCTCGGGCGGCACGCTGAACCTGCACGGCGATCGCACGCACACCTGGACGAAGCTCGCCAAGACCGCCGAGGCCGGCAGCAACACGATCGAGGTCCTGAGCGCCGAGGGGTGGCGTGTCGGTGACGAGATCGTTCTCGCGTCGACCGACTTCGACCCCCGCCAGGCGGAGCGGCGGACGATCACTGCGATCGACGGCAACAGGATCACGCTCGATCGGGCCCTCGAGTACATGCACTTCGGCGAGATCACCTTCGGCGTCGACGAGCGCGGCGAGGTCGGCTTGCTGACGCGGAACATCGTGATCCAGGCCTCGGACGACGCGGAGGAGTCGTACTTCGGCGGCCACATCATGGCGATGCCGTCGA
>Ga0079224_100016015_pt1 | contig 10511 bp, 10 predicted proteins | sample Stecom2015_FD_80414 | JGI IMG/M metagenome (GOLD analysis project Ga0079224, IMG submission 80414) | Agricultural soil microbial communities from Utah to study Nitrogen management - Steer compost 2015 | ecosystem: Environmental > Terrestrial > Soil > Agricultural land | place: USA: Utah...
CTGCAGGGCAATCCGCTGCGCATCCTCGACAGCAAGAACCCGGACATGCAGGCCCTGATCGAGGGGGCGCCGCGCCTGCTGGATCATCTGGACGAGGAATCGCGCGACCACTTCGACGAACTGCGCCGGCTGCTCGATGCCGCCGGCCTGGACTACGACATCAACCCGCGTCTGGTGCGCGGGCTCGATTACTACAGCCGTACCGTGTTCGAATGGATCACCGACCGGCTCGGCGCTCAGGGCACCGTGCTGGCCGGCGGCCGCTATGATGGGCTGGTCGAGCAGTTGGGCGGCCGGGCGACGCCGGCGGTCGGCTTCGCCATGGGGCTGGAGCGCCTGGTCGCCCTGCTCGAAGAGCGGGAGCCGGCCGTTGCCGCAGCGCCACATGCCTATATGGTGCTGGTCGGCGGGCCGGCCATCGCCGTCGGGCTGCCGCTGGCCGAGCGGCTGCGCGATGCGCTGCCGTCGTTGCGGCTGCTGGTCAACGGCGGCGGCGGCAGCTTCAAGAGCCAATTCAAACGCGCCGACCGCAGCGGTGCGCGGCTGGCGCTGGTGATCGCCGAAGACGAGGCGGCAGCCGGCACTGTAGTGGTAAAGGATCTGCGCAGCGATGCCGAGCAGGTGGCGGTTGCGCAGGCGGATCTGCCGGCGCGGCTGCGTGAGCTGCTGGCGCTCAACGAGATTCCGGGGGAGTAAGGCAATGAGCTATTCCGACGACGAACAAGTCGAGGCGCTGCGCGCCTGGTGGCGGGAAAACGGCAGGTCGGTGATCGCCGGCGTGGTCATCGCCGTGGTTGCCCTGGTCGGCTGGCAGCAGTGGAACGCCTACCGCCAGAACCGGGCGGAGGCGGCCTCGGCCGAATACACCGCCTTCTATGAGCAGATCCTGGCGGCGCAGCCGACCGAGGGGGTGGTCGCCCGTGGCGAAGCCATCCTCGAGAATTACGGCAACACCCCCTACGCGCCGCTGACGGCACTCCTGCTGGCTCGGCACCATGTCAACGCCGGCGAGCTCGAGCAGGCAGCCGAGCATCTTCGCTGGGTGATCGCCAAGGCAGACAGCAAGCCGGTGCAGGCAATCGCCCGGCTCCGCCTGGCGCGGGTGCTGGCGGCGCAGCAGAAGTACGATGAAGCGCTGGCGCAGCTGGAGCCGGTGCCGGGCCCGCTCACGGCCGACTTCCAGGAGGCGCGCGGCGACCTGCTCAGTGCTGCCGGCCGGGCGGACGCCGCGATCGGCGCCTATCGGGCCGCGCTGGCCGATCAGAATCTGATGCCGCAGCGACGGGCCATCATCCAGCTGAAGCTGAACGACCTTGGCGCTGCTGAGGAACCGACGGCGTGAGTCGCTGCCTCGGCGCGCTGCTGCTCATACTCGGCCTGGTCGGCTGTAGCAGCTACGGCGGCGGCCCGCGCGAGGAATTGCCGCCGCCGCCCAGGCCGGACGCGTACCAGGCCGACGTCGGCGTCCGGCAGGCCTGGAGCCGCTCCATCGGCCGCCTGACGGCTGCGGCCGGTTTCGATCTGAGGCCGGCGCTCGCCGGCGGCCGGGTGTTCGTCGCCAATCCGGAAGGCCGTGTCTACGCCTACTCGGCCGACAACGGCAGGCCGCTCTGGGAACGCCAGCTGCGGCAGCCGGTCAGCGGCGGCCCCGGCGCGGCCGGGGATCTGGTCGTGGTCGGCACCCGAGATGGCGAGGTAATCGCCCTGGACGCCGCTGACGGCCAGGAACGCTGGCGGGCGGAACTGACCAGCGAGGTGCTGGCCCAGCCGGCTGTCGGGACGGAACTGGTCGTGGTCCGGGTCGGGGACGGCCGGGTGTTCGGCCTCGATGCCGCGACCGGCAAGCGGCGCTGGCTGTATGAGCAGAGCATGCCTGCGCTGACGCTGCGCGGTACCGGCAGTCCGCTGCTGATACCGGGGCAGCTGGTGCTGGTCGGGCTCGATACCGGCCGGCTGGTCGCGCTGGCGCCCGACAGCGGCCGCCTATACTGGGACGCTGTGGTGGCGGCGCCGCGGGGGCGCTCGGATCTGGAGCGGCTGGTCGATGTCGACGCCGACCCGGTGCTGTACCGTGCCGACGTCTATGCCGCGAGCTACAACGGCCGGCTGGTCGCGATCGATGCGAACAGCGGCCGTACCCGCTGGGAGCGCCCGCTGTCGGTTTACGCCGGCCTCGCCGTCGACTCCGAGCGGGTCTATGCCACCGATACCGACCAGCGCGTGTGGGCCTTCGACCGCTTTACCGGCGCCACCGTTTGGCGCCAGGACGCGCTTCGTGGCCTGCGGCTGACCGGCCCGGCAGTGGTCGGCGATTATCTGCTGGTGGGAGACGATGCCGGCTACCTGAACTGGCTGGCGCTGCGCGACGGCAGCCTGCAGCGGCGCCAGCGTATCGGCGGCGCTTTCGTCGCAGCACCCCTGGTGCATGACGGCAGTATCTACCTGTTGACCCAGAGCGGCCTGACGGTGTTGCGCTGATGGGCCGCCGACCGTAGGTCTTATCCATCATGTGCCTACTGCTCTTTGCCTACCGTGTCCATCCCGATTTTCCGCTGGTCGTGGCAGCCAACCGGGATGAATTCCACCGCCGCCCGGCTGCGCCGGCGGACTGGTGGCCGGAAGGCGACATCCTGGCCGGACGCGATCTGCAGGCCGGGGGCACCTGGTTCGGCGTCAGCCGCCAGGGGCGCTTCGCGTCGGTCACCAACTACCGCGAGCCATCCGCGTCGCAGCCGGGCGCGCGTTCGCGCGGCGAGCTGGTGGTCGAGGCGCTGCGGACCGAGCAGGGCGGGCATGCCTGGCTGCAGGCGCTGGCCGCCAGAGGCGAGCAGTACAACGGCTTCAACCTGCTGTTCGGTAGTACCGACGGCATCTTCAGCTACAGCAACCGCAGCCGGCAGCCGGAAGAACTGGCCCCGGGCGTCTACGGTCTGAGCAATCATTTGCTGGAGACGCCGTGGCCCAAGGTGCTGCGCGGCAAGGCCCTGCTGCAGCGCTGCCTGGAGGCGGAAGCGCCGCCGACGCCGGAGGCCCTGCTGACATTGCTGGGCGACCGGACACCGGCGCCCGACCGCGACCTGCCTGCCACCGGCGTCGACCGCCACTGGGAGCGGCTGCTGTCGCCGATGTTCATCGTCAGTCCCGACTACGGCACCCGCGCCTCGACCGCCTTGCTGATCGACGCTGCCGGCGAAGTGACCTTCATGGAGCGCAGTTTCGATGCGGACGGCGCGGTGACCACCGAGCGCAGGTTCCAGTTCCGGACCCGCTAGCCGCTCTCGGAACGCTGCGAGCCGGTATCAATTGCGACCGCGTCGACCCGGTGCTACCCTCAGCGCCGGCACTTTGGATGCACGGCCGAGCCGACGGTATGCCACCGGCTGGCTGCTGCGCGCCGAACTTGCTTTCGGCAGCGCGCGCCTCATGTGCCCCGGACAGATGAGCATGAGCGCCTGCGCTTGCGCGCGGGTGCCTGACCGGCGCTTAGGACGCCGGCGCGCATTTTTACCACTGCATAGAGGTTAAATCATGCGAGTCATCCTGCTAGGACCGCCGGGGGCGGGCAAGGGAACCCAGGCCGCTTACATTGCCGAACGGCTCAACGTGCCGCAGATATCGACCGGCGACATGCTTCGCGCAGCGGTCAAGGCCGGTACGCCGCTAGGGCTGGAAGCCAAGAAAGTGATGGACACCGGCGGACTGGTCTCGGACGACATCATCATCGGTCTCGTCAAAGAGCGCATCGCCCAGGACGACTGCCGCAACGGATTCCTGTTCGACGGCTTTCCGCGCACCATCGCCCAGGCCGATGCGCTCAAGGAAGCGCAGATCAAGATCGATGCGGTGGTGGAGCTGAAGGTCGACGACGAAGAGATCGTCCGCCGCATCAGTGGCCGGCGCACCCATCCCGGTTCGGGCCGCGTCTACCACGTCCTCTACAATCCCCCCAAGGTCGAGGGCAAGGACGATGTCACCGGCGAGCCGCTGGTGCAGCGCGACGACGACAAGGAAGAAACGGTGCGCAAGCGGCTGGAAGTCTACCACCAGCAGACCCGGCCGCTGGTCGATTACTATTCGTCCTGGGCGGCCAGCGGCGACGCCAATGCGCCGAGCTATATCGCGGTCGACGGCCTGGGGCCGGTCGACGAGGTCAAGGAGCGGATCCTGCAGGGGCTGATCGGCTGATCCCGGCAGAATGATCGGCAAAACGGGGCTGCGGCCCCGTTTTTTGTCTGCGCGGATGCGTGCCGGGCGCGCCGTGGAGGCTGTAGACTAGGCGCATGAGGAGGCCCGGCATGGTTTGGATCCGCTGGCTGCTGTTATCGCTGCTGTTGCTGGCAGGCCCGTCGCTGGCCGCGCCGCCTGTGGTGGTGCTGGAACTGACCGGACCGATCGGGCCCGCCAGCAGCGACTATATCGGGCGCGCGCTGCGCACCCCAGCGGCCCAGGAAGCGCAGGCGATCGTGCTGCGCATCGACACCCCGGGCGGCCTCGACAGCGCCATGCGCGACATCATCCAGGTCATCATCGGCTCCAACGTTCCGATCGTCGCCTACGTCGCCCCTGGCGGTGCCCGCGCCGCCAGCGCCGGGACCTACATCCTCTACGCCTCGCATATCGCCGCCATGGCGCCGGGCACCAATCTCGGTGCCGCGACGCCGGTGCAGCTCGGCGGGCTGCCGGGCGGCGCGCCCGAGCAGGAACGGCCCCCAGAGCAGGAAGGCGAGCAGCAGGAGTCGCAGCCGGCGCAGCCGGCCACCGCCATGGAACGGAAAATGCTCAACGATGCCGTTGCCTACATCCGCTCGCTGGCGGCGCTGCGCGGGCGCAACGCCGACTGGGCCGAGCGGGCGGTGCGGGAAGCCGCCAGCCTCGGCGCCGAGGATGCCCTGCAGCTGGGCGTCATCGACCTGGTCGCCGAGGACCTCGACGGCTTGCTGGAGGCATTGCATGGCCGGACCGTGACCGCGGGCGCTACGGAGCTCACGCTCGCTACCGCCGAGGCCGAGGTAATACGGCTGGAGCCGGACTGGCGCAGCCGGCTGCTGGCCGTCATCACCAATCCCAACGTCGCCTACGTGCTGATGCTGATCGGCATTTACGGGCTGATCTTCGAGCTGATGAATCCGGGCAGCCTGGTGCCGGGCGTGCTCGGCGGCATCGCGCTGCTGCTCGCGCTGTATGCCTTTCAGGCGCTGCCGATCAGCTACGCCGGCCTCGGGCTGATCCTGCTCGGAATGGCATTCATGATCGCCGAGGCCTTCGTGGCAAGTTTCGGTATCCTCGGCATAGGCGGCGTAATCGCCTTCGTGGTGGGATCGATCATGCTGTTCGATACCGATACACCGGCCTTTCAGCTGTCGCTGCAGCTTGTGGCCGGCTTTGCCATCGTCAGCCTGCTGCTGCTGATCGGTGTTATCACGATGCTGCTGCGTTCCCGCCGCCGTCCGCTGGCCAGCGGCGCCGATACCCTGATCGGCAGCCAGGCCGAAGCGCTCGTCGATTTCACCGGCCGAGGCCAGGTGCGGCTGCGCGGCGAGATCTGGACCGCGTTCAGCGACGTCCCGATCGCCAAGCACCAGCCGGTGCGGGTAACGGCCCGCGACGGCCTGCGGCTGCGCGTCGAACCGCTCCCCCCGCAGGCGGATCATTCCGGAGATTCCTAAGACCGTATGGACCTATATCAGGAAGCCTTGGACCGACTCCAGAGCCTGCTCAGGCAGGCGGCAGACACCGGTCTGGCGGAGCCGACGGCCATGACCCTGGCCACCGTCGATGCCGGCGGCCGGCCGACCGCGCGCACGGTGCTGCTGAAGGCAATCGACGCGCGCGGGCTGGTGTTCTACACCAATACCCTGAGCCGCAAGGGCCGGGCATTGGCCGCCAATCCCAGGGCGGCGCTGTGCTTCTTCTGGCAGCCGCTGCTGGCGCAGGTGCTGGTCGAGGGGAGCGCCGAGCCGGTCGCAGCCGCCGAGGCCGATGCCTACTGGGCCACCAGGCCGCGGGCGAGCCAGCTCGGAGCCTGGGCTTCGCTGCAATCGGAGCCGTTGCGAAGCCGCCAAGAGCTGGAGCAGCGCTATGCGGACTATGAGGCGCGATATGCCGGTCAGCCGGTGCCGAGGCCGCCGCACTGGTCGGGTTATCGGGTGGTGCCGGACCTCGTCGAATTCTGGCTGTCCCGGCCCGGCCGCCTGCACGAGCGCGAGCGCTACGTGCGCGAGGCGGACGGCTGGCGCAAATTGCTGATCAATCCCTAGGCAGGGGCTCGCGGGTTGCCTGCGGCACATCCCTGTGCCGCTGCTGCCGGCTAATGCGCGCCGTCGCTGAAATCGACCTGCGGCAGCAGGTGACGGCCGTCTTCGCTGACCAGGATCTTGCCCGGCTGGGCCAGGTGCAGAACCAGGCCCAGCTGCGCAGCGGTCTCCGCCCAGCGTTCCCGCACTCGGCGCGCCGCATCCGCGGTGAGCGGGTATTCGTTGCCCATGTGCAGGACCGTGCCGTCGGCGGCCTGAGCCAGCACCGTGTAAGCGACCGGCCCCAGTTCGCGGGTGGCATGCTCGGTGAGCAGAACGATGGCGGCGCCCTCGAGGGGCGCGGCGTGGTCGGGTTCGCGCAACAGCTCGGAGTCGATCCCGTAATCGGCTGCCAGCCGTCCCAGCCGGCCGGCGCAGCCGCTTTCCAGGGCTGCCTGCGACCGCAGCCGGCGGATGGTCAGCCCGTGTGCCGCCAGTCCGGTTTCATAGAGGCGCTGCTGGCGCAGCCACAGGCAGTAGCTGTCGGTGTCGCCGCCGCCGGCCGCCCATTGATCGAAGGTGTGAAAGGTCGTATAGACCTCGTCGCCGCGGCCGACGAACGCATTGCCCTCCGGCAACCGTATCTCCACCGCCTGATCGGGGCGGAACAGCGCGCCTTCCAGAAGCTGCCACAGAGGATCGAGGCCGGCATGGCCGAGCTGGATCTTCAGCAGTGCGCTGAGATCGTTGAAGGTCGCGTAGGTCAGGTTGACCGGGTTGAGGCCGAAGTCGCGCCGAATCAGGGCTTCGGTGTCGATGCCGGTACGGCCGCGTTCGAGCAGCACGTCTTCCAGCTGCTGCTGGATGCGGTCGACGGTTTCGCGCTCGCCGACCAGCAGGATCGGCAGCACCAGCAGCGGCCCCGAGCCGGGGCGGCGCTGCGGCCTGAGGGCGGCGACAGGAAAGTCCTCGTCGCCGCCCAGGCCGATGATCTGCGGCAGGAAGCCGATCCCGGCCAGGCTGCCGCGGTAGATCTCCAGCAGCAGTTCGACCCAGGACAGGCCCGGCTGCAGCAGTTCCGTGATGTCGTACAGCGCGGCCGGCAGCAACAGTCCGCAGTCGTGGACCTGGTCGCCGAGAATGCGGGCCAGATCGGCCGCGACCGCGCCGGCGAGCAGGCCGGCCCGCTCCCGCGGCAGGGGCGGCGGCGGCCGCAGCCCGGCACTGACGGCAGCCAGTTCGAGCTCGACGGTAAGGGCGACGGGAGTGGCAGACAGGCTCTGTTGCGGAATGTTCATCGGCAGGCTCGAAGACAGGAAAAGCGGCACTATACCGCGTCGCACCATCGGCGCCTACAGGAGCCCGGCAGGCGCTTAAGCCGCAAAACATCGTATTACCGTCGCGTTTCGTAGTCCTCATATTCGAGATTCATATTGGCCGCTTCCGCAATGCGGAAATGGCGGCGGCGCACGGTCTGCCAGCGATACTTGTAAGGCTTTCATATCGCTGGATTATGCCGCCCTAGGGATATGCCTATTGTTGAAATGCCGCATTCATTAAAAATACAATCGTAGGCGGAGGAGCAGGGGTGTATATATTGGGTATAGTTGAGGCCAAGTAGGATGGCTCGCGGATGAGCGGCAGGAAGCCGGATCATCGACTTGCCGTGAAATACGGCATCTTATGAGCTGGATTGCTCAGCATTCATCAACCTAGTGTTCTACCTCGCAGGTCATGCTGCATTAGATCAAGGAGTCAGAATGAACCTCAGTAAGTACAGCTCGCAGGAGTTGCGGCAGCTCAAGATCGAGATCGATAAGGAGATGAAAAAGCGCCGTAGGGACGAAGTTCGGCAGGCACAGAAGGAGCTGCGCAGTGTCGCCGAGCGCTATGGCTTCAGCCTTTCCGAGCTGCTGTCCTCTGCAGGGACGGGGGCGAGCGCAAGCAAGGGCGTTGCCAAGTACCGTCACCCTGAGGATGCCAGCAAGACCTGGTCCGGCCGTGGCCGCAAGCCGGCCTGGATCAAGGAATGGGAAGGCCAGGGACGCTCGCTCGACGAGTTGCGTGTCGACTGAGGTCGCCTGTCACCGTAAAAGAAAGCCGCGCAATCGCGCGGCTTTCTTTTTGGCGTGTTTCCCGATTCCGGCAGTCGATCCTTCAGCTGCGCAGGCCGACTCCGGCCCGCAGCAGGAGCAGGGCAAGGCCCCCCAGCAGTGCGATGAACAGCAGGATCACGGCATAGGCGACGCCGATGTCGATATCGGAATGGCCGAGGATGCCGTAGCGGAAGGCATTCACCATGTATAGGATCGGATTCGCCAGCGATACCTTCTGCCAGAATGCGGGCAGCAGATCGATCGAGTAGAACACGCCGCCGAGATAGGTGAGCGGCGTCAGGATGAAGGTCGGCACGATCGAGATATCGTCGAATTTGCGCGCGAAAATGGCGTTGATGAATCCTCCCAGCGAGAACAGAACGGCGGAGAGGACGACCACCGATACCGTGATCGCGAGGTTGTGGATCTGCAGATCGGTGAATAGCTGCGAGATCGCCAGGACGATGACGCCGACCAGCAGCCCGCGGCCGACGCCGCCGGCCAGATAGCCGAGCAGGACGACCAGATTGGAGGTCGGCGACACCAGGATTTCCTCGATGAAGCGCTGGAACTTGGCGCCGAAGAACGAGGACACGACGTTGGCATAGGAGCTGGTGATCACAGCCGTCATGATCACGCCGGGCACGATGAACTCGATGTAGCTGTAGCCCTGCATCTCCCCGATCCGGCTGCCGATCAGGTTGCCGAAGATGACCAGATACAGCGTCATGGTGATCGCGGGCGGCAGCAGGGTCTGCTGCCAGATGCGCAGGAAGCGGTTGGTTTCCTTGTAGGCGATGGTCTGGAGCGACACCAGGTTCGCCCGCCACTGGGAAGGCCTGCCGTTCATGGCTGCTGCTCCTGCTGCTGCGGAGAGCCCTTTTCCAGCATCCGGATGAACAGTTCTTCCAGCCGGTTCGCCTTGTTCTTCATGCTCAGTACCTGGATGCCGGCCTGCGCCAGCGCTGCGAACACTTCGGTCAGGTTCTGCTCGGCGGTGATCTCGACGTCCAGCGTGTTGTCGTCGAGGCGTTCGACCCGATGGGCCGGCAGCGGCGGAATCTTGCTGCCGCCCTTGATGTCGAGCAGGAAGGCATGGGTGCTGAGCTTGCGCAGCAGCGATTTCACCGAGGTGTTCTCGATGATGCGGCCGTCGTCGATGATGGCGATGTTGCGGCAGAGCGTCTCCGCTTCTTCCAGATAATGCGTGGTCAGGATAATGGTGGTGCCGCTGGCGTTGATGTCGCGCAGGAAATCCCACATCGACCGGCGCAGTTCGATATCGACGCCGGCGGTGGGCTCGTCCAGGATCAGCAGCTTCGGCTCGTGGATCAGCGCCCGGGCGATCATCAGCCGGCGCTTCATCCCGCCCGACAGGGTGCGCGAGGCATGCTGGCGCTTGTCCCACAGGCTCAGGGCTTTGAGGTAGCGCTCGGCCCGCTGACGGGCGATTTTGCGGGGCAGGCCGTAGAAGCCGGCCTGGTTGACGACGATCTGCTCGACGGTCTCGAAACCGTTGAAGTTGAACTCCTGCGGCACCAGGCCAAGGCAGGACTTGGCCTCCCACAGCCGGGTGTCCAGATCGTGGCCGAAGATCTCGACCCGGCCGGAGGTCTTGCGCACCAGGGACGCGATGATGCCGATGGCGGTGGACTTGCCGGCGCCGTTGGGGCCGAGCAGGCCGAAGAAATCGCCTGGCTGTACCTCCAGGTCGATACCTTTCAGCGCTTCGACGCCGTTGTCGTAGCGCTTGCAGAGTTTATCCAGTAAAAGTGCGCTCATTATGCCGGGGAGTCGTGGGATACCTGTGGTCCGGGATCGGGGGAACCGAAGTGTATCGGCCGCAGTCGAAGCCCAGCAAGCCGCGTCCGGGCTGGCGGTCCGGCCTGGCCGACAGCGGGATGGACACCCCGGGTGCGAGTCAGTAAAATTTCTCGATCCTTCGTTCCCACCAAACTCGCACGCCGGGAGGGCATCCTTGGATCCCTCCCGTTTTTGTGCGCGCCTGCGCAGGAGGTTGCTTGGAAACGCCGGCCATTCTTGCCCTTGAAGACGGCACCTTGTTTCACGGACGGTCAATCGGCGTGGACGGCGCGACGGTCGGGGAGGTGTGCTTCAACACCGCCATGACCGGCTACCAGGAGATCCTCACGGATCCCTCGTACAACGGCCAGCTGGTGAC
>Ga0079224_100016016_pt1 | contig 10511 bp, 8 predicted proteins | sample Stecom2015_FD_80414 | JGI IMG/M metagenome (GOLD analysis project Ga0079224, IMG submission 80414) | Agricultural soil microbial communities from Utah to study Nitrogen management - Steer compost 2015 | ecosystem: Environmental > Terrestrial > Soil > Agricultural land | place: USA: Utah...
CCCGGCGCAGGGGGGACGCTTCGTGCTGAGCTGGGCCTACCACCCGCTCGCGCTGCCGCTCGCCGTGCCGGCTTCCACGCTCTACATGGCCGCGCGGCGCGGCATGGACGTGACGGTGCTGCGCCCCGAGGGTTTCGCGCTGCCCGACCCCGTGATGCAGAAGGCCCGCGCGGCCGCGCAGCGCGCCGGCGGCAGCGTGCGCGAGACGGACGATCGCCGCGAGGCGATGGAGGGCGCGCACGTCATCTATGCCAAGTCCTGGTCGTCGACGACGCACTATGGCGACAAGCTCAAGGACCAGGAGCTCCGCCGGCGCCTCGAGGACTGGTGCGTCGACGAACCCTGGTTCGAGAACGCCGCGGCCGACTGCCGCTTCATGCACTGCCTGCCGGTGCGCCGCAACGTCGTCGTGATGGAGCGCGTCCTCGACGGACCGCGCAGCATCGTGATCCACGAGGCTCGCAACCGCATGCTGGCGCAGATGGCGGTGCTGTACACGATGCTCGGGGGTGGATCGTGAGGTCGGGTCAGGAGCGCGCGGTCGTCGTCTCGGCGCTCAAGCACGCGGCGCCGTACATCCGCCTCTACAAGCGCAAGGTCTTCGTGCTCAAGGTCGGCGGCGAGGTATTCGCCGACGAAGGCGCGACCCGCGGCCTGATGGAGCAGGTCGGCATCCTGCACCAGGTCGGCATCCGGCTGGTGCTGGTGCACGGCGGCGGCCCACAGTCGAGCAAGCTCGCGGACGCGCTGGGCCTCGACACGAAATTCGTCGGCGGACGCCGGGTGACGGACGGAGCGTCGCTCGACGTTGCCACGATGGTGCTGAACGGGCTCGTCAACACCCGGGTGCTCGCGGTGTGCCGCGACCTCGATATCCCGGCGGTGGGCATCAGCGGCGTGGATGCCGGGCTGATCCGCGCGCACCGCCGCCCCCCTGTCGTCAGCGACACGGGCGAAACCGTCGACTACGGCTTCGTCGGGGACATCGACGCCGTGGACGCGGACGTGCTCAGGAAGCAGCTCGACAACGGCCTGATGCCCGTCGTGAGCCCGCTGTCCTGCGACGAATCCGGCACGCTGCTCAATATCAACGCGGATACCGTCGCCGCCGCCATCGCGGCGGCCCTCCGGGCGGAGAAGCTGATCCTCGCGACCGGCGCTCCCGGCATACTGGAGAACCCCAAGGATCCGCAGTCCCTGATCTCCTACATCGACCGGGCCGAGCTGCGCCGGCTGCGCGACCGCGGCTCTCTCGCCGACGGCATGCTGCCCAAGGCCGCGGCGATCGAGTCGGCACTCGCGGGCGGCGTCGCCCGCGTGCACGTCGTGTCCTGGAAGCTGCCCGACGCCCTGCTGCTCGAGGTGTTCACGAACGAAGGCACCGGCACGCTGGTGGTCGACGACATCGGCGCCCTCACGCCCGCCGAGCAGGCTTCCGCCGGGGAGCGCACGTGAGGCTGTGGGAGAAGGGGCTGCCGCTCGCCGAGCGCGTGCTGCGCTACACCGCGGGCGAGGACTACCGCCTCGACGAGCGGCTGGTCGCCTACGACGTGCGCGCGTCCATCGCGCACGCCGAGATGCTCGCGGAAGCGGGCCTGCTCGACGCGGAGGACTGCCGCCGCATCCGCGAGGGGCTCACCGAGCTCGCGGCACGGCATGCCGCGGGCGAGTGGCACATCGCGCTCGAGGACGAGGACGTGCACACCGCCCTCGAGACGCGGCTCACGGCGCTCGTCGGGGAAGCCGGCGCGCGCGTGCACCTCGGCCGCTCGCGCAACGACCAGGTGCTCGCGGCACTCCGGTTATACCTGCTCGACGCCGCCGGCGACCTCGCCGCTCGCCTCGCGTCGGTCTGCGACGCCCTGCGCGAGCTCGCCCGCCGCCAGGGCGCGCTCGTGATCCCGGGCTACACCCACATGCGGCAGGCCATGCCGTCGTCCGTGGAGCTCTGGTCCGGCGGCTTCATCGAGGCGCTGGAGGACGACGCGGCGGGCCTCGAGAACGCCCGCAGGCGGCTGGACCGGAACCCGCTCGGCAGCGCGGCCGGCTACGGCACGCCCGGCCTCCCGATCGACCGCGAGGCCACCACCGCGAAGCTCGGCTTCGCCGCCACGCAGGCGCCGGTCACGGCCGTGCAGCTCTCGCGCGGCAAGGCGGAAGCGACGCTGCTGTTCGAGCTCGCGCTCGCGATGCAGGACATGGGCCGCCTCGCCTCCGACCTGCTGCTCTTCTCCACCGAGGAGTTCGGCTTCGTCGAGCTGGCCGCCGAGACGACGACGGGCTCGTCGATCATGCCGCAGAAGCGCAACCCCGACGTGCTGGAGCTCGTGCGCGCGGGCAGCGCGACGGCGATCGCCTGCCTCGACGAGTGCCTGATGATCACGGCCAAGCTGCCGTCCGGCTACCAGCGCGACCTGCAGCGCATCAAGGCGCCGCTGTTCCGATCCCTCGACCTCGTCGCCGCGAGCGCCGACGTCCTCGCGTTCGTGCTGGCGCAGGTGCGCTTCGTCCCGGAGCGCATCCGCCTCTCGCCCGGCCTCCACGCCGCCGAGGAGGCGAACCGGCTGGTCACGACCGAGGGCATCCCCTTCCGCGAGGCGTACCGCCGCGTCGCCGAGCGTTACAAGGGCTGAGCCGCCCGCCGCCGGTGCAGGCGCCGGCGCGTGGGTTATGCTATGCGGCTTTCGCCGACCCGCCTGCTTTCATGAGACCCGGACCCGCAACCGTGCTCTGCCTCCTCCTCGCCGCCGCCGGCTGCGGCCAGAAGGGACCGCTCTTCCTGCCGGGCGACCCGCACGAGGGGCGCATCGTGCTGCCCGAGGAGCTCGGCGGCCCGCCACGGGACGAAGCGGCGCCGGACGCGGAATCAGAAGGGGAATCAGAAGACGGCGAGGAACCCCGCAGCACGGACGACGGGCAGGACGATGAGCAGTAACCGGCTGGTCCTGGTCGACGGCTCGTCCTACCTCTACCGCGCCTATCACGCGCTGCCGCGGCTGACCACGTCGCGCGGCGATCCCACGGGCGCACTGTTCGGTGTGCTCAACATGATCAACAAGCTCGCCCGCGAGGAGCCGAGCGAGCACTTCGCGGTCGTGTTCGATGCCCCCGGCAAGACCTTCCGGGATTCGCTGTTCGAGGAGTACAAGGCCAACCGCCCGCCGATGCCGGACGACCTGAGCCCGCAGGTCGAGCCGCTGCTCGCCGCGGTGCAGGCCATGGGGCTGCCGCTCCTGCGCGTCGACGGCGTCGAGGCCGACGACGTGATCGGCACCCTCTGCCGGCTCGCGAAAGCACAGGGCATGGAGGTGATCGTCTCCACCAGCGACAAGGACATGGCGCAGCTCGTGGACGACCATGTCACGCTCGTGAACACGATGACGGGCTCGGTGCTCGATCGTGAGGGCGTCAAGCGCAAGTTCGACGTGTGGCCCGAGCAGATCATCGATTGGATTGCCCTGGTCGGGGATGCCTCCGACAACATTCCCGGCGTACCGCGCGTCGGTGCGAAGACGGCCGCGAAGTGGCTCAACGAGTACGGCTCGGTGGAAGCGATCATCGAGAACGCCGATGCCATCGGCGGCAAGGTCGGGGAGAGCCTGCGCGAGAACATCGACCGCCTGAAGCTGTCGCGTGAGCTGGCGACGATCCGCAGCGACGTCGCGCTTCCCTTCCAGCCGCAGGAGCTCCGGCGCAAGCCGCCGGACCTCGAGAACCTGAGGCGCCTGTACACGACGTTCGAGCTGAAAGCGCTGCTGCGCCAGCTCGACGAGCAGCTCAGCGCGGAGATGGGCGAGGTCGCGGCGAAAGTGGAGCCGGTCCCGCGCGACGGCCGCTACGAGACCATCCTGGCTTCGTCCGAGCTCGAGGCCTGGCTCCGGAAGATCGAGGCGGCGCCGCTCGTCTGCATCGACACGCAGACGACGTGCGCCGACTACAGGACGGCGGAGCTCGTCGGCATCGCGCTGTCCGTGAAACCGCGGGAAGCCGCCTACATCCCGCTGGCGCACGGCTATCCCGGGGCGCCCGAGCAGCTCTCGCGGGACGCGGTGCTCGCGAGGCTGCGGCCGTTCCTCGAAGACCCGGCACGCCGCAAGGTGGGCCACGGGCTCAAGCACGACGCACACGTGCTCGCCCGCTACGGCATCGCGCTCGAAGGCATGGCGTTCGACACGATGCTCGAATCCTACGTGCTGAACAGCGTGGCGATCCGCCACGACATCGACGTGGCGGCACGCCACTACCTCGGGGTGGAAACGGTTCGCTACGAGGACATCGCGGGACGCGGAGCGAAGCAGCTCGGCTTCGACCAGGTGGACGTCGGTATCGCCTCCGCTTACGCGTCCGAGCACGCGGACGTCACGCTGCGGCTGCACGAGCACCTGTGGGGCGAGCTCCAGAAGGTCGAGTCGCTGCGGAAGCTGTTTCTCGAGATCGAGCAGCCGCTCCTGCCGGTGCTGCTGGCGATGGAGCGTGCCGGCGTGCTGATCGATCGCGAGATGCTGAGGATCCACAGCCGCGAGCTGATGGAGGAGATGGCGCGCATCGAAGCGCGCGCACACGAGCTGGCGGGCGGCCCATTCAACCTGGGCTCGCCCCGGCAGCTCCAGGAGATCCTCTACGAGGTGCAGGGCCTGCCGGTGCTGCGCAAAACGCCCACGGGGCAGCCGTCGACGGCCGAGGACGTGCTCGCCGAGCTCGCGCGCGATTTCGAGCTGCCCCGGCTCATCCTCGACTATCGCGCGGTCGCCAAGCTCAAGAGCACCTACGCCGACAGGCTGCCCGAGCAGATCTCGCCGGAGACGGGCCGCGTGCACACCAGCTATCACCAGGCGGTGGCGGCGACCGGGCGCCTGTCGTCCACGGATCCCAACCTGCAGAACATCCCGATCCGCACACCCGAAGGAAGGCGCATCCGGCAGGCGTTCATCGCGCCGGAAGGCAGCCTGCTGCTGGCCGCCGACTACTCCCAGATCGAGCTGCGCATCATGGCGCACCTCTCCGGCGACGAAGGGCTGCTGTCCGCCTTCGCCAACGAGCTCGACATCCACCGGGCGACGGCCGCGGAAGTGTTCGGCCTGCCGCTCGACGCCGTGACACCCGACCAGAGGCGCGCGGCGAAGGCGATCAATTTCGGCCTCATGTACGGCATGTCGGCGTTCGGCCTCGGCCGGCAGCTCGGTATCGGCCGCCACGAGGCGCAGGAATACATCGACCTGTACTTCGAGCGCTACCCGGGCGTGCGGCGGTTCATGGACGACATCCGCGTGCAGGCGCGCAGCGCGGGTTACGTCGAAACGCTGTTCGGGCGCAGGCTCTACCTGCCCGAGATCAACGACCGCAACCCGCAGCGGCGCCAGTACGCGGAGCGCAGCGCGATCAACGCCCCCATGCAGGGAACCGCGGCCGACATCATCAAGCGGGCGATGATTTCCGTACACGAGTGGCTGCGCTCCCGCGACCTTCCCGCGCGCATGATCATGCAGGTCCACGACGAGCTGGTGCTCGAGGTCGCGGAGGACGCCGTCGACGAGGTCCGCGAGGAAGTCGTGCGCCGCATGGCCGGCGCCGCGACGCTCTCGGTGCCGCTCAAGGTCGATGCCCGCGCGGGGCGCAACTGGGACGAAGCCCACTGACACCGGCCGCCGGGCGGCCGCGAGCGACCCCGGCAACCTCCCCGGGCGGAAGTCTTCCCCGGGGAACTTTCCAAAACGGCCCCGACTCAAAGCTGCTGAGTGCATCTGTCACTCGCCTGCTTTCCTCCCTTTGCAGGCACGCAGTCGGTCACCCCAATCCGGCTGCTCGACCTTGTCCCGGGCCTCTCAGGCCCGGGATTTTTTTGCCTCGTCCCCCTGGGGTCGTTCGCCGGGGGCGCCGGACGCCAGCATCGCCTCGAGGGCGCGGCGAGCTTCCTCCACGCCGCGGCCGTCGACCGGCGAGAACAGGTGCACGCCGGTACCCGGGCCCGTCTCGCCCGCCACCGCGGCGCGGGCCCGGCTCGCCTGGGCCCGGCTGAGCTTGTCCGCCTTGGTCAGCAGGATCTCGACCTCGAGCCCGCGCGCGGCCGCGAGCTCGAGGAGCTGCCGGTCGTCGTCGGTGAGCTGCCGGCGGACGTCCACGACGAGGAACAGGCCCTTCAGGCTCCGCCGCTCGAGGAAGTAGCGCTCGAGCAGCCCGCCCCAGTGCCGCCGGGTGGCCTCGGAGACCCGGGCGTAGCCGTAGCCCGGCAGGTCGACCAGCCGCTGTCCCGGGCAAAGCTCGAAGAAGTTGAGGAGCCGGGTGCGGCCGGGCGTCCTGCTGGTCCGGGCGAGCTTGCGCCGGCCGACGATCGCGTTGATGGCGCTCGACTTGCCGGCATTGGAACGCCCGGCGAACGCGACCTCCGCCCCGCGGTCGGGCGGGAACTGCCCGGGAGCGTTGGCGCTCGTCAGGAAACGCAGGGCGGGGTAGTGCGACATGGGACAGGGCCCGGATCTGTGTATAATTTCCGCCTTTGAACGCCGGGGGCGGTCGTGCCTGGCGGTGCTACGGGTGCCCGGGGTCGGCCGTTCGGGTCAGGCCAGGCGAGGCGGGCCAGCCGCGGCCCGTCCGCCCCGATTCTGCACACGGACGAGGAACGAATCGGGACATGATAGTGAAGTACATGGCATTGGCAATCGGCGCGCTGTCCTTCGGCACGCTTGCGCACGCCCAGGTGCTGGTCGAAGGGTCGGTGGAGGCCGGCCAGGCGAAGTCGGTCCCCTGCGCCGCCTGCCACGGCCCCGACGGCAACAGCGTGAACCCGCAGTGGCCGAGCCTCGCCGGGCAGAGCGCCCGCTACATCGTGCAGCAGCTTCAGGCCTTCAAGAACGGGGAGCGGTCGGATCCCCTGATGACGCCGCAGGCCATGATGCTCAGCGAAGAGGACATGCGGAACCTCGCCGTCTATTACGCGGCGCAGGAGCCCGCACCGAAGACGGTGGCCGATGTGTCCCTGCTGGAAAAGGGCCAAGCGCTCTATCGCGGCGGCGACCCGGAAAGCGGTGCCGCAGCCTGCAGCGCCTGCCATGGCCCGACGGGACGCGGCAACCCCGCCGCGGCCTACCCCATGCTGCGCGGCCAGTACGCCCCGTACGTCGCGAAGCAGCTCCGGGACTACGCGAGCGGCCAGCGCAAATCCGACCAGCCGACGCGCATGATGCGCGAGATCGCCGTGCGCCTGTCCGAGGACGACATCGTCGCCCTGGCATCCTACGTGCAGGGCCTCAAGTAGCACGCATTCGGGACGGACCCATGCAACGACTCCTCGCCGCCTCATTCATCCTCATGCTCGCGCTCGCCGGCTGCGGCGAGCCCGAGCCCCCGGCGCCGGTTGCGGAGCCGGAGTCCGTCGCCGAAGAGGCGGCGCCGGAGGCTCCGGCCGCCCCCGAGGAAGACGCGACGGCGGACGAGACGCCGACCCAGGTGCTCGAGGAATCGGCCACCATGCCGGAGGAGCCGCCGGGGAACGAGCCCATCAAGCTCGCGCGGGCGAACGTCGGCGAGCCGCAGCGCGAGTGGCGTTTCCGCGAAGGCGTGCATTTCGAGCGCCTGGTGCCCACGCAGCCGACGATCGGCGGCCCGGACAAGATCGAGGTCGCCGAGGTGTTCTGGTACGGCTGCCCGCACTGCCGCGACTTCGAGCCGATCATCAACGCGTGGGCGGAGCGCGCGCCGGCGAACGTGCGTTTCGTGCGCATCCCCGCGGCGTGGAACCCGCTGATGAAACTGCACGCGCAGCTCTACTACACGGAGCAGGAGCTCGTCGCCAAGGGCGCCATCGCCAACCCCGAGAGCTTTCGTGCCGCGGTCTTCCGCGAGTATCACGAGCGCCGCAATCGCCTGACGTCGGTGGACTCGATCCGCTCGTTCTTCGAGCGCACCGCGGGGATCACGGCCGAGCAGTTCGATGCGGCGTGGAACTCCTACGGCGTGAAGCGCCAGCTCGACATCGCGCTGGACCTGACGAGCGCCAGCGACGGCGTCGAGTGCGACGGCGGCCGCTACTGCATCACCGGCGTGCCGGCCATGGTGGTGAACGGCAAGTACAAGACCGGCCCGACGCGCGAGATCGACCTGAACGGCATGCTCGCCGTCGTCGACGAGCTCATCGAGCGCGAGGCGCTGCGCTAGCGGCATGCGGCCGGTCCTCGTGTCCCGCCGCGACATTCCACGGCCATGAGGATTCTCCCCGCCTGCGCGCTGCTGCTCGCCTGGGCGGCCGCGGCGGCGGCATCCCCGGCGGACGAGGCGTTCGAGGCACTCGCCCGGGACTGGCTCGACGACCTGCCCGAGTTCTCCCCGGTGACCGCGACGGGGATCGGGGATCATCGCTTCGATCACGTCCTCGACGAGGTGGACGCCGCGGCCCGCGAGCGGCGGCGGCGCCTCTACCGTGACTATCTCGCGCGGCTCGACGCGATCGACTGGACGGCGCTCGGGCGCGCGAACCAGGTCGACGCGGAGCTCCTGCGGGTGGAGCTCGAGAGCGGCTTGTGGAGCCTCGAGGTGCTCCAGGAATGGGCGTGGAACCCGTTGCTGTACGTCAACCTCGCCGGCAACTCGCTGTACGGGCTCATGGCGCGGGACTTCGCACCGCTCGAGGAGCGCCTGCTGGATGCCGCGGCGCGGCTGGAGCAGTTCCCGCGTTTCCTCGCGCAGGTCCGCGAAACGCTGGAGCCGGCGCGGGTGCCGAAGGTGCATGCCGAGACGGCGCTCAGCCAGAACCAGGGCATCAACGCGATCATCGACACGATGATCGTGCCGCACGCGGGCTCGCTGCCGGAGCCGCACGCGGAGCGCCTGAAGGCGGCGATCGCGACGGCCCGGGATGCGCTCGCCGAGCACCAGGCCTGGCTCTCGACCCGGCTCGTCGGCAACGCCAAGGGCGACTTCCGACTCGGCGCCCGGCTGTTCGACCAGAAGCTGAAATACACGCTGCACTCGCCGCTCTCGCGCCGGGAGATCCGGCGGCGTGCGGAACACGAGTACGTCGCCGTTCGCGACGAGATGTACCGGATCTCGAAAGAGATCTATGCGAAGCAGCACCCGTACACTTCGTTTCCCGACGATCCCGACGAAGCGTTCAAGCAGGTCGTCATCCGGGCCGCCCTGCAGCAGGCGTACCAGCACCTCCCCGAGCCCGACCGCATCGTCGACATCGCGCGCGAAACGCTCGAGCAGGCGACGGCCTTCGTGCGCGAGAAAGACCTGGTCAGCGTGCCCGACGATCCGATCGAGATCATCGTGATGCCGGAGTACCAGCGCGGCGTGGCGGTCGCGTACCTGGATCCGCCGGGACCGCTCGACGAGGGGCAGAAGTCGTTCTATGCCGTCGCACCGCTGCCGGCGGACTGGTCGGAGGAGCAGGTTCTGTCGTTCCTGCGCGAGTACAACCTGTATTCCATCCACAACCTCACGCTGCACGAGGCGATGCCCGGCCATTACCTGCAGCTCGCGCACAGCAACCGTTATCCCTCGATCCTGCGCGCGGTGCTCTGGTCGGGGCCATTCGTCGAAGGCTGGGCCGTCTACGCAGAGCGCATCGCGATCGACGCGGGTTACCTCGATGAAGACCCGCTGATGCGGCTCATCAATCTCAAGTGGTACCTGCGCACCGTGACGAATGCGATCATCGACCAGGCGATCCACGTGGAAGGGATGACGCGCGACGAGGCGCTCCGCCTCATGATCGAAGGCGCGTTCCAGGAGGAGCGCGAAGCGGCGGGCAAATGGACGCGCGCGCAGCTCACCTCGACCCAGCTCTCCACCTACTTCGTCGGCTACCAGGAGCACCGGGACATGCGCCAGGCGGCCGAGCGCGCCTGGGGTGACGCGTTCGAGGCCAGGCGCTACCACGACCGCGCGTTGTCGTTCGGCTCACCGCCGGTCCAGTACGTGCGCGCCCTGCTCCTCGACGAGCCGATCCCGCGCTAGCGTTCCCTCATAGCCAATCAATCTAAGCGCACGCCGTCGTCGGCGAGGACGGCCGGCGAGGCTGTTGTGCCTGCGCCACAGGCGTGTGCCGACCGCTTGCCTCACAAGCGTTTAGACTCAATCTCGACGGCCGCGCGGCGCGCGCGCAACAGCGAAAAACGGCCCTTGGCACCGTTCCCGGGGGCCGGCGTGGTTTTTACATAAGTTTGCACCGGCGGCCTCGCCCGCCGTATCATGCTCACCACAGGGCGTTCGCCCTCGTCCTAAAGTTTTCACCCCGTCCGCGCCCGGGCCTCTCGCCCGCGTGCCCCTTTTTTCCACCGGTACACGTGCGTCCGTGCGCGTGCTTGTCTCTTGGAAGGAGTACGTCGATGAACAGCCGTTACACGATACGCAAAGCCATACGCCACGCGCTGTGCTTCGGTGCCGTTGCTTCGGCGGGCGGCTATGCGGCACAGGCCGCGGCCCAGCAGCCGGAGCCGCAGCCCGGCCAGGAGCTCGAAGAGATCACGGTCACGGGTTCGCGCATCGCGACCGATCCCAACCTCATCTCGTCG
>Ga0079224_100016017_pt1 | contig 10511 bp, 9 predicted proteins | sample Stecom2015_FD_80414 | JGI IMG/M metagenome (GOLD analysis project Ga0079224, IMG submission 80414) | Agricultural soil microbial communities from Utah to study Nitrogen management - Steer compost 2015 | ecosystem: Environmental > Terrestrial > Soil > Agricultural land | place: USA: Utah...
CCCTGGCGCCATTCGCCGCCACGGTGACATCGCCCAACATACGTCCTTGGGGTGCCCCGCGCTTCCCGAGCTAGGACAGCCTATGTCCGCTCGACAGCCCTGAGCACCGAGAGCGCAATACTCGCCCCACACGCCGAGGGCGGCACGCACGATGGCAACGACCGCGAACGCCATGCGAAGGGGCGAACGCATTGGGCGACATCTCGAGCCGCTCCATCGCTCCGGGACGCACCCGGTGCCCTCGCAGGCACCGATCGAGCGCCCCCCAGTCGAGCTCGCGCCCGAACATCCGTGGAGGGGCGGTACGCGCGCCGTCGTGCTCGACCGCGACGACCTCCACTCGTCCGCTTCCGACGCTGATCCTCACGAGCAATGGCCTACCAATCGCGTCGGTGACACCCACTTGGACGGCGTCACTCGAACGCTCAACGGGGGTGGTTCCATGGATCCGGGCGCTGAAAACTCTCTTCTCTTTCATTGGGACCTCTTCGAACCCGGTCTTTTCGGGTTCTGTCCCTGAAAACACGACTACCCCCTCGAAAGTTCAGAGGCGGGCGACCGCGCCCGACGATCCGGCTTGGCTGTACGAGACTCGAACGAGCCTCTCCGTCACAACCTCGAGGCTGCGGTCCGGTCGTTCGCTAGAGCGACAAACGGTTAGGAACACGCCGAGATATGCGGAAAACTGCATCGGACAGAGTGCCCGCGTGGGGAGGGGCCCCGCCGAGTTCACCTCGGCGGGGAGGGGCGGCGCGTGCCGCCCCTACGAAACGAGGCTAGTACCGTCTACGACGACGGGTCGGAGCTGACGAACCTGTCACAACCTCGAGGCTGCGGTCCGGTCGTTCGCTAGAGGGCAGGCCCGTCGTCGGGAGGACATAGCGTCTCGACACCCGACCGGATGCTCGTGAATCTCACTCCGAGAAGGAGGCGACCCGAGTCGAGCTCGATGACGAGCGGGGCTCGACCTCCCCAGGCCAAAAGCCAATCGCGGTGGGCGGCCGCGCGCTCAGCACCGCGAGTGCGGCGCGGAGCACTGCCTCGGGGCAGGGCGTCTCGACTGCCTCGATCCCGTGAGCGACAGCCGCTTTGGACTCTCGCTCGGAAAACCCGAGACGGCAGAGGCCCCGAATCACTTGCTCGCTCACTGCTATCGAGCGCGCCGACGGCGGCTCGGTGTAGCTCTTTCCGTCAGCACGCGAGAATCTCAGCTTCGTCGAGGGCCGGCCTGCGATCGAAAGCTGCCCCGCGTGCAGCGCGGCATGGTGGCCGGCGCACAGCGTGACGAGGTTGTCGGGCTCGTGGGTTCCGCCCTCTGCCCGCGCGCACAGGTGATGGACATCGAGGAACTTTCCGTGGGAGCAGCCCGGCACGACACAACGCCCGTGGTCGCGGTGGAGGACGTGGCGGCGCACGGCAGGCGGAATAGTCTGGGTGGCTCTCGGCGGGCGACCCGTCGTCGCCGGAGGCGGCGGTTCCAAGTGCGGGCGGGACGGACCCACGTAGGCCGGCTGCTGTTCGTGGGCCCGCCGTCGTTCGCGAACCGGCTGCTGTTCACGAGGCGCCTGGCGCTCAGGCGGCGTGATGGTTTGCGCTCCCTCGGAGAGGCGCGTCGCCTTTGCGGGCGCTGGAGACGGCGGTGCCAGATGGGAGCGTGGCTCCCCCACGTGGGGCGCCCGGCGTCCATCGGCCGGCTGGCGCTCGGCACTTCGCTGCGTGGTGGTTTGCGCCCCCTCGGAGAGGCGCGTCGCCTTTGCGGGTGCTGGAGACGGCGGTGCCAGATGGGAGCGTGGCCCGCCCACGTGGGGCGCCCGGCGTCCATCGGTCGGTCGTTGCCGTTCGGCCCACCGCGCCTCGTGCGCTTGCTGCGGCCGAGACTCGCCGTTCAATTCGCCGACAACCAACACCTCGTGACAACCGCCCGCGCCAGACCCTCCGTTCCGAGATGGCGTCGGCTCGCAACCATCAGCGGGGTCAGCGTTGGCGGTCGGCGCCTCGTGGTCGATCGAGCCATCAAGCTCCTCTTCGAGCCCGGCCCTCGTGGCGACGCTCCCGATGAGCTGCGCGTCACACGCGATCATTTCGACCCCCTCGGCAGGAAGCCCTACGTCAGTCCCGGCGCCGTGCTGGACTCCCTGCCGACAGCGTTCGCAAATCGTGACCGCGACCTGATAGGAGCAGCGCCCGGTATCGGAAGGTCCCCGCAAAATCTCGCGCGCCACCTGGAGAAGAAGCGCGTCATCGTCCATCGGCTCGGAGGACCGACGCCGAATTGCGGCCACAGCTTCGCGAAACGTGGCGTACGTTTGCGCGCTCACCTCGAAGCGCAGGACATGCCGCCGCATCTCGGGCCGCCCGGGCTCGGAGGGCCGATCTCCCGCTTCCCTCCCGGACACGAGCCGCTCGATCTGGCGGACGGTCTTGCCCCGCGCAGCCTCGAGCCATTCGTGCTCGGTTTCTGGCGTCGCCACGCGCGCAACCTCACGCACGGCACACCACGGAAGCGAGCCTTCGCAGAGGGCCGCGCGGAGCTCGGGCAAGCGCTCGAGCGCAAGCGCCGTGCGCAGCTTGTCCTCGGTAGTTCGGAAGCCATAGCCGAACAGCCTTTCGACGTACTGCGGGAACGAGGCATACCCGAGGTGTCGGTGCACCTCGGCGCGAGAGGCACGCAGCAACGCCAGCCCCTCGCGGCCGTCGAGGTCGGCGCGTTCCTTCGCGAGCCGCTCGAGCTCCTCGTGTGCCAAGACCCAATCCACGTGTCCATCGACCCGAATCCCCGCTTCCATGAGGCGAGCATACACCCGTGTTTCGCGAGCTCCCTCGTGTCACACAGACGCGCTTTCACCGCTCGAATCGACGCGCGAGCCCTTTCGATGCCAAACACGCGCGAGCGCGCCACCCAGCGCCCAACAAAGCACCTCTTCGAGCGCACTCGCGCTCGCCAAACACGCGCACTCGAAAAGCCGTCAAGAAAAACCTGCTCGCCCCGTGATTTTCTAGCCCTCCGTCGAAACACGCAAAGCGCTCCTTCACACCGACCAGGTATCTCGCGCGTCGTCGGACTCGTGCGCCCGAGCTCAGTGTCGAAACACGCAAAGCGCTCCTTCACACCGACCAGACTTATCGGCCCTCCAGCCTCGTTCCTCACGAGCGCCCCCCCCGCCCCGCCCCCCGCCGAACGGAATCGACCGGGCCCTTCGACCGCTCACCGCCTTCCCGCGCGCACCCGCGACGGCGGAGCGTCGCCCTGTTCGCCTCCGCCGATGCCCTGTTCGCCTCCGCCGAGGAGCTGGCCGATCCCCACGAGGAGCTTGGCCAAGGTCTCCCGCGGCGGCACCGCCAGGGAAAGCCGCTGTCGTCCCTGCTCGTCTTCGGTAACACGCACGTCGAGCGCGTTCTGCAGCTCCCCCTCGACTTCGCTGACGCCTCCACCCGTCTTTCCCACGAGCTCCCCGATGAAGGCGAACGTTGCGCGGAGAAGCGCCTCGCCCGCCACGCCGAGCCGCGCCTGGGCCGTTTCGGCGAGCGCGGACGTGCGATGGGCGCGCGCGATGCGTTGCTCGAGCACGGCCGGGTTCCACGGCCAACCGACGTTGATGACCGTGTTTGGCCGCCTGCAGGTTGAGCCCCGTGCTGCCGGCGTTCGTCGTCAAGAGCACCCGTGCCCGGGGGTCGGACTGGAAGCGCGCAACGAGCTCTTGCCGCTTCTTCTGATGAGGGCCTTACCCCGGGGCCCGAGAAGCTTGCACGCCTCTCGAAACGAGAGATGCGAGAGCCGGTCTCGCATCGAGAGCGACCCCGAGCGCTACACGCCCCGAGCCTACCAAACCCTGCCCGGAACCCCGCGGCTCTCCCCGACGTCCCCACCGCCGAGCTGCGCGTTCAGGTTCCAGCCCCAGGCCCATACGCCGTCGTCGGTCGCGACCAGCGAGTGATACGTGCCCGCGGCAATCGCGTTGACGCCTTCCAGATCCGACACCGACTCGACGTCGGGCTCCCACACGGTGCCGCCGCCGGTGCCGAGCTGATCCTGAGCGTTGGCGCCCCACGTGGAGACGCTCCCATCGGCGTGCAGGGCCACCACGTGCTGGAGCCCTCCCGCGATTTGGATCGCGTCGTCGATGTCGGCGACCTCGACGGGGCTGTCAATGAAGGCAGAGGTTTCGCCCGTGCCCAACTGGCCAACGTTGTTGGCCCCCCACGCCATCACGCTCCCGTCTTCGAGGAGCGCGAAGGAGAAGGCGCTGCCGGCCGCGACCCCGATCGCGTCCGTGATGCCCGGTACCTGCTCGGGCGAGGCCAGCGCCGGGTAGTTCCGGTCGGCAGCGAGCTCCCCGGAGCCGTTCTTCCCCCAGGCCCACACGGTGCCGTCCGCCTTGAGCGCCAGGACGTGGCTGCCCGCGTTGATGCCGCCCGCCGCGATGGCGATCACGTCCTCGAGATCCTCGACGGGTTCCGGCGTGGTGCTGCTCGTGCTGAACATGCCGCGACCGAGCTCTCCATTCGCGTTCAGGCCCCAGGCCAGCACCGTCCCGTCGTCGAGCAGAGCCAAGGACTGCGAGCCCGCCGCAGCGATCGCGACGGCGCTGGTGATCCCAGGGACCTGAACCGGCGTCCGCTGCGGCATTCCGGCGTCCGGCCCGTCCGGACCGAGCTGACCGCTGACGTTGAAGCCCCAGGCCCAAACGGTGCCGTCGCTTTGCAGCGCGAGCGAGTGATCGTCGCCCGCTGCAACGGCGATGACGTCCTCCAACCCCTCGACCGCGACGGGCGTCGTGCTCTGAGTGGGCGAGAGACCCACGCCGAGCTGACCGAGGCTGTTGGTGCCCCACGCCCAAACCGTCCCGTCTTCGTCGACCGCCAAGGAGTGCTTGGAGCCGGCCGCGATCGCGCGCGGCGTGCCCTTCGGGGTCTCGGTCGTGGGCGGCGTGCCCTTCGGGGGCTGCGTCGTCGTGGACGGCGCTCCGTTTGGCCCGCTCGGTCCTTCCCCGTCGGACGACGAGCAAGCGCCCACCAAAAGGGGAAGGGGAAGGAGAGCGAGAGCGAGCAGGGGCGATGACGCGCGAGTCAGCGCGTCGCGATGTTCGGGCATGGGTCGTTGCATGGTTTCGTTCAAAATGGCGCGCGCGGCTTCAGCCGAATCGCACGCTGTAAATCGGGGGCAGGTTGTTGGCGAGCGTCTTCCAGCTCTCGCCGCGGTCCTCGCTCAAGTAGAGGTTGCCCGTGGTGCTGCCGAAGACGATCCGGTCGCCGCTCACCGACAGGGCGTGGCGATAGACGACGTCGTACGCGTTCTCTTGCGGCAAGCCCTTGCGCAGCTGCTGCCACGTCTGACCGCCGTCCGTCGTGCGCGCGACGAACAGCCCACCCCCGATCGCCATGCGCTGCTGATCCGAAATGCCGGGCACGACCCACGCCGTGCGCCCGTCCTTTTCGTCCACGGCGATCGGAAAGCCGAAGTGCACGCCCTGTTCGGGGGCGCTCACCTTCTTCCACGTCGCCGCGCCGTCGGAGCTGTAGAACACGCCGCAGTGGTTTTGCTGCCAGACGTGATCGGGGTTGGCCTTGCACATCTGGATGGCGTGCGCGTCGTGGCCCCACTCCGCCGTCTGGTCGGGCAGGTAGTCGTTGGTCAGGCCCTGGTTGCGGCCGCGCCACGACTTGCCGCCGTCGGTCGTCTCCAGCACTCCGGCCGTCGAGATCGCCACGAGGATGCGATTCGGGTCCCGCGGGTCGACCTCGATCGAGTGAATGCCCGCCGCGAACTCACCGCCCTCCGACGCCGGGGTTCCGAACCAGTGCGTCATGCCGAGCCCTTCGCCCTCGAAGAGATCGCCGCCTCGCGACTCATGGTTCCAGAGCGGGCGGTTCAGCTCGAAGCGCTCCCCGCCGTCCTCACTCACGAACAGCCCTCCGGGAATCGTGCCGACGTAAACGCGCCCGCGCGGCCCGAACGCGAGCACCCACAGCTTGAGCAGCGTGGCGTTGCGAACCGTGTATCGCGTCGGCTCCTCGGCGCTCTCCTCTCCCGGATCGGGCGGCGAGAGGTAGCGCGCGCCGGGCGGGTATTTGACCTGCGACGCGTCCGCCCAGGTCTTTCCGCCGTCGGTCGAGCGCGAGAGCTTCGCGCCCCAGTGCCCGAAGCCGAGCGCCGCCCAGATCGTCCCCGTCTCGGGATCGGCCGCGATGTAGTTCACGCTCGTCCCACCGTGGCCCGCGAGGCGCAGTCGGAACGAGCCAGAGTCGTTCTCGGCGATGAACGATCCCTTGCGGGTACCAATCAGAATGCGATCGAGCATTGACGACCTCCTCTCGCGGCTCACCCGCCGCTCAGCGCCTGGGCGATGAACACCCGCGTGTCCTCGCCGAGGCGATCGCTCAGCGCCCGCCGGTCCACGATCAGCTCACCATCGACGAAGATGTTGACGTGACGACGCAAGCGCCCGAGCTCATCACAAATGTAAAAGGCGATCCCGGGAGCCCGGCGTTCGAGCTCCGAAACCGCCTCGGCCACCGTCCCCGCCGATAGCGAGAGCGGCCCGCTCCCCAACACGGGAAAGAGCGTCTTCAGGTGCGCTGTCCACTCGACGACGGCCACGGGCCGCCCAAGCTGCCTCGATTCGTCCGTTGCGTCCAGCAGGGAACGTCCCTTTTTCGCGCACGGTGGGACACCACTCGTCCTACCGATACCGCCCTGGCCCCCGCGAGCCTCCGTGAGTCCCCCGCCAAACCCCAGGCCGGCTCGTCTCGCCCCGAGCCAGCGCGTTGCCGAATGCCCCATCGCGCTCACGCGGACGCCAGCACGAGCGAGGACGCGCTGAGGAAGGGGCCACTCCCGGCAGCGCGCCCTGGTACCGCGTCGAGCCGCGGTCGGTGCTCGCGAGCAGTGGACCCGTGTTCACCGATCCGCTTCGTCGAAGCCGAACAACGCGCGGATCGAAATCGCAACCTCCTCGAACGGCTCCGCGCGAACCGCGCCGCCGACACCCGCCGTGAGCGCCGTCACGTATCCCTCCGCGCTCAGCCGATGCACCGTGAGCAGCTCCTGCTCCGGATCGACGCTCCAATAGTGCGGCCCCCCCGCGCTCTGGAGTGTCCGCAGCTTCTCGACGAGCTCGTAGCGGGCCGTGCCAGGAGAAAGCACCTCGGCCGAGCCTGCCGTGCAAATCGCAAGCGCTCGGGAGGTCTCCCGTTTCGGGCTCGTGACGAATCCGCCCCGGGCGCCCTGCGCCTTTCCGTGCGCGATGCTGCTGCGGCAACCCCACACCAGCGTCGACCTCCCCCGTGAATGGCGGTACTCTGCGCGCGAGGCGGAGCGAGCGGATGACGCGCGGCAATTTCGGAGCGGCTTGCCTGTCGACCTTCGCCCTGGTCGCCGGCTGCAACTGGGTCCTCGGAAACGAAGAAGGCGTGCTCGTCGAAGCGGGCGTGGGCACGAGCGTCGGCGGAGCGCCGGGCGGAGGGGGCGCCGTGGCGCGAGAAGAGGCCGGCGCGAGCGCGGATCCGCGTTCCGGCGCGGGCGGTGTCCCCACTGGAGCTTCCCTCGGCCCCGGTGGCGCCGGTGAGCTCGGGAGCGCCGGCGAGCGCGCAGGCGGCGTTGCCGGAACCGCCGACGACGAGCCAGCCGGCAATGGCGGAATTGCGGGCGACGCCAGCGAAGTCGGCGGCGCGAGCGACGGCGGCACTGCCGGCGTGACGGGTTCCGCGGCAACTCCCGGCGCCGGTGGAACCGGTGCCGTCGCGGGTGGCGGCGGCTCTGCAGGGATTGCGGGTTCCGGAGCAACTGCCGGCACTGCCGGTGGGACCGGCGGCGTCGCGGGCGGCGGTTCGGGCGGCGATGCGCCTTCGGCCTCTGGCGGCGGCCCCGTGTGCGAATGCACTCCGGGCTCACCGCCCGCCGAAGAGATCGTGCCGTGTCCGAAGGGAGCCTGGAGAACGCGAACGCAAGCCTGCAACGACGATTGCACCTTCGCGCCTCCCGTCGATAGCGAGTGCTCCAAACCGCCGAACGACTGTGACGGCTGCTCCTGCGTCGGTCACTGCGACCACCCCGACAAGGGCGTCACGACCTGCTTGAGGATAGACGAAAGTTGCTCCAAGACGGCGGCCGATGCCGAATGCGCGGCCGAAGCCCCCAGGGTCTGCGGGGACAACTACCACCCGCCCGTGGACATAATCGACTGGTACCCGCGCTAAACCTACTTTTCGGGCTAGCCAAATCACGCGCAGCCTCCGCACGGGAGTCGACCGTCAGAACCAACGCGCGTACCCTGCGCCCCGGAGGCGGAGCGAGCAGATGACACGCGGTATTCCCGGAGCGGTTTGGTTATCGGCCTTCGCGATGGCCGTCGGCTGCAACTTGGTCCTCGGCAACGAGGAAGCCGTGCTGGCGGAAGCAGAAGGCAGCTCCACGCAAGGAGGCAGCTCCACTGAGGGCGGCTCCGTGGAAGGGGGCGACCCCGCTGAGGACGGCTCCCCAGACGGAGGCAGCTCCACGCACGGAGAAGCCGCGCAGGGCGGCACCTCCGCGCAGGGCGGCACCTCCGCGCAGGGCGGCACCGCCGCGGAAGGCGGTCAGCCCCCCGCGGACGGCAGCACCTCGACGGAGGACGCAGGCGGCGCGAGCGACGAAGCGAGCGCCGGCGCGGGTGGCGCTCGCCCTGGAAAATCCTTCGGCAAAGGCGGCGGGCCGGCAGTCGACGGCGTTGCGGGCGACGGCGACGGCTCGGAAGACGACCTCGCCGGTGGCGCCGGAGGCGAGCCCGGGTGCGAGTGCGAACCCGGCGAGCCCTTCTTCGAGCTCGTGACGTGTCCGGACGAATCGCAGGAGCTCCAAGTGCGGGACTGCAACGACGACTGCACCCTCGGCCCTGTCGTCGAACCGCCGCAATGCGACGAGCCCCCCGAGTGCGACGGCTGCTCCTGCGTCAACTATTGTACGGACCCGGACTCGGGCCTCACCACCTGCTGGTGGCTCGCCTGCGACGAATACGAAGCCTTCTACGAGTGCTTCTACGAAGCGACTGAAATCTGCGGCAACGTAGACATTAACGCGGTGGAGCTCATCGATTCCGTTCCGCCATCGTCATGAGCCCGCCATCGAGCGCCGCGGCGCACGTCCCCGAACGAGCCCGTTTTCGCGCTGGCAAACCCGCGCCCGTCGCGGGCTCTCGCCAGCACGCGCGTCCACGGGCTCCGCTCCCCTGACGAATTCGCCCCCCAGGCGGTCCTCGCCGACGCGGTTCACCGCCCCGAAAGGCCCCGCTCCCGCTCGATCGCGCGCTTCAAATCCTGCCGCGTCATCGGGCCCTTCAGCCACGAGAGCGTCGTGCGCGATTGCAGCAGCGCCATGGGCGGCGTGCGGTGCACGTTCCTCAGCACGAACCACCGCGGCGCGAGCACCTTGAGCACGTTGGCGACGGTCGCGGCCTCGACGTCCATGCCGCCGCTGATCGCGTCCACCACCCGCTCGCGATCGGCGTCCGTCGCCAGTCGTCCCACGCACCACACTCCAGCGTTCGACAGCGCGCGGTAATCGAGGTCCATCGGGTTCTGCGTGGCGATCACCACCCCGAGCCCGAAGCCGCGCGCTTGCTTCATCAGCGTGACGAGCGGGCGCTTCGTCGGCGGGTTCGCCGGATGCGGCGGAATGAACCCGTACACCTCGTCGAACACCAAGAGGGCCCGCAGGTGGTGCGTCCCCGACTGCGTCCGCACCCACGCGAGCAGCTGATCGAGCACGATGCCCAACACCAACGCGCGCTCGTCGTCGTCGAGGTGCGCCACGCTCACGATCACCGCCGGCGTGCGCCCATCCGCGCGCGGCGCGAGCCACTCCCGCACGTCGAGCGCCTCCCCCACGCGCCACGACTCGAACGTCGGCGACGCGAGCAGCGTATTCAGCGCCGTCGCGAGCGACAGCCGATCCCGCTTCGGCAAATACTCGTCCATCGGCAGCGCCCCCATCGTCGCGACCGGCGGCTCCCGCACGTCTTGCAGCAGCGAGGCCACGTCCGCCGGCTGCCCCAGCGCGAACCGCCGCTCCGCCAGCACGCTCAACACCACGTGATCGCGGCTCCGTGTCGGATCCGGATCGCGCCCCAACAGGCGGAGCAGCAACGAAATCGACGCGCTCAGCGCCTCACGCGCCGTCTCCACGTCGTCCGCCCACAGCGTCCCCGGCCGTTCCAAGAACGAGAGGACGTGCAGCGGCTCTCCCGCGAGCATCCCGGGCGTAAACACCCGCGGCGCCATCGCCGCGCGGAGCTCCCCCACGTCCGCCGCCCCCAGCCGCCACTCCGCGAGCTTCTCCTGCCAGCGCTGCGCCTCTGCCTCCACCGCCTCCAGCCACGTCTTCCCCGTCCGCGCGAGCAGCCCCTCATCCATCCACAGAGCGAACTCCTCCACCGACAGCCCCGGAAACGTCAGCAGCAGATTCGGCAAATCCCCCTTCACGTCGATCAGGATCACCGGCACCCGCGCCCGCAGCACCTCCTCCACCAGCACCATCA
>Ga0079224_100016018_pt1 | contig 10510 bp, 8 predicted proteins | sample Stecom2015_FD_80414 | JGI IMG/M metagenome (GOLD analysis project Ga0079224, IMG submission 80414) | Agricultural soil microbial communities from Utah to study Nitrogen management - Steer compost 2015 | ecosystem: Environmental > Terrestrial > Soil > Agricultural land | place: USA: Utah...
TATAGAAAAGTCACTTGAACCGTGCGGACGGTCTATTATCAGGAAGTAAATTTCATCATCTTCAACTTCAATCCAGTTTATAAAGGCATTACCATCGGCACCCGGGCCTTCAGAGATGTCGGTTTCCGTATCGTTCATTCCCGTGGTATTATAATCCAGCTGAGCGTTTAGCGGGTTTGTTGTAGAGCACCTAATAGCGGTACCCAGTTCGCCACATTCCACATCGGGACCAAACATCCAGAAATCGAAATCAACAACTAAATCACTGCTGTCCGGTGTAAGGATGAATCCTAAAGTACCAGCGTCCTTAATTTGTATTTTGAGCCAAAGACTGTTGTTTTCCTGACTGTTACATGCATTTGTGCCTATTTCCTGAATATCGCCTATACCGGTGGCATCCAGATTACGGTAGCTCATATCCCCACATACCATTATAGCTTCGGGACAGTCGTTTTGAGCCCAAACAGCAATATGGAAAAGAAATAATAGTAAACCGGTAATTTTAAATTTCACAGCAGCAATGTTAAGGTTTTTGTAAATTTATATAAAATTTACAAAACCTCATTGCTATCTCTTTTATAAATCTCTCTTTTTCAAAATATTATATGATAATGTTATAAATATGGCAGTCCATGCTAAAACTATAACAATTTCATACCAGTGCACGCCGTAAAAACGAACTTCACCAACACCGCTAACCTGATTTTCTATGGCATTATAAGTTTTAAATCGGGTAATGGGTTCTTTCATCATGTTATACATGGACTCTAAAGGCATAAAACCTATAGCCGTTTCCAGCGTCTTGTCGTTTCCAAATACATATTTAAACAAGGAAAAGTGTATAATTTTCTCTATTACATACCACACTGCTATAAAACCAATAGCAAAAGCCGAACGCTTTATTAATACGCCTGCAAATAAACAGAACGAAAAGAAAGCAACCAGTTTTAAAAAGTAAGATGGTATATAAAATAAATCAGAGAATACTATTGAAGCTTCTGTGTAAGAAGAAAAGCTGTAGCCTAATATAATGGTAACCGTAAATACAAAAAGCGTAGATACTGCCGAGAATAGTAAAACCGTAAGCATTTTTGAGGTAAGGAATTCCTTTTTACTCAATCCGTCAATAAGGTTTTGTTTCAGAGTTCCATAAGTGTATTCGTTAGACATCATGGAAACAATAACCAAGGCAAGGAAAATTTTAAGTAGCCCGGCAAAAAAGAAGTTAAAGTGCCAAATGTAAGGGAAATCAAATATTCCCTGATCGGCAAGTTTTATTTCCTGTCCAAAAAGGGTTAGCTTAATACTTGACATCAAAGCCAAAAAGCTTAACAGTACGAAATAAGTTATGATGAGTACTTTACTGGATCTGTTTTTCCAAAGTTTTTGCAATTCTATATTTAAAAGTCGTTTCATGATGGCGGTTTATTTTGCAGATGAGGTTAACTGGATAAATTGTTCTTCAAGGCTGTATTGACGCTTAACTAAATGACTTAAGTAAATACCTTGTGCAGATAGGTATTTATTAAGATCGTCAGCTTCAAGAGAGTCTTTAAGGTAAACGGTTAGTTTGCTTTCGTTTTCCTCAATTTTATCAATTGAAGGGTGCTGCTGCAAAATAGTTTTAAGCGTTTGGTTATCGTTAGCCTGAAGTTCAAAAAAGCCTTCGTTTGAAATCATTCCGTTAACGGTACCTGTATAAAGTACAACACCTTTTCTAAGTACCACAACATGTGAGCATACCTTTTCTACTTCATCAAGCAGGTGAGAGGCCAGTAGTATGGTGGTACCCAGTGAGGCAATATGCCTAATGATATCCCTTATCTGTCGTATTCCTTGTGGATCAAGTCCGTTTGTGGGCTCATCAAGTATTAGTATTTCAGGGTCGTTAAGCAGAGCACTGGCTATTGCCAGCCTTTGCTTCATACCCAGGGAATAGGTTTTAAATTTGCTGTCTTTTCTTTCCAGTAACCCTACCAGTTCCAGCTTTTCATCAATTTTCTCCAGTGGAGCACCTTTAATACCACATACCAGCTTAAGGTTTTCGTAAGCCGTCATGTAAGGATAAAAGTTAGGCCTTTCGATAATAGCCCCCACTTTTTTAAGGGCATCGTGCGTTTCCATATCACCGTTAAACCAGCTATAGCTGCCCGATGTTTTGTTTACAACATTAAGTATAATACCCAGAGTGGTGGATTTTCCGCTTCCGTTAGGACCTAATATCCCGTAAACATTACCCTTTTTTATTTCAAAGGAAACATTGTTTACCGCATGTACATGGCGGAATTTTTTGTGCAGGTTGTTGATGGTTAGTATGGTTTCCAAAAGCTTATTGTTTTAGGTTACTTTGACAATATGACGAACCTTGTAAGGTTTTGTTACCAATTTAAATAAAAAATTCAGTAAAAATCAGGTTTGTTAATTATAAGGCACTACTTGTGGTTTGCTAATTTGGAAATCAGGAAGCATAATGTCGTTGTTCTTAAAACTGTTGGTTTTAAATATGTTATCACCATTACCGGGTATAGTAGGGAAAAAGGCAAATGATAGCTGGAAGCTGCTAAATACAAGGTAGTCGTTAGTAATAAGCAGCCCTAAACCAAACTTGCTGTAAAATTTACTTTCATAGAGTTTATTGTATTCGTCACCAATAACCCCAACGGTAATGTTGGCAAACGGATTTAAACGAAAGCCCAATACCTCCCATGGAGTATAACTTTGGGTTTGTAGTGTTAATATAAATTTTTTAGTACCTAGTGGATCCGTGCTTTCAAAGCCCTGTATGCCCGTATCGCCACTAAGGTTAAGCTGATCTTTTAGGAAAGGCATCCTGTTATCGCCAAAAACAAGTCGGGGCTGTATAAAATGCCTGAAACGCCAGTTACCCCATTCTTTCATATTACTAAAGTAAAGCAGGTCAAACCGTAGTGTAGTCTGTTCGGTTTTATCCCTGTAGAAAAAGGAACCCATTTCGGCACTGAGGCTTAAAAATCCCCATTTAAAGTAATTACCCACGGCATAGCGTCCGCCGAGATAAATACGATGTTCCTCATTTTTGACCTGAGTACCCCCGGTAATGGAATAGGTACGACCAATGGGTATATCTTCAACAATATCATAATTGAAGAGAAATTTATCCTGAACGAATTTTCTTGAGGTTAAACCAATGCTGGCTAAATACAGCTTCTCATTGGAGTAATACCCAACCGAGTCGTATGCAACGGAAGGTTTTTCTTTATACTGCCTGTTGCTAAAACCTGCTGTTGTAACAAGGTTTGTAGTTCGGTCTTCTTCGGTGAAGCCTTTGAATATTTTAAAGGAATAGCCTCCCCAAAACTCTTTAAAATCAGACTTCATATTTTGCATGGCATATACTCCCTGAATATCAGGAAGGGAATCCCTAGCCAGTTTTTCCTCCAGATAAATACCACCTGCCCAACGTGTGTAGGCCGAGAAGAATTCTCTTTGCAGCCCGAAACTTTTAAGGTAGCTTTCATCTGTGTGTATACTGTAAGTAAGCTGTCCCTGCATATAAGTGTTAAGAATGTTAGGTACGGTATATTGCCCCAAATAGGCCGTTTGACCCGTGTTGAGCTCTTTGTCAAATTCATTACGGAATTCGTGTCCCAGCCCGAAGAAGTTTCTTTCGGTAAGCTCAAATGAGGTTTTAGATGATGATGCCGAACCATTTGGTATAAGGCTCCAGGAGTCCAGTACCCTTACCTCTACATCTACAGAGTCTTTAGTCCCTTCAATAGGTATGGCATTTATAATTACCCTACGGGTATAGCGTTGTGAACGTATTAAACGCTCGGTTTCTGCAACTATAAGAGTGTCCAATCGTTCTTTTTCCTTAAAAAGCAGGAGGTTTTTTATGGTTATTTGCTTTGTTTTAAGATGCACTCCGTTACCAAAGCGTTCGGCCCAGTTCGCAGGCCTTCTGGCAGTATCGGTAATAGAATACCCGAAAGGATCGAGCGTTACAATATTTATTTTTCTTATTACTTTATTACTGTATTTGGTATAGCGGTCCTGCATTTCGGGAGCATTTTTCCTGGTTTTTTTACGCGTGCCCGATGCTTCCTGTTCCCTTACGGGTCTGAATATGAGTTTGTGCAAAAACTTGGTGAATTTCCTTTTTTTGGAATAGTCCTGTATGTTTTTGTACATCTCATTCCTTTTTTGTTTTATGGTATCGTTCAGCTCTGGTATAGAGTCTTGTACAGGAGTGACCTGTGCAGCCATGGGTACAGCCACAAAGAGTAAAGTTAGTAATATGAGTAACTGTAATGTTTTGGTCATTTCCTGCGAAAAGCTTTACAAATTGTAAGTTATGAAATTAAACTATAAGAAAACGCTAAAGTAAGGGAGTATAGCGCGTTTTACCATTCATTTAACACAATAAAAAAAGAGGCTCAGTGCCTCTTTTTAGTATGGTTAAGCTAAGGGTTTAGCTTTTTTGTTCTTTGTTAAAGTAAACAAGGTAATAGTACATTTGTTTTTCTTCGTCCCATCCTTTTTCTACAAACTTTTCGGCACTTTCAGGATTTACAAAGTCCATTTTGATCTGGATGTTAGTATCCAGGTTAATTACGTTTTTGATTTTCTTACGGGCATCGGTTACTGCCGAGTTGGCAATAGGGAAGGTCGTAACATCCTCAATACTGTATTTAGGCGCTTTTTCTACCTTGTAGTTTTTGAATTCCGGAATCAGATCCGGATTATCTATAACCTCGTTAAGGAAAGCCGTTTCTTCAAACTCATCGTTTTTAGCGAAGTAGTTTACAGAGCGGTTCATGAACATAACTTCCTCTTTTTTGTCTTCTGCAGGAAGTACTACATCTTTAGCGAAGTCCTGACAGAATTTAAGGTACTTTTTAGTAACGAAGTTTTCGTCCTGAAAAGCATCTACCGAAAGGAAATGCTCCAACCAGTAACGGGCATCATACCTGTTGCTGTCTATAGTTAGTATTTTATAACCTTCTTCTTTTTTATAATTGAAAACAATACATCCTTTATCCAGTTTGTTAAGGTTGATACCCTGCTGAAGTACTATGTCAAGGTTGCTGCTTTTTTCCTCAAACTGAAGGAAATCGGTTTTAATCTCACTTTTAAATATACCTACGGCATCTACAGTATTGTTGTCTATGGACAGGTTGGTTAGATAAGTAACGTATACCTCTCCGTTTTTAATGTGCGGGTGGTTTGACTGATCGAACAGGTGCTTGGTTATTTTTTTTGAAACCTCGTGAGCATTACTCGGGTCGGTAAACATTTCGGTTACCAGGTTGTACATATCATGGTAATCCAAATCTACCTCGTGTGCAAACTGGAAATAGTTTTCCTCTTTCTCCCTAAAAGGCTTAAAGAAATACTCCTTTAATAAAGGGGCAATCTCATCATTAAGGTTATAAGGCTGTTCTGATAAAAAGATAGCTTCGTTACGGCTTTTATTTCCTACTCTGTGTACAGAAAGGGTTTCAATGTGAGTATTAAAAAGGTTTATCATGTTTTTAAGATGCTTAGTTTTTAGGTGCTTAGTTTATTATTTTATCAGTGACTTAGTCTTTAAGTTTAATTCCACTGATTGTCATCGAAGCTCATGTCGTCAAAATCTTCTCCGTCGCCAAACATGTCAAGATCTTCATCGTCATAGTCGTCTTCAAAATCACCATAAATATCGTCACCTTCGGCACTAAAGTCTTTTTCAGGTGCAGTGTTAGGCATATGTCCGTGAGAGAATAAAAGGTCAGGGTAACTCACTCCGTTTTCAGGCTCTTCAATAGCTCCCAGTTCCACAAAAAACGTCCACATATTAAGGAAATCGTATACGTAAATTATTTTAGTGTTCTCACTGTCTAAAATGGAGCTAAGCGGATAATCTGCCATTGCTTTCATTTCGCCCGGTACTTCTCCCGCATCAAAAAGCGGAATTTCATCTTCCTGTGTCCATTTGTCGTCACAGGTATAAAAAGAAGCTATTTCAAGTCCGTCAAAACCAAAAGCATTAACAATAGCATTGTGTAAATCTTCCAGCGTATCATTTTCCTGGATGGCAATATCCCTGAAAATATCTTCCTCAGCATCAAGTATTACTCTGAATTTGTAAACCATAGTTTATGTTATTTTTGAACCCCAAAGGTAAGCCATTAATTCTGATTTTGCTTTTTGGAATTTTAGATTTTTTAGATATAAGGGTAGCCTAAAATAGTAAAAAAACTATATTTCATAAAGCTCAATAGGCAGATTATCAGGGTCTGACAGGAAAGTGAATTTTTTCCCGGTAAATTCGTCGGTTCTTATGGGTTCGGTTACAATATTATTTTGCGAAAGCCAGTTTACTGCCCGGTTTATATTATCGGTCTCAAAGGCAATGTGCCTTAGCCCGACGGCCTCAGGACGGGAAACCCTTTGTGGCGGATTTGGGAACGAAAAAAGTTCTAAAGTATAAACACCGTTTAGAGATAAATCCAATTTATAAGATTGCCTGTCTTCCCTATAGTTTTCTGCCTCAATAGTAAACTCCAGTATATTGGTGTAAAAGTATTTTGATCTTTGGTAATCACTGCAAATTATTGCTATATGATGTACCCTTTTTATATTAAGCATGCTATTTTATTTCATTAATCCACCAGTGGTTACCAAAGGGGTCTTCAAAACCTGCGGCATAACCATATACCTCGTGAGTGGGTTTTTGCAGCGATGTGCTGCCTCCTTCAATAGCGCGTTTGTAAACGCTATCCACATTTTCCACAAAAATAAACATACCCGATGTTTTTTGTTTCCAGTTGTCGTTACTGTTTGCAAACATAATAATGGCATCGTTTATTTTGAGTTCGCCGTGCATTATTACCCTGCTGTCTTCACCGGGAACAATCATTTGTTCGGTGGCGTTAAAGGTATGTTTGCAAAACTGTTTAAATTCAACCGCCTTGTCCAGAACCAGGTAAGGCATAACGGGTAGGTAATTATCAGGAATTTTCATAGTATAAAATTAAGGCTCTACCATAAAAGTAGAGCCTTTGACCGAGATAAAAAAGACTTTAAGCTTTTTTTATCTATAAAAACCTATAGCCTAACATAATACCTATTGTACTGTAATCACAGTCCCAAAAAGTATAATTGGTAAGTATGGAGTGCTGTATGTTATACCTGATTTCTGCACTGTATTTTTTGTAACTGTAACCGGCTCCTACAATAAAGGAGTTGGCGCTGCCCAACTCTAGCTCACGATTATTAGCACCATGTTTAACCGAACCGCTGTTTGTACAAAATGCAAAAGCGGCATTTATAAATATTTTGGACTCATCATTAATAAACATATAATGCCTCACACCTACAGGAATTTGCAAATAATTATATTCAACAGTTGCTCCTTCGTTTTGTTGTGTTGAATTTTTATAAGTACTATAAACAGGGTTTATAAACACGCTCCACTTTTTATTGTTAAAGGGCAGTACATATTCGATTTCGGCTCCAAATGAAAAAACTGTTTTAGAATCAAAATCATAGTTCATTGTATTGCTGTATGTGTTTGAGTTGCTAAGACTCAGGCTCGCCACAGAAGCTCCTGCAGTGACTTTTAGGTTTAATTTTCCGCTGTTGTGTTTAACCTCATAATCCTTATTACTGTTACCATTGTATTGGGTGAAAAGTTTTACTAAATAGGATTTTTTGTATTTCAGGTTTTGAAAATCAGATGATTCGGTAAGCCTGTTGCTCATAAGGTTGTACAGTTGCTGTTTGTAATGACTGTTTTCGCTGATTATACCCTTGTTATCAAACTTTTTATAGAGAAGCTGAGTAGCTTCCTCACTGTTAGGAGAACTGTAAAAATACTTTATAATGTTTCCGTCTTCAAACTGATAAAGTGTAAGGTCTCCTTCTACAAGTACTTTTAGAAAAAGGGTTTCGTTTTCCCATTTCGGTTCGGGAGAAGTGTCCAGCCTTGATATCATTTCAAATGATTTTTCAATTTTCAGGTCAAAACGCTTAAACTTATAGGCATTGTTAACGCAAAACTCTTTAACAGTTTTAATACCGGCTGTTTTTGTTTCATCATTTTCTGTCATTTTGTATTCAAAATCAACAGGATTATTGCGCCATGAAACATTTTTTATAAGGCAGTTTGTTTTGTTTCCGCCATTGTCAATAAAGTAACCCGGCTCAAAGTTTATCTGTCCGTAAGTAAGACAGCTGAAGCCGATTAAAAGTAAGGTGTAAAGTTTTTTCATGTATGTGTGTTAATTTGGTTTGTATTGCTAAAATAAACTTTTTGTTAAAATAAACACACTTTACAATTCATCCCAAAAAAATTACAGTTGGGTACTATTCTTTATGATAAGAGAAATAACCGCTGCAAATTTGTCCCAACAAAATAACCAAACAATCAGTTTAATCATCAATCAAATGAAACCAACAGTTATTATTTTATTTCTGCTTACAGCTTTAAATCTTAATGCACAGCATGTATTAAAGGGACATGTAACCGACCACAAAGGCGAACCTCTACCCGGTGCGAATGTTTACCTGGAAGGTACTTATGACGGTGCTATTACCGATGCAAAAGGTGATTTCTCTTTTGAAACCACTGCAACCGGCGAACAGGTACTTGCTATTACATTTTTATCGTTTGAAGATGTAATGCAGAAAATAACTGTTGAGAACTACACATCACAAAACTTTAAAATGCGTGAAAGCGTTAATACGCTTGATGCTGTAGTGATATCGGCAGGTACTTTTTCTGCCGGTGATAACAGTAAGATAACGGCATTAAAACCACTTGATATTGTAACCACAGCAGGATCGGCAGGGAATATTATTGCTGCTCTGCAAACCTTACCCGGTACACAAACCGTAGGGGAGGACGGAAGACTTTTTGTACGTGGTGGTGAGGCAAACGAGACCCAAACTTATGTAGACGGTATACGAGTGGCACAACCTTATGGCTCTACCACAAACAACCTGCCTACACGCGGACGCTTTTCACCTTTCCTGTTTAAGGGGATGTCATTCTCTACCGGAGGATATTCAGCAGAATATGGTGAAGCCTTATCCAGCGTATTATTACTTAATACTATTGAGGAACCCGACCAGGAACAAACCAACATTTCATTAATGACTGTAGGACTTGGACTGGGCAATACCCAAAAATGGGGGAAGAATTCGCTTAGTTTCAATATGGCATACTTTAACCTGCAGCCATACCAGTGGATAATACCTCAAAATATTGACTGGAATAAGCCTGTGCAGTCCCTTTCGGGAGAAACGGTTTACCGTCACAAGTTTAATAGTGGTATGCTAAAAATATATGCAGCGTTTGATTATTCTGACTTCGATATTAATCAGGAAGATATTAATGAGCCAAATCCTGTAAGGGTAGCACTTACTAATAATAACTTTTATCTAAATACTTCATACAAGGGTTCACTGGGTAATTACTGGACTATACAAACAGGATTAAGCTACGGTTACGGACATAACGATATCAGGCCTGCCGGGAATAAAGTGGACAATGCAGAAAACAGTTCGCACATGAAGTTAAAGCTGAGCAAAAAATTCAGTAACCGTTTTCAGTTGAGTTTTGGGGCTGATTATTTCCTAACCGATTTTAAGGAAGATTATAGTGAACCAACAGGTTTTGTTTATAATAGCGGATATAATAATTCAATCGCCGCTACTTATGCTGAAGCTGATATCTTTTTTTCTAAAAAACTGGCGTTAAAGGCGGGGGTAAGAGGCTCTTATTCTGATGTGCTGGGTAAATCAGTAGCAGAACCACGTGTGTCCCTTGCTTATAAAGCGGGTAAAAAAGGACAGTTTTCTCTTGCTTATGGTGATTTTCATCAAACACCTAATGGCGATTACCTGAAGTATTATAAAAACTTTGAATACGAGAAAACCAGTCATTATATTTTTAATTATATGTATAATGCCGATGGTAAAATGTTTAGGGCAGAGACGTATTATAAAGATTATGCCAGCCTTGTAAAGTATGATACTGAAACCCCAATGTACAACTCGTTATATAACAGTAACGGTAGCGGGTATGCACAGGGACTTGATCTTTTTTGGAGAGATAGTAAATCTATTAAAAACCTTGATTACTGGGTGTCGTATTCCTTTATTGATACCGAAAGGGATTACAGGAATTATGAATACAAGGTTACGCCAAGTTATGTAGCAAAACACAACTTTTCTGTCGTAACAAAATACTGGGTAAACAGCCTGAGGTCACAGTTAGGGGTGACTTACAGTTTCAATTCAGGAAGGCCTTATGACAATCCTAATGACACCGAATTTATGAGCGGACTTACAAAAAGTTATAATAACCTTAGTGTAAGTTGGGCATGGTTGTTAAGTCAGCAAAAAATACTTTACTTCTCGGTGTTAAATGTAATGGGTAGTAAAAACGTATTTGTATACGATTATGCCAACAACCCCGATGTAAACGGACAGATCGCAAGACAAGCTATAGTACAGTCGGCAGACAGGTACTTATCAGAAGACA
>Ga0079224_100016019_pt1 | contig 10510 bp, 8 predicted proteins | sample Stecom2015_FD_80414 | JGI IMG/M metagenome (GOLD analysis project Ga0079224, IMG submission 80414) | Agricultural soil microbial communities from Utah to study Nitrogen management - Steer compost 2015 | ecosystem: Environmental > Terrestrial > Soil > Agricultural land | place: USA: Utah...
GCACGGCATCGTCGCGCCGTCCGTCGGACTGCTCAAGCCGAATCACTTCCTCGCCGCAGCGATCTGGTACCTGTTCGTTCATCGCGACGGCTGGCCTGCGACTGCCGCCATCGGCAAGACCCTCGTGTCGAGCTCGATGATCGATCGCGTCGCCGCCCATTTCGGCCGCCGCGTCGTCGAAGTACCGGTCGGCTTCAAGTGGTTCGTCGATGGGCTGCTGTCCGGATCGATCGCGTTTGCCGGCGAGGAGAGTGCGGGCGCATCGTTCGTGCGACGCGATGGCACTGTCTGGACGACGGACAAGGACGGGATTCTGCTCGCGCTGCTCGCCGCCGAGATGACGGCCCGCACCGACCGCGATCCCGGCGAGACGTACCGCGAGCTGGAGACTCGGTTCGGCAGCCCGTTGTACGAGCGTATCGACGCGCCGGCGACGCCCGAGCAGAAGCAGGCGCTGCTGCGCCTGTCCGCCGAAGACATCACGGCCGACACGCTCGCAGGTGAGAAGATCGTCGCGCGGCTGACGCACGCGCCCGGCAACAACGCGCCGATCGGCGGCGTGAAGGTCGTCGCCGAGAACGGCTGGTTCGCCGCTCGACCGTCCGGAACTGAAGACGTCTACAAGATTTACGCGGAGAGCTTCGTGGGTGAGGACCACCTGCGACGCATTCAGGAGCACGCCGCGGACCTCGTTTCAATCTACCGTTAAGGCCGATCCGAACAGGTCCGACCCCCGGTTTTCCACAGTATTTTCGGGTGTGTTCGCGCCGCGGGAGGAATTTTGCTGGCCCGCTCGACGCCATTTTATCGTATTTATCAGTGGATGACCATGTTCGGATGGGCCTGAAGCGGATAGTAAAGGGTAGTCCGCGGGATCCGCGGGATCCGCGGGATCCGCGGGATCCACGGGATCAGGATCGCAGGATGAACCGCAGAACATTCATACGCACCACGACCACCGCTCTCGGTGGAGCGGTCCTTACAGACGCCGCGCTCGGCGGCGCTGACGGCGTCAGTGCGCTCGCGCTTTCCCGGCCGGCGGCGGCTCCCTCCTCCGGCAATGCAGGCTCCCGCGCGGACCTCGTCCTCAGGCGGGCGCTGATCGTCGACGGCTCGGGCCGGCCGGGTGTGCGCGGGGACGTCGCCATCACGGGCGGCCGCATTGTCGAGATCGGCGCACGCGTCGGCGCGGCGGGCGACCGGGAGGTCGACCTGGACGGTCTCGTACTGGCGCCCGGTTTCATCGACATCCACTCGCACACGGACCTGAGCCTGCTCCGGGACCCGCGCGCGGACAGCAAGGTGCGGCAGGGCGTGACGACCGAGGTCGCGGGCCAGGACGGCGGCTCGGTGGGCTGGGACGAGGCGGGCTTTGCCGAAGCACAGGCGCGTTATCGCGAGCAGGGCATCGATCTCGACTTCCGGGACGTGCCCGGGTTCCTGCGCTACATCGACCGGCACGGCGCGGCGGTCAACGTCGCCTCGATGATCGGCGCCGGATCGGTGCGCGGCAGGTTCATCGGCAACGAGGACAGGCCGGCCACGCCGGCGGAGCTCGAGCGGATGATCGGCATGGTCCGCGACGCGATCACCGGCGGCGCGTGCGGCGTGTCCAGCGGGCTCGAGTACACGCCGGGCGCGTTCGCGGATGCGGCGGAGCTGGAAGCGCTGGCGGCACCGCTGCGCGGCACCGGGCTGCCGTTCGCGAGTCACATGCGCAACGAGGACGATCGTCTGCTCGCCGCGATGGAGGAGGTGATCGGCGTCGGCCACCGGGCCGGCGTCGCGGTTCACATATCGCATCTGAAGGCGCAGGGCGAGCGGAACTGGTGGAAGACGGACGTGGCGCTGCGGCTGATCGACGACGCCCGCAGTTCCGGCATAGATGCCGATTTCGACGTCTATCCCTACGAGGCGTATGCGACCGGTCTGTCGAACCTGTTCCCCGTCTGGGCGCGCGAGGGCGGCACGTCGAGATTTCTCGAGCGACTGCACGAGCCCGGGACGTCGCAACGGATCGAGACTGCGGTACGCGACAAGGTCGCGATGCTCGGCTCGTGGGACTCGGTTCAGCTCTCGTCCGCAGCGTCGCCGGAATACGCGTGGGTCGCGGGCGGCCGCCTCGGTACGCTCGCGCAGCAGCGCAGCATCGAGCCGTACGCGCTGCTGCTCGACATCATCACGGGCGACCGCGCACGCACGCGCATGGTCGGCTTCGGCATGAGTGAGCAGAACATCGCGCGCAAGCTCGCGCACCCGCTGTCGATGGTCTGTTCCGACGCCGGCGCGGCGACGTTCGGCGAGGGCGTGCCGCATCCGCGCGGATATGGTGCGTTCCCGCGCGTGCTCGCCCGGTTCGTGCGCGAGCTGAACGCGCTCACACTCGAAGCTGCGGTCCACAAAATGACGCGCAGGCCCGCCGACCGGCTGCGCTTCAGCGACCGCGGCCGCATCGAGGTGAACGCAGCGGCCGACCTGGTCGCGTTCGACCCTGCGACCGTCGCCGACCGCGCAACGTTCGACAGGCCGCACCAGTATCCGGTCGGCATTCCGCACGTCATCGTGAATGGCGTGCTCGTGATCGAGAACGGCGAGCATACGGAGGCCCGACCCGGCCGCGCCGTCAGGCCGGGCTGAGCAGGAATCAGATGCCCATCACGTCGACAGACATACCGCCGGTCGAGTCCGCTCCCGACGAGCGTGGGGCCGCGGCGCCGCCGGCCCGAAGACGCAGCAGCACGCCCGAGTGGCTGCTCCGCGTCACGGTGGAGTCGTTGCTGATCATCGTCAGCATTCTCGCGGCCCTCGCCGTCGATGAGTGGGCGGAGGACCGCGACTATCAGGAGCTCGCGGACCAGTCGCTCCAGATCTTTGCGCGCGAGATCGAGCAGAACCTCGCGATGATGAACGAGAACGTGCCGTATCACGTCGGCCTGCGCGACGTCGTGCAGGAGATGGCGAGTCGCTCGGATCCCGACCGCGTCACGGACGTCCACAGCATCATCGAGGGGCTACAGCCGATCGCACTCCAGAACACCGCGTGGGAGACCGCGCTCGCGACGGGCGCGTTCCGCTACATCGATGTGAACACGGTGTCGAAGCTGTCGTGGATGTACAGTCTCCAGCAGAACTACCAGACGACGTCCGGTCGGCCCGAGCTGTACGTCACGGACGCCACGACGGCGGAGCAGAAGATGGAAATGATCCAGCACGCGCTCGCGTATCTGAACGATCTGGTGCGCGCCGAGCAGCGGCTGCTCGACGTCTATCTGCTCGCGCTGGATGAGATCGATGCACTCGCCGCACTGCGGACCCACAGCACCGACAGCACTGCGCCGGTGCCGGACACACAGTAACGCCACGGAAGATACAGGGGTGAATACCGCCGTCGAACGAATGTCGACGGCGGTGACTCAGCGCAGCGGATAGTCCGGATCGCCCGGTCGCTTGCCGTCGATGCTGAGGATTTTCATGCCGCGCGCCGCGTCCAGCGGCATGAACGTGATTGCGCCGGGAATCGCGTTCACCAGCTCGCGCGCCATCTCGGAGCTGTAGACGATCTTCGGACCGGACGCCACATCCGCGCGGAACATCTTCGCGATCCAGAACTGCCGGAACTCGTCCTCCGACATCCTGTAGATCCGCTGGAGCACGATGTTGCGCTCCGTTGCGATCGGTGCGCGCACGAGCAGTGTGATGCGCGAGTTGTCCGACCAGAACTGCTGCTGCGCCATGAAGATCTTGCGCAGGTCCTCGAACGCGATGTTGTCGATGCTCACGTTCGGATGCACGACGATCGCCACCGGGAACGACTGCTGCGCGTGCAGCGGCCGGCCCGCCAGGAGCGGCAGCGCAAACAGCGCGATCGCAATCGCCAGCGCGCGCAGGTGCCCGAACCCCGTTGCGGTACGCATCAGAACCCGACGCTGCCGAATGATGGCACCACGAGCGCAACCTGAACGAACAGGCTGTTCATCCAATCACCACCCTGCCGACGGTCACGCCGGCCTTCCAGCTTCAGTGCTGCGAGCGTCTCGAAGTCCCAACGGATCCCGCCGATCATTGCGTCGTAATCCTCGAGGCTGGCAAACGTCGCGTCCGCCTCGTCGACGAACAATCGCTCGAAGCGCGCGTACGGAATAAGCGAGGCGAGCCGGCCCGGCAGGCGGTGCCCGGCCTGGACGTAGAAGCCGTTCGACGTACGCTCCGCGTCGCCTTCCACATCGTGCTGCACGTGCACGTACTCCGCAATCAGCTCCGGACCGCTGCCCTGCCACACGGCATGGACCGACCCGATCAGCTCGTCTGCCGCCACCGTTTCCGTCGTGATCCGGTCGATGTATGCGCTGGCGCCGATCTCGAGGCCCTGCGCAATCGCCTCCGGCCTCAGACTCACGCCGAACACGCCGGCCGGCCGGCGGTTCGCGTCACCGGCATCCCCCGGGCGCGAGATGATCTCGCCCCGTCCATTGCCGATCCCCGCCTCGTACGACAGCCCGAGGCCGGAAGCCGGAAACGTACCCTCCGCCAGGACCCCGACGAAATGCACGGGCAGGAAGATCCCGCCGATGCGGATCAGCTCCGGCCGCGCCACCGATGTCTGCAGCCACAGACCGTGATGGTATGCCGTATTCCAGTACGAAATCGGCGTATGATAGCGGCCGACCGACAGCTTGAAGAAGTCCGCGAAGTCGTACCGGACGATCGCCCGCTCGATCTCGAACCCGTACGAGTCGTCGCGCGCCGTCACCGACACCTCGCCGAAGAAGCTCAACCGCTCCGTCAGCAGCGCGTTCCCGTGGCCGACCAGCTGCCCGATCAGGAACCCCTCCGGCCGGTCCCATTCCGTCGCGACGAACGTGATGTCGCCGAACAGAAAGCCCGTGAACCGTGAATGGGGATTGCCCGGATGCTGGGCGGCCGCCCCTGTCGCCAGGGTGCAGCCGAGCGTCGCGGCAAGGAGCACTGAGCGGCGTAGCATGACGATCCTGTGGCGGGTGTGGTACACAAGACAGCACGGAAACGTATCGTAACCAAATGTTACCGCAAGGGCGACGTTTCGACGCCGGGCGCGGGCGACAGGTGCACCCGCGCGCCGCCCGGCCCTCCGGCCGGGGCGACCCCGTGGCACCCGCCGTGAAGGATGGACCGGCAACCCGGCGAGGAGGGCGCATGAAGCGCGGCAGGATCTACGACGACATCACGCAGACGATGGGCGGCACGCCGCTCATCTACCTGAACCGGATCGCGGCGGGCCTGCCCGCGCGGATTGCCGTGAAACACGAGGGGTTCAATCCGTTCGCGTCGGTGAAGGACCGGATCGGCGCTGCGATGCTGGAGGATGCGATCGGGCGCGGTGTATCGAAGCCGGGCATGACGATCGTGGAGCCGACGAGCGGCAACACCGGGATCGGTCTGGCGTACGCGGCGGCGGTGCACGGGTATCGCTGCATCTTCACGATGCCGGACGCGATGACGGTCGAGCGTCGCAACATGCTGCGTGCGCTGGGCGCGCAGGTCGTGCTGACGGAGGGAGCGAAAGGGATGAAGGCGGCGATCGCGCGTGCAGAGGAGATCGCGGCGGAGCTGGGCGACGGCGCGTGGGTCCCGCAGCAGTTTTCGAATCCTGCGAATCCGGACGTGCACTATCGCACGACCGGCCCCGAGATCTGGGAGGACAGCGGTGGACGCGTCGACATCTTCGTCGCAGGTGTCGGCACCGGCGGTACGATCACGGGTGCAGGTCGCTACCTGCGTGAGAGGAAACGCGACATCCACATCGTCGCCGTGGAGCCGGCAGAAAGCGCAGTGCTCTCGGGTGGCCAGCCATCGCCACATCGGCAGCAGGGCATCGGTGCCGGGTTCGTGCCTGATGTTCTCGACACGAACATCTACGACGAGGTCGTGCGCGTGTCGAACGAGGATGCGTTCACGATGACGCGACGCCTGGCGCGCGAGGAAGCGATCTTCGCGGGCATCTCGTCCGGCTCGATCACGTGGGCCGCGCTCCAGGTGGCATCACGTCCCGAGAACGAAGGCAGACTCGTGGTATCGATCATCTGCGACTTCGGCGAGCGATACCTCTCGAATCCGGTGTATTCGGAGCTCGAGACGATGGACGTCGTGGGTGTGCCATAGCGTGTCTAGTCCGTTGATGGCACGAGTCGGAGCGGTGTGCCCCATGGGTCGCGTGCGATGCTGCCGCCGACCTCCTCTGCCGATGCACTGAATCCGTTGCGCTCGAGGCTCGCGACGGCGGCAGCGACATCAGCCGCAGTCGGCAGCACGATGTTCCATGTGAGCAGCTGCGGCTCGTCGGCGGCGGGTGGTCGCGCCTGTGATCCGGCCCACGTGTTCGTGCCTAGATGGTGATGATATCCGCCGGCCGACATGAACAGCGCGCCGGGATACGTCTCTACCGTGATGTCGAAGCCGAGCGCATTGTGGTAGAACTCGCGTGTATGCACGAGGTCGCCGACATGAAGGTGCACGTGACCGATGCGCGTGCCCTCCGGCATGCCGGTCCACGGTGCGTCGCCACCACTCTCGATGAGTGCGTGGCCATCGAGCGGATCCGTGGTCATGACCAGTCGGTCGTTGTGCACGGTCCATTCCGACTGCGGCCTGTCGCGATACAGCTCGATGCCGAGATCGTCCGGATCCTGGAGATAGAGCGCCTCGCTCACGAGATGATCTGCCGCACCGGGATGCACGCCGTTCCCGGCCAGGTGTCGCAGCAGCCTGCCGAGTGACGGCCGGTCCGGCAGCAGCACCGCAAAGTGATACAGCCCGAGCCGACCGCGACGCGATGCCATCCGGCGCGCGCCGGCACGCAGCTCGACCAGCGGCTCCGCGCTGCCGTGCGCGCCGAGCGTCGCGCGGTCACCGTCGCGCGACATGAGCTGCATCCCGAGCAGGCCCTCGTAGAACGAGAGTGACCGGTCCAGATCGCTCACGTGCAGCGACACCGTGCCGAGTCGCAGCTCGTCGGGCAGTCTGTAGCCGTCCGGTCGAATCCGGTAATCACCCATGTCGCGCTCCGCGTGTGTGCAGTGGCGCCCTACCGTCGGCGTGTGCGACGACGCACGCGCGGCCGATCGCGCGGTCTGCGACGCACGGCGAGGCTGCGTTCAATGAAGGCATCGAGCTCGCGACGCTGCACGGTGCACAGCTCGATGTCCGGGAATGTCTCGGGGAAGCGGTACGCGAGCCAGGAATAGAGCGTGAGTCGCTTCGCCTCCATCTCCGCTGCACGCAGCTCCTCATCGTTGAACGCGCGCTCCTTCCGGAATACGGGAGCGAGCGGCTCGAGGTGCACTTCGTCGCCGACCGCACGCAGACCGATCCACGTGCCGTACTCGTGGATCAGCCACTCGATGCGCATGTCGACCGGCGCCGATGCGAACGTCAGCCGCTCCGCCAGCGGAATGGACGGATATCGGTCCGCGAGCTCGGCGAGCTGGATCATGTCGTCGCTGACGCCGGGTGACAGCAGCTCGGAGTCGAACGTCATGCCGCGCTGGAACGCCGCGAGTGCACGTGCGAGTCGCTTCGTGTGCATGCCCTCCGCGATCACCGCGATGTGATCGACACCGGGTCGTACGGTGGTTGCGATCTCGCGCGGCCGCGGCTCGAATCCCGGAGCGAATATCTGCGCGACGCGTTTCGCATCACGACGGTCGAACGCGCCGACGTGCCCTTTCTCGAAGTGACCGAAGCGACCCGCACGACCGCCGATCTGGAGGATCTCCCAGTCCGCGAGCTGCACGTCCTCCTCTCCGTTCCATTTCTGGAGCGTCGAGAAGCAGATCGTACGGATCGGCAGATTCAGTCCCATCGCGATCGCATCGGTGCTCACGAGCACCTGCGCCTCGCCCGAGCGGAAGCGCCGCGCTTCCTCGCGACGGACTTCCGGTGTGAGGTTGCCGTAGATCACGGCGACGCGATGCTTCGACTCCAGCTCCTGCTTGAGCGAGAGGACATCGCGCCGTGTGAACGCGATGACGGCAGTGCCCGGCTCGACGTCATCGAGTGTTAGCGGATGTGACAGACCCTCGATCGGCACGTGACGCTCGAGCTCGTGCACCGTGAGCGGCTCGCCGAGGTACTCGGCCATCGCGCGTACGAGCGGAATCGCATCGGGCGAGCCCGTCATGATCACGCGACGTGCGGGCGCGCCGACGAGTGCCTGGCACCACGCCCAGCCGCGATCGCGGTCCGTGAGCAGCTGCACCTCGTCGATGACGACGGTGTCGACGACGCGGTGCGGATCCATCATCTCGATCGTGCTCGCGATGAACTTCGCGCCCTCGCGGATGTCGCGCTCCTCACCCGTGAGGAAGCTGGACTCGCGACCGCGCTTCTCGATCTCCTCCTGTCCCTCGAGTGCGAGCAGCCGCAGCGGCGCCAGGTATGCGCCGGACTCGCCCGCGACGAGGTCGTTCAGCGCGCGCCATGTCTTGCCGCTGTTCGTCGGGCCCGCATAGAGGATCAGCTCCCGCTTCAGTGCGCGCGCGGTCGGGAAGTAGTCGCGGTACGCGATGAGACCGCGCTCCTCGACGAGCGCGCGCACCCGCTCGCGCTGCTCCGCCTCGCGATCGAGCGGTCCGATGCGGTACTCGATCTCCTCGAGCGCAGAGGGCATGTCTTCCGCGTCGCGAATCGCGCGCACGACAAGGTGACGCAGGCGCCGTACGTCATACAGAGGCCGCGCGGCGCGCTCGCGCACGAGCTCGTTGATGCGCGCTGCCGCTTCACGCGTCTCCTCGCGCGCGAGATCCAGCTGCTCGAGCAGGGCAGGCCGCGCCTCCGCGATGAACTCCTCCGCACTCTTCGTGAGGAACGACCGCTCCACCCAGCCGCCGACCATGCGACCCATCACCGGCACGGTGTAGCGCGACCGGTCGATGACGACGTCCTCCTCGTCCATGATCGTGAACCGGACCGTGCCATGCAGATCGTCGATCGCGATGTCGGGCGCGGTGTCGACGACCGCGCGGGCACGTGCAGAGCCCGCCGCACCGATCGCCGCCTGGCGGATCCGCTTCTCCAGCTTCCGCACGGACGAGCCGGGCGTCGCGAGCTTCGCCATCGCCTCGTCGAACAGAACGCGCTGCTCCGGCTCCTCGATCGTCTTCAGCAGGTCCGCAATGCGCAACGCCGCGTCCTCGATCTGATCGAATGCCTCGCCGCCCATGAGCGGCCGGTCTGCGGCCGCCTGAAGCAGTGCGCTCCGGATTTCCTCTGCGTCCACCTATGTTCCTTTCACGACCGGACACGGTTGCACGTTCCACACGCGCGTGCGCGTGCGCCTGCGCGACCCGTGCAAGGCACGTGCACGGCTACGCGGGTTCGCGCACGCGCAGGCGCAAGCGCACGTGCATCGTCACGATGACGCACGAATGCCCTGCCGGTCCGCCGATCCCGACAGGGCATCATACCACTTCCTGGTTTTACGTCTAGCGCGAGGCCGTCCTCACGCCGGCCTGCGGCACGACCTGGAGGCCGATCGCCAGGGCGCGGCGGTCACCGAGCGAGACGCCGGTCCGGAGCAGGACCCACGGCGCGCTGCGGAGCGACAGGTCGGTGCCGACGTCGGCGGCCAGTGCGAGCGCGAACGTCTCCTGCGGATGGTTGGGACCGAAGAAGCCCTCGAGCACGACGCGGGCGGACGTGTACGGCCGCAGCACGATGTTGCCGCCGCCGACCTCGCGGCTCGCGGACACACCGACCGGCAGGCCGACCGTGTAGTAGTCGCCGTAGCCGGCGCCGAAGCCGGACGTCCAGATCACGTCGAGCGGGAACGTCGCGGAGTGGCTGAACATCGGCACGGCGACGTCGAACCCACCGGAGATGCGAACGTCATCCTCCTGCGGCAGCGTCGCGGACAGGCGCAGGCCGATGCCGCGCGGTGCGGTCGCGCCGCGGTATGTGAGCAGCAGGCCGGTGCCGTCGAACGGGCGCATGCCGTAGTCGACGAACAGCAGTGACACGCCGGGCTGCGTACCGGGCGCGAGCAGCTGCGGACTCTCCCACGGCACCTGTGCCGCCGACGTCGCGGGAGCGCCGAGCAGCGCGATCGTCGCCATCAGCGCACGTGAGGACCTCATGATCGCACCTCGTGCTCAGTTCGGCGCGCGCACGCCGGGCCCGCCGTAGTCGCGATTGCGACCGATCACGGGACCGTGGTTCACGCGCGCATTGTTGTTCACCTTCGCGACGTACTGCCGGATCGATCCTGGGAACGGCTCCGTGCGGCCGTTGCGACCGAACGGGTCCGTATACCACCACACCGGACCGTCCTCGTTGTTGACGCGATTGCCGTTCACGTCGACGAAGCGACGCACGCCGTTGAAGCGCGAGCGCGGATCGTCATACGTCATGCCGGTGATCGTGCCGCCGCCCGTGCTCTGCTCGCACAGGCCGTCGTCGGCGTTACGTCCGTCCTGCGTGACCTCGTAGCAGACTGCGATCGGCCGGCCTACGTTGTCCGGCATCGTCGGATCGAAGA
>Ga0079224_100016020_pt1 | contig 10510 bp, 14 predicted proteins | sample Stecom2015_FD_80414 | JGI IMG/M metagenome (GOLD analysis project Ga0079224, IMG submission 80414) | Agricultural soil microbial communities from Utah to study Nitrogen management - Steer compost 2015 | ecosystem: Environmental > Terrestrial > Soil > Agricultural land | place: USA: Utah...
CGCGATCGCCAGTGAGGTCAGCGCGTCGCTCTCGCTCAAAGCCGCACTGGACGACCCGCGGTACTACGTCGTCGTGGCGGTCGGTTATGTCAGCTCGTTCTCGCTGCTGGCGGTCGTCCTGCGTCTCGGCATGCCGCTCGGCGTGGCCTACGGCATCTGGTCCGCGTTGGGCGTCGCCTTCACCGCGATCCTGTCGTCGGCGATCTTCGACGAGCCCCTGACCGGGCTCATGGGCGTGGGCATCGCGGTGATCATCGCCGGTGTGCTCCTGGTCGAGCTCGGTTCCCAGGCGGCGCGAGGTGGCGAACGGTCGCAAGGCGTCGCCTGATGGGCTGGCTCTTCCTCGCCGGCGCAGTGGTCTTCGAGGTGTCGGGGACGCTCTCACTGCGCGTCGCCTCGCTGGGTCGGCGGCGCTGGATGGTCGTCGTCCTGCTCAGCTATCTGTGCGCGTTCGCCCTGCTCACGCTGACCCTGGACGCCGGCATCGCCCTCGGGGTGGCGTACGGCGTCTGGGCCGCCTGCGGCGTGGCCCTGACCGCGGTCGCCTCCCGTGTCCTCTTCAAGGAGCCGCTCACCCCGACGATGCTCGCCGGGATCGGCCTCATCATCGCCGGCGTGCTGCTCGTCGAGCTCGGGGCGCACTGACGCACCGTGGGGTCGCCACGTAGGTTGCCGTGCGTGCCTGCGAACCGACCCGCACCGACGTACGTCACCGGCATGCCGACGCGGATGCTGCGACTCGCATCCGTGATCGCCGTCGTCGGGATGACCGGCTGGTTGTTCGTGCGCTATCCGGAACTGCCCGCGCGCATCCCGATCCACTTCAACGTCGGGGGAGAACCCGACGACTTCGGTCCGCGCTCGAGCGCCCTGTGGCTGGGCGGCATCATGACTGCGCTGGGTCTGCTTCTCGCGTGGCTCTCCACGAGACCGCACGTCCTCAACTACCCGGGCGAGGTGACCGAGCGCAACGCCCAGCACGTCTACCGCGTGGGAGAGCAACTCATGGTGGGGGTGCTGGCTGCGCTCACGTGTGTCTACTTCGGCATCCTGCTGACCATCGTCGAGGCGCCGGGCGGGCTCCTGATCGCGGCCGGCCTGGCGGCGATGCTGCTCAGCACCCTGGTCGGACTGATGCGTCTGGCCCGGGGACCCGCCAGCTCCGATGCAGGAAGGGACGGTACGAGATGAGCGACGCGAGCGACTCCTGCGTGTTCTGCCAGATCGTCGCCGGGAGGCTGCCGTGCGCGAAGGTGGCCGAGGACGCCACGACGTTCGCGTTCATGGACATCGACCCGGGCGCCGACGGCCACCTGCTGGTCGTCCCGAAGCGCCACAGCGCCGACCTCATGGAGATCTCCGCCGACGACCTCACCGCCACGACGCTGGCGGCCCAGCGGATCGCGCGAGCCGCCATGTCGGCGTTGGGCGCCGGGGGCGTGAACCTGCTCAACTGCTGTGGTCCGGCGGCCTGGCAGACGGTCTTCCACTTCCACCTGCACGTCATCCCGCGGTACGCCGACCCCGCCCGCGACCGCCTCGAGCTGCCGTTCGAACCGGGCCGTTCGAGCGATCCGGAGGTCCTCGCCGAGCACGCGCGTCGGGTCACCGCCGCTCTGGATCCCGGCGCGACGCCATGAGCACGACCGCGGACGACGCGGCCATCCGCCGTCGATGGCGCCGGAACCTCGGCGTCGCGATCACCCTCATGACGCTGATCGCCACAGCAAGCACCGTCATGACGCTCGCATCGGGCGAGCTCACCGCCACGCCGGTGTTCCTCTGGGCCGGCGCCGGCTGTGTGGTCGTGGCGCGGCGCCACGTGGGCACACCGCGCTCAGCGGCCTGGGTCGTGGTCGGACTCGCCGTCTTCTTCGCCGGCCCGCTGACGCTCGCCTAAGCGCCGATAAGCCACATTATGTCAACTCGTCACGGGAGGTGGCCGGGTGGGCCCGACGCCCTACCTCCCCCTCGCTGTCGACGGCGCCGGTGATCCACGCGACGGTCCAGGCGGCGGTGACCGTCGCGAAGCCGGCGAGACAGCCGAGCACGATCAGACCGACGGGCGCGCCGAGCGCGACCAGCGCGACCAGGATGCCGACGGCCAACAGCCCGCCGAGCCCGAGCGACAACGTCATCCAGGCGACCACCCGGATCCACCAGTCACCGCAGGCCCGGACCTCTGCGGCGACGACGGCCCAGGTGCTCCAGGCGACGTCGACGACCGACCGACGGATCTGCGTCATCTCCTGCGTCATCTGCGACTCCTCGTGCTGAGTCAGGTTCTCGTTTCGATCCCGCTGTGGGGAACGAAGCAGATACCCGCTCGGTGCTCGGAAGTCACCTGCGACCTGCGACGTGGCGTGGGCGCCGAGCCGCGCTCAGTCGTGGAGGTCGCCGTCGACGTACACCCAGCGGCCACCGCGCCGGGAGAACCGGCTCGTCTCGTGCAGGGTCCCGCGACCTGCCGGCGTGACGTACGCCGCCTCGAACTCCACCACGCCGGACTCATCGTCGCCGGAGGCCGCGACGACCTCGAGCCCGGTCCAGCGAAGGCTCGGATCGGGGGCAACGTCGTCCGGCCGGGTCCGCGGGTGCCAGGTGCGGAAGACGTAGTCCGACTCCCCCAACGCGTACGCCGCGTACCGCGCCCGCATCAGCTCCTCCGGCGTGTCCGCCTCCCGCTCGCCGCGGTGCAGCGGCCCACAGCAGGCGTCGTAGACCGCCCGCCCGCACGGACACGCACTCGCTCCGGTGAACACGGAGCCGACCGTACGCCTATGCGCCGTAGACCGGCTCCGGGGTCGGCGCCTCGGCGAGCAGCTCGCGCAGCGCCGGGCCCACCTCGGCCGCCTCCCAGCGGCGACCGGCGTCGCGGGCCGGACCGTGCCGCCACCCGTCCTCCACGGTGATCGTGCTGCCGTCGATCTCGATGACCCGTCCGGTGACGTCGGCGGCCTCCTCGGAGGCGAGCCAGGCGACGATCGGCGAGTTGTCCTCCGGCAGTGCCATCGCGCTGGTGTCGAACGCGCCCTCGGTCATCCGGGTCTTGGCGACCGGGGCGATCGCGTTGACCGTGACCCCGTAGCGCCCCATCTCCTGGGCGGCGACCAGGGTGAGGCCGGCGATCCCGGCCTTCGCCGCGGAGTACGTCGCCTGCCCGACCGAGCCCTGCAGGCCGGCGCCCGAGGAGGTGTTGATGACCCGCGCCGCCCGCTGACGGCCCTCCTTGGACTCCGCACGCCAGTACGCGCCCGCGTGCCGCAGCGGTGCGAAGTGCCCCTTGAGGTGCACCCGGATCACCGCGTCCCACTCCTCCTCTGAGGTGTTGACCAGCATCCGGTCGCGGACGAATCCGGCGTTGTTGACCAGGATGTCGAGTCCGCCGAAGGTGTCGATCGCCTGGCGCACCATCGCCTCGGCCTCGGCGAAGTCGGCGACGTCGGCGCCGTTGGCGACCGCCCGGCCACCCAGCGCCTCGATCTCGGCGACGACCTCCTCCGCCGGGGTCTCCCCCGTGCCCTCGCCGGCGAGCGAGACGCCGTAGTCGTTGACGACCACGGCCGCGCCGTGGCGGGCGAGCTCGAGGGCGTGGGCGCGGCCGATGCCGCGGCCGGCTCCGGTGACGATGGCGACGCGGCCGGCAAGCAGGGTGCTCACGAGGTGACTCCTTCGGGGGCGAACGGGTGGGTCTCGATCTGGTCGGCGAAGTGGAAGATCGGCGGCTCTCCCCCGCCGTGGCAGCCGACGTGCGCGCCGCTGACGTAGGACGCCATCGGCGAGGCCAGGAACACCGCGACATCGCCGATCTCGGCGGGCTCGGCCATCCGACCGAGCGGGATGGTGCGCTCGATGCGCCGTACCTGCTCGTCTCCGCCGTAGTGGTCCGCGGTGTTCTCGGTGCGGCACAGGCCCACGTCGATGGAGTTCACCCGCACCCGCGGACCCCACTCCTGGGCCAGGCTGGTGGTGAGGGAGTTGACGCCGGCCTTGGCCGCGCCGTACGACGCCGTCCCCGGCGACGGTCGCGACGCCGAGATCGACGAGACGTTGATGATGGCTCCCCCGCTCTCCTGCTCGCGCATCACGGCGTACGCCGCGCGCGCCACGGCGAGCGGACCCAGCAGGTTGAGCCCGACGATCTTCTCGTGGAACCGGTCCGAGGCGTCGGCCGCCAGGGCGTACGGCGCTCCCCCGGCGTTGTTGACCACCACGTCGAGGCGGCCGTGGTCGGCCACGACGCCGTCCACCAGGACCGCGACGTCGTCCGCGTCGCGCACGTCGCAGGTGCGGTGCTCGGTGCCGGGCGCCGCCTCGGCGACCGGCCGACGGGCGCAGGTGACCACCGTGGCCCCGGCGTCGACGAACCGGCGGGCGATGCCCGCGCCGATCCCCTGCGACCCGCCGGTCACGAGGACCACCCGGCCACTGAGGTCGATGGTGATCGACATCTGGCTCCCTTCGAAGGTCGAGGCGAGGTCCGAGCGAACCAAGCAAGTGTTAGGGTACCAAGCAAACGTTAGGTTTGGTCCTCCGACCCGGAAGGCACATCTGCAATGGGCATCTCCTCCACGCTGCGGCCGGACCATGTCCGCGTCGTCACGATGGACTTCCCGCCGGTGAACGCCCTGCCCGTACAGGGCTGGTTCGACGTCGCTGCCGCGCTCGACGAGGCCTCGGCCGACCCGCAGACCCATGTCGTGGTGCTGCGCGCCGAGGGCAAGGGCTACAACGCGGGCGTCGACATCAAGGAGATGCAGAACACCACCGGCTTCGACGCGCTGATCGGAGCCAACAAGGGCTGCTTCGCCGCGTTCAAGGCGGTCTATGAGTGCAGCGTCCCGGTGATCGCGGCCGTGCACGGCTTCTGCGTCGGCGGCGGCGTCGGCCTGGTCGGCAACGCCGACGTCGTGGTGGCCAGCGACGACGCCTACTTCGGCGTACCCGAGGTCAAGCAGGGCGCCCTCGGCGCCGCCACCCACATGGCGCGCCTGGTCCCCCAGCACCTCATGCGCACCCTCTACTTCACCGCGCGCACAATCCCGGCGAAGGACCTGGTGCAGCACGGGTCGGTGTACGCCGTGGTCCCGCGCGCCGAGCTCGACGACCTCGCGCTCTCGCTCGCCGCGGACATCGCGGAGAAGGACACCCGGGTGATCCGGGCCGCCAAGGAGGCGCTCAACGGCATCGACCCGATCGACGTGAACAAGAGCTACCGGTTCGAGCAGGGCTTCACGATGGAGCTCAACCTCGCCGGTGTCTCCGACGAGCTGCGCGACGACTTCGCCGGCACCGACAAGGCCCGGTCCGGGCGAGATGAAGCAGGCCGCACCGGCCAGAAGGGAGCGTCCGCGTGAACGGCACCCCGCGGGACAAGACGATGACCATCGACGAGGTGGTCGGCCAGCTCGAGAGCGGCATGACCATCGGCATCGGTGGCTGGGGCCCCCGGCGCAAGCCGATGGCGCTCGTCCGGGCGATCGCCAACTCCGACCTGACCGACCTGACGCTGGTCGCCTGGGGCGGCGCCGACGTCGGGCTGCTCGCCCGGGCCGGCAAGATCCGCAAGCTGGTCTACGCCTTCGTGTCGCTGGACTCGGTGCCACTGGAGCCGAACTTCCAGAAGGCCCGCCAGGAGGGCACGATCCCCGAGATCGTGGAGATCGACGAGGGGATGTTCAACGCCGGCCTCCAGGCCGCCGCCCAGCGGCTGCCGTTCCTGCCGATCCGTGCGGGCCTCGGCTCCGACGTCCTGGTCCACAACCCGCAGATCAGGACCGTCACGAGCCCGTACGCCGACGCCGACGGCGTCCACGAGGAGCTGGTCGCCGCTCCGGCGCTGAACCTCGACGTCGCCCTGGTCCACATGAATCGCGCGGACAAGCACGGCAACGCCTCCTACCTCGGGCCGGACCCGTACTTCGACGACCTGTTCTGCATGGCGGCCGAGCGCGCGTTCGTGTCGTGCGAGCAGATCGTCGACACCGCCGGTCTCACCGTCGACACCCCGGTGCAGCGCGTGCTGCTCAACCGGATGATGGTCGACGGCGTGGTCGAGACGCCCAACGGCGCCCACTTCACCACCTGCACCCCCGACTACGAGCGCGACGAGCGCTTCCAGCGGGCGTACGCCGAGGCCGCCCGCGGATCGGAGGAGGACTGGGCAGCGTTCCACGAGCGCTTCCTGTCCGGGGACGAGGCGTCCTACCAAGCCGCAGTCCGCGCGTTCGCCGAGGAGGCAAGCAAGTGACCAGTACGACCGACATCACCCGCGCCGACGTCTGCGCCGCCGCGGTCGCCGACGCGTTCGCCGAGGACGGCGAGATCTTCGGCAGCCCGATGGGCCTCATGCCGATGCTCGGCGTACGCCTGGCCAAGCTCACCAGCAATCCCGACCTGGTCCTCTCCGACGGCGAGGCACTCTTCCTCGGCGGGGTGCCGCCGGTCGGCGCCAAGGCCGACGTCGTCGAGGGCTGGATCCCCTTCCGTCGCGTGTTCGAGGTGATCGGCTACGGCCGGCGACACGTGATGATGGGCGCCACCCAGGTCGACCGGCACGGCAACCAGAACATCTCCGCCATCGGCCCCTTCGAGCGCCCCAAGCGTCAGCTGCTCGGCTCGCGCGGTGCCCCGGGCAACACGGTGGGCAACCGCACGTCGTACTGGGTGCCCAAGCACTCCCCCCGCGTCTTCGTCGAGGCCGTCGACGTCGTCTCCGGGGTCGGCCCGAGGCGGGCCAAGGAGGCCGGCGTCGCCGCCAGCAAATACAACGACATCCACCGGATCGTCACCAACCTGGCCGTCTTCGACGTCAAGGGCGCCGACGACACCGTGCGGCTGCTGTCCGTGCACCCGGGTGTGAGCGTGGCTGAGGTCCAGGAGGCCACCGGCTTCGACCTCGGCGTCACCGACCCGGCCGCGGTGCCCGAGACCCGTACGCCGACCGCGGAGGAGCTCATCCTGATCCGCGAGGTGCTCGACCCCAAGGGTCTGCGGTTCAAGGAGGTCCCGGCCGCATGATCGACCAGCAGCTGACGACCGCGCTCACCGAGCTCGTCGGCATCCGGCACCCGGTCGTCCAGACCGGGATGGGCTGGGTCGCCGGACCTCGGCTCGTCTCGGGCACGGCGAACGCCGGCGGTCTGGGCATCCTCGCCTCGGCCACGATGACCTTCGAGGAGCTCGAGCGCGCGATCCTCGAGGTCAAGGGCCGCACCACCGCGCCCTTCGGGGTCAACCTGCGCGCCGATGCCGGCGACGCGCCCGAGCGGGTCGACCTGCTGATCAAGCACGGGGTGAAGGTCGCCTCCTTCGCGCTGGCGCCCAAGAAGGAGCTCATCGCGAAGCTCAAGGACCACGGCATCGTCGTGATGCCGTCGGTCGGCGCGCCGCGGCACGCCGAGAAGGTGGCCGGCTGGGGCGCGGACGCGGTGATGATCCAGGGCGGCGAGGGCGGTGGCCACACCGGCTCGGTGCCGACGTCGCTGCTGCTGCCGACGGTGCTGGATGCGGTCGACATCCCGGTCGTCGCCGCCGGCGGGTTCTTCGACGGCCGTGGCCTCGCCGCGGCACTGGCGTACGGCGCGGCCGGCATCGGGATGGGCACGCGGTTCCTGCTCACCCGCGACAGCGCGGTGCCCGACGCCGTGAAGCAGCTCTACCTCTCCCACGACGTCAACGGCACCGTCGTGACCGCCAAGGTCGACGGGATGCCGCACCGGATGCTGCGCACCAAGCTCGTCGAGGAGCTCGAGGAGACCACCGCCGTACGCCGCCTCGGGCCGACCCTCCGCCGCACGCTGGAGTTCAAGCAGATGAGCGGGCTGAGCTGGCCGCAGCTGCTCAAGGACGGGCGGGCGATGAAGCGCGAGAGCGGGCGTTCCTGGTCGCAGATGATGCTGGCGGCCAACACCCCGATGATGCTCAAGGCCGGCCTCGTGGAGGGTGACACCTCCGCCGGGGTGCTGGCCTCCGGCCAGGTCGTCGGCGTCCTCGACGACCTGCCCAGCTGCGAGGAGCTCATCGACCGGGTGGTCACCGACGCCGCGGCGGCCCTGCGCCGCACGCACGCACACCTGGCCTGATCTGACGCCCCACCCGGCTTGGTCCCTGCTAACCGGCGCTGATCTTGCGCTGGAAGCACGCCTCATTGCCGAGCAGCTCGTAGCCGAGCTCCTCGTTGATCGGCACCATGTGGTCGTTCGACGCGGCGTTGCCGGTGTCGATGTCGACCACCCCGGGTTCGACGTCGCGCAGCCAGCGCACCATCTCGGCCTTGAGCAGGAAGCCGAGCCGGTGGCCGCGGTGGGCCCGGACGACGCTGGTGTCGTGCTGCCCGGCGAACCCGGGCCGGAGCGTCTCCACCGCGACGACCGTGTGGCCGGCCAGCTCCCCGGTCCCGCGGTGCCGCGCCACGACGCGGTAGAGCCGGTTGCCGCGGGCCTCCTGGGCCGCCTCGTACGCCGCGATCCGCTCCGCGGACACGATCTCGTCCTCCATGTCGAGGTCGTCGGTCGGCGCGTCGTTGATCGCGGCGGCCATCGCCGCGACCTCCGCCAGTTGGTCGGCGGGAGTCCGGCCGCGCATCCGGATCAACTCGTAGTCCGCGGCGCGCGCCCGGGCCTCGGCGTACTTCTGCGCCAACTCGCCCAGGTCGAGCGCGGGCAGGTGCTGGCGGCGCATCGCCCCGACGTACGCCTCGTCGTAGCCGTGCCGCGCGGCGAAGCCGCGGGCCGCCGGCGAGTCCCAGCCGCCGATGCCGAAGGTGGTGCGGCCCAGGGCGGTCGCCTCGCGCTCGAGGTGGGCGAGCATCGCACTGCCGAGCCCGCCACGGCGGTGGGCGGGGTGCACCTGTACGTCGAGCCAGGCGAGGTGGCGGTTGTCCCACTCCCCCGCCTCGAGCTCGCCGGCCACCACGACCTCGCCGCTGCCGGGCAGCGTGCCGAGGAAGGTGCGCGGCACCTCGCCGTCCCAACCGTGGCGCAGGCGCTTCTCCCAGAACTCCGCCGGAGCCGGGTACGCCCGTGGCGCGTCCACCGCCCGCGCGGCCGTGACCAGCGCGGCCACGGCCGCCACGTCGGCGGTGTCGTCGGGCCCGTAGGGGCGGACGTCGAGCTTGGTCCGGAGTGCGGTCATGCGCTCAGCGTGCGCCTCCGGGCACGCCGTGCGCCAACGATTTTTCGGGCTCGCTCAGAGCCGCTCGATGATGGTGACGTTGGCCTGTCCGCCGCCCTCGCACATCGTCTGCAGTCCGTAGCGGCCGCCGGTGCGCTCGAGCTCGTTGAGCAGAGTGGTCATGAGCCGGGTGCCGGTGGCGCCGATGGGGTGGCCCAGGGCGATGCCGCCGCCGTTGACGTTGACCTTCTCCAGCGGGACGTCGAGCTCGCGCGACCAGGCGAGGACCACCGAGGCGAAGGCCTCGTTGCACTCGAACAGGTCGATGTCGTCGACGCTCATGCCGGCCCTGTCGAGCGCGTGGCGGGTGGCCCGGATCGGTCCGGTGAGCATCCAGACCGGGTCGTCCCCACGGACGGAGAGGTGATGGATGCGGGCACGCGGCGTGAGGCCGTGGTCCTTGACCGCCTGCTCGGAGGCGATGAGCATCGCCGACGACGCGTCGGAGATCTGCGAGGCGACCGCGGCGGTGATGAGGCCGCCCTCCTCCAGCGGCTGCAGCGCGGCCATCTTCTCCAACGACGTCCCGCGGCGCGGACCCTCGTCGGTGGTGAAGTCGCCGACCGGCGCGATCTCCCGGTCGAAGCGGCCCTCGTCGATCGCGCGCAGCGCACGCTCGTGGGAGCTGAGCGCGAACCGCTCCATCTCCTCGCGCGAGATGTCCCACTTCTCGGCGATCATCTGGGCGCTGCGGAACTGCGAGACCTCCTGGTCGCCGTAGCGCGCCACCCAGCCGGGCGACTCGGCGAACGGCGTGGTGAATCCGTACTGCTGGGCGACGAGCATCGCCGCTGAGATCGGGATCGCCGACATGTTCTGCAAACCCCCGGCGACCACGAGGTCCTGGGTGCCCGACATCACGCCCTGGGCGGCGAAGTGCACGGCCTGCTGGGAGGAGCCGCACTGCCGGTCGATGGTCACCCCGGGGACCTCGTCGGGCAGGCCCGCGACCAGCCAGGCGGTGCGGGCGACATCGCCGGCCTGCGACCCGATGGTGTCGCAGCAGCCCATCACCACGTCGTCGACCGCGGCCGGGTCGACGCCCGTGCGGTCCATGAGCGCCGAGAGCACGTGGGCGCCCAGGTCGGCGGAGTGCATCGCGGCGAGAGCGCCGCCGCGCTTGCCCACCGGGGTGCGGACGGCATCGACGATGTAGGCCTCGGCCATGGGGTTCCTCCAGGGTTCGGGTGGTGCGGGACGGGGGTGCGTACGGGGTGGTGCGGGCTCAGCGCGGGCCGAGACCCTCGAGCAGGATCGCGAGGTACTGGTCGGCGACCTCGGCGGCGCTGAACTGGCCGCCCGGGCGGTACCACGCCACGGCGACCCAGACGGTGTC
>Ga0079224_100016021_pt1 | contig 10510 bp, 6 predicted proteins | sample Stecom2015_FD_80414 | JGI IMG/M metagenome (GOLD analysis project Ga0079224, IMG submission 80414) | Agricultural soil microbial communities from Utah to study Nitrogen management - Steer compost 2015 | ecosystem: Environmental > Terrestrial > Soil > Agricultural land | place: USA: Utah...
CACCAGAGCCTCACGGCCAGGACCTTGGCCGACATCGTCGTGGAGATGCCCGTGCAGGGCTTCGGCAAACTCGAGTTCTCGCGGCACCAGGAGCTCATCGAGCTCGGTTACCGGTACGCGCTGGCGGAACTCTCAGCCTGGCTCGCAGCCACCGGCACGGTGACCACTCCCAGCGTCGCGAAGAACTGAGCCTGTGGAGACGCTCCTTTGGGGCCGTCTCTCACGAACCGGCCCTATGGTGACGTGACAGCCGGCCGTCGCCCGTCGTGTCGGCAGGCAGAACGGAGCCAGCATGAGCGCAACTTCTGACCGCGAAGACATGCCGACAGTCGATCAGACACTCGAAGGTATAGAAGACACGCATCCCAGCGCGGAACAGTTCCCCCGTGGACCCAACGAGGACATGGGCAACCTGGCAAGACCCCCTGCTGACGTCGACGAACCCCGCCTCTCCGACGACAACGACCTCGAGGCCGAAGGCGGCGGCTTCACGGACACACCGTTGCGCAAGCCCTACGAGGCGATGGGGCGACGTGACGACCTGGCCCGCCAGCTCGGTGAGCTGCTGATAGAGGCGCAGGAGTGGGCCGACGACGACGGCTCGGCCGAAGCCCTCGACATCTACGAGTCGCTTAACGACGTCTACCAGCGCTTGGGCCCGCCCACGGAGGACACCGACGACTGAGGCTCGGGCCGCGATGCCAGCGTGACGTCGCGCGGGGACTCGATAGCAGTCGCCAGGGCTCGAGCCACTGCCGAGCAGCTCACGGCGCGTTTCGACGAGGGCGACGCCGAAGCCCTGCCTTAACCTGACGCCAGCTTCGACGTCGTCGCCACCATCTTCGGCGCCATGTTCGCTCCGCAACCCGACCTGGTACCTGGAGGTGGTGGGGGTAAGGGGCTAGCTCAGGGGTAAGCGCCTGCCAGCGCCACCAGCTCGGAGACACTCAAGGACCGGCCGTGGCGCAACAGCTCCTCGGCCGGCTCCTCCCCAAGAGCCTGAATTGACAGCCGCGTCCCTACAGCCAGCTCGGCCACGCTGCCCGTTGGCACCGCGATCTCGAACGAGGCGCACAGCGCCTCGACTGCGCCAGCCAGGGTCAGCGCTCGCTCGGGTCGCCCTGCCTTGGCCTCGAGCTCGACAATGGCCGCCACCACCCACGCCAGGGTCCAACGGTTCTCCAACGGCTCGACGGAGAGTACGCTGTCACTCAGGTACTCCGCCGCCTCGCGGTACCGGCCCTGGCGCGTGGCGATCCGGCCCAGGTTGGCCAGCGACGACGCTACGCCACCACTGTCCTCCAGTCGCCGTTTGAGGTCGAGGCTGCGCCGCACGTAGGCGTCCGCCTCCTCCAACTCCCCAAGCTGCAGACACACCGTGCCGAGGTTATTGAGCGCGTAAGCGATGCCCTGCGTGTCAGCAAGTTCCTCTTTCAGCGCCAGCGATTTGCGCAACAGCGTCCGCGCCTGGCTGTAGCCGCCCGCGTACACCTCGTTCATAGCCATGTTGTTGAGCGTTACCGAGTGACCCCAGCGGTCTCCGATGTGCCGCTGCAGCGCCAGACAGCGTTGGTAGAACCCGCGGCTTTCGCCGTGCTGACCCTGTTTGCTCGCCAGCAGGCCGCGGCTGTGCAGGCTGTCTGCCAGCAGCTGCTGGTCCGCGTGCTCCTCGGCCAGGGCTTGGGCCGCCTGGTACAGCTCGCCTGCCTCGAGGTGGTCACCCGCTTCCTGGCACAGCGTGCCTGCCCTGTGCAGCGCCTTGCCCCTCAGCAATGGCTGAGCCAGAGCACCAGGCAGGGCGCAGAACGCCGTCAGGTAGTCGCGACCCTCTTGATAGGGTCCACGGAGCCACCAGAACTGCTGTAGGGCCGCGGCGGTTCTCAGTCCCAGTTCGGCCTCGCCTTCGGCCAGGTCCCAGTCGAGAGCTGCCCGCAAGTTGTCGCGCTCGAGCGACAGGCGCGCCAGCCACTTGACCTGGTCGGCGCCCTTGAGGTGGACCTCGGCAGACTCCGCCATGGTGAGGTACCAGCGAGCGTGCCTGCGCTGGGCTGCGCCAACGGCTTCAGCGTCGTCCATCACCTTCTCGTACGCGTACTGGCGGGTGACAGGGTGAAGCGCGAGGCGCTCGTCACCGCTGCGGTACACCAGTGACTTGTCGACCAGCGCCACCAAGGTGGTGATGGTGCCTTCAGATACTGCGACGGCTGCAGCATGGTCGAATCCGCCCCTGAACACGGTCAGGGTCCCGAGCATGCTGCGTTGGTCGCTGTCCAACAACCGCCACGAGTGCGTGAAGGCACTGCGTAGGCTCTGATGCCTGTCGTTCTCAGCAGCCGAGTTGCGGCGCAACACGTCGAAGGTGCGCTCGGCCTCGTCTGCCAGTTGGCTGCAGGAGAGGACGCGGGTCATAGCAGCGCCGAGTTCGATTCCCAAGGGAGCGCCACGCAGCAGCCGGCAGAGCCTGGCCACGTGCAATAAGTCCTCGCCCTCCAGCTCGAGCTCGGGGGTCACCTGTTGGGCCCGGAGCACGAAGAGCTTGACGGCGTCGTACTGGTGCAGCGCAGCCGCCGTGCTCTCCCCTGCTGCCGGCGGGTAGCCGAGGCCCTCTACCTGCACCACCCACTCGGCCCCCAGCTCCAGGCGCTCACGAGTCGTGACGACCAGCTTGAGGTTCTCGCAACGTTCGAGCAGTGCAGCCACCAGCCGTGGACCGTGAGCTACCTGTTCGAGGTTGTCGAGCACCATCAGGTAACGCTGCGTGCCGATGCTCCTTGCCACGCGGTCGAGTGGATCGCCCGCTCCGCCAGGTGCGTCGTTCCCCAGCACCTCGGCCATGGCAGCAGTGGCCGCGCCGACGTCCATGGCTGCCTCTAGCCCCACGAAGTACACGCCTGCGAACCCGGCCGCCAGCGATTCGCGTGCAGCCTGCAGCGCCAGGCGGGTCTTGCCAGTTCCCCCCGGTCCGACCAAGGTCAGCAGGCGCAGGTCGGCGTCAGCCAGCGCGCGCCGCATGTCAGCCAGCTCGGCGTCGCGACCCACGAACGCTCCGCCACGGGCCGGCAGGTTATGCGGCGTGGTCGCGAACCTCAGAGCGTCGAGAGCGGCCCGGGCTTCGGCGCCGGTGCTGGCTACGGCCAGGCCGTACTCCTCAGCCTCCTTCGCGACCGTGACTGCCAACGGATGGTCGGCGGCGCGTAGCAGCGTGTGCAGCTGGTGCAGTAGCTGAGGTTCGGGCGCAGCCGCGCCAGGCAGCGTCACAGCCGTCGCAGCCCACGCAGCCCCTGCGTCGAGATGCCCGCGACCGGCTTCCAGCTTGGCGCGGTTCAAGATGGCGGCCCGCAGCTCCTCCGCCACGGCTTCGCGTTGCTGGTAGACCCACTCCTCGAGCTCAACGCTCCAGTGCGGCAGGTCGAGGCCGTCGAGGAACGAGCCTCGGTAGAGGCTCATGGCCCCGTCGAGGTCGCCTGCCGCCAAGCGCTCCCGCAACGCGTCGACGTCGGTGTGGACGCTGCCTTCGACCCGGACGTCGTCGGCCTCTATGGCGCCGGGTACTGCCTGCCTGAGGCGACCAAGAGTGGTGGTGAGGTTGCGGTTGGCCTGCGGGTTGTTGGGCCAGAACAGCTCGGTGAGGTGCCTGCGCGACTGAGCGCCTTCGAGCGTGAGGTAAGTCAGCAGCAGTAGCGGCTTGGGTCGCCGGAAAGCGCTTGCCTCCAACTCGAGCCCACCCAAAGACCTCAACATCGACTCGATTGTAGGCGGGCTTGGCGCTCGCCCAATAGCGAGTCGGTCGCATGTTGGCGCCACACGGTTGCACCTCGGTTGCATGCAGCGCCGAGCATGGGCGGGTGCCGGTGTGTCGGCTGACCGATCGTGTGCTCGCCGCCTCAAGGAAGGAACACAGATGAGACGCCTCTTCGTCTTCTTGCCACTACTCATCGCCCTCGTCGCGTGCTCTCAGCTGGGCCCCGAAGTACCGACGGCCACCGAGGAGCCGGTGCTGGAGGAGCGCCGGCTCGCTCCGCCGGAAGGGCCCCGGTTCGAACCGCTGCCGGAGACCTTCTCGAGCCTGACGGTCTCTCCTTGTGGTGGCGAGGGGCAGCGCCCCTGCGGCGTCACCACCGCGTACTTCTGGGAGAACGGCAACCTCTTCGCCGACCGCGGCTTGAAGGCTACCGGCTTCAGGATCCTGCCTGACATCAGCTTCAACGCCTACGACTGGATCGACGTCAGCCAACTCGACCTCAGCCAGTACCGCCCGTACCAGGAGGCGATCGAGACCTTCATCGCCGACCTCGAAGCTTCTATCGGGCGCCTTGGCACCTTGCTCGCCACCGAGTGGCCCGCGTTGGAGAACCGCATCACCAACCTCACAGCTGCGGATTTCGTGACAGCCACATGCCTCGCCATCCCGAGCGGCGACAACTGCTGGATAACGCCTCCCTTCCAGCTGGAAGGTTGGGATGATCCTTTCAGCAGCGACGGCTGCATCCCCCTCAAGGACCTCGACTTCCTCGACATCCTCCCCGACGGGAACTGCTGGGTCTCGGTGCCAGGCGTCCCTGCGCCAAAGGTGCCGATACCGCTGTTCACCGAGAGCGGTTGGCAGGTGCCGTCGGACCTGGCGAACTTCTTCGCTGACGTGGTGTCTGCCGTCGCTGACATCGCTACCGTCGAGCTGGTCTTGCCGGGAGGTGGCGTCGTCATCCCCGACTTCATCAAGGGGATCCCCGCCCTCGGACCCATCCCCGACACGGCACTCGGCAACTTCAGCAGCTACGACCCCGCCACCGTCTTCAGTAGCATCTCCTCTGCCCTCGCCACCTTCAAGAACTTCTTCAGCGCAGGCAACCCCTGCATCATCACCTTCACCGACCTCTACAACGACTTCTTCAACCCGCCCGGCGTGGTCGTCAACGACACCCGCAGGCAGCCTTACGCTTCCGACTTCCAGGAGACGTGGGAGTACTGGGCACTGCTCAACCAGCGCGACTTGGCCCTCTACGAGCCTCTCAACTGGACGCAGTTCCTCAGCTCCCATAACGCCTACAACAACGTCGCCGACGGCTATCCCATGCCCAACCAGGGCTTCTCGCTGACAGACCAGTTGCGCATGGGTGCCCGCGGCCTCTCTCTCGACATCCATTGGTACGGCGGCAACTTGCGCCTGTGCCACGGCAAAGAGGACCACATGGGTTGCAGCCTGGTCGACCGCTACTACGATTCAGGCATCAAGGAGCTAGCCAGCTGGCTCCGCGCCAACCCGGGCGAGGTGATCGTCATCGACTTCGAAGACCGCGCCGAGGGGCACGACTCGTACGTCAACGACCCCATCGGCGCCCACCTTGCCGATCTGGTGTACACGCCTGCGCTGGGCCGTGAACGAGGCTTCACCGCGCCAGTCGACGACAACGACACGTCACAACCACGGAAGCAGCCGTGGCCATCTGTCGACGAGATACGGGCGGAAGGCAAACAAGTGCTGTTCTTCAGCGACGACCAGCACGGCGGACAGTGGCTCTGGTCCCGCCAGAGCAACCCCTTCCAGTCGGCTCGCGCCAAGAGCTTCTACGTAACCGACGCCACCTACCAGCCGCCCAGTGGTCAACCGACGCCGGTGACGAGTGGCGCTCACTCGTGCTGGTCGTACTGGGGCGCAACCGACAGCTCCTACGACTTCACGAGGGGCGGGACAGCCAACGACACCGGCGTATGGGCGACAATCTACGAAGCGCGCTCCGTCATCGACCCGTTCGACGAGTCGGGCCTGCTCACCGCGACTGACGTAGCCGGCGTGGCCGCTTGTCACGTGACCTCGATCGGCCTCGACTTCTTCAACGCGACCGAACTCACCAACCCCGGTGTGTGCGCGGGTGAACCGCGCTGCCAAGACCGCGACGAGCGGGTAGCTGCCGCCATCTGGAGCTGGGCGCCAGGCGACAGTGGCCAAGGTGGGAGCGCAGCACTCCTGCAAGGCAGCACGGGTCGCTGGCGCTCGACAGACCCCAACTCCGACCACCGGTTCGCCTGCTCGCTCACCCGTCAAGGACCGGTGGGCGACAGGCCCGACCCTGCTGGGACACAGTGGAAGATCACCAACGGCACTGGCCCATGGCAGCAAGGCGGCGCCACGTGCCTCGAGGAGTTCGGTGCAGAGGGCTTCGTGTTCGGCGTGCCAACCAACGGCTGGGCCAACGCGCGGCTGGTGGCTGCCAACGAGCACGGCGCCGACGTGTGGCTCAACTACACAGACGTCAAGAGGGCCGGCGAGTGGCGCGTCAACCGGCATCCGAGCGCGGATACAGGCGGTGACCAACAACGCGCTGAAGGCGAGGCTTTCGGGTTCGACGGCCGCACCTCAGTCGACCTTGACGGCGACGCTCTCAGCTACCACTGGGACTTCGGCGACGGGACCACCGCTACGGGCCCGACCCCCGGCCACCGGTACGCAGACGACGGCGACTACACGGTCACTCTCACCGTCAGCGACGGCTTCTCAGGGGTAGACCGGACCACCGCGGTGGTGAGCGTGAGCAACGTGCCGCCGAGTATCGGCGCTATCCCACAGCAGCGTATCGGCGAGGGCGGGCGCGTGACCTTGATGCCTGCCACCTTCAGCGACCCAGCGTTCGACTGCCCCTCGTGCGCCACGGCTACCCGCGAGACGTTCTCCGCCACCATCGACTGGGGCGAGGGCACGGTGACTGAGGGCATGCTCAAGTTCGCGACGGGCTCACCAGGCAACGCCAGCCTTGGCACCGTATGGGGCAATCACCGCTACGGAGACGACGGCGTCTACACGATCACAGTGTGCGTCAGCGATGACGACGGTGGCGAAGGCTGTGGCTCTTTCACGGTGACGGTAGCCAACCTCGCTCCCAGTGCCACGCTCGACCTCTCGGAGGCAGTGACGTTGCCCAGCGGCGCGAAGGCCGTGCTGGTACCGCGTTCTGCCAGGCAGCGCTTCGCTGCTGCTGCAGGCGATCCCGGGTCCGACGACCTAAGGTTCCAGTGGCAGTTCCCTGCCACGGCGGGCGGCTCACCGGCCAGCTTGCAGCCACATACCGTCGCGACGTTCTTCAACGATGGCAGCGGGCCCGACCCCTCCGCCAGCCCTGCTGGCACCTACCCGTTCGCGGCGCAGGCTGAGTTGATCACGGTCTTCGACCGGCCTGGGGCGTTCTTTGCCGTGGTCACGGTCACCGATGACGACGGTGACAGCGCAGACGCGAGCCTCTCCGTGCTTGTCAGCGACCTCAGGTCGTGCGTGTTGACCAGCACCAACTGGAGGTTCGCGTACGGAGCCCCGGTACTGAGGATCGTCGACAGCGACCACCTGGCCGGCTACCTCGAGGTGGTGAGACTGGCTAGTGCGGCTTTCGACGACAGCAACCTTCCTGACTTCGCAGCCACAGTGGCCGTACTGACAGCAGGCGGTAGTGAGCGCGGTCCGTTGGTGGCGCTGCGCCGCGAGACGCTGTCAGCCTGGCTTAACTTCGCGGCGGGCGGTGTGGGCTGGGCCGACCCCGTCGAAGCTGCGGGCGGTCTGACCTTCGGGCAGGTGATGGCGCTGGCCGAGTCAGTGCTTCTCGACCAGGATGCCTCGCGGCAGCAGGTGCTCGAAGCCGAGCGACTGCTGGCAGGTGCACATGCCAGCAGCTGGCGAGCAGCCTCATGTGGTTGAGCGGCGGTTGAGTCAGCGCTGAGTCAACCACGCCAGCGCGCTACTCTGCGGCAATGGCCGATCCCGTGCTTGCTGAGGCAGCCGCCCTCTACGGCGTCACTGCCGACGACTTGACGCCTCTTGGCGCGTTCGAAAGCGACGTATACGCCTTCGACGGCCCCCACGGGCCGTCGATCCTCAAGGTCATCGCCGAGGAGCACCGTCTCCCCGAGCAGGTGCAAGGGGAGGTCGAGTGGCTGGTGGCGCTGGGGGAGGCAGAAATCAGCGTCTCGGCGCCGCTCGCGTCGGAGACGGGAGAGTACGTCGCGCATCTCCCCGAAGCGCGCCGCGTGCTGGTGGCCTTCGCTCGGGCGCCAGGTGAAGTGACGCGGCCACCGGATTGGACCGCCGCGCGACTCGAAGCCTGGGGTGCGTTGCTGGGCCAACTCCAGTCACACAGCCGGGGCTGGACGCCGCCTGGCGAGCGGCGCAAGACGATCGCGGAGCAGTCGTACGCGGCCAAGGTCAGGGAGGTGATGGAGGACGATCCTGTGTTCACCACCGCCGCGCTGGAGCTCATCGACGCAGCCGCCCCGTTCCTGACTCACGGCCTCGACAGCGGGCTCATCCACGCCGACCTCCACCAGCACAACCTGCTGCTGCACGACGAGAAGTGGACGGCTATCGACTTCGACGACTGCGGGTACGGCGCGTATGCCTTCGATCTGGCCATGCCGCTGTTCTACATGCTCAAGGCGCAGCGGGGCGTGTCGGCAGCGGACGCTGCGGAGCGGCTCCTGCCGCCCTTCTTGCGTGGCTTCAGGCGCCACGCCCCCGATCCGCTAGGTGGAGCAGAGGCTGTCGCAGCCTGCTTGAACCTGCGTCAAGCCGAGCTGGTCGTGGCGCTTCATGCCAACACCGAAGATGACCAGTGGACCGACTACCTACGCGAGGTCGAACGCATGTTGCACGGCAACGTGATAACGGGTACGGAGGTCTTGCCTGTCACGGAGTTGCAACGGTGGCTGGAGTGACGTCGGGCACCTTCCACGGCCACGCCACGCAGGTACCGACCTCGGGGAACACCACGATGTCGGCCTTGCCTTTCATGGCCAGCGTCGTCACCTGGCAGCCTGCCAACACCGTGTCGAGCGCCAGGCGCACCGTCTGTCCCGTCACGACCACATCATCGACAAGCAGCACCCGTGTACCGGGCCGCGGCGTCGGAGCCTGCGTCAACAGGGCGGGCGCGGGGCGCTGGGGGCTGTTGTCCTGGCGCCGGAAGTTGATGCTCAGCAGTTCGAGCGGCTTGCCCAGCTGGTAGGCGACGAGCGCTGCTGGCACGATCCCACCCGTCGCGATGCCGTACACGACGTCGACCTCAGGCAGTTCCAGCAGCCTCAGGCGCGCAGCTATCTCTTCGAACGACAGCGCTACCTCGTGGCTCACCTGGCGTCGGGCCGACGCGGGCTCAACCACACCAGAGCTGCGCCGATGACGGTAAGGATGGCGACGCCTGGCCACGCCGTCTGCAGTGAGCTGGCGAGACCTGCCCACGACCCTGCGGGCATGCCGCTCGAGAACCACACGCTGGCTGTGACCAGCGCCCTTCCCGTCAGGTAGGCCAGGGGAGCTGCTAAGAGGTTGCGAGGCGCGTGGTTGAGAAGCAGCCTGAGGAGCACGACGAAGGCCACCAGTTCGAGCGTCATCGACGCCAGCAGGAACGCGGGTGGACTGCCCGTCACCCAGTGGTTGAGGACAGGGCCGAGGGCCGCTGCCGCCAGGCCGGGTGCGAAGCCGAAGAGCAGCGTCGCCAGCAGCGGCGCCCAGTAGATGGGTAGGTAGGTGGCGCCCACCTGCGGGCCCTGACCGGCAGGCAGAAGGTGAACCAGGTAAGGGAACGCCAGCGAGGCAGCCACCGCTACTACGCTCAGCGAGATGACGCGAACCATGCTCGGCTGTGTTGTGGCGGTCACCAGTAAGCTCCGCCAGGACGCATGGGCCAGGGGTTGAGGGCGTCGTGAAGTGACCGTGGCATCCGCCGATGATAGCCCGGGCTACTCCCGCTGTGCCGCCCGCCCGGAGCTCGAGCCGCGTGCTGGAGCCATCGTCAGGCCGGCGGCCGCCGCCACTCGAACGCAGGCTCGAGGTCGTGAGTGGACTCGCGCCAGGTACTGGGTTCGGTGGCGCCCAGCCAGCGGTCGGCGACGAAGCGCCCCAACTCCGCCCAGTCCTCTGGCCCGTGATGATGGCCGCCTGGCCTTATCCTCATCTCGATGGCGTCTGGTTCACCGAGGAACAGCGCCACTTCGCGCGCTGCCAACACTGCTTGAGCGGTGCCTGAGGGGTTGGCCCACAGATCGTCGACGCCGCACGTCAGCAGTAACGGCCGCGGCAGCACTGCTGCCAGGAGCGCGTGCTGGTCGACAGGCAACTGGGCCTCACGGTCTATGAACGCACCGAACCGTGGACCGAACCAGCCAGGGTAGTCGCGCGCAACGCGCATCCCTTCGCTCCCCTCACCCGCCAGTAGGAACGGCGCGGCCCCACCCGCGCCCGAAGCGTGGGCGTGGACCAAGCCGATGCGCTGGTCGACGGCGCCCGCCAGGAGCGCGGCCTTCCCACCGCGCGAGAAGCCGGTGACGGCGATGCGGGTGGCGTCGAGCTGTGCCGGGTCCAGCTTGCCCGTAGCAGCCGCGCCGCTGGCCAGCTGGCCGACAGCGTCGACCACGCGCTGGATCCCCCACGCCCAAGCCGCCAGTGCGCCGAACTCGGCATCGGGGCAACGGTCGTACAGACCTCCGCGCCGCTCGGGCCGCGAGCCCGGTGTGGCTCCCGGGTCATCTACCA
>Ga0079224_100016022_pt1 | contig 10509 bp, 7 predicted proteins | sample Stecom2015_FD_80414 | JGI IMG/M metagenome (GOLD analysis project Ga0079224, IMG submission 80414) | Agricultural soil microbial communities from Utah to study Nitrogen management - Steer compost 2015 | ecosystem: Environmental > Terrestrial > Soil > Agricultural land | place: USA: Utah...
GCGCGGTTGTAGTCGACCAGCGACTCGGTGGCGCCGTGGATGCGGCCGGCGACCCCGCCCAGGTGCATGGTCTTGCCGGTGTCCTCCTCCAGGTGCACCCGCTCGATGCCGACCCGCACGGTCCGCCCGTCCACGACCACGTCCAGCCACCCGTCCGTACACAGCGGCTCGTCGTACTGGCTGATCTGGAAGTTCTTCGGCATGTCCGGGTAGAAGTAGTTCTTGCGTGCGAACCGGCACCAGGTCGCGACGGAGCAGTTGAGTGCCAGGCCGATGCGGATGGTGGCCTCGATCGCCGCCCGGTTGGCCACCGGCAGGCTGCCGGGCAGCCCCAGGCACACCGGGCACACCTGGGTGTTGGGCTCGGCACCGAACGTCGTGGGGCAGCCGCAGAACAGCTTGGTCCTGGTGCCCAGTTCGATGTGCACCTCCAGGCCGATCACCGGCTCGTACCGCTGCACGACGTCGTCGTAGCTGGCCGTGTACGTGGTGCTCACCTTTGCTCCCTGGCGCGCATCGGGGCGACGTCATAGAGTCTAGTCGGCGGACGCCGCCCTCGGTGGCGGCGGTCTGTCGTATCCACCCCCATTTCAACGCCCCCGAAGGAGGCGCGACATGAAGAACTCCGCGGTGTCGTCGCTGGGCTCCGAGGCCCTCGGCACGCTGTTCTTCGTCTTCCTGGGTGCCTGCGCCGTCGCATCGGTGACATCGGTAGGCCTCGGCGCGGGCCTCGCCTGGGCGCTCGCCCTGATCGTGGCGGTCTGGGTCTTCAGCGCCGGCGGCGGCCATCTCAACCCGTTCGTCACCCTCGCGCTGGCCCTGCGCGGCAAGGTGGGCTGGGCGGCCGTTCCCGGGCACATCATCGCCCAGCTCGTCGGCGGTCTGGTCGGCGCGCTGCTGGCCTGGTGGCTGTTCAGCGCGTCACTGGGCGACCAGGGCGCCGGACTGGCCGCCACCCAGACGGCCGCCGAGGGCTCGCAGCTGTTCGGCGCTCTGGCGGCCGAGGCGTTGGCCACCTTCGTGGTGGTCGCGGTCGTCTACCGGCTCATCGGCAGCGGCGCACTGTACGGGTTGGGCTACGGCCTGGCGTACGGCGCCGGTGTCCTCGCCATCGCCAGCATCACCGGTGCCTCGATGAACTTCGCGCGCACCTTCGGCGCGGAGCTGTCGCTCACCTTCGCCGGCGGTGACGGTGCCGACTGGGCCAACATCTGGGTCTACCTGGTCGGTCCGCTGGTCGGCGTGGTGCTGGCCTGGCTGCTGCACCCGCTGTACGGCGGCTCGGAGAAGGCGGCGTCCGAGTCCTGACCGCGTCCCGTCACCGGCCGCGGGTGCCGACAGCCGGCACCGGCGGCTCTCCTACCCGGGCCCCGGCCACCTTGGTGGCCGGGGCCCGGCCCGTGTGCGCCACCGCCTCGGCGACCGGCCCGCCGCACCTGCCGCCCCGGTACGCCCGACGGGCACGCCGCCACCGTTTCCGCACGGCTACGGCCCCACCGTCTTGCCCGCCTGCGCAACCGCGCGACCGCCCGTACGCCTACGCGGCGGGTGCGGCCTTGAGCGGCGGCGGGGACGGCTGTGGAAGCGCCGACTCGAGGGCGGCCGCGACCAGGTACATGCGGTCGTCGGCCATGGTCGGGGCCATCACCTGCAACCCGACCGGCAGGCCGTCGGCGAGTCCGCACGGGACCGAGATGGCCGGGCCGCCGTACAGGTTGCTCGGAATGGTGTACAGGTCCGCCAGGTACATCTGGTACGGGTCGCCGGTGCGCGCCCCGAAGGGGAACGCCACGAACGGTGTCGTGGGCGACACGAGCACGTCGACGCGCTCGAACGCGGCCTGGAAGTCGCGGGAGATGAGCGTGCGCACCTTCTGCGCCTGCCCGTAGTAGGCCTCGTAGTAGCCGGAGGACAGGGCGTAGGTGCCCAGCATGATGCGGCGCTTGACCTCCGGGCCGAAGCCGGCCTGGCGGGTCATCGCCATGACCTCCTCCAGCGGCCGGGTCCCGTCGTCGCCCACCCGCAACCCGTACCGCACCCCGTCGAAGCGGGCCAGGTTCGAGGAGCACTCGCTGGGCGCGATGAGGTAGTAGGCCGGGAGCGCGTACGTGAAGTGCGGGCAGGAGACCTCCTCCACCCGGGCGCCGAGCTTCGTCAGCGTGTCCACGGCGGCCTCGAAGGCCGCCACCACGCCCGGTTCCGCGCCCTCGCCGGCCAGCTCGCGCACCAGCCCCAGCCGTACGCCGGACAGGTCACCGTCGGCGCCGCGCGCCGCCGCGCCCACCACGTCGGGAACCGGCTGCGGGATGGAGGTGGAGTCGCGCGGGTCGTGGCCGGCGATCACCGCGTGCAGCGCCGCGGCGTCGGCGACCGTACGGGCCGCGGGGCCGGGAGTGTCCAGTGACGACGAGAACGCGACCAGGCCGTACCGGGACACTCCCCCGTACGTGGGCTTGGCGCCGACGGTGCCCGTCAACGCGCCGGGCTGGCGGATGGAGCCACCGGTGTCGGTGCCGATCGCGAGCGGAGCCTGGTGGGCCGCGACCGCGGCCGCCGAGCCGCCGCCCGACCCGCCCGGGGTCCGGGAGGGGTCCCACGGGTTGCGGGTCGGGCCGAACGCGGAGTACTCAGTGGACGAACCCATCGCGAACTCGTCCATGTTGGTCTTACCGAGGATCGGCAGGCCGGCGTCGCGCAACCGGGTGACGATGGTGGCGTCGTACGGCGGCACCCAACCCTTGAGGATGGCCGAGCCGCAGGTGGTCGGCATCCCCTTGGTGGTGAAGACGTCCTTGAGGGCGACCGGCACTCCGGCCAGCGGCCCCAGCCGCTCGCCGGCGCGCACCGCGGCGTCGACCGCCTCCGCGGCCGCCAGCGCGCCGTCGGCGTCCACGTGCAGGAAGGCGTGGACGAGCCCGTCGGTGGCGGCGATCCGGTCCAGGTGCGCACGGGTCACCTCGACCGCCGACACGTCGCCGGCGGCGATGAGGGCTGCCAGCCTGGTCGCCGGCAGGGAGGTCAGCTCGGTCACTACTGCTCCTCCTCCAGGATCCGTGGCACCCGGAACCGCCCCTCCGCCACGTCCGGTGCCCCCGCCAGCGCCTCCTCGGCGGTGAGCCCGGGAGTGACCCGGTCCTCGCGCATCACGTTGGTCAGCGGCACCGCGTGCGAGGTGGGCGGGATGTCGGCCGTCGCCACCTCACCGACCCGGGCGACCGCCTGCAGGATGACGTCGAGCTGGCTGGCGAAGCGGTCCAGCTCCTCGTCGGTGACGGAGAGCCGGGCCAGGCGTGCCAGGTGTGCGACCTCGTCCCTGGAGATGGCTGTCATGACCCTCCTCGAGTCGTTCCCAACCCGCGGAGTCTACGCCCTGGGGCCGGCCGTGCCGGGCGCGGGAACCGGACGGTACCGGGCGAGCCAGGGCAGCAGCTCGTCGGCGGGCATCGGCCGGGCGAAGAACCAGCCCTGACCCACGTGGCACCCGGCCTCGGCGAGGCGGCGCCACGTCGCCTCGTCCTCCACCCCCTCGGCCACCACCCGCAGGCCGAGCGCCCCGGCGAGCCGGATGATCGAGGTCACGATCGCCTCGTCGTCGGCGTCGGTCGCCATGCCGAGCACGAACGACCGGTCCACCTTGACCTCCGCGAGTGGCAGGCGGCGCAGGTGCTGCAGGGACGAGTACCCGGTGCCGAAGTCGTCCAGGGAGATCGCCACCCCGAGCCGGTCGAGCGCGGCGATGGTGGCCAGCACCCGCTGCGGGTCGGCCATCAACGCGCCCTCGGTGATCTCCAGTTGGAAGCGGGAGGCCGGCACGTTGTACCGGCGCAGCCGGCGGGCGATCCGTTCGGCCACCTCCCCGGTGTGGAGATCCCGGATGCTGATGTTGACCGACGCCCGCAGCGGCACCCCGGCGGCCGACCACTTGGCCACCTGCTCCACCACCTCGTCGACGATGTGCAGGGTGAGGCGGTGCATGACGTCGGTGTGCTCGGCGATGCGGATGAGCTCGTCCGGGCGTACCGCACCCCAGCGGGGATGGTGCCAGCGCAGCAGCGCCTCCACGCCCACCACCTCGCCGCTGCGCAGCGCCACCTGCGGCTGGTAGTACATCTGGACGCCGGCCCCGCCGGGCGCGTCCAGCGCGTCACGCAGGTCGGCCAGCAGCTCCAGGCGCTGTGGCGAGTTCTGGTCGGACTCCGGCTGGTACACCGCCACCGGAGCGGCGCGGCTCTTGGCGTCGTACATCGCGACCTCGGCGTGACGCAGCAGGGTGGCCTCGTCCTCGCCGTGGTCCGGGTACACCGCGATGCCCACCGAGCCGCTCACCTCCAGCGGCAGGCCGTCGAGCCGGACCGGCTCGGACAGCGCCGCCACGATCACGTTGGCCAGCGCGCGGGCGTCAGCGGCACCGGATACCCGGCGTGCCAGCACGGCGAACTCGTCGCCGCCCAGCCGGACCACCTCGTCGCCGGGACCGACCACGCTGTGCAGCCGGGCTCCCACCTCGGCCAGCACCCGGTCACCGACGCGGTGGCCGAGGGTGCTGTTGACCCGCTTGAACCGGTCCAGGTCCAGCAGCAGCAGGGCGAGCGGGTCCGGGGAGCCGGTCGCGGCGCGCCGGTCCAGCGCCCGGTTGACCTCCCGTACGAGGGCGTCGCGGTTGCCCAGGCCGGTCAGCGGGTCGCGGTCGGCCCGCAGCCCCCGCTGCTCGGTCAACCTCACCACCTGCTGGGCGACCAGCAGGGGTACGGCGGCGAGCGGCACGAGCAGCACGCTGACGTCGGCCGCCACCACGACGACCGGGCTGAGCAGGAGCAGCCCCGCGTAGCTCCACCACTCCACCGTCGCCGGGCGCGCCACCACGGCGCGGAACCGGGTCCGGTAGCGCCACCTGAGGGCGGCGGTCGTGACCGCGAGGCAGACGGCGACCCAGACCGCGGCGCCGAGCACGGCGGTGGCGATGGCCGCGCCGCCGACCCGCACGTCCGTCCCGTACCCGCTGAGGTCGCCCACGCGCAGCACCAGCACGGCCGCGGCCGCGGCGAGCACGGACTGGCCGAGCCCGGCCAGGGTCAGCCGCCATCCGGCGCGGGCGCGCAGCCAGCTCGTGACCGCGGCGGCGGCCAGGACCGCGGTCGCCGGGCCGAGGCCCCACGCCAGCAGCGTGGCGTAGCCGAGATAGGCCGAGGGCCCGACCGTCAGGTACCGGCGCTGGTCAGCGGGCGTGAACGGGCGCGCCTCGGCGAGGACCGCGAGCGCGGCCATGATCCAGAACGCCGCCGGGAGCCCGCCGGTGGAGACCGCGGCGAACCAGGCCAGCCCCGCCCCGCCGGCCACGAGGGCCGGCGCCGCGAGCACCGCCGTCGGCCTGCCGCGGTGCGACGGCGCCGGGCCACGGGCCACGGCCGACCTCATCTCGCCCCCCACAACCGGCCTCTCCCCGGCGGCCACCGGCCCTCGGCTCCCCCGGCCCGGTGATCACCATTAAGCCTGCTAATCCGTGCCAAGTATGACGAATCTCTTCAGCGACCCAGTGTGACACGCCGCGCCCGCCCGGCGGCAACGGTGACCGGAGGCGACCCTCCGGGCGCGGACAGCGTGACTGACGGCGGCCCGGCACCTGGCTCCGGGGCGAGCGCACGGTGACGGACGGGAGGCGCCAGGTCAGCTCGGCCGGCGTGCGCGCTGCCGCGGCGGTGGGGTGGGTTCAGCGCGAGCGGGCCTTCCGGACCGCTTCCGGCCCGTGCGCCAACAGCTCGTCGAGGTCGTCCTCGTCCAGGATCGGGATCCCCAGCGCGACCGCCTTGTCGTACTTGCTGCCTGGGTTGTCCCCGGCGACCACGAAGGTCGTGTTCCTCGACACCGAGCTGGTGACCTTGCCGCCGCGGGCGGTGATCTCCGCCGCGGCCTGATCGCGTGACCGGCGGGGCAGCGTGCCGGTGAGGACGATGGTGATCCCCTCCAGCGGGCCCGGGCCGGTGGTGACACGTTCCTCGGCCATGCGGACGCCGGCGGCCCGCCACTTCTCCACCACCTCGCGGTGCCAGTCGACCCGGAACCACTCCTTGACGCTCTCGGCGATGGTCGGACCGACCCCGTCGACCGCGGCCAGCTCCTCGGTGCTCGCGGACGCGATCGCGTCGATGGACCCGAACCGCGCCGCCAGCGCCTGTGCCGCGGTGGGTCCGACGTGCCGGATCGACAGGGCGACCAGCACCCGCCACAAGGGGCGCTGCCGGGCCTCGGCGAGGTTGGCCAGCAGCTTGGTGGCGTTGCTGCCCAGCGAACCGTCCTTGTTGACGAAGTACGGGCAGCGGGCAAGCGCCTCGTCGTCGAGGTGGAACAGGTCCCCCTCGTCGCTGATGATTCCGCACTCCAGCAGCGCGGCGGCGGTCTTGTAGCCGAGCACCTCGATGTCGAGCGCCCCCCGCCCGGCGAGGTGGAAGATGCGCTCGCGCAGCTGCGCGGGGCAGCTGCGGTGGTTGGGGCAGCGGATGTCGACGTCGCTCTCCTTCTCCGGTGCCAACCGCGAGCCGCACTCCGGGCAGTGGGTGGGCATGACGAAGTCCCGCGCGTCGGGTGGACGCAGGTCGATCACGGGCCCCAGGATCTCCGGGATGACCTCGCCGGCCTTGCGCACCACCACCGTGTCGCCGATCTTGACGCCCTTGCGGGCCACCTCGCGGGCGTTGTGCAGGGTGGCGAAGCCGACCGTCGAGCCGGACACAAGCACCGGCTCCAGCACCGCGTACGGGGGCACCCGGCCGGTGCGGCCGACGTTGACCCGGATGTCGCGCAGGACGGTGTTCACCTCCTCGGGCGGGTACTTGAACGCGAGCGCCCACCGGGGCGCGCGGCTGGTGGCGCCCAGCCGGCGCTGGAGGTCCCACCGGTCGACCTTGACCACCACACCGTCGATCTCGTACTCCAGGTCGTGCCGGTGCCGGGCGAAGTAGGCGATGTAGTCCCGGATGCCGTCGAGGCCCTCCACCACCCGCCAGTGGTCGCCGGTCGGCAGGCCCCACTCCCGCAGCAGCCGGTACGCCTCCGACTGGGAGGCGGGCGCGAGCCCGTCCTTGGCACCGAGGCCGTGGACGAGCAGCCGTAGCGGTCGAAAAACGGTCACCCGCGGGTCCTTCTGGCGCACGCTGCCGGCGGCGGCGTTACGGGGGTTGGCGAACGGCGCCTTGCCCTGCTCGACCAGCTTGGCGTTGAGGTCGGCGAAGGCGGCCAGGGGGAAGTAGATCTCGCCCCGCACCTCCAGGACGTCCGGCGGGTCGGTGACGGACAGGTGGTGGGGGACCTGCCGGATCGAGCGGACGTTGAGGGTGACGTCCTCACCGGTGCGGCCGTCGCCCCTCGTGGCGGCGCGCGCCAGCCGGCCCCGCTCGTAGACCAGGCTGATCGCCAGGCCGTCGATCTTCGGCTCGCACAGGTAGCGGACCGGACCGCCGACCTCGCGCTCGACCCGCCGCACCCACGCCTCCAGCTCCCCGTCCCGGAAGGCGTTGTCCAGCGACAGCATCGGCTCGATGTGGGAGACGGGCGCGAACTCGGTCGCGTAGGTGCCCCCCACCCGCTGCGTAGGGGAGTCCGGGGTGCGCAACGCCGGGTAGCGCTCCTCCAGCTCCACCAGCTCGCGCATGAGGGCGTCGAACTCGGCGTCGGAGATGATCGGGGCGTCGAGGACGTAGTAGCGGTAGTTGTGTTCCTCGACCTCCCTCGCCAGCTCGGCGTGGCGCTGCTTGGCCTCGGCCGGCGGCTCCTCCACCGTGGGGACCTCCGCGGTGGTCAGCTCGCTCATCTCCTCCGGCACCCCCACACCACGCAGGTTAGTCGCTGCCCCTGACGTCCGCGGCGCCGATGCCGCCGGGTCACCCGCCGCCGGGCTACCCGTCGGCGAGCCGGCGCCCCGCGTCGCGGCAGGCGGCCAGCACCGCGCGCGCGCGGTCCGGCGTCGTGCCGGCCAGCCCGCACGCCTGGGTGACCACGACCTGGGCGGCGCACCGCTCCTCCGGCAGGCCGAGCCGGCGCCACAGGTCGCGTACCCGGTCGGCGATCGCACCCGCCTGCGGCCGGGAGTCCGCCACGGCCGGGACCGCACCGGCCAGCAGCCCGAAGCCGGCGTCGAGTGCCTCACCGAGCGGGTCCAGGTCATCCAGCAGCGCCAGGTCCAGGGCGACCGCCACGGCGCCCGCGTCCCGCACCAGCCCGATCGGGACCTCGGGGGCGCAACAGTGGACGACCACCGGTACGCCGGCCTGCGCGACCACCTCCGCCAGCATGGCGGTGGCGGTGGCCTCCTCCACGGCGGGCAGCGTGCCCCACCCGCTCGGGGTGGACACCCGCCCGGCGAGCACCGCCGGCAGGGACGGCTCGTCGAGCTGGAGCAGCGGTCGGGCGCCGGGCACCCGGGCGGCGACCTCCGCCACGTACCCGCGCACCCCTTCGCCGAGCGACGCGGCGAGGTCCCGTACGGCGCCGTGGTCGCGCAGCACCTTCCAGCCGGTGCGCAGCTCCAGGTGGGTGGCGAGCGTCCACGGGCCGGCCGCCTGCACCTTCAGCGGGCCGGTGTACCCGGCCGCGTGCTCGGTCAGCGCGTCCAGGTCGCGCTCGTGCAGGTCCGCGGTGCGTCGCGCGTCCCGGCCCGGCCGCATCGCGATCCGCCACCGCCCGGCGTACAGCTCGACCGGCAGGTCCACCAGCAGCCCGGCGCCGCGGCCGATCAGGTCGGCGCCGGGGCCGCGGGCGGGCAGCTCCGGCAGGTACGGCAGGTCGGGCAGCTCGCCGAAGACCAGCTTCAGCGCCTCGACGATGTCCGTACCGGGCAGCGATCCGATGCCGGTGGCGGTTCCGTCCGCCCAGGGCAAGCCGCTCACGTGCAGGCAGCCTACCCGCGCGCCGGACCGGCGCCGGCGGTTCCGGGACCGGTGGCGGCGATGGTGGCCGCGCCGAGCACGATGTCGCCGTCCGGGTCCGGGCGGTAGGCGACCATGGTCTGTCCGGGGGCGACGCCACGTGCCGGCCGGCGCAGGTGCGCGGTCATCCGCCCGCCAGCGAGCGACACCACCGCCGGTAGCGGCTCGCCATGGGCCCGAAGCTGCACCTCACACTCCACCGGCCCGGTCGGCGCCGGCGATCCCGTCCACACCGGACGCTCGCCGACCACCGTGGTGACCTCCAGCGCCTCCGCCGGTCCGACGGTGACGGTGTTGCTCACCGGCGTGATCGACAGCACGTACCGCGGCCGGCCGTCGGGCGCCGGGCGGTCCAGCCCCAGCCCGCGCCGCTGGCCGACCGTGAACCCGAGCGCGCCGCGATGGCTGCCGACCACCGCACCGGTGGTGACGTCCACGATCGGGCCGGCGCGCTGCGGCAGCCGCTGCGCGAGGAAGCCCCGGGTGTCGCCGTCGGCGATGAAGCAGATGTCGTGCGAGTCCGGCTTGTCGGCCACGGCCAGGCCGCGGGCGGCGGCCTCCGCGCGGACCTCCGCCTTGGTCGAGTCACCCAACGGGAACATCGCCCGCCGCAGTTGCGCGCGCGTGAGCACGGCCAGCACGTACGACTGGTCCTTGGCCGCGTCGACGCTGCGCCGCAGCAAGCCGTCGGGTCCGAGCCGGGCGTGGTGACCGGTGACCACCGCGTCGAACCCGAGGGCGACCGCCCGGTCCAGCACGGCCGCGAACTTGATCCGCTCGTTGCAGCGCAGGCACGGGTTGGGGGTACGGCCGGCGGCGTACTCGGCGACGAAGTCCTCCACCACCTCGGCGTGGAACCGCTCCGAGAGGTCCCAGACGTAGAACGGGATCCCGATGACGTCGGCCGCGCGGCGCGCGTCCCGCGCGTCCTCGAGCGTGCAGCAGCCCCGCGCCCCGCTGCGGTGGGAGCGTGGATGGCGGGACAGCGCCAGGTGGACGCCGGTGACGTCGTGGCCGGCGTCGACCGCCCGGGCGGCGGCGACCGCGGAGTCGACCCCTCCGGACATCGCGGCGAGCACCCTCACCCCACGAGCGTACCGGCCCGCACCGGCCGGGCCCGCGACGCCGACCGGCGGTCAGCTACGGCCCGCGCGCCGGGCGCGCTCCACCGCGCCCGGCAGCACCGCCACCACCGCGTCGATGTCGGCGGCGGTGGAGGTGTGCCCCAGCGTGAACCGCAGGGAGCCGCGGGCGAGCGGCTCGTCGACGCCCATGGCCAGCAGCACGTGCGACGGCTGGGCCACCCCGGCCGAGCACGCCGACCCGGTGGAGCAGGCGATGCCCTCCGCGTCCAGCAGCAGCAGGAGCGCGTCGCCCTCGCAGCCGGGGAAGGAGAAGTGGGCGTTCCCGGGCAGCCGGTCGACCGGGTCGCCGTGGTACACCGCGTCCGGCACCGCGGCCCGGATCCGGTCGACCAGCTGGTCGCGCAGCCCGCGCAGCCGCTCCGCCAGCTCCTGCTGCTGCTTGACGGCGATCTCGACCGCCTCCGCGAACGCGACCACGCCGGGTACGTCCAGCGTGCCGGACCGGA
>Ga0079224_100016023_pt1 | contig 10509 bp, 9 predicted proteins | sample Stecom2015_FD_80414 | JGI IMG/M metagenome (GOLD analysis project Ga0079224, IMG submission 80414) | Agricultural soil microbial communities from Utah to study Nitrogen management - Steer compost 2015 | ecosystem: Environmental > Terrestrial > Soil > Agricultural land | place: USA: Utah...
ACCTCGACGGCGACGTGGTGCGCAAGCTGCTGTCGAAGGGGCTGTCGTTCTCCAAGGAGGACCGCGACCTCAACATCCGCCGCATCGGGTTCGTGGCCGCCGAGGCCGCCCGGCACGGCGGGCTGGCGATCTGCGCCCCGATCGCCCCGTACGCGGCGACCCGGGCCGAGGTGCGCCACATGGTGGAGTCGGTCGGCGCCGACTTCCTGCTGGTGCACGTGGCGACGCCGCTGGAGGAGTGCGAGCGGCGCGACCGCAAGGGCCTGTACGCGAAGGCGCGGGCGGGCCTGATCCCCGAGTTCACCGGCATCTCCGATCCCTATGAGGAACCGGACGACGCCGATCTGGTGATCGACACGACCCACATCTCCGTCGAGGCGGCGGTGGACCGAGTGCTGGGCACGCTGCGCGGCGGAGGATGGGTGAGATGATCGACTTCCCGCTGATCCTCGGGTCCTTCCTCGTCGCGATCGTCGTGGGGCTCACCGGCATGGGCGGCGGCGCGCTCATGACGCCGATGATGATGCTGTTCTTCAACGTGCCGCCGCTGGCCGCGGTCTCCAGCGACCTGGTGGCCTCGGCGGTGATGAAGCCGGTGGGCAGCTTCGTCCACCTCCGCCACGGCACGGTCAACCTGCGGCTGGTGGGGTGGCTCTGCGCGGGGTCGGTGCCGACGGCGTTCTGCGGGGTGTTCCTGGCGCGGGCGTGGGCGGTGGGCGACGGGGTGAAGTACGCGCTCGGGGTGGCGCTGCTGCTGGCCGTCGCGGGGCTGGCCGCCAAGACGCTGATGGGCGGCCGGGGCGACGTGGCGGGCGCCGGCGAGATCCGCCTGCGGCCTATTCCCACCCTACTGGTCGGTATGGTAGGCGGCCTGATCGTGGGCGTCTCCTCCGTCGGCTCCGGTTCGCTGATCATCGTGGCGCTCATGGCGCTCTATCCGGCGCTCAAGGCCAACCAGCTCGTCGGCACCGACCTGGTCCAGGCCGTGCCGCTGGTGGTGTCGGCCGCGCTCGGCCACCTGCTCTTCGGCGACTTCAAGATGGACCTGACCCTGTCGCTGCTGATCGGCTCGATCCCCGGCGTCTACCTGGGCGCGCGGATCTCCTCCCGGGCGCCGGGCGGCCTGATCAGGGCGATGCTGGCGATCGTGCTGCTGGCCTCCGCGCTCAAGCTGCTGAACGTGCCCAACCTGGCCACCGTGGCCGCCCTGGCCGTCGCCACCGCGGTGATCGTGGTCGGCTGGCGGCTGCGGATCAGGGCCGCGGCACGCGCGTCGAGCGAAAGTGCGAGTCTCGCGCGAGCTCAGTGAACGCCTTGGCGGCCGTGTCCAGGGTGTCGAACCTGGTGTCGCCGCGCGGCGCGCTCGGGGAGTCGAAGTAGACCAGCGCCTTGATCTGCGGGTAGCGGCGGATCTGGTGGCGCACCGACTCGAAGAACGCCCGTTTGAACGCCGGGTCGTCGGGCCGCTCGAACACCCCCCACTCGGCGACCATGACCGGTTTGCCGGGGAAGCGCCACTGCATCCACCGGTAGAAGCCGGGCCACTCCTCGTACTCCTCGCGGGTCTTGTTGACCAGCGAGCCGAAGTCGTGCACCCGGTGGTCGGCGTACGGGTCCATCGCCACCCAGTCGACCACGTCGTCGCCCGGGTAGAGCTCCTCGAACCAGGGCTTGACCGCCCAGTTCGGGGCGCCCATGTAGGTCATGACGGTGACGGCGTTCTTGACGCCCTTCTGGCGCAGCCTGAGCACCACGTGCCGGAACATCGCCGCGTAGTCCTTGGCCCGCATCCCGGAGCCGGCCGCGGCGTTCACGTCGTTCTCCGGCTCGTGGTGGATGGTGAGGAAGAACCGCTCGGGGAACTCCCGCCGGAGGTGGTCGGCCAGCCGGTCGATCCGATGGTCGACGGCGCCCCGGGCGATCTCGGCCCAGGTGCGGTTGAGCGACGGCTTCCAGTTGATCAGCAGCAGCCGCGGGTGCGCCGGGTCGCGGGCGAGCCGGATCTCCTTCTTGGTCGGGAAGAGCTGGCCGCCCCGGTGGTAGACGTGCACGATGTCGGCGCGCGCCCCCATCCGCTTCTCGGCGCTCGCCACCGCCTGCTCCACGTCCAGCCCGGTGAAGATCTCCGGGGCGATGCCCCACCAGGCGCCGCACGACGGGATGAGCCGCCCGGTGACAGTGCAGGCCGGCGCGGCGCCGACGAGCGGCGTGTGGGCGGTGGGGGTGGGCTCCGGCGCTGTGACGGCGATCCGCGACCCCGCCGCCGAGCAGGCGGAGAGCGCGACGGCCAGCGCCAATCCGGAAAAAGCTGCTTTATACGGAATTACTCGTCGAGCCAATGTCGACCCCCTCGTTTTCCAGAACCCCCGCCATATCAAACCTGAACCTTGCCATGCCGTTCCCGGAACTTCAGCCAGAGCGGCGCTCCTCGCAGCTCAGGCCATCAGACGGCCGCCTCGACAAACCGCTTTAAATCGCCATTTATAAGTACGATTCCTCGCCCGTACGACGGAAAATCTTGAGGATCCCTGCTGACCGATAACCGGCGCCCCTATAGTGGGCGGACACACGGCACGTGACGCAGAGTCGTCAATACGCGACTATCCGCACACACCTCAGGGAGACTCGCCTCATGAGCCTGCCGCCGGATCACCCGGCCCGCCGCTCCGGCACCGACCTGGCAGACCACCTGGCCCTGCTCCGGCGGCGCTGGCTGCTGCTCCTCGGCTGTTTCCTGTCGGGCGGCACCGCCGGGCTGGCGATCATGAGTGTCACCCCGGCCGCCTACACGGCGACCACCCACGTGCTGGTCACCCCGGTCGGCATCGGGGAGTCCGGCAACCAGGTGACCAACCGGCAGCGCGAACACCTCAACCTCGACACCGAGGCGCAGGTCGCCCAGTCGGCGGTCGTCGCCACCCGGGCGGCCGAGCAGTCGGGCAGCACCGAGCTGGAGCCCGTCGAGGTGACCGTGCCGCCCAACTCGGCGGTGCTCGCCATCACCGTCACCGCCGCCGAACCCGGTGACGCGGCGCTGCAGTCCCGGGCGTACGCGCAGGCCTACCTCGACCACCGCGCCGAGAGCGCGCGCGAGACGATCACCGCGCAGCAGCGGCTCGTGGCGGGCAAGCTCCGGCAGACGGGCATGGCGCTGTCGCAGGTGATCGACCAGCTCCAGACGCTGCCCCGGGGCACCGCCGAGCACACCCGCGTGACCCACCAGCAGAACGTGCTCGCCCGCCAGGTCGCCGGGCTGACCCAGCGGCACGACCAGCTCAGGACGCTCGCGGTGACGCCCGGCGAGATCATCAGCGCCGCCACGCCTCCCCCGGACCCCAGCGCGCCCAGCCTGCCGCTGCATCTCGGGTCCGGGCTCATGGCCGGGCTGCTGCTCGGGGCCGCGGCCGCCCAGGTCCGCGACCGGCTCGACACCCGGCTGCGCACCGCCGCCGACGTGGAGCGGCTGACCGGGCTGCCCGTGCTGGCCGACGTGTCGCGCCCGCTCGGCCTCGGCGCGCTGCACGAGCTGTCCTCCGCCGTGCTCGCCTCGTGCCCGGGCAAGCGGCTGCTGGTCAAGTCCGTCCCGCCCGCGCTCGGCGGCACCCAGGTGGCCGTGCCGCTGGCCGCGAACGTGCCGCTGGCCGTGCTCGACGGCACCGACGTGAACGACCTGGCCAAGGCGGACGCGGCCCTGCTGCTGATCGGCCTGGACGGGACCGGCGCCGATGACGTGGCGTCCACCGTACGGCTGCTGAGCAGGCAGAGCGTGCCGATCATCGGGGCGGTCACCACGACGGACCTGACCCCCGCCCCCGTGCTGGCGCCGCGCGGGCAGCACAGCTCGCTCGGCAAGCTCGTCGCCAGCGGCGAGATCGAGACCAGCATGACCGCCCGGACCGCGCCCACCTCGCCGGTGCGGCGGCCGAGCGGCCGATGACGTGAGAGGACCGGCATGGCCCATCGCGGCGCTGCTGCTCGGCTACCCGCTCTGGTGGGCGCTGGGGTTCGGCGGGCTGTCGGTGATCGTGCTGGCCGTGCCCATGACGGTCATCCTCTGGCGGCGCAGGCCGATCAAGGTGCCGCGCGGGTTCGGGCTGTGGGTGCTGCTGATCGCCTGCTACCTGCTGAGCGGGCTGATGCTGGGCGAGATGCCGCCCGGGACGTACGGCGAGTTCGGCGCCGGGCGGCTGATCGGCTACGTGATGCGGCTGGCCCTGTACGTGTCGGCCCTGATCCTGATGCTCTACCTGGGCAACCTCACCGAGCGGGAGCTGCCGCAGCTGCGGCTGGTGCGGATGCTGGGCGTGCTGTTCCTCACGACCGTGGCGGGCGGGCTGCTCGGGGTGGTCGCGCCCGGGTTCTCCTTCACCGCCCCGCTGGAGCTGGTACTGCCCGAATGGGCCTCCGGACACCCGTTCGTACAGAACCTCATCCATCCGACCGCGGGCCAGACGCAGAAGGTGCTCGGCCACGCCCTGCCCCGGCCGGAGGCGCCGTTCGAATGGGCGAACGCCTGGGGCGGCAACCTGTCGGTGCTGCTCATCTGGTTCGTGGTCGGCTGGTGGGTGTACGGTACGCGCCGCCGCAGGGTGGCGGCCGTGGCGGTGGTGGCGGTGGCGGCCGTGCCGATCGTGTACTCGCTCAACCGGGGGCTCTGGATCGCGCTCGGGCTGGGCGTGCTCTACCTCGTCGTCCGGGTGGGCGGGCGCACCCGGATGGCGCTCTGCACCGCGGCGGTCGTCGCGGCGGTGGCGTTCGCGCTCAGCCCGCTCGCGCCCCTGGTGGCCAAGCGGCTCGACAGCCCGCACTCCAACGACATCCGGGCCTTCACCGTCTCGGCCACCGTCGAGGCCGCGAGCCACTCCCCCCTCATCGGCTACGGCAACACCCGCCGCGCCCTGGGCAGCCACCGCTCGATCACCACCGGGAAGACCACCTGGTGCCCGGGCTGCGGCCATCCGCCGCTGGGCAGCGACGGGCAGCTCTGGCTGCTGCTGATCTCCCAAGGGCTGCCCGGGGCGGTGCTCTACACGGCGTTCTTCGCCGGGGCGGTCCGCCGCCACTGGGCCGACCGCTCGCCGATCGCGCTGGCCGGGGTGCTCGTGATGTGCCTGGTCCTGTTCTACATGCTCATCTACGACGGCCTGGTCACGCCGCTGAGCCTCTACGCGATCTCGTTCGCGCTGCTGTGGAGGAACGCCTCATGAACGACGCCCGGGCCCGGCTGATCTACCTGGCCGGCACTCTCGACCTGCTCTACCCCGGCTCGGCCGGGCCGCGCGCCTACACGCTGCTGCCGCACGCCCGGCTGCCGCGCCGGCTCGCGCCGCGCCGCTGGTGGCATCCGGGCCGGCCGCTGACGCTGCCCACCCGCGGGTCGATCGCCGAGCACCTGACCGAGGTCTTCGGCACTCCCGTGGAGACCGTGCTGCACGTGCGGCCCGCGCGCCGGGCCAACCGCAAACCGGTGCTGGAGGCGTACAGCGGAGGCGACCTGCTCGCGTACGTGAAGATCGGCGACACCGCGCGGACCCGCGCGCTGGTCGCCAACGAGGCCGCCGCGCTGGACCGGCTCGCGGGACAGCCGCTGAAGACCGTCGTCACGCCCTCCGTGCTGCACCACGGGAGCTGGCGCGGCCTCGGCGTGCTGGCGCTGTCGCCGCTGCCCGCCCGCCGGGGCCGGGTGCCCGCCCCGCTGCTGGCGCGCGCCGTCGAGGAGATCGCGGCCACCGGCGGCGCCGCCGGGCACGCCTGGCACGGCGACCTGTCCCCGTGGAACGTCGCGCCCGCCGGCGACGGGCGGCTGCTCGTCTGGGACTGGGAGCGGTACGAGGTCGGGGTCCCGTACGGGTTCGACGCCCTCCACCACCTCTTCCAGCGGGCGCTGCGGCGGATGAAGCCGGCCACGGCGGCACGCTCCTGCCTGGCCCGGTCCGTGCGGACGCTGGCCCCGCTCGGGCTCTCGGCCGCGCAGGCCCGGCAGACCGCGCTGCGATACCTGATCGCGCTGGCCGACCGGCACGCCGCCGACGGCCACGAGCCGCTGGGCCCGCCGGCCCGCTGGCTCAATCCCCTCGTCGACTACCAGGAGGCCCTGCTGTGAGAACCGCGAAGCAGACGGCGCTGTCCGTGACCATGACCACCGGGCGGATGACCTCCGTCGCGCGCACCCTGCCGTCGTTCCTCATCATGGGCGCGCAGCGGTGCGGCACCACCTCGATGTACCGGGCGCTGGCGCAGCATCCGCTGCTGCACAAGCCGGTGCTGCGCAAGGGCGTCCACTACTTCGACACCGGCTACTGGCGGGGCCTGCAGTGGTACCGGGCGCACTTCCCCATGAAGGTCGGGGTGGCGCTGCTGAACCGCCGGTTCGGCGGGAGGCCGCTGGCGTTCGAGTCGTCTCCGTACTACCTGTTCCATCCGCTGGCCGGGGAGCGCATCGCCGCCGACCTGCCGGGGGTGAAGCTGCTCGTGCTGGTCCGCGACCCGGTGGAGCGGGCCTGCTCGGCGCACGCGCACGAGCTGGCGCGCGGCTTCGAGACCGAGGAGAGCTTCGAGCGGGCGCTGGAGCTGGAGGAGGAGCGGGTGGCCGGGGCCGAGGAGCTGCTGCGGGCCGACCCGCACGCGGTGCACCACGCCCACCGCCACCTGGCCTATCTGGCCCGCGGCCGCTACGCCGACCAGCTCGAACGGCTGGAGCCGCTGTTCGGGCGGGAGCGGATCCTGGTGATCGACAGTCACCGGTTCTTCGCCGACCCCTATCCCGTTTACGACCGGGTGCTGCGGTTTCTGGGGGTGCGGCGGTTCGGGTATCCGGGCTTCTCCCGGCACAACTGGCGGCCCCGGCCCAAGCAGCTGCCCGACTCGCTCCGGCGGCAGCTCATGGACGGGTTCGAGGAGCACGATCGCCGGCTGGTGCGCTGGCTGGGCGGTGAACCGTCGTGGCGGCGCTGAACCGGGTCGCGCGGGGCGGCCTGGCCGGGGTCACCGGGGCCACGGCCGGGGCGCTGGCCCAGTTCCTCCTGGTCGTGGTGGTGACGCGGGCGTATCCGGCGGAGGTGGCGGGGACGTTCTTCACCTCGGTCGCGCTGGCGCTGATGGTGGCCGGGGTGGCGAAGCTGGACGCGGGGAACGGGCTGGTGTTCTTCATCGCCCGGGCCGAGACCTACGGCTATCTCGGTATTTCGGGATATGTCAGGGCGGCGGTGGTGCCGGTGACCGTCGTCGCCACCCTCGCCGGCGTCCTGCTCTGGCCGCTGCTCGGCCCCCTCTCGCTCGTGCTGCCCGCCATCGCGGTGGCCGACGTGCTGCTCGCCGCCTGCCGGGGCTTCGGCACCATGCGCCCCACCGTGCTGCTGGACGGCATGCTGCTGCCGCTCTCCCAGCTCGCGCTCGTCGCCGCGGTGGCGCTGACCGGGCTCTCCGGCACCGCCCTCCCCCTCGCCTGGGCGCTCCCGTACCTGCCGACGGTGGTGCTGGCGGCGCTGGCCCTGCGCGGCCGGGCGCCGCGCACCCCCTACCTGGCGGGAACGGGACGCGACCTGTGGCGGCACACCGCGCCCCGGTCGGCGGCGGGCGCCATCCAGGCCGTGTTCCAGCGGCTGGACATCGTCGTCGTGGCCGCGCTCGGCGGCCCCGTCCAGGCCGCCGTCTACACCGCCGCCACCCGGTTCAAGGTCGTCGGCCAGCTCGCCGGCCAAGGGCTCGCCCAGGCCGCCCAGCCACGCCTGGTGAAGGCGCTCGCCGACGGCGACCTGGCCAGGGCCAGGGAGCTCTACCAGGCGACGACCATGTGGCTGGTGCTGGCGACCTGGCCGATCTGGCTCGGGTACGCCGCGCTCGCGCCCTGGCTGCTGCGCCTCTTCGGCCCCGGCTACACCTCCGCCGTGCCCGTGGCGCTGGTCCTCGCGGCCACCATGACCGCGGCGACGGCGTGCGGGCTGGTCGACGTGGTGCTGACCGCCGCCGGGCACACCACCTCCAGCCTGCTCAACCTGGTCGCCGCCGTCGCCTGCACCCTCGTACTCGATCTGGCGCTCATCCCCGCGCACGGCGCGCTCGGCGCGGCGATCGGCTGGGCGGGCGGCGTGCTGGTGAAGAACGCGCTGCCGCTCTGGCAGCTTCACCACCGCTACGGCCTGCACCCGTTCGGGCGGCACAGCCTGGCCGCGCTCCGGCCGCGCACCTGGGCGGCGGCGTGAGCGGCCGCCCGCCCGTGCTGGTCACGGGCCTGCCGAGAAGCGGTACGAGCTGGACCGGCAAGATGCTGGCCGCCGGCGGCGAACTCGTCTACGTCAACGAACCCCTCAACCCCCAGCACCCGCCCGGCCGCTGCCCCGGCGTGCTGCGCGCCCGGGTCTGCCACCGCTTCCAGTACATCTGCGACGACAACGCCGCCGCCTGGCTGCCCGCCTTCCGCGACACCGTCGCGCTGCGCTACGGCTGGGCCGCCGAACTCCGCGTCAACCGCGCCCCCCGCGACCTGGCGCGCATGATCCGGTACGGCGGCGCGTTCACCCTGGGGCGGCTGACGGGACGGCGGGCGCTGCTGGACGACCCGTTCGCGGTGCTGTCGGCGGGCTGGTTCGCCGAACGGCTGGGATGCCGGGTGATCGCGCTGGTGCGCGACCCGGTGGCGTTCGTGGCGAGCTGGCAGCGGCTCGGCTGGACCATCTACTTCCACGAGCTGCTCGAACAGCCGCTGCTCGTCCGCGACCACCCCGAGGTGCTGCGCCTGCGCGCCCTCGTCGGCTCCCAGGACCGGGTCGCCAAGGCCGCCGCCCTCTGGCAGGTCACGCGCACCATCCTGTCGCGCCTGCCCGGCATCCGGCTGGTGTCCTACGACGACCTGGCCGCCGACCCGGTGCCCGGCTTCCGCGACCTGTACGAGTACGCGGGCCTGCGCTGGAGCCCGGCCGCCGAACGCCGCATCGTCGAAGCCTGCACCGGCACCCCCGCCACCACCGGCGGCTTCGCCTGGTCGGGCCTGTCCCGCACGGCCTTCCGCCCCATGGACTCCCGGCTCGCCCTCCGCTCCGGCACCCGCGGCCTCACCGACGAAGAGATCACCCGCGTCAAAGAACTGACAGCAGCCCCCTGACCGCTACCGGCGCACCACACTCTCGGCCAGCAGCCGCGCCGCGAACGGCAGATCATCGACCAGGTACCGCCTGGCCAGCCTCCTCGGCTCGGTCATGAGCCGATGCGCCCACTCCAGCCCACCACGCCGCATCCACTCCGGCGCCCGCCGCACCGCCCCCGCCGCGAACCCGATCGCCGCCCCACACCCCAGAAACCACGCCTCCGGCAACTCCCGCCGCAACTCCGCGATGAGCAGATCCTGCTTGGGAAACCCCAGCCCCACGAACACCAGCGCAGGCCCCGCAGCCACGACCTTCCGCCGCACCCGCTCCCGCCCCGCCGCCGTCCGATCGAACCCATACGGCGGCGCGTCCACCCCGCACACGTCCAGCCCAGCCCACCGCGCCCTCAGCTCCCGCGCAGCAGCCTGTGCCATCCCAGGCGCCCCACCCAGCAGATAAACAGGCCACCCCGCCCGCGCCGCCATCCCGCTGAGCGACCAGATCAGATCGGCCCCCGTCACCCGCCCCGGCAACGGCGTCCCCTTCAGCCGAGCCCCCCACACCAACGGCATCCCATCAGCCACCACCAACTCGGCGCCGGCCACCAACTCCGCCAACATCGGATCCCGCCACACAGCCCGGCAAATATCCACATTGGGCGTCACAATCCGCCCACCCCGCCCAGCAGCCAACTCCCGCGCCACCCAACCAACCACCTCCTCCTCACTGAGCGGATCCACCCCCACCCCACCCACAACCACCCGCGCCGCCCTGGCCCTCGCGGTCGCACTCGGCCTCCCCACCCGACGCCCCTGCTCCGCCTCAGACGACACCCACCCCGCCGTCGGCACCGAGCGACCTGCCACCTCCGCTCCAGCCCAACGAACGCCGCTCCCCTCGGCCAACCCCGACGCAGGCAACACAGCCGAGCGCCCCGCCGCGGACATCACGGAAGGCCGCGCCTGCCCAGACACCGCAGAAGCCGGAGGGGCCTGCCGAGGCACCACAGAAGCCGGAGAAACCTGCCTGGGCACCGCAGAAGTCGAGCGGGCCTGTGCGGACACCTCAGGAACCAAACGGGCCTGCTCATGCACCTCAGCCGCCCGATCCGCGGGCGGTACAGCGAGCCGACCCCGCCCGGGCAGCGCGGCCGTGTGGCCTGCTACGGGTGGCGCGGATGACCGAGCTTGCCCTGGCACCGCAGGCGCCGGGCGGATCTGCGCGCATGCCGACGGACAGGTCTGCGTGGACACCTCAGGAGCCGGGTCGGTCTGGGTGGTCGCCGACGGGCGGATCTGCGGGAACACCCCAGGAGCCGGGCGGGTCTGGGTGGGCGGCACCGACTCCCCTTCTGTGTCGTGAAAGGGGTGAAGTGGTGCCTCGTCACGGGCGGATGCGGGGGTGCCGGGGTTCAAATGCCACGTCC
>Ga0079224_100016024_pt1 | contig 10508 bp, 8 predicted proteins | sample Stecom2015_FD_80414 | JGI IMG/M metagenome (GOLD analysis project Ga0079224, IMG submission 80414) | Agricultural soil microbial communities from Utah to study Nitrogen management - Steer compost 2015 | ecosystem: Environmental > Terrestrial > Soil > Agricultural land | place: USA: Utah...
AGATCGAACATTCTCATCATCCATAAGGGGAAAACCTGTATCTGTTCATCTGCAGATTGTAATGGTTCTCCAGACAGAAAACACCTGCTGTTGTCGAATTTGAAATCCAAAAAAGGATTGTATAGTCTTGATGCCATAGGCCGCAAAGATATTACTTTTGTTGTGCCCTAATGTTAAACCGAAGTCAATTCTGCACTACGCTGTTGCGTCTGCAATCAGGACGCGAAAATCCTGAAAGATGAGCGAGGTATCTGCAACCTGCCCTTCCTTTGCCGTCACGCCTTTTAACACCGAGGTCCTTCCCTTTTCCAGCAGGTTTTTCATTTCTTTTTCATCCAGGAAAACGCCATGGAGTGTTCTCCAGATTTTGAAGTCGCAGCCCCGCGCATAGTGATCGCATTGCCCCACCTTTTCGTAGAGCTGTACATTCCCGGGCTTACACTTCGGACATTTTATATTTCCCTTCTGTAACGGTTTAAGTTCCTCATGCTGAATAGCTATCCGAAGTTGCAGCAGTTCTTTTGTGATTTTCACGGTATAATCTTTAATATGCTTCATAAACACATCGTAGGATACCTTATTACTGCGCATCTCTTCCAGCTTTTGCTCCCACTTACCCGTGAGCGTGACTTTCGCTATAGACCGGTCTTTCACCAACTGGTACACGGCCAGTCCTTTTTCTGTCGGAATGAGCTTTTTCTTATCGCGCTTGATATAATCGCGTTGGAATAATGTCTCTATTGTAGCGGCACGTGTCGCCGGTGTTCCCAGACCGCAATCTTTCATCGCCTGACGCATCTCCTCATCCTCAATATCTTTTCCGGAAGTTTCCATCGCCTTCAATAAAGAAGCCTCGGTATGAATCGGCTTAGCTTTAGTAAACCGCTCCGCCAGCTCGAGGGATAATATCTCCAAAACCTCTTCAGCCGCCAGCTTGGGGAGCTGCGCGTTTTCATTATCCTGATCGTCAGACGTTTTATCATCGTCCGGCAGTTCGACCTGATCAGGAGAAAGGCGCCAGCCATACTGTTTGATGACGGTACCTTTGGCGACAAGCTCCACCCCTTTGGCGTCGATCGTTACCGTCGTAATATCTTTTAGACAGACCTCTGAGAAGCTCTCGACCATTCTCTTTGCTATCATGTTGTAGATATGCTGCTGATCCTTCGGCATGGGTCCTGGCTTTTCGTCGGTAACCAGCAGCGCGTGGTGATCGGTGACCTTTTTGTCGTCGACGGAACGCTTATTTAACTTAGCACCGATGAGGTTCCGGCTGATGGCGGCGATTCCCTCTTCGGCTGTATCCGCCAGGTGCTGAAACAATTCCCCGATCTTTTCAAATACATCTTCGCCAATATACCGGGAGCCTGTACGCGGATAGGTTATCACTTTTTTTTCGTAGAGGGTCTGGGCAATACTCAACGTCTGATCGGCAGAGTAGCCATATCTTTTATTCGCGTCTTGTTGCAATGACGTCAGGTCGAATAAAAGAGGCGGCGGTTCTTTTACCTCCTTCGCCTCGACTTTCGTGACCTTTGCTTCCGACCCTACAGAGATCTGCGCGATGGCCTGCTCGGCCTCCTCCTTCTTCTCAATTTTATTAGAGGTTGCCTTAAACTTGATATTATCTTTCTCAAATCCGGCCTGAATTTTATAGAAAGCCTGGGGTTTAAAATCCTTATTCTCCAGGTAACGGGAACAGATCATGGCCAACGTGGGGGTCTGTACCCGGCCGAGCGAGAGCAGCCCTTTATTTCCGGCCGCCAACGTTAATGCCTGTGTCGCATTGATACCGATAAGCCAGTCCGATTCCGACCGGGACTTCGCCGACATGTACAAGCTATCGTACTCCGCCCCGTCCTTTAAATCGGCAAAGCCTTCTTTGATCGCTTTATCGGTTTGCGACGAAATCCAGAGCCGCTTGAACGGAACCTTCGAGTTTAAGAAGTAGTAAATATTCCTGAAAATAAGTTCACCTTCCCGCCCCGCATCGGTTGCCACAATAATTTCTTCGGCTTCATTCAGAAGGCTTTTAATAATATTTAGCTGCTTGACAGCCCCTGCGTCATCAATCTGCCGGCCGTCTCTTTTGACTTTCTTTGGTTCCAGCTTGAACTCCTGCGGGATGATAGGTAAATTCGAAACAGCCCAGTTCGTATATCCGTACGTCTGGGGAGTACACAGCTGAACCAGATGTCCGAAAGCATAGGTAAAAGCATATCCGTTTCCTGTAATGTACCCATCCTTCACTTCCTTCGCCCCCATCACACGGGCTAGATCCCGAGCTACCGAAGGCTTTTCCGCTATAACTACTTTCATTGAACCAGTAAAAAATTAAAAGTTAAAATCAATCCTATTATACCTACTAGTCTAACGATGGAATAGAAATACCTTTGATCTTCCGGTACAGATCGACGGCATATACATCCGTCATGCCGGAAACAAAATCCAGTACAGCCCTGATTTTTGCATATGCGTCATTCTTCCCGGTATGAAACTGTTCAGGGATCATGGCTACCAGCTTCTTGTCGAACATGGACTTATTCGTCTTCAGATACGCTGGAATAAACTCTTCTAACAGAGCGTTCATAACTTTATAGCCTGCAATCTCTATCTGAACAACGGTCGGTGCATTGTAGATCTGCGCGACCGATATGTCGGATATACGCCGCATCTGTTCGACGATCGGCTGGTCGAGGGCATCAATTAACGCACTTCGGAAGGTCCCTGATAAAAAGGCATCCTGATTCTTCGCAAACACTTCAGCGCAACCGTGTATTAGCGTATTAATAGCTTTGGCGCGCAGGAGCTCCACCCGGCTTCCGGTGTCTTTCAGTGCGTCCAGCCTCGTACGCAGATCTTCTCCCCCACACAGCGGCAGCAGCAGATCCTCGACTTGTTGATACGACAAAATCTTGAGGTGGTGTGCATCCTCCAGATCAATGATGTTATAGCAAATATCGTCCGCAGCCTCTACCAGATAGACCAGCGGATGGCGCAGATAGCCGTGCGTGTTAGTCGGATCCCGCTCCAGCCCCAGCTCCGTTGCAATCTTTTCAAATGTCTGCACCTCAGACTCAAAGAAGCCGTATTTCTTCCGATGGTGGTTTCCTTTGATATGTCCATCTATAGCTGCGCAGGGATATTTGACAATAGATGCAAGTGTTGCATAGGTCAATGCATACCCCCGTTCATCTTTACCGTTGAAGGCGTGTGTCAGGATCCGGAGAGCGTTTGCGTTCCCCTCAAAATGGGTCAGATCGGCCCATTGCTGGGGGGTAACCAGCTCTTGATATTTCTTTCCGGCGCCTTCTATAAAATAAGAAGATATGGCTGCTTCGCCTGAATGACCAAAAGCAGGGTTTCCAAGGTCGTGCGACAAGCATGCCGCAGAAATAATATTGCCTACTTCCTGCAGAAAAGGACAATCCCGATCAATATCCGGATTTTCCTTTTTTGTAAGATTATAAAATAGACGTCCCAAAGACCGGCCGACGCTGGCCACCTCCAAACTGTGCGTCAATCTATTGTGCACAAACACGGCTCCGGGCAGTGGAAAAACCTGTGTTTTGTTTTGTAGTCTCCTGAAAGGAGACGAAAATATTAATCGATCGTAATCACGCTGAAATTCAGAACGCGCGTCCAGGTGGTCGCTCACCTGACGATGCTCGTATCCCCAGCGTTTCGCTGAAAGCAATTGTTTCCAATTCATGTAAAACACTATGTATTGCGGCAAACCTAAATAAAATGCTTGGCATTCACGAATACCATAATATAAAAAACTATCATGAGTAATTCATTTTTATAAGCCATTTAGTTAAACACCATATAAAATAATTTATTTCGTTCGCTTCCATTATATTGAAAGATTATTTTACAGATGAAATATAGGTTTCTTAACCTGAAGCGGGGAAAGATTTAGTCCGTCCGCCTGTTATGCAACACATTTTGGATTATAAAAAAAGACTTTCGTCACTTTACTTTCGCTTGTCAGGTGGAATACGTACTTTTATAAGTAGTAACTATTTATAAATACGATGATTTACAAAATTCCCGCAGCGAAAGATTTCGAACATAAGATAGATGGAAAGAATACGCATTTGATTACACTGAAAAACCGATCGGGTATGCAGGTGGCGTTTACGGATTACGGCGCCCGCATTGTGAGTGTTCTCGTTCCTGATCGGGAAGGCAATCTTTGTGATGTCGTATTGGGGTTCAATTCTATTCACGATTACGTAAACGCTAAGGAGCAGTACCACGGCGCTACAATCGGGCGTTTCGCGAACAGAATTGCCGAAGGCAGCTTTTCTCTTGACGGAACGGCTTATACGCTACAAAAAAATAACGGCAATAATTCGTTACACGGTGGGCCTTCCGGCTTTCATACGAAAGTATGGGATAGGCAGGTTTCCTTCAAAAAGAAGATAGACTTCTACTACGTTTCTCCCGATGGGGAGGAGGGATTTCCGGGCAACCTCAAAGTACATGTGTCGTTCGAGCTCACTGACGACAACGAGATCATCATTCTTTATAAAGCTGAAACGGATCGCAAAACGGTGATAAACCTAACAAACCACGCTTACTTCAACCTAAACGGCGAAGGCCATAGCGATATACTAAACCACGTCATCTGCATCCCTTCTGCCTCTTATCTGCCAATTGACGAAAATCAAATCCCGCTGGGTGAGGAAGCGCCGGTTGAAAATACCCCGTTTGATTTCCGCACGCCCAAGAAGATTTCAGACGACATCGGCGACGACGATATACAGCTCGCACGGGGAAATGGATATGATCATACGTTCATTAATCGCCATCCTTTTTCAAGAGCCGCCGCTCTCGCTTTTTCTTCCCATTCGGGAATACAGCTGGAGGTCTTTACGACGGAACCGGGTATACAATTCTATACGGGAAACTTTCTGTCCGGCGAGGATACCGGTAAATCAGGACGGAAATATTATTCCAGAACCGCCTTTTGTTTCGAAACGCAACACTACCCTGACAGTCCCAATCAACAAGGTTTTCCTTCTGTTATTTTAGAGCCGGGGCAAATTTTCGAATCGGAAACGATATACCGGTTCTCTATCAAAAAATAAACTCCCCAGCGTATACTCATGGAGGACGGACATCCGTCTTCCATGGATGGCAGCTGATCGATATAACGGCAAGGGGCCGGGATAAGGGAGACGCCACGCTGCGACCACAACGAAAGAACAGGAAAAAAACGCTCCTAGCTGAGAAGCTCTGCCAATGCCGTTTCCACCCTTTCAAAATGAAACGATGTCTTTACATCTTCGAACATGCGTTCGATCTGGTCGTTGCATAGGTTCCCTATGCTTCCCTCGTGCGTGTGGTGAACCTCCCGCTGTGGCTGAAATGTGCCATTCTCAATAGCCTCGCCGATATTTCGATATGCCTCTCTGAACGGCACCCCTTTTAACACTTCATTGTTAACCACTTCCACGCTGAAAAGGTAATCGTATTTCGGATCGTCCAAAATATTTTCTTTGACGATGATGTGGTCCAACATAAATGTCGTGATCTCGAGACATTCAGCCAATGACTGAAACGCCGGAAAGAGGTTCTCTTTTAGGAGCTGGAGGTCCCGGTGATAACCGGACGGCAAATTGGTAGTCATCAAAGCAATCTCATTCGGCAGAGCCTGGATTTTATTACAACGTGCACGGACAAGCTCAAAGACGTCCGGATTTTTTTTATGCGGCATAATACTAGAACCCGTAGTCAAATGGGCAGGAAAGGAGATGAAACCGAAATTTTGGTTTATATACAGGCACACATCCATGGCGAACTTCGCCAAGGTGGCCGCCACGGCACTCATGCCCTGGGCTAAAATACGCTCTGTTTTTCCCCGTCCCATCTGAGCATACACGACATTGTAGTTTAGATCATCGAACCCCAGCAGCGTGGTTGTCATCGTGCGGTCCAGCGGGAACGACGCACCATACCCCGCAGCCGAGCCCAGCGGATTTTTATTACAGACCTTCCACGCCGACTTTAGGAGTTCCAGATCATCAACCAGGCTTTCTGCGTAGGCCCCAAACCATAACCCGAAAGACGAAGGCATGGCAATCTGCAGATGGGTATATCCCGGTAGCAATACCTGTTTGTTAGCCTCGCTAAGTCGAATCAACTGCCGGAACAGCCCCTCGATCAGCGACACAAGCCGCTGTATCTCCGAACGGAAGTATAACTTCAGATCCACTAACACCTGATCGTTGCGGGATCTTCCAGCGTGTATTTTTTTTCCGGCCTCCCCGATTCGCTGTGTCAGCAGCATCTCTATCTGCGAATGTACATCTTCTACCGTGTCTTCTATAATAAACTGCCCATCCAGGATCTCGCGATAAATAAGCTTTAATTCCTGTTGTACCGCATCCAGGTCTTCCCTATCTAATAAGCCTATACTATTCAGCATTTTGGTATGAGCTAGGGATCCCAGCACATCTGCAGCTGCTAATTGCATATCCAATACGCGGTCGTTTCCGACCGTAAAAGTCTCGACCAATGCATCGACGTCTATATTTTTTTGCCAGATTTTCATCAGAATAGTTATTTATTCATTCATGTTTGTTTTCAAAGCATATTCATCCGTGTTTGTCTGCAATGTTATCCTAAGTCACTGCGTTCGGTTCCTGCTGCCTTCGGCGGTATAAGCGTTAAATCTCAATTGAATGTTGAGCTCGTTACACCCTGTTTGTTTTTTTATCGGTGATGAAGCCGCCATAAATTATTCACTTGCGTCCATCATCAAAAGGACTCATGAACTCACTACATTCCGTCATCCATCCTTTTGTTATGGCAATTTATGCATTTTTCATCCTGTATTTCTCCAGTACATAATACGTCACCGCCGGTCGTATCTGATTTCGACAAATTTATCGAATATCCGACGAATAAGCGGAATGATTTTAACTTCATGTGCAAATAATTATTTGCGCAGGCACAGCACCACTTCGGTAGTTCGGATACGCCGACCTCAACAGACATCAGGTCCGTGTACCCTGAAGCATGCTGCTGTATATCCTGCTGCTTCCCGGCTCCGCAGGTCACCGCGGACTGGTAACCTACGTAAGAACGTAGCAGACCCAACGCTGAATTAGGACGCTTATTCCAGCTAACATCTACTTCCGTCTGTATTCTATTCGCACGGAAAACCGGAGAATACGCCTGTTCTGTTGGGTGTATTTGAGAAACGATTCCGTAAAACCATATCAATGGCTGCTAATAGTAAAAAAGTAACCACTCACTTTTTTTTAAAAAATATCTTTGTGTGAATAATTTATATCCCTATGTTTGTAAGCGTAAAGGGGAAATGGAATATAGAAAATAAAGACAAGTGAGTTAATACTCACACTTTATTTGCCAAGGCTAAACAAAAAACTAAATTTGATAGACGAAGGTCTTAAACCTTAAAAAAACACGACTAACCATTTATAAACTAATTTTGTTCTGAAAAGCGTATCCGGACCTGTGATACGCTTTTTTCTTTGCCAGTTACATATGGATCGTAAGGTCGTTAGCGAGAAGCGATCTCCGGGATTCTGTCCAATCGATCCGCAATCACCCCTGACGCGAATTACCATCTCCGTTCAATAGCTCCGTAAAAATTGTTTGCTCAGTATTTATTAGTATCTTTGTTAAAGGAACTGCACCCTGCTCTGTAGGGGCGTAAACAGCAGAATTATGGGAACAGAAAGTAAAAGGCAGCAACGGTTTGCCGGAGTAATCCAGCAAGACCTCGCCGAACTATTACAACGAGAAGGGAAGTCTTGGGCTCCAGGAGCGTTCATTACAGTGACAAAGGTTCGCGTTACACCGGACCTGGCCATAGCACGCGTTTACCTGAGCTTTCTTAATACAAAGACCGCAAAGGAAGATCTGGCAAATATCCAAAGTAAAACAACCGAAATCCGCTATAAGCTGGGAACAAGAATAAAGAACCAGGCGAGGATAGTCCCTCAGCTTGAGTTTTTTCTCGACGATACAAACGAATACGTGGAACACATGGACAAACTGTTTGAAGAGATTAGCAAAGAACCAAGACAGCCAGACTAACCATCTGGCTTTTTTCCTCTTTTTACATGCCCTACCAGCTTGATCACGATCTAATTTTTCCTCATCCGCGTCTGGCTGATCCGGACGGATTGCTCGCCATTGGAGGAGATCTGTCTGTAGGCCGGCTATTGCTTGCCTACCAACACGGAATATTTCCATGGTACTCCGACGAGACCCCAATATTATGGTATGCGCCGCCACAGCGTTTCGTCCTGCTGCCATCAGAACTAAAAACTAGCAAGAGTATGCGACAGTTCATGAGGAACACATCGTTGACAACCGCGTACGACCGTCAGTTTGAAAACGTCATAGAGTCTTGTTCGACAATGCCAAGAGATGGACAGGATGGTACCTGGATAACAGACGAAATGAAAACGGCGTACATCGAATTACACAGGTTGGGCTATGCGCATAGTGTGGAAACGTACGATAGCGACGGAAACCTCGTGGGCGGCCTATACGGTGTTCAGGTCGGAAAAGTCTTCTGCGGGGAGAGCATGTTTTCCAAAGTGTCTAACGCGTCCAAAATAGCGTTTATCTTTTTATGTGAAAACTTTGGTTTCAACATGATCGACTGTCAGGTGCACACGCCCCATTTAGCTTCCCTCGGCGCGAAATTTATACCCGGCGACACTTATTATCAATTGTTACAGACACAAAATCTGCAGCCCCATGCCTTTCAACCATCATTTTGATATTCCAACGGGAATCACTTATCTGAATACTCCCGGAAACGGACTTCTTCCCCGCTCTACGCGGCAATGGCGCACAGAACGGGACAACGCTTTTTTTGATGTTGCAGGAAAATTACGGGATCAGCAGCCGGCGTTCATACAGGAGGTGCGGGCCGATATTGCCGACGTTTTTTACACCGATGTGCAGCGTGTATTTGCCACTCCGAACTTCTCCTTCGGTTTCACGACGCTTCTAGATCGCCTTCCCCGCACCTTCAAGTACCTGTTGCTAAATGAAGATTATCCATCCCTAAATTACCCTGTCATCAGCCGGGGGCTGACGTACCGTACTGTTGAAGTGAATGAACAGCTTGAGAACAATATCCGGAATGGTATCAACGAGTTCCGCCCCGATGTTCTTTTGCTCAGTATTGTGCAGTACGTTAATGGAATAAAAATTGACCTCGCCTTTATTCAAGAGATAAAACGGGCCCATCCTAATCTGCTGATCGTCGGCGACGGCACCCAGTTTTTAGGCACTGAGCCTTTTAGTTTTGACATTTCCGGCTTCGATGGCTTAGGAGCCAGTGGTTATAAATGGTTGATGTCTGGCTTCGGGAACGGCTTTTTTATGATCAGCGAGCGTCTGGAGCATCTTCTCAACACTGCGCTCGATGAACGCCCGTTGCCACAGGAAGCAATGTGGTCGTCCAAAACGATCATACAGACATTTTTTGAACCGGGCCACCAGGACACCTTAAGCCACGGATCGCTGTCGCAGTCGCTCCGATTTTTAAAAGGAATTGGACTGCACGAAGTGAAGAAACATGTAGAAACTGTGTCAACTGTCGCCTATGAGGAGCTTGCGCGAAGAGATTTGCTCCTACCGTCGGTTGCAAACCGATCCATCCGATCATCGTTAATAAACATACAGATTCCCCCCAACTGTTATAGCGATTTAACAGATAAAGGTATCTTATGTTTTCCAAGAGGAAGCGGAATCCGCGTAGGCATCCACTTATACAATACCGTGGGCGATATTGAACGGCTGATAGAAGTGATTGATACATATAGATAAAGGTGAATACGAAAATATTCATCATTCCGGACCGAACGAAGCGGGATCATGAAGCGACTAAAAAGAAGTCAATAGACACAATATCAACGAGCGAAGCGGGTTTGTCGCAGGAAATCCGAATATCCGTGCGGCCATAAAAATAAAGAGCGAAGCATTTAGGAATGAATGCCATTGAGAACAAACACGAATGAATAATTTTTACATATATGAAATTTAAAATTGGAGATCTAGTTCGATTTGTCGACGAGCCCATCGAGGGGCACATCACCTCTTTTCAAAAAAACGATATCGTTGGCGTAACCGATGAAACCGGATTCGAGATTCCGGTGCCGGCAAATAAGATCACATTGGTTCACGGAAACATGAAGCGCGCCGATGACGACGACCAGATGAATGCAGTTCCGACGAATCAGCCTTTTGTCGATCGCGGCATTTTTTTAGGCGTAGAAGGCGAGCAGAAAGAAGGACTCGCCAAGTTCTATTTTATTAACCACACTTCGTACGATCTTCTTATTACGGTTTCCGAAATAAGCGGCACAAAGCGGAATGGGCTGTTTGCGGACAAAGTGCTAAAAAAGGATTTTGTACATTTTTACTCAGCCAACTTCAATCAGGTAGGAAAATGGCCGAACTTCGACATCCAGATTCTACGGCATGCCGATATACCGCACAATGCGACA
>Ga0079224_100016025_pt1 | contig 10508 bp, 10 predicted proteins | sample Stecom2015_FD_80414 | JGI IMG/M metagenome (GOLD analysis project Ga0079224, IMG submission 80414) | Agricultural soil microbial communities from Utah to study Nitrogen management - Steer compost 2015 | ecosystem: Environmental > Terrestrial > Soil > Agricultural land | place: USA: Utah...
GTTGGCGGCGAAAGCGACGGGGCCCGAGAATTCCTTGACACTTCCCGTGTCGGCCGGAGGAAGATCGACTTCATCGTAGGCCGCCTCCAGCACCGACACCTGCGGCAAGGCGTGCGAGGGCAGTTCGTAGGTGCCGGAGACCAGAGGCAATCCGCGGGAAAGCATCTGCGCGGCGTCGGATGAAAATTCCGACAGACCCGTCGAATCAATGATTTGAGACATAGGGGCGCCCCACCTTGCGGTTACCTCTACCACGATCCGGTCATCACCCTCCTCTATGGTCCGGATGTCCACATCCTGTGCCCGAGCCGAACCCATGCCGGCGAGCAACAGCAATGCCACTCCGAACCGCGTGATGTGAGCGGGATGTGCGCCCATGGGATGAGAATTCGCGCGTCAAGCCGAAGGGCGGCCTCTGACGATTCAGCCTGTTACGAACCTAGACCAGGTGATAGACTACCGGTTGTGCCGGGATTGTCGTAACAGATCTTTCGATAAGCGCAGTCTTGGGAGGTGTAGGGAAGAGTCGGGTGGCGTTCAGCCGGCCCTTCAGGAGGTCACGTTTTAATAACCCAAATCTATGAAGTTCCGCGAGCATCTACGCGTTCCAGGTAGCTGTCGATCTCCTCTCTTATACGCGAGACATCCCGCAATCCCTCGGCCACCCGCTCGCTGGCCTCTTCGATGTCCCGCACGGGACCGACCACATCCTCACTGAGGTCCAGCGTTTTTCCGAGCTCCAGGACGTATTGCGCGTTTCCGGAGACGATGGCCAACGGGTTGTTGGTATCGTGGAAGACTTTCGACAGCACTTGCCGCAGCTGCCGGATCACCTCGATCGGGTCCGCATCTTCACGAAATCGGGGTACGTCCATCTGCTATTCGGGTCTGAGGATGTTGTGCCTGTGGTACCACCTCTCCAAAGCCTCCGCCGTCTCGACTCGCTAAAGTTCGGCCAGCGGCCGGATTTCTACTGCCTGCACGCCGCGTTCCGTTCGACGGGGCGTGGCAACGACCGCCTCCGGATCATGTTCAAAGAAGAAATGCCAGCCTCCATCGACCGCCTCGTTGAGGAATCGGTGCTTCTCCTCGAGCGTCACGAGCGGACGGACATCGTAGGCCATGATCCATGCATCGCGCAAATGCGCCGTCGTCGGAAGCAGGTCCGCAACGAACACGAGTGTGCGTTGCTCGTCGCGCACGCGAACGATCTGCTGCGCTTCCGTGTGCCCGTTCATCGCGAGCACGTCGACGCCAGGGAAGAGCGACACCTCGCCATCCACGAGCTGCAGGAGTCCGGAGGCGTCGAGCGGATCCAGATTCTCCGCAAAAAACGAGGCCGCTTCCCTCGCATTCGGGTTCCGAGCCCACTCCCAGTGACGTCTCTGGACATAGTGCCGGGCATTCGAAAAGGTAAGGACGATCTCCCCTCCTACTCGCTTGGTCGTGCCTCCGCAGTGATCGAAGTGCAGGTGTGTGAGGATGACGTCGGTCACATCGTCGGCGGAGAACCCGGCCTCCTCGAGTGAACGAACCAGGTTCGAGGACTCGTGGTCGATCGCGTAGATGTCCCGGAACTTTTCGTCGTACTTATGGCCCAGTCCATTGTCAATCAGGATGACGCGGCCGTCGCCCTCCAACAGCAGACAGCGCATCGCCAGCGGAATTCGATTGCGCTCATCGGCCTGAATCCTTCGCTCCCACAGGGGTTTCGGTACGATGCCGAACATCGCGCCGCCATCCAGCCCGAACCTCCCCGTTTCGATGGTGTGTAGAGAGTACGGACCTATCTTCGCCATGAGTATCGGGTGGATCTACGCATCGCCACCATCAGCCGGGGGGAAATCCTTGAAGAAGCCGTTCGATCGCACCTTGCGACGCACATCCTCCATCTGCTCCACGCGTGGGATGATTCCCTCGAAGTGGTCGACCAGGTAGGCAATTCGGGCGTTCTCACCACGCATTTCGAGCACTTCCTGCTTCTGCCGAAGGGTTAGCCCCGCGTTGTGAGCCATGACGAATGAGACGTCTTTCACATCCTGGTAGAGGCTGGGCCGTACCGTGCGCCCCGCCAGCTCGAGCAACTTCATGTGCTGTGTGATGGCGCGTTCCTTCAGGTCGCTGGCCGACGGCTCGTCGGGATCGTCGATCAGCTCGACATCGGCCGTCAGATACGGGAGTTCTTGCCGTAGCTCCACAATCTTGAAGCGCTGCTCACCGAGGACGAGGATATCCAGCTTGCCGTCCTCGTAGCGAGCCGTCACGGCACTGACGCGGGCGGTACATCCAACACTGGCCATCTCTCCGTCGTCGAACAAGACGATTCCAAACGGCTCCGACCGCTGCAGACAACGAGCGATCATCATCCTGTATCGATCCTCGAAGATGTGCAGCGGCAGCCGCTCCCCGGGATACAAGACCTCTCCCAGAGGGAAAATCGGCAGCGACGCGATCGTTGCCATACAGAAATGCGACTCGATTCCGTCGAAAAACTCCCATCACGTATGACGCCGCTGTCAATCTGTTTCACGGTACGCCTCCGGAGCGATCGCCGCCGCCTTGCCCCGCGCCGAGCGATTAAGGGAACGAAGCCACAGGTACCCGACGATCGCGATGCCTCCCATCGCGGCCGCTGACCCAAAACGTAGCAGAAGCAGATATCCCGTTCCGAACATGAGGCCGAAAAGAATCATGACGGCTGCGACTACGCGCTGAATTTCGAATCGCAAGGAGGTGGCTGCAGGCAGCCCCGATTGCTCTCGCTGTCGGCGCCAACCAGGTCCAGGAGGGCGAACTCGGCGATAGAACGCCAGAAGGGTTTCCTCGCTCTCGGGTCTGGTGACCAGCATCGCAGTGATCCAGATCACGGCGGTCACGAGTGTGATGACCATCAGCCGGATGCCGAAGTCATCGATGGTCAGCACGGGAACGATCGTCGTGAAGAGCCCGACCAGAAAGCCTGCGATCATCGAGGCAAGCTCGGCCCACGCGTTGATGCGCCACCAGAACCACCGCAGGATGAGCACCACACCTGGACCGGTGCCAATGGCTATGACGAGACGGAAAACCGTTGCAACATCCGTCGCAAAGAATGCGAAGGTCGCGCCCAGCGCCGTGATCAGGACCGAGGCCACGCGCCCAACCGTGACGAGCTCTCGCTGGGAGGCCTCCGGGTGGATGAACCGCCTGTACAAATCGTTGGTGAGGTACGACGCCCCCCAGTTGATGTTGGTGGATACCGTGCTCATGAAGGCGGCTATGAGCGAAGCGACCACGAGGCCGAGCAGCCCGACGGGCAGGAAGTCGAGCATCAGCAACGGGTAGCCCAACTCTCGATCATCGAGATCCGGATAAAGCACGACGGCGGCGAGGGCCACGAGCACCCAGGGCCATGTGCGCACCACATAATTCATGATGTTGAAGAACCAGGCGGATTTCTCCGCCTCCGCCTCGTCGCGCGCCGCCGCCAGCCGCTGGATGAACTCGCCGCCGCCGTCGCTTCGGCGAAATGTCCACCACTGAATGAACGTGTAAGCGAAGAACGTGGTGGCCGTGATTCCCGCAAAATCGCTCCACTGAATCGAAAGGCCGTCGGTCGTGCTGATGGAGATGGGCACGAAGGAGAGCACGTCGAATTCCGTCAACTTCTGCGACTTCTCGACGAGCCCGGAAAGACCTCCGACGGCCTCGCTATTGACCGCAAAAATGGCGACGACAAGGGCCCCGAAGAGGGCCAGGAAGAACTGGAAGAAATCCGTGACCACGACGCCCCACAGCCCCGAGAGGCCGGCGTAGATCAGCACGAGGATGGAGATGCCGATTACGGTCAAGAGCTTGGGATCCATCCCCCAGATGTTCTCCCCGGTCTCGAAGCCGAGATCCTCCCAGATGCCAAGCGCGCCCACCACTTTGACGGCGGCGAGCATGATGTAGCTAATGCTGATGCAGTTGATCGGGACGGCGAAGAGGAAGGCCTTGATTCCCCGCAGCCAGGCAGCGGACTTCCCTCCGTAGCGCATCTCGATGATCTCGGCGTCGGTGATGACTTCGCTCCGGCGCCATAGCCTGGCAAAGACGTAGATCAGGACGGCGTGGCCAATGGCGAAGCACCACCACTCCCAATTGCCGGCGATGCCGCGATTGCCGACCACGCCCGCGATATAGAGCGGCGTGTCGATCGAGAAGGTCGTCGCGGCCATCGACGTGCCGGCCAGCCACCACGGCAACGAACGCCCGGAGACAAAGAACTCCTCCATCGATCCCGATGCGCGTCTCGCGAGGTAGAGGCCCAGAGCCAGCGTCATCGCGAGATACGCCAGCACGATGAGCCAGTCGACGAATTGCATCGAGCGTGTGGGGAGGTTAATCTTCCGCGGTGATCGTAACGAGGCGCGTGAACATAGTCAGCCGGCCGGTGGGAATATAGTGTGTGCTCCCTTTGTGACGCGAAGGTTTCGAGCCGTGCTCGGAGGCGGTGTGCTCGCGCTCATCCTGGGGCTTGGTGGACTCACCGGCGAGGCTCGAGCGCAGCCCGTTGATTTCGGATCGGCCGACGATCCGCGCGAGCACCTGCAGCGCGTCTGGTGGCGGCGTCAAAGCAGCCTGGACATGCGGACCGGCCTTTCGCTCATTGCGGATCACTGGAGGGCCGGCATCGGAATGAATTTGAACCTCGTCAGGCGGTCGGTCACGGCCCGCCTCAACGGCGTGGTCCGCGGCGGCATCTACGGCCGGTACGATCCCGACACGGACGAACTGTACGATCTGGTCCGGCTGGTCGATTTCGCGCGATATAATCCGCCCCGTCAGTCACGCTTCTATCTGCGCGGAGGTGCCATCGATCGGATGCGACTGGGCACCGGTCACGTCGTGAACTTCTATTCGTCGCGTGTGGCCTGGGATCGGCGCACCATCGGCGTCGAATCGATGTGGGGCACACCGCTCGTCGATCTCTACGCCTTCGCCGGCGACGTGCGAATGAACGGACTTGTCGGAGCGCGGGTGGCCGTGCGGCCTTTGGCCGGAGTTCGAAGCCTACGCATGCGCTCGCTCATGTTTGGGGCGACCTACGTCACGGATCGGGCTTCGAACCATCCGGACACGCTCGGAATCACGGCCTACAACGTCGACATCAGCCTGAACGCGCTCCCCGCGGGCGACATCCGCCTCGTGCCCTTTAGTAGCTTCGCGTGGTACCCGGCTTACGGAAAGGGCCTGGCCATCGGCGCCAGTGTTGAAAGCGACAATTTTATTGACCTGGCGCGATTTCGCCTGCGCCTGGCGGTGTACTATAGCGGACGTGAGTTCATCCCGGGATATGTTGGCGCGTTTTACATGGTCAGCAATCCGGAGGCACGAATCGTGGATTCACACCGATATCTCGTGGGAGATCGCCAGGTCGCCTATGAGGGCGTCTCCCTCGAAGAAGCCCTTGGCGGGAATGACTTTGAAACGGAGATGCGCCTGCTGGTGTGGGAGCGGTTCGAATTCTGGTACTACTTCCGTAGGCACTACGGCACGCAGCGTCTCAGCGAGATGCACTTCCGGCTCTATTTCCACGATCCTCGGCGCTTGCGGGTGGATGTCGGCGTCGACAGGGCCGGGCTTCGGGGATTCTTCAGCCTCTTCAACAACCTCGGCGATCAGTCGGCGCTAGCCTTCGGCCTCCACTACCGCATCGCGGGACCGTTCTGGCTATTTGCGAATGCACGATACACCTTCGAATATGTCGGTACCGGAGCCGACGGAATCGATCACTATCTCATTCAGCGTCGATTCGAGCCGTTCGTCGGCATCCGGTTCGATTTCTGACTTCATCCAGCAAATGGCCAGGTCTCAGTCACCTCCAATCGATCGCGAACTGATCGCTCAGCGAACCATCCAATCGCTGCATGAGCTCTATCCCGATGCGGACACGGCCCTCGATTATTCAGCCCCGCACGAGCTCCTGATCGCCACCATCCTCTCGGCGCAATCCACGGACGCGACCGTGAACCGTGTGACGAAGGATCTCTTCAAGAAGTACCCGACCATCCAGTCTTTCGCGGATGCGAACCCCGAGGAACTCGAGCAGGATATCCGCCCTACAGGCTTCTTCCGCAATAAGACGCGGCACGTAATCGGCGCCGCGCGAAAGATCGTCGCCGAGCACGGTGGGAAAGTGCCGGATACGATGGAGGAGCTCACGCGGCTTCCGGGCGTCGCTCGCAAAACGGCGAACGTGGTGTTGGGGACCTACTTCAAGAAGCCGGAAGGATTCGTCGTCGACACGCATGTGAAGCGTGTCACCTTCCGGCTCGGCCTGACGGATGAGAAAGATCCGGAGAAAATCGAGCGTGATCTGATGGAGGTATTCCCGCGCGAAGAGTGGATCTTCCTGGGCCATGCCATCATCCTTCACGGTCGCCAGATCTGCACAGCACGCAGGCCGATGTGCGAGATCTGCCCGTTGAACGACGTTTGTCCGAAGCGAGGGGTGGCCAAACCGAAGTGACCGGCCGTCGGGCGCCGCTACCTGAAATCCGCGGTTACTTGATGGCCGCGCTCATCTCCAGCATGCGCTCGATGGGCTTCAGGGCACGGCGGCGCGTTTCTTCGTCCATCGTGATCTCCGGCTCTTCGAAGTGCAGGCAGAGGTAGAGCTTCTCTAGGGTGTTCAGCCGCATGTGCGGGCACTGGCTGCAGTTGCAGCCGCTCTCAGGCGGGGCCGGAATGAAGATCTTCCCGGGGTTGTCCTTCCTCATCTGATGGAGGATGCCCTCTTCCGTGGCGACGATGAACTCCTGCGCCGGACTCTCCTTCGCAAAGCGGCGAATCGAGCTCGTCGAGCCGATGTGGTCGGCATGCCGCAGCACGACCTCCTCGCATTCCGGATGGGCAAGAACGAGCGCACCGGGGTGCCGCACCTTTAGCCGAAGCAGCTTCTGCTCGCTGAAGGTCTCGTGCACGATGCACACTCCCTCCCAGAGCACCATCTCCCGGCCGGTCTCGCGTATCAAGTACCGCCCGAGGTTGCGATCCGGCGCGAACAGAATGGGCTGATCTTCAGGAATCTGCCGGATGATCTCGACCGCGTTCGATGACGTGCAAATGATGTCGCTCAGGGCCTTCACATCAGCCGAACAGTTGATGTAGGATACGACGATGTGATCGGGATGGCGCGCCTTGAAGGCGGCCAGCTCGGGTGCCGGGCAAGAGTCGGCCAGCGAACATCCTGCATTCAGATCCGGCAGGATGACTTTCTTCGTCGGGTTCAAGATCTTCGCCGTCTCGGCCATGAAATGCACGCCGGCGAAGACGATGATGTCCGCGTCGGTTTCGGCGGCACGCCGTGCCAGGCCGAGGGAGTCACCTATGAAATCGGCGATGTCCTGGATTTCGGGCTCTTGATAGTAGTGCGCCAGAAGCACGGCGTTCTTTTCTCGCTTCAGGCGCGCTATTTCGTCGAAGAGATTGAGGGCAGGGTCGACGGGCGCGTCGATAAACCCGATCTCAGGATCTACGATGGGCTGCTGGATCATGCGGGTACTCAAGGGGCACTGCGCTCGGTGGCAAGGGGGTACGATTGCGGGGCCGCATCTCTATGGCGATATGCCTGTAGAGCGTGTCTAACGCTGCCTCTAGATGTCCGTTTCGTTTGGGCCCGCCTCCGAAAGCGTGAGCGGATGAAGCAGGCCGTTCTCGAGGCGAAGCACGCGATCCACCATCTCCGCCAGAGTCAGATTGTGGGTCACTATCACGAACGTGTAGTTGAATTCCCGGCTCAGGCGCAATATCTCGTGATGCAGCCGATCGGCCGTTCGGGTATCGAGATTCCCGGTCGGTTCGTCAGCCAGCACCAATCCCGGCTCGTTCATCAGCGCGCGCGCGACAGCGACTCGCTGCTGTTCCCCTCCGGAAAGCTCCGACGGCCGGTGCGAGGCCCGGTCGGCAAGACCCAGCACCTCGAGCAACTCCATGGCCCTCGGACGAGCGGCAGCAAGGCTCTGCTGTGCGATCAGCGCCGGCATCGCCACGTTCTCCAGCGCCGTGAATTCGGGAAGCAGGTGGTGAAACTGAAAGATGAATCCGATCTCCCGATTCCTGAATTTGGCCAGAGCCTCATCCGATTTGCGAAAGATGTCTTCGCCCCGGTACAACACGGTGCCCTCATCGGGCCTATCCAGCGCGCCCAGCAGATGGAGCAAAGTGCTCTTACCCGTTCCGCTCTCCCCGACGATGGCGACGACCTCGCCTGCTCGTGTGCTTAGATCGACGCCGCGGAGCACCTCAAGGCGTCCACCACCTCCGGTTGGATAGCTCTTCTTGAGCCCTCGCGCGACAAGCAGGTCCAAATCGGCAGGGGCTTCGATCTCGCGAGTGCGGTCGTCTGCTTGCAAGGCGCTAGGCTTCCTCGCGTGCGATTCCGTACTTGTTCATCTTATTGTACAGATGCGACCGCTGGATTCCGATGGCCTCCGCCGTGCGGCTGACGTTCCAGTCGTATTCGATGAGCTTTCGCTCTATGAATACCTTCTCGGCCATATCCCGGAAGTCGCCGAACTCCTCGTATTGCTCCAGCAGATTGAGCAGCGGGTCGCTCGTGGCGGCGCCGGGCCGAACGTACCGATCGACGTCGTCCGCTTTGATCTCATCTCCTTCTGTCAGGACGAGAAGGCGCTCAACCACATTCTGGAGTTCGCGCACATTCCCGCGCCACTCCTGTTTCTTCAGTCGCTCGAGGGCTTCGTCCGTGAAGGTCTTGCCCGGCATGCCGTTTCGGCGGGCCAGGCGCTCGCAGAAATGCCGCGCGATCACGGGGATGTCGTCCTTGCGCTCACGAAGGGGCGGCACGTGGATGAGGATCACGCTAATGCGATGGTATAGGTCCTCCCGAAACTCATTCTCCTCGATGCGCTCCAGCAGGTTCTTGTTGGTCGCACAGATCACCCGTACATCCACGGCGATGTTCTTGTCGCCACCCACGCGCTGAATCTTGTTCTCTTGCAGGGCGCGCAGGACCTTTGCCTGCGCCGAGAGACTCATGTCTCCGATCTCGTCGAGGAAGAGCGTCCCTCCGTGCGCTTGCTCGAACTTGCCTATCCGCTGCTTCGTCGCGCCCGTGAAAGCCCCCTTCTCGTGTCCAAAAAGCTCGCTCTCGATGAGCTCGCTCGGAATGGCCGCGCAGTTGACCTCCACCATCGGGGCCTCCTTTCTCGGGGAGAGGTGGTGAATCCACTTGGCGACGAGCTCCTTCCCCGTTCCAGGCTCTCCCGTGATGAGCACGCGCGCCTCCGACGGCGCGACCCGTTCGATCGTTTCTTTGATCCGGGTGATGGCCGGGCTGCTCCCAAGAATCGGAGTGAGCTCGCCATCGAATTCCTCGATCGCCTGCCGCATCCGACGATTAGCCACCTCCAGTTCGCCGCGATCCAGGGCGTTGCGGACAGTAACGAGCAGACGATTCAGATCGGGCGGCTTCTCGAGGAAGTCGAACGCGCCCAACTTGGTGGCTTCGACGGCCGTTTCGATCGTGCCATGGCCCGAGATCATAATGATGGGGACCTCGGGCATCTCATCCCTGGCGACCTCGAGCACCTCCATCCCGTCGCGCTTCGGCATCTTGACGTCCAGCATGACGACGTCGTAGTGGTTGGCCGCCATTTTCTCCAGGGCCTCGTCGCCGTCTACGGCTTCCTCGACGGTGAAACCCTCGTACTCCAGGATCTCCCGAAGTGTCCGTCGGATGCTCGGCTCATCATCAACAACGAGAATGGTCGGCATACGGCAGGTCAGGATTGCTGCTTGGCTGCTGCTCGAGCGATATACGCCTCGATGTTGGCCGCGAATTCGGAATCGGGATAGTCGTTCTTGACCGTCTCGTACACGCTCTGTGCATCGGAATAGCGGCCGGCCAGCTCATAGGCACGCCCGGCGCTCATCAGATATTGAGGTGTGCTGAGTGGATTCTCGAAAAGAAAAGCGGCCCTTCGGTACAGATCTCCGGCCCGCGCGAACTCGCCATTGTCTTCGTGGATCGCGGCCTGACCCGCGACGGCGCTCGCACCGATATAGTCGGATTCGGCATCGAAGGCCTGGAAGTGTTCGAGGGCGCGATCCCTGTCCCCCATCCTGTAGAGGGCATCCGCCGCGTAGAAATGGGCCAGGTTACCCGCCCTGGTTCGACCGTACCTGTCGGCAATCTCAAGGAGCCCCAGCAAATCGGGCGTGCCGTCGAGGGCCTCCTGATATGAACCCTGCTCATAGATCCCGATGATCCGCGCAAGGTGTTCCTCGGCCTCCGCACTCTGCTGGCTCTGATACAGTACGTAGCCAACGATGGCAAGGACAAGAATCAGGAGGGCGGCCGCCGCGCCGTAGACGAGCTTGCGATTCTGGTGGTAGAAATCCCAAGCCCGGGCGGCTAACGTGACTACCTTGTCCTCCCGAAGCTCCTTCTTCCGGGATATACTTTTAGGCGGATTGATCGTTGCCATCGAATTCCGAAGTGAACACACTCAATACTATGA
>Ga0079224_100016026_pt1 | contig 10508 bp, 14 predicted proteins | sample Stecom2015_FD_80414 | JGI IMG/M metagenome (GOLD analysis project Ga0079224, IMG submission 80414) | Agricultural soil microbial communities from Utah to study Nitrogen management - Steer compost 2015 | ecosystem: Environmental > Terrestrial > Soil > Agricultural land | place: USA: Utah...
ATCCAGCCGGGCCGGATCCTGGTGGCGGGCGCCGTGGCCGCGATGGCCGCCCTTTCCGCCGCGCCGGCCGTGGCCATGGCGCGGACGCTCGCTGGCATCCAGCCGCCCGTCGCCGTTGCGGTCGAGCTGGTCGAAGCGCTCGGCCAGGCGCGGGAATTTCGCCGCCTCGGCGCGATCGATCACGCCATCGCCGTTGGCGTCCAGGGTCGGCATGGCGGCACGCTTCGGCGAAGTGGCCGGCTCGGCGGCACTGGCGCCGGCGGCGGCCACCAGGGCGATCGCGAGCGCGGTAAACAGGGTCCTGTGCTTCATCTGCGGGTTCCTCGGGAACTGCGGCTCCAGCGCCGCCGTGCACCCGTCAACGCACCCGCCGCGGACCGCGTTGACCCGCGGCCGGCGCGGTTCAGCTGCCGGACACCCCCGGGGGTCGCGCCCGCTGCGACCGCCGCGCAGTATGCTGGCACGCGCAATGCGCGAGAACGAACACCTGCGGCTGTTCCACACCGGCAACCACGCCTGCGGCTACTGGCCCGAGCGGGTGGCCCGCGACCTGGTGTTCGATCCGCACGACGAGCGCCTGGCCGGCTTCTACCCGCAGGCGCTGGAATGGGGCTTCCGCCGCTCCGGCGACATCGTCTACCGGCCCCACTGCCTGGGCTGCCGCGCCTGCGTCGCGGTGCGCATCGCGGTCGACGCGTTCCGCCCCGACCGCAGCCAGCGCCGCTGCCTGGAGCGCAACCGCGCGGTCGAGGCGCGGGTGCTGCCGGCCGTGCGCAACGACGAGCGGCTCGCCCTGTACCAGCGCTACCTGTCGGCGCGGCATCCGGGGGGCGGGATGGACGGGCACGGCGCGCACGAGTTCGACCAGTTCCTGGTCGGCAGCTGGGCCAACACCCGCTTCCTGGAGCTGCGCGAAGACGGCCGACTGCTCGCGGTCGCGGTGACCGACGTCGACCCGCAGGCGATGTCGGCCGTGTACACCTTCTTCGATCCGGACCTGCGCGAACGCGGCCTGGGCACGCTGGCGATCCTGCGCCAGGTGGAATGGGCCGCGCGCGAAGGCCGCCGCCACCTCTACCTGGGCTACTGGATCGCCGGCCACGACAAGATGGACTACAAACGCAGGTTCCGCCCGCTGGAGGGTTTCGACGGCCGCCGCTGGCGCCCGTTCGCCGAGATCGAACGCACATGACCGCACGCAAGCGGATCCCGCGCAGACCCGCCCTTCCCGCCCTCGCGATCCTGGTCCTGGCGCTGCTCGCGCTGGCCGCCTGCGTGCGGGTGAACGTCCACGGCCCCGCGCCACAGTCCGGATCCAGGATGCCCGACCCAGCCCCGCTCCGCGTCGCCAGCTACAACGTCTCGCTGCACGACGAGGATCCCGGCGGCCTCGTCGCGCGCCTCGAGCTGGGCAGCAGCCAGGCCCGCCGCATCGCCGCGGTGCTGCAGCGGCTGCGGCCGGACATCGTGCTGCTCAACGAGTTCGACCACGACCCCGAGGGTCGCGCCGCCGACCTGTTCCAGCGCCGCTACCTGGAGCAGACCCAGCCCGGCGGCGGCGAGCCGCTGCACTATCCCTACCGCTACCTGGCCCCGGTCAACACCGGCGTGCCCAGCGGCCTGGACCTGGACGGCAGCGGCACCATCGGCGCCGCGGGGCGCGAGCGCGGCAACGACGCCTGGGGCTACGGCCTGCACCCGGGCCAGTACGGCATGCTGCTGCTGTCCCGGCATCCGATCGACGCCGCGCGGGCGCGCACCTTCCAGCTCCTGCCATGGAGCGCCATGCCGGGCGCTCGCCGGCCGGTCGATCCCGCCACCGGCACGCCCTTCCACGACGACGCGGTCTGGCGCCAACTGCGGCTGTCGTCGAAATCGCACTGGGACGTTCCGGTCGACACCCCGCTCGGTCGCGTCCACATCCTCGCCTCGCATCCCACCCCGCCGGCCTTCGACGGACCCGAGCAGCGCAACCTGATGCGCAACCACGACGAGATCCGGCTCTGGCACGAGTACCTGTCCGCGGGGCCGGACCAGCCGGACTGGCTGTGCGACGACGCCGGCCGCTGCGGCGGACTGGACCCGGACGCGCGCTTCGTCATCCTGGGCGACCTCAACAACGACCCGGCCGACGGCGCCGGCGACCATACGGCGATCACCGCCCTGATCGAACATCCGCGGGTCCTGCGCCATCCCACCCCGCGCAGCGAAGGCGCCCCGCCCGCCGCGCGCCTGGACGGCGGCGCCAATGCCGAACACCGCGGCTCGCATGCCCACGACACCGGGCGCTTCGGCCCGCGCGTCGGCAACCTGCGGGTCGACTACGCCCTGCCGTCGGTCGGCTTCCGGCTCGCCGGCTCGGGCGTGTTCTGGCCGCCACCCGGCCATCCGGACGAACAGCTCACCGCCGCCAGCGACCACCACGCGGTGTGGGTGGACCTGCTGCGCTGAAGGCGAAATCCGCAGTGGTCCCGACGCAGACAGGCCGCATCGTCCAGCGCGTTGCGCGACCGTACGTCGCCTATCCCGGCAGCGAAGGCACGTGCGGCCGGAAGCCGAAGCGCTCGGGCTGCTGGCTGGAGACGATCATGCGCACCATGCCGGTGGGGACGAGCAGGTCGAGGCTGACTTCCTTGCCGTCGGGCGTCTGGCCGGCCATGGTCATCTCGATGAAGGCGCCGGCGGTGTCGATTTCCCGGCACAGCACGTGGGCGTCGCCATCGACGTCGTGCAGGTAGGGCTTGATCGCATCGCCCAGCGCCTCGAGGGCCTGGGGGAAGAAGAACACCGCATAGCCGCTGCTGCCTTTCATGCCTGCTCCAGTACGGCGCCCGGGCGTCGGACGCGGGGGTTTCGGATGCCGATCATTGCAGCTCGATGGTGAGCGCGGCGGTCGCCTCGCGCGCGTCCGTGCGCGCGGCGTCGATCGAGTCCGCGCGGGCCAGGGTGACGCCGACGCGGCGCTGGCCGTCGACCCGCGGCTTGCCGAACAGGCGCAGGGCGCTGTCGGGCGCGCGCAGGGCCGCGTCGAGATTGCCGAATACCGGCACGCCGTGGCCCTCGGCGAGCAGTGCGCTGGACGCGGACGGGCCGCGCTGCGGGAGGAAGCCGCCGTCGCCCGCTCCCACCGGCAACCCGAGGATGGCGCGGGCGTGCAGGGCGAACTGGCTCAGCTCCTGGGACACGAGCGTGACCAGCCCGGTGTCGTGCGGGCGCGGCGAGACCTCGCTGAACCAGACCTCGTCGCCGCGCACGAACAGCTCCACGCCGAACACGCCCCAGCCGCCGAGTTCGTCGGTGACCGCGCGCGCGACCTGCATCGAGCGCTCCAGCGCGCGCGGCGACATCGGCTGCGGCTGCCAGCTCTCGCGATAGTCGCCGTCGCGCTGGAGGTGGCCGATGGGCGCGCAGAAAGAGGTGCCGCCGGCGTGGCGCACGGTGAGCAGGGTGATCTCGTAGTCGAAATCGACGAAACCCTCGACGATGCAGCGTCCCGCGCCGGTGCGCCCGCCGGTCTGCGCGTAGTCCCAGGCCGGGCCGATGTCGGCCTCGCCGCGCACGGTGCTCTGGCCCTTGCCGGAGGACGACATCACCGGCTTGACCACGCACGGCAGGCCGATCGCGGCCACCGCCTCGCGGTATTCGGCCTCGGTGTCGACGAAGCGGTAGGGCGAGGTCGGCACGCCCAGGGTCTCGGCGGCCAGGCGGCGGATGCCTTCGCGATCCATGGTCAGCCATGCCGCGCGCGCGGTGGGCACCACGCGCTGGCCGCGGTCACGCTCCAGCTCCACCAGGGTCTGGGTGTGGATGGCCTCGATCTCCGGCACCACCAGGTGGGGCCGCTCCTGCCCCACCAGGGTCGCGAGCGCGGCCGGGTCGAGCATGTCGAGCACGTGGCTGCGGTGCGCGACCTGCATCGCCGGGGCATCGGGATAGCGGTCGGCCGCGATCACCTCGACGCCGAGCCGCTGCAGCTCGATCGCCACCTCCTTGCCCAGCTCGCCCGATCCCAGCAGCAGCACGCGGGTGGCCGAGGGCGAGAGCGGGGTGCCGAGCGTAGACATCGAAGGGATCCTGGCGCGAGGGGCGCCCATTCTAGCCAGCGGTCACACGCCAGGCCGGTGGCCGTCTGGAGTGTCGGGGCGGTGCGGAGGACGCGACGTCCCGTTGTTCGACCGGGAAGCACCCCGGACGACCCGCGGACAACGCCGCCACCCTGCCGACCCTTCAGTTTTCGATTGACAAAACGATATCAAATTGATATCACATCATGTGCACCGGGAGCCAATCCATGCTCCGTCTGATCGAACGCCGCCATCCACGCCACGCCGGCCGCATCGTGTCGCTGCTGGTTGTGCTGTCCGCCTGCGTCGCCCTCGCGGGCGCCGCGCTGCTGCTTGCCTGCCACTGAGCCAGGAGACCGTCATGAAAGAGAACCCGATCCGCTCCCTGCCAGGCATCCCGCTGGTGCTGTTGCTGCTCGCCGTCCTGGCCGTCGCCGCCTGGATGCTGCTCCAGGGCGCCGCGCCCCCGCTGGCCGCGCTGGCCGTCGCCATCCTCTCGGCGTTCCTGCTGCTGGGTGCCTACAAGGTCGAGCCCAACCAGGCCGCGGTGCTGAGCCTGTTCGGCAAGTACGTGGGCACGGTCAAGGACAGCGGCCTGCGCTGGAACAACCCCTTCTACAGCAAGCGCAAGGTCTCGCTGCGGGTGCGCAACTTCGAGAGCGGCCGGCTCAAGGTCAACGAGCTGGACGGCTCCCCGATCGAGATCGCGGCGGTGATCGTGTGGCGCGTGGTCGACTCGGCCGAGGCCGTGTTCAACGTCGACGACTACGAGAGCTTCGTCCACATCCAGTCCGAAGCGGCGCTGCGCGCGATGGCCACCAGCTATCCCTACGACCAGCACGAGGAGGGCGACATTTCGCTGCGCAGCCATCCGGTGGAGATCTCCGACCGGCTCCAGGAGCAGCTGGACGAACGCCTGACCTCGGCCGGCGTGGAGGTGCTCGAGGCGCGCATCAGCCACCTGGCGTATGCGCCCGAGATCGCCCAGGCGATGCTGCAGCGCCAGCAGGCCAACGCGGTGATCGCCGCGCGCACCCGCATCGTCGCCGGCGCGGTGGGCATGGTGGAGATGGCGCTGGCCGAGCTGGAGAAGAACGGCACCGTGCGCCTGGACGAGGAGCGGCGCGCGGCGATGGTGAGCAACCTGCTGGTGGTCCTGTGCGGCGACCGCAGCACCCAGCCGATCGTCAATACCGGTTCCCTGTACTGAGTTGCCCGCCATGCAGTCCCACCACATCGCCGCGCTGGTGTTCGCCCTGCTCTCGCTGCCCGCCGTTGTCAGCGCCGGCTGGCTGCGCGACGGCCGCCTGCCGGTGGCCCGGGGGGCACGCGGCCTGACACCGGCGCGCCAGCGCGCGCTTGACGACCGCCTCGCACGGCTGATGCGGATGGTGGCGCTGGCGATGCTGGCCATGGCCGGTGGGCTGGCGCTGTGGGGCGACGACCAGGACCGGGTCCTGGCGCTGGCGGCGGTGATGCTGGTGGTGGTCAACGGCCTGGCGGTGGCGATGTTCATCGCGGTGCTGCGCGCGCGCCGCGGCGACTGGCCCGGGACGGACGACTGATGGCGCCGAAGAAGGCCTATCCGCTGCGCATCGGCAGCCACGTGCTGGAGGCGATGCAGCGCTGGGCCGACGACGAACTGCGCAGCGTCAACGCCCAGATCGAGTACGTGTTGCGCGACGCGCTGCGCCGGGCCGGCCGGCTCCGGGCCGAACCGGCGGCGGGCGATGAGCCGGGCGATGGCTGAGGCCGCGTCCGGGTTGCTGCGATCTCCACGCCACGGCATGGCCGGCGGCCGCCATATCGCGGCCCGCGCCTGCGCCCGCCCTGGCGACCTCTCCGAACGAGGAACGAAGACATGAGGCTTCCCCATTGCGTCGCCCTGGCCCTGTGCCTGGCGCTTGGCGCCGCGCCTGCGCTGTCGCAGGACTCCCCTGGCGAGTCGGACGCCCGCGCCGTCGCCCTGGCCAACGCCGTGCTCGACCGCATGGAGGCCGGTGAGTTCGAAGCCGCCACGGCCGACTTCAATGCGCAGATGCGGGCTGGCCTCGGTCCCCGGCAGCTGGCCGACGTGCAGCGCCAGATCGAGGCCACCGGGCCGGTGCGCGAGCGCGGCGAACCGCACGTGCTGCACCACGACGGCTTCACCGTGGTGGTGTTCCGGATCGAGCGCGAACAGGCGGCGCTGGAGGCGACGGTCGCGATCGACGGCGAGGGCAGGATCGGCGGGCTGCATTTCGTGCCTGCGAACGGCAACCCCCGGTAGCGCCGGCTGGCCGATGCGCAGCCGGTCGCCACGATGGCCTGCGCCTCCCCGCCCCGATGCGCCGACGCATCCAACCCCGGCCAGGGAGCCGACATGAGCCACGACCCGCATGATGTCGCCCTCGCCCCGCTGCCGCGGCAGGCCTGGGTGTGCCTGGCCACCATTGCCGCGACCTTGCTGGCGACCGGCCTGCTGCTGCCGGCCGCGAACGTCGTGCCCGCGCCCACCTGGCGGGCACTGCCACTCGCCGTCGCGCTGCTGCTGGTCGTCCCCGCACTGGCGCTGCGACGGCGACGGGTGGCGATCCTGGGCGACGAGCTGGTGGTGGCCGCGACCTTCTACACCAGGCGCGTGCCGGTGCAGGCGCTCGACCTCGACCAGGCACGGGTGGTCGACCTGGCCGAGCACGTCGACCTCAGGCCGTGGCTGGGCGGGAACAACCTGCACCTGCCCGGCATCCAGGCCGGCTACTTCCTGCTGCGCAACCGCAGGCGCGCGTTCTGCCTGCTCACCGCGCGCCAGCGCGTGCTGGTGCTGCCCGAGCACGACGGCAGGCTGCTGATGCTCAGCCCCCTGCGGCCACACGAGGCGCTGGCGCGGCTGCGCGGCATCGCCCCCGCGCCCGTGCGCGGCTAAGCTGCACCGATGCGTCCCCAAGCCCGATACCTGCTCAACACCGCCTGCATCGAACTGTGGCCGGCCTGGCTGCTGCGCGCCCGCGCCAGCGCCGATGCGCGGATCCTGGCGCGCGCCCGGCACGTGCTGCGGCGCAAGCGCGATGGCCGCTACCTGGCCGCCGTGCTCGACGATGGCCTGATGCCGCTGGTGGCGCGCCTGGCCCGCGAGCCGGGCATCGACGAGGCGCTGGACCTGCTCGACGCGCCGCCCCCGCCGCACGCCATGGCCGCGCCGGCCACCCTGCCGCTGCACGAGCTGGCCGAGCGGCTTCACGGACTGGGGCTGGACGCGGACAGCTATGCGCGGCGCACCGGCCTGGCCCTGGTGGCCGAACCGCTGGCGCTGGCGCTGGCCGGCTTCGACCGCTACCGGCGGCCGCTGTGGCTGCGGCCCGACGCGGCCCGCGCCTGGCGGCGCATGCGCGAGGCGGCGGCGCGCGACGCGGTGACGCTGGACGCGATCTCCGGCTATCGCAGCCACGACTACCAGCTGGGGATTTTCGAACGCAAGCTCGCGCGCGGCCTCGCGATTGCGCAGATCCTCGAGGTCAACGCCGCCCCGGGTTTCAGCGAGCACCATTCGGGGCAGGCGCTGGACATCGGCGCGCCGGGCGAGCCGCCGGCGGAGGAATCGTTCGAGGCCACGCCGGCGTTCGAGTGGATGGCGCGGCATGCCGGCGGCTACGGGTTCGCGATGAGCTATCCGCGCGGGAATCCGCACGGGATCGTGTACGAGCCGTGGCACTGGCGGCATGCGGGGGCGGACGCGACGCCGTTCTTTTGAGGCGGGCGGGCGTGCGGAGGTGCCGGGTTGCGGGGGTGGTCGCGGCTGAAGCCGCTCCCGCAGGTGGCGGCGCGGGCGACCTGCGCTAGTCCTGGGAGCGGTTGGTGGGGGTCGCGGTGGCGGCGGCCAGGTCGGCGATGCGCCACAGGTAGAGGCTGGCGTAGGTCCGGTACGGCCCCCAGCGCTCGCCGCGCACGGCCAGTTCCTTCGGGGTCGGCATCGTCTCGAGGCCATCCACGCGCTGCGCCCCCTTGCGCACGCCCAGGTCGTCGACCGGCAGCACGTCCGGCCGCCCGAGCCGGAACATCAGCATCATCTCCACCGTCCAGCGGCCGATGCCGCGGATCGGCACCAGGGCGGCGACGATCTCGTCCTGGTGCAGGCTGGACATGCGGCGCAACGTCGGGATCTCGCCCGCCGCCTCGCGGGCGGCCAGGTCGCGCAGGGCCAGGGTCTTGTTGCCCGAGACGCCGCAGGCGCGCAGGGCCGCGTCGTCGATCCGGCCCAGGGTATCCGCGTGCAGCCGGCGGCTGCCGATGGCCGCCTCCACCCGCCCCACGATGGTGGACGCGGCCTTGCCGCTGAGCTGCTGGAACAGGATCGCGCGCGCCAGTGCATCGACCGGATCGAACGGGCGGCGCCAGCGCGGCTCCGGCGGGATCGGCCCCAGCTGGCGCATCCAGGCCGCGAGCCGGCGGTCGCGACGCTGCAGGTGCTCCCAGGCGGCAGTGGTGTCGAAACCGCGCGCGTGCCGGGGCATGGCTCAGGCCCGCAGTGCCGCGACGGCGTACAGCAGCCAGCCCAGCAGCATCATCCCGCCCCCGAACGGCGCGGCGGCCGGGGAGCCGCCCGCCAGCGCCTTCCAGGCCAGCGCGGCCGCGAACACCAGGCTGCCGGCCAGCATCAGCCCCAGGGCCGGCCGCGCCGGCGAAGGCAGCGACAGCGGCGGGCGCGCCAGCGCCGCCACGGCGATGCCGTGCCCGAACACCTGCAGCGCGGCGGTCTGCAGCAGGCCGCGCGCCAGATCGCCTGCGCCGTGCGCCGCGTACGCCGACAGCGCCACGCCCGCGGCGGCCACCAGCGCGCCGGCCGCGCAAAGCCAGCGCCCGCGCCGGGTGGCCGGTTCGACGGCGGTGCTCACGCCCACGTGGCCCGCAACGCAGCGCGCCGCACCCGGGGGGTGCGGCGCGCGGCACGAACTGTCGTCGGCGTGGCGGGGCTTATTCCCTCAGCCTCCAGAACACCTCGAACTCGCCGTTCTCGGTGAACGCCTCGTCGATGCCGTTCTTGTAGTACTCGAACGGACGGTCGGTGACCTCGTGGCCATGGGTCATCGCCCAGGCGCGCACCGCATTGCGCACGTTCTCCAGCTCGGCCATGAAGCCCTTGTATTCGCCTCGGGCGACCTTGCCCGCCGCGGTGCGGACGTACTCGACCGGCGCGCCGTCGGGGATGGTGACCTCCAGCTCGCCTTCGTCGACCGCCGGCGCCTGGGCCACGGCTTCGGCCTCGTCGCCCTCGTCCGCGGCATCGGCACCGTTGCCGCCGCCGTCGTCGGCGCCCTTGCGGCGCACCGGCTGGACCACGTCGAAGGTGTAGTTCTCGCGGCCCAGTTCGGTGGACACGATGCGCAGCGGGCCGGCCGGCACCAGGTCGTTGGCGTCCATGGTGCGCTTGATCCACTCGCTGTTGGACTTCATCGAGCGCTTGATGGCCTCGTTGTTGCGCTCCACCGCGCCGGCGGACACCGACAGCAGGTTCTCGGCCGGCAGCTCGACGACGCCCAGGTTGGTCAGGCTCACGCCGTCGGCGCGGTAGTCGACGTTGGGCACCGCGGCCAGGATGCTGGTGAGCTTGGCCAGGCCGAGCTTCATGTCCTCGCCGACGTGGCCGCGCACGTACATGCCGGCGTAGCGACCCAGCAGGTTCCAGCCGTAGTCGACGCTGTAGGTCTGGGTGATCTCGATGTTGCGGCCGCCGCGGCCGGTCGGCCGGAGCGAGAACGCCATGCGCTTGTTGTCGCCGCGGTCGGGGGTCTCGAGGTCGTAGACCACCCGCGAATCGGGCTCGCTCTCGACGATTTCCCAGCTGCCCTGGCCCAGGGACTTCTCCTTGGACTTGTACTCCAGGCGCGCGCCCACGCCCGCGTCCGGACCGGACTTCCGGATCTCGATGGCGGGATCGCGCAGGGCCAGCGCGTTCCACTCATGGAACCGGTGCACGCTGTTGAGCGTGTCGAAGACGATCGACTGGCGCCGGTTGGTCTCGACCTTTTCGGTGATCGTGCGGCTCGATGGAAGGAACACGCCCACGAGCACGAACAGCACGGCGACGATCGCCATTGAAATCAGGATCTCGAGCAAACGGGTCATTCAGGGTTCTCCGGGACCAATTCCCGCCTTCGCGGGCGCAAGTGGCCAATCCTATCAAGAAGTTTGCACGCGCTGCGAGCCATCGGCGCTTCGAAAACCCGATCCGGCCATCCTCGGCGGGATCGTGCGGGATACGGCACACCCGAAACCTGTGCCCGGCCGCGCCGGGACGCGGCCCCGGGCCTGGCGACCGCGCCACGGCCCGCCCCCGGGCCGGGCCGCTGCGCGGGGCCGCCCGCCGCGCTGCGGCGGGCCGGGCATCCTGTCACGTCAGACCAGTTGCAATTCGAACGCCTTGAGCACCGCACGGGTGCGGTCGCGCACGCCGAGCTTGGACAGGGG
>Ga0079224_100016027_pt1 | contig 10508 bp, 11 predicted proteins | sample Stecom2015_FD_80414 | JGI IMG/M metagenome (GOLD analysis project Ga0079224, IMG submission 80414) | Agricultural soil microbial communities from Utah to study Nitrogen management - Steer compost 2015 | ecosystem: Environmental > Terrestrial > Soil > Agricultural land | place: USA: Utah...
AAAAAATTTAAAAATAAAAAAAATTTTAATAAAAAATAATATTTAAAAAAAATTAAAAAATATAAAAAAACCAAAATTAAAAATTATTTTAATTAATTTTTAAAATTTAAACTTTTATTTTTACCTTATTCCTCAAATAAAATTTTTTTTCTCCTTCCGGCCCTAATTTTTTTTTTTTTTTTTTTTTTTTTTTTTTTTCGTTTTCCTTTTGGTTTTATGGCTACGCAGATAAGCACAATCAAAAGTAAAAAAAGTAAAGAATAAAACCAAAAGGAAAACAAGAGAGACAAATTAAGTGACAGATACTATATTATCTTATCGAGATTTACTAAAAAATAAAGGCCTGAATTTATTGCTTCCTTAATACAATTAACAATAAGCGATATATAGGTAGCGCAAAAGACTTATATTTAAGACTTTTGGAACATTTGGACGGTAGAAAGTCAAATGTTGCGGTTACAAAAAGCATTTGAAAAAAAATGGCTTAGATAATTTTAATTTCTGTATCTATGAGTATTTTTCTTATGATAGTAAAATTGTTAGCAATAAAGCCTTAACTGATTTAGAAACTAGTTATATTCAAAAGTATGATTTTGATAGTTTATATAATTTTATGAAAACGGCTACAAGCCTTTTCTCCTTCCCCTCCTGTTTTCCTTTTGGTTTTATGGCTACGCAGATAAGCACAATCAATCCTTCCCCATATGCCCTTGCCCTTTGGTTTTACCCTTTTTAGGTAAAACAAAGGGCAAGGCAGCGATAGAGGGGAGTAAAACCAAAAGTTGTTTTTAAGAGGAGGAGAACAGGATATAAACCACACTTCCCCCTTTGTTGCAAAGCAAGGAGAGGAGGCTAAGCTAAAAATGTCAAAATGATATGAAAACAAAGAAAATCATCAGGCTGTTTGGTAAAACTCATAAGGAAGAAACATTGAAATTAATTAGGTAACCAGGGGAATTAAATCCGTATGTTTCTGGGGTAGAGTACATAGTGATTCAACTAAAGCAAAGATGAGTGAAAAGAAAAATAAATACTCTAATGGGATAGGTTTATATGATTTAAATGATAATTTAATCTCTAAATTTAAAAATAATGTAGAGTTGGCGAATCATTTAAACCGTATCTTTTGTTACTGTCGGTAAGTATCTAAATTTAGGCCTTGTATATAAACAAAAATATCGTTTTAAGGCAATATTAGATTAGATACTTATTCTTTTAGGAATCTGAATTAGTAAGTGGGTTTTTTACGGAACATTCAGCTTTTGTATTCGTTGCATTTTTTTTAGCGGAGTATGCAAGTATTGTATTAATATGTATATTAACTTCAATTCTATTTTTTGGTGGTTATTTATATCCATATATGCATCTAGTAGAGTCATTAAATAATCCAATGTTACTTGGAGCTCTTTACGGTTGATCATTAGGTATCAAAACTAGTTATTTTGTTTTTGTGTTTGTCTGGGTGAGGGCGAGTTTTCCCCGAATTCGTTATGACCAGCTTATGGTATTTTGTTGAACGGAGTTACTTCCTTTAGTATTTGCATTTATATTCTTAATTCCTAGTATTTTAGTGGTATTTGATTCAGTTCCAATTAATATGATGTTCTTTTTACCTCTTTTAGTTAAATTTAATGAAAAATAGTTTCCTTTTTTTTTTTAGAACTTTTTGTTTTTGTTGGTTTGCGCAAGCTGCGCAAGCTGCGCAAGCTGCGCAAGCTTTGTTTGTTTGTTTTTGTTTGTTGTTTTTAAAAAAAAGGGATAATTAGGAGATTAAGAAGGCGTAATAAAAAAAAAACAAAAATGATATTAATATTAATTATGATGGTAAATTTTTTAGCAGTAAATAAAAAAGTATTATTAGGAGTGTTAAATTTCGTTGTTATATTTATAGCTTGGGCATTATCGGATTTTTCAAGTAATTCATTTCAGTTTATCTCATATTCTACAGTAGAATATTTAGGGTTTAATTTAGGGGTAGATGGAATATCTATATATTTTGTATTGTTAACAGCAATAATAATACCAGTAGCTTTATTATCCAATTGATATTCTGTAAAAAAAAAAATTCAAACATATGTTTGAATTATATTAACTTTAAATTGGTTATTATTAGGTGTATTTTTAGTCTTAGACATCTTTTTATTTTATATTTTCTTTGAAAGCATCTTACCTCCTTTATTTTTATTAATAGGTTTATATGGATCAGATAATAGAGTAAGAGCTAGTTTATATTTATTTTTATATACATTTAACCTTAAGTGTGAAAGAACCCAACACACGGGAAGCCTTAAAGCTCTAGTAACCAAAGTAATAAGGGAAACTTTATTACCGGCTTGATTAATGCTTCAAGGTATGGTAACATCACTAGTTTTCATTTTTGAAAAGCTACTTTCTCCCCTCCCTTTGGGGGAAGTGGTAGATATGTGGGTGATCGCGGTTCTAAGTCATTCTTGTTTTTAAGCCGAGTGTGAACAGACTTTAAAATTCAAGGATGTAAAAGAGCAACGAGTAGATGGTTCTTCGAATTCTAGAAATTTAGATTTCGTAAGGTGTACTCTAGTTGCTGGGAAACCAGTTTTTGTCCCAAAGTGAAGGAGAAAAATTCATTCTCATTCTAATAATAGTATAAACACAAATAGTGTATTTAAAAGATCTATACATACAAGTAGATCAACTTTAGATCCTTTATTTATTACAGTATTAATTGAGGCAGAAGGATGTTTTGCATTAGGTTTTTTTGTTTGTTTTTTTTTAAAAGCAATAATTATAAGATGGGTTATCGAGTTCAAGCTATTTTAAAAAATAGCTTTACCATAAAAAGGATTTTGATTTGCTACTCTCTTGTTAAAGATTATTTTGGTGTAGGTTCCATTACAGAACATGGAAATACTACTTTACCCCATGATACAGTTAAATCTTTGAAAGATTTAGATATAAAAATATCTTATTTTGATAAATTTTTAAGTCAAAAATTAGCTGATTATAAACTTATTTTTTATAAAAAAAGAGATGCAATTTTATTAATTAAAAAAAAATAAAGAACATTTAAATAAAGAAGGGTTTATTAAAGTTCTTTATAAAAGCTTCTTTGAATCCCTTAGGTTTATCAGATGAATTGAAATTATCTTTTCCTGATATTAAACCTATATCTAGATCTTTACCGTCCTTCAAATAAAAGTATTGTAAATCCTAATTGAATTGCTGGTTTAGCAAGTGGTGTTGCTTCTTATAATAAGAAGCAAAACAAGGAGGATGTTTTCATATTTCTATACGTAACTCCTCTACAACTAAATTAGGTAAAGCTGTAGTGTTAAAATTTCATATTGTTCAACATAGTAGAGATATTGAACTAATGAAAATGTTAATATCTACTCTTAAATGTGGAAAAATTGAATTAATATTGAAACAATCAGCTGTGTATTTTGTCCTTCCGGTAGTAAATTTTAAATATATTTTTGAAAAGATAATTCCATTATTTGAAAGATATCCTATTAAAGGTGTTAAAGCATTAGATTATTCTTATTTTAAAAAAGTAGCTAATTTAATGCATAATAAAGAACATTTAACTGAACAAGGCTTGTCTAAAATTCGATCTATAAAATCAAATATCTTTTTGTTGCTTTTGCTTTTGGTTTTACCCTTTTTAGGTAAAACCAAAGGGCAAGCAAAAGCAAGAGCAGAAAATTTTAATAAGGTTTGCTCTTATAATAAATTATTAGAATTGCCGGTTAGCCGGTATGAATTGAAGTAACCCAAAATTAAATAAACACATTAATTATGTGGAACGTATTTAGGGAGAAACGACCCATAGTGTAAAAGAGCCAAATTCCGGGGAGTCCCTAGAACTTATGGTACCAAGCTATATCCTAAAGGTTATAAGTGGATCAGGTAATAACTGGTGTAAGGTAGCAAGCCATAAGGCATACGAAAGTAACGTGGGAAATCGTGGATCTAAATCAACCGGAGTTGAAAAAGAGCAACGAGTAGAAGGTTCTTCAACATTAGTTAAGAATGTTGTAAGGTATACTCTAGTCGCAGGTAAACCTGTTCTTGAGAGAAATAAATCCTCTCCCTTATAATTTACAATGTTTATTCTTTCATAAAGAGCTATAACATCTAATAGTAAAAACAATTTTACTCCTAAGGAGAAAACCTTTGTTAACTTAAGAGAAATTAAACCCATGATTTATAACAGAAGCAGAATTCCATTAAAGAAATAAAATAATTATAGATCGAATATAATTATTTTAATAGAATACGGTTTTAGGTTTGGTATAATATGTAATAATCGGTAATTCTTACAAATACGAATACTAATAAAAATTTGTAATCAATTATGATTAAATAAAACAACCAACAAAAATGAAAAATAAAAGTTTAAAGGGGTCATTAGTATCCAGTTCTTCTTGTGTTCAATTAAATCCTTTATTTATAACAGGACTTGTGTTCTTATGCAAGGGAGGGTTGTGTTTCGACCGGTGGCTTCTTCTGCGATAGAGGAAGGATGGGTATATAAAAAATAGTAGGTACAAAACAGGATATCAAATTCAATTTATTTTCAAGGTTAGGCTTACATAATAAAGATTTAGAATTATTGTCTCAAGTTAAATATTATTTTGGGGTAGGGAGTATCAATAAAACCATGGAGAAACTACTATGGAATATAGTGTTAAATCCTATAAAGATTTAAGTATAGTAATTTCACATTTTAAGAAGTATCCATTAATTACCCAGAAATGAGCAGATTTTGAACTTTTCAATAAAGCGTTTAATTTACTTAAAAACAAAGAACATTTAACCCCAGAGAGAATGGATTTAAAGAAATACTTAGCGCGCCCCTTGAAAGCTTTTATGAATAAAGGATTATCAGAATAATTAAAAATAGCTTTTCCTTGTACTTATACCTGATTTAAGGCCAGTTGTAATAGATCAAAATATTAAGGATCCAAATTGGGTAGCTGGATTTGTGTTCTTATGCAAGGAGAAGGTTCTTTTATAGTTAGTATCTTTAATAGGGATAATGGGACAAAGTCTGTTGTCAGATTAAAATTTCAAATAACTCAACACGGGAGGGATGCTAAATTTATGGAAAGTCTTGTAGGATGATTTACATTGTGGTCGTTATGTTCCCTCAGTCGATCGTAATCATGTAGAATTTATTGCTTCCAATTTGTTAGACGTAACTAGAAAAATAATTCCGTTTTTCTCCTTCTCCTGCTAAGCAGGAGAAGCAAAAATATCCGATTGCTGGTATGAAAGCCCTAGATTTTTCAGATTTTAAGAGAGTTGCTCTTTTAATGGAAAATAAATCTCATTTAACCCCAGAGAACAAGGATTATCACAAATTCGTTCTATAATCAAGTATGAATCTTCTAAGGGATTTTGAATAATATTTATTGTTTAACTTACTTGGTGATTTTCGTTACCGGTTCCATAAACGTAATGTGTTTGCTTGAGGAGGAAGTAAAAATGTAAATTTAAGGATAGAGAATTAAGTAATTTAAGATTAAAGATAGTATAACAAGCCCGTTTCTGGGGTAGCGTAAGGCTGTGACTTGCTTCGCGTGACTTGTTATATTTCGTATTCGGTTCTCTATTTTTATTATTAGCTATTTTAACAATGTATTCTTTAATGGGTACAACAGATTTAGATGCTTTATATAAATCTAATTTTACTAATCAAATTCAGATGTATTTATTTATTGGAATATTTATAGCTTTTGCAGTAAAAACGCCTACCATCTTTTTAAACAATTGATTGTTAAAGGCTCATGTTGAATCACCTTTAGGGGGATCTATAATATTAGCTGGTATAACAACTATGCCTGCTTTAAATTTAGCTAAATGCTGGGAACACCTATATAGGTCAATCAGCCGGAAACTATTTGCTAATTTTAGCTGTTTTAATAGTACATTAAGAGAAGATGATACTTTAAAATTAGAAAATATTGAAACAATCGAATATTGTGAATCAAATATAGAACTAAATAGGATCCTCAGAGGCTATACGCTAAATACAACTAATATTTCTTCTTTTTCTTCTTATCTAGCTGGTTTAATTGAAGGTGATGGGTTGTATATATGTACCTAAATCATCAGTAGGAGCAGCCAAGGTTATTATTATATTTAATAGTCAAGATTTACCTTTAGCATTGTTAATACAAAAATAATTAAAATGTGGTAATATTAATAAAATAAAAGGTAAAAATGCTTATGAATATGTAATAAGTAATTTTAAAGGTTTAAATTTAATAGCTAATCTTATAAACGGTTACATGAGAACATATAAAATAGATAAATTATATAAATTAATAGACTGAATTAATTAAAAAAAAAAATAATAATTTAAAAAAACTTTCTTTAGATAATTCTTGTTTATCAAGTAATGCTTGATTAGCAGGATTTATTGAAGCAGATGGATGTTTTTATGTTAGAGTAACTCAAAATAAAAATTGTGTGGGTACTATACCCACTACTCAGAAAATAGCTTGTTTATTTGAATTAGCACAAAAAACTACAGAGGAGAATTCGTATGTTCACGATATTATAACAAAAATAAGCGAGTTTTTATCAACAAATGTAAAATTTAGAGATAAATCTAGTCAATATTGAATTAGAACTTCTAAATATGAATCTAATAAAATATTAATCTCATATTTACAAAAATATCCTTTATTTAGCAGTAAATATTTAGATTTTAGATCTTGAGAAAGAATATTAAATATAATGATAAAAAAGAACAAGTTAATAAATTAGAAGAAATAAGAAAAATAAAGAATAGTATGAATTCTAAAAGAACTCAATTGAGATCATCTTCAAAATTTTTATTCTTAATAATATCGTTGTAAAGATATGGTCCCAACCATTATGTAAATAATGGAGTATTTACTTAATTATAAATAAGTTTCTCTCTTAACTTTTTTTCTACTGCTTGTCTTCACTTGCGAAGCAACCCCATAGGGGAAGAAGGGGTGTTGCCCCTTCTAAGAGCAAGAAAAGAACTAAAAATTATTTATTTATGATTAAATCTTTAATCATGCCTTGAGAAAAGGAGTAAATCAAGACAAAATAAGATAGTATTGAAATTAAGTTTATATGGAATATTTAGACTAATATTACCATTTTTACCAAAGGCTACTCTAGAGTACACATATATAGTATACTTAATAGGAGTAATAACGATAATTTATGCAAGTTTGAGTACCCTAAGAACTATAGATTTAAAGGAGTTAATAGCTTATTCATCAGTATCTCATGCGGCGATATATCTATTAGGAGCATTCAGTAACACAATTTCAGGTATAGAAGGTTCAATACTTCTAGGATTAGCACATGGATTTGTTAGTCCTGCTTTATTCATATGTGTAGGAGGAGTTTTATATGATCGTACGCAGACGAGATTAATTTCATTTTATAGAGGTTTAACTCAAATAATGCCTATCTTCTCATTATTATTCTTCCTATTATGTTTAGCTAATATGGGAGTACCATTATCATTAAACTTTATAGGTGAATTCTTAAGTCTATATGGAACATTTGAAAGATTACCGTTATTAGGTGCTTTAGCTTGTTCTTCTGTTGTTCTTTCTGCTAGTTATACAATTTACATTAAAAGAGTTTAGCAGCTCTAATTGTGTCTAAGAACCAAATTCCGGGGAAGCCCTAAAGCTTTAATAACCAAGATTATTAAGGAAACTTAGTAATTGGTCTCAATAATGACTGAGTGTAAGGTAAAATCATTAAAGATACGAAAAATAAATGGGCTATCACGGATCTAAATCAGCCTTTCCCCCCGTTTTCCTTTTGGTTTTCTCTCTTTAGTTATAAAAAAAAGGAAAACAAAAGTTCTCCTAAAGAGAGAAGAAGAGGGCTGTAAAAGAGCAACGAGTAGATGGTTCTTCAGTTATTTTAACTGTAAGGTGTACTCTAGTCGTCGGGAAATCGATTCTTGAAATTAGTAAATATTTTAAATATTCTTATTATTAACTAAAATTATTAATTTTTAATTATGCTATAAGGTAATGAAATTATTTACAGATATTTTAATTAAAAGTTGTATTTCATATTCTAAGGGTTTTTAATTAATTATACAATAAGTAATATCCTATTATGTAGGTAAATTCGTTAATGTTACAAAAAGAAAGATGAATTATACAATAAGTAATGAGAAATTATAACAAAAAATTTTTAAACAGACCCTATCCCCATATGCCCTTGCCCCCTTTGTTTTTACCCTTTTTAGGTAAAAACAAAGGGGGCAAGGCTGCGATAGAGGGGATAGGGTGCAATGCTTGTACATGCTAAAGATATAGGTGTATTATATCTAATATTTGCGCTATTTTGAGGCTTAGTAGGAATATATTTAGTATTAATTTTTTTGTTTTGCGCAAGCTTTGTTTTTGTTTTTTAGACAATAGTAATGAATACATCTCAGATATTCAACTTTATAGTGTAGTGCCACTAGCGATGTCTAGAATTGGACCACTACATGTCTTCTTTATAACAGGATTAGCAGATGGAGTTTTTACCCTTTTTAGGTAAACCAAAGGGAGGGTTGCTATGAAATTTCAATTATGAAAAAGAATGAATGTAAAACAGGCTATCAAGTTAGAGCTCGTTTTCTGATTACTCTGCATCAAAAGGATCGAGCACTGTTAGAATTGATTAGGTTAAGTTTAGGAGTTGGTATAATTTTTACAGGATCCAATGATCTTCTTCAACTTCAAGTAGCATCAGTAAAAGAGTTACAAGTAATAATTAATCATTTTGATTCTTATCCTCTAATAACTCAAAAATGAGAAGATTATCAATTATTTAAACAAGCTTTCTTATTAATCCAAAATAAATAACATCTGACGGTGGAAGGTTTAAATAAAATTCTAGCAATCAAAGCAACGGCATTATAGAGGTCTTTCAGGAAAATTGAAAGCAGAATTTCCTGATATAATTCCAGTCCTTAGACCTCAAGTTCTTAATCAAATGATTCCAGGCGCAGCACCAAATTTATTATCAGGGTCCTTCGGAGTCGCAGCGGAGGGTTGTTTTTTAGTTATTATCTCATCATCGGATAAATCTAATCTAGGAGGATCAGTATGATTAAGATTTAGTATTACTCAACATGCAAGAGATGCAGAATTATTAAGAAGTTTTATACCTTATTTAGGGTGTGGTAGATATTCACATAGCCAAGTCAATCCTGAAGTAATTTTGAAGTAACAAAATTTAAAGATATTACTGAAAAGATAATTTTTTGTTTGTCCTTCCGTTTTCCTTTTGGTTTTCTCTCTTTAGCTATAAAAAAAAGGAAAACGGAAAGCTGGGGAGAGAGAGAAAATATTCAATATTAGGAGTAAAATCTAAGGACTTTGAGGATTTCAAAAAAGTAGCTTTGCTAATGAAACCCTGAGTTCATTTAACAAAAGAAGGACTAAAAGAGATCAGAAAAATTAAATCAAGAATGAATAGTGGAAGAGAATACTAATAATATGTATGAAAAAAAAATAGTGTAACTAAAAGTAAAATAATCCTAAATAAAATTTAATAATAAGAATATAAAAATAATAATTAGCCCTCCCCAGGGAAGGAGGGCTCAAGACAAAAGCCTCCCCAGGGAAGGAGGGCTTTTTACAACAAAAACTAATTTTAAGATTAAAGTTAACACAATAGCCTTGTTCTCTAAATTAATAGAACAAAGTTGTGGACGGTTTAATAGAGTAGCGTTTGGAGGTACCTTATCATCATATTTCTTTATTAATATTCCTGACGTGAATAAAAGAGAATTCGTTCTTTTATTAACAATGATTATTCCTACAGTGCTGTTGGGTATCTACCCAAGTCCTATTTTAGATGGATTACATTATTCTGTTTCATATTTAATTTATGCTCCATCAGAGTTTAGTTCTGGTATCTCCTGTGCAGTTATTTTTATTAGTATATTAAATAAATTTAAAACCAATTATCCTAATATATTTATAACTTTATTTAATATACGACATGGCCATTCCTATTAATCCTTTATTCATTTGACTAGATTTCTATGGTTATTTAAATATTAATTTTTTGTTTTGCGCAAGCTTTGTTTTTGTTTTTTTTAGATCATAAAGGAATAATTAATTTTATTAAAATTTCTTATAAGTTATTTCATTATTAAATTTAATTCTACGTTAATAGAGACATTATATTTTAAATTAGGTATAAAAAAAACCAAATTTTGTTTTTGTTTTGTTTTTGTTTGCGCAAGCTTTGTTTTGGTTTGGGGTTTGTTTGTTTGTTTGGTTTTGGTTTGGTTTTTTTTTACTTTTTTTTTTTAAAAAATTTCTATTTAGATTCTATATTAATTTCTCTAGCATTCTTTGTTTTGAGGATAGTTTTAAGTTTAGTAGTATATGATTTAATTTCTCCATTATACATGGTTCGTTAAGTAGGTATTTCAGTAGGTTCTACTCTTGTATTGTAACAAAATAAAGAAATAAATACACTAGCTATGATGAACAATAACAATAATGATC
>Ga0079224_100016028_pt1 | contig 10507 bp, 11 predicted proteins | sample Stecom2015_FD_80414 | JGI IMG/M metagenome (GOLD analysis project Ga0079224, IMG submission 80414) | Agricultural soil microbial communities from Utah to study Nitrogen management - Steer compost 2015 | ecosystem: Environmental > Terrestrial > Soil > Agricultural land | place: USA: Utah...
ACGAGTCCGGAGTGCGGAGCGGGCCGAATCCGCGTGACTCAGTGAACGAATCACTGATCTGTCATTATCTCGGTTTTGGCCCCCGGTTGGAAACGACCGGGAGCCCGCGAACCGAACGAAACCCGAAGATCGCACGACGGTTACCGTGGTAACCCCGCTGTCCGAGGACTTCTCCGGCCCCGTTGGATCCCTGGTCCCCACCAGGCGGGACGGTCTCAGGCGCGGACCGCACTTCGCGATTTCCGGACCCACCTCAGCAGGGAGTGTTCATGTCCGATAAAGAAAACGTCCGTTACGGGACTTCCGACGGGGTCGCCACCATCACGCTGAACCGGCCGGAGTCGCTGAACGCGCTCACCGTCGAGGCCAAGGAGCAGTTGTTGGAGTGCCTGCAGCGGGCCCGCGCCGACGCCGCGGTCCGGGCGGTCCTGCTCACCGGTGCGGGGCGGGCGTTCTGCGCCGGACAGGACCTGGACGAGCACGGTCGGCGGCTCAGCGAGAACGAGGGCCTCGGGGACACCGTGCGCAGGTACTACAACCCCATCGTGTTGACGATGACCCGGATGCCCAAACCGATCGTCGCCGCGGTCAACGGCGTGGCCGCGGGCGCGGGCGCGGGCCTGGCGTTCGCCGCCGACCTGCGGATCGCCTCCACCCGGGCGTCCTTCCTGACGGCCTTCGCCAACGTGGGCCTGGGCGCGGACTCGGGGACCTCGTGGACGCTGCCGCGCCTGGTCGGGCAGGCGCGGGCCATGGAGATGCTGCTGCTGGGCGAACCGGTCACGGCGGACCGGGCGCTGGAGATCGGCCTGGTCACCCGGGTGGTCGAACCGGAGGACCTGGAGCGCACCGCCCGGGAGTTCGCCGAACGGCTGGCCTCCGGGCCGACCGTGGCCTACTCCGCGATCAAGGCGGAGGTGGCGTTCGGCGCGGCGCTGGACCTGCCGGGCGCGCTGGACATCGAGGCCAACCTCCAGGACCAGTGCGTCGAGACCGCCGACCACCTGAACGCCACCCTGGCCTTCCTGGAGAAGCAGCGGCCGACCTTCCGGGGGCGCTGACCGGGCGCCGCGGCCGGCGCCTCAGCCGAGGTTGCCGATCGCCAGGAACACCAGGATGAAGAGGAGCACCCCCACCACGACGGCGACGGCGACGATGCCGATCACCATGCCGGTGCCGGTGCCCTCGGGCTGCTGCGGGTGGGGCGGCTGCCCGGGATGTCCGGGATGGTGCGGCTGCTGCGGCGCCGGGGGGTAGCCCGGGGGCGCCGACGGCCCGGGGGGCGGCGGCCAGGGCCGGGCGGGCGGGTAGGGGCCGCTCGGCTGCGCGGAGGGCGGGACCGCGCCCGGGGGCTGGAGCGGCGGGTACCCGGGCTGCTGCGGGCCGGTCGGGTACGGGTATCCGGACCGCTGCGGACCGGTCGGGTGCTGGGGCGGCTGCGGCCCGGTGGAGTACGGGAGCCGCGGGGGCCCCGGCGGCGCGGGCGGCGGCTGGACCACGGGCGTTCCGGCGGCCGGCGAGGGGTGCACCGGCGGGTAGGAGCGGTAGAGTTCGGCCGCCGCGCTCTCCTGCTCCCCGGTGTCGGCGGCGGCGATCGCGCCGGCCACGAGGGTCTGGTGGGCCACCGGTACGGCCGCGCCGGCGGCGGGCTCCTCGGACGGCGGCTCCGACTCGACCCCGAGCACCAGCATCAGCGTCTCGGCCGCGGTGGGGCGCCGGGCCGCGTCCTTGTCCAGGCAGCGCTCGGCGATCTCCCGCAGCGGCCCGCTCAGCTCCCCGAGGTCCGGCTCCTCGCTGATCACCCGGTTGACCACGGCTTTCAGCGAGTCGTGCCCGAACGGGCCGCGCCCGTTGGCCGCGTAGACGATGGTGGCGCCCCAGGCGAACATGTCGACGGCGGGCCCCAGCGGGCCCCCGGTGATCTGCTCGGGGGCCATGTAGGCCGGCGTTCCGGCGATCCTGCTGGTCAGGATCGCGGTGCCCTCCAGGGCCCGGGCGATGCCGAAGTCGATCACCCGGGGCCCGCCCGGCGCCATCAGCACGTTGCCCGGTTTGAAGTCGCGGTGCACGATCCCGGCCTGGTGGATGGCGGCCAGCGCGGTGAGGGTGCCGACCGCGAGCCGTTCCAGGGAGGCCCCGCCCAGCGGTCCCTCCTGGCGGACCACGGCCTGCAGCGTCCGGCCCTCCACGTACTCGCTGACCACGTAGGGCGGGTCGGACTCCAGGTCGGCGGCGAGCACCTGCGCGGTGCAGAACCGCGCGACCCGGCGGGCCATCTCGACCTCCTCGGCGAGCTGGGCGCGCAGGCCGGGCAGGTCGAGGGCGTCGGCGTGCAGCGTCTTGACCGCCACCCGGGTCCCGTCGGGGCCGCTTCCGAGGTACACGACTCCCTGACCTCCCTTCCCGAGCCTCCCGAGCAGCGTGTACTCCCCGATTCGGGTGGGGTCGGTGTCGATCAAGGGGGCCGGATCGGCCATCGGTCCTCCCGGTCGTGTGGGCCCGCCGCCGTACTCCCGGGTGCGCGGCGGGCATGGGACGAACCTACTTGAGGGTACCCGTGGAGGTCATCACGGTCCCCTCGCGCGAGGTCCCCTGCCACTCGGCCTCCAGGGCCCCCGGGGCGCGCTGGCGCAGGGTCAGGACGCTCTCGTCGATGCAGCGGTCCTCGGGGTCGTAGGTCTCCGCGTACTCGAACACCAGGGAGCGGTCGGTCTGCTCGGTCAGGACGATGCTGCCCCGGCAGTCGAGGGGGATCAGCTCCGCGCTGCCCCGGTCGGTCCCCTCGTCGAGTTTGAGGCGGACCACCCATTCGGCGACCGGGTCGCCGTCCTCGTCGTGCTGGGCCATCTCCCCGCTCCAGCTTCCCGCGTAGCTCTCGGGGATTCCGTCGGTGACGGCGGCCTGCTCCGGCTCCGGACGCAGCGCCCAGAGCGCGCCGCCGACCACGGCGGCCAGCGCCACCGCGGCCGCGCCGAGGACGAGCGGCAGCCTGCCCCGTCGGCCGCTGTGCCGGGTGGACCTGGGCGGGGGCCACAACGACATCTCCCGGATCGGGGAGGCTGCGGGGCGGGCGCTCCGCTCCGCGGCGGGGGGCGCGGTCGCCGCTGTTCCCTGGGGAGAGGTTCGGGGCGAGGACTCCGGCGCGAATCGATCATCGCTTCCTCCAACGGTGCGAACGTGCGTTGAAGGGCCGTTCGCGATACAGCGAATCAGGATAAGCCACGCGAACCACCCCCACGTCACCAAACACCGTGACGAAGGTCACACGACGGGGTGGCCGGGCTCTGCCCCCCGTGCGGCGGCGCCGCTCAGCGCCGCGCGACAGCGTCGGGGCCGTCCGCCGTCGCGGCGGCGCCCCGGCGGTGGCAGTCCGCCAGATGGTCGTCGACCATGCCCACCGCCTCCATCATCGCGTAGGCGGTGGTCGGGCCGACGAAGCGGAAACCGCGCCGCTTCAGCGCCCCGGCCAGGGCGGTGCTCTCCGGGGTGAACGCGGGGACCTCGGCGGCGGTCCGCGGCGCGGGCGGCGCGGAGGCGGGCGCGTACCGCCACACGAACTCCGCCAGCCCCTCCGGCAGCTCCAGGGCGGCGCGGGCGTTGCCGACCACCGCCTCGATCTTGGCGCGGCTGCGGATGATCCGCGCGTCGGCGAGCAGCCGTGCGACGTCCCGCTCGGTGAAGGCGGCCACCTCCGCGAGGTCGAAGCCGCAGAAGACCTCCCGCAGCGCCGCACGCTTGCGCAGCACGGTCAGCCACGACAGCCCGGCCTGGAACGCCTCCAGGCTGATCCGTTCGAACAGGCCCCGGTCGTCGCGGACCGCGACCCCCCACTCCAGGTCGTGGTAGCGGGTCAGATCCGCGGCGCCCAGCGCCCACGGGCAGCGGCGCAGCCCGTCCGCTCCGCTGCGGGCCGCGCCCTCGGGAAGGTCCGCCCCGGTCGCGGGCCGGGGCGGGTCGCCCGCACTCACCGCCGGCCACCCCCGACCCCGTGGTGCCCCTCGGCGTACTCGGCGCCGTGCTCCGGGGCCGGCCAGGGGTCGGCGTCGGACTCCTCGGGATCGGGGGTCTGCCGCCCCTCCTCCGCGGAGGAGGCCTCCCGGGGGGAGCTCGGGTACCACACCCGCGGCCGCTCCGGGAAGGAGGCGTGACCCCCCAGCCTCGCCTCGAGCTGGGCGATGCGCGCGTCGCGCTCCTCGATGTCGGTGGCCATCCGGTCCAGCACCTCGTCCACGGCACGCACGTGGTACCCCCACAGCGCCAGGGGAAGCCGGATCCGCGCCACGTCGCGGCCGGTCACCGGACGGTCCGTGGGCAGGGCGAGCGGAGGGTGGTCGGCCTCGAACCGCGCCAGTTGCCCGCCGTAGCCCATGACCAGCGCCGCCACGGCGACGAGCACCGCGAAAGCGGCCAGTGCCGTCAGGATCAGGATGGCTATCACGGTTTCGATCGTGCCACATCCGCGCCGCCGGAGGGGAGGGCGCGCGGTCGGCCGGTCAGGCGCTCTCGGCCTCGTGCAGCGCTTCCTCCAGTTCCGTCACCGCCTCTTCCTCCTCCAACGCCCGCGCCCACTCGGCGTGCGCCCGCTGGATGGTCTCGACGACCTCGTCGGGGTCGTCGGTGAGCTGGATCAGGTCGGGATCGTGCTGGGAGATCATCCCCTCGGCGAGCAGCCGCTCGTGGATCCACTCCACCAGGCCGCCCCAGAAGTCCGTGCCCACCAGGATCACCGGGAAGCGGGTGACCTTGCCGGTCTGCACCAGGGTGATCGCCTCGAACAGCTCGTCGAGCGTGCCGAAGCCGCCCGGCAGCACCACGAACGCCTGGGAGTACTTCACGAACATCGTCTTGCGGACGAAGAAGTACCGGAAGGTGACGCCCAGGTTGACGTACTCGTTGAGGGACTGCTCGAACGGCAGCTCGATGCCCAGGCCGATCGAGGTCCCCCCGGCCTCGGCCGCCCCCTTGTTGGCGGCCTCCATCAGCCCCGGCCCGCCGCCGGTGATCACCGTGTACCCGGCCTGCACGAGCTTGTGGCCGATGGTCTCGCCCAGCTTGTAGTAGGGGCTTCCGGGCTTGATCCGGGCCGAGCCGAACACGCACACGGCCCGGCCCACCTCGGAGAGCATGCCGAAGCCCTCGACGAACTCCGACTGGATGCGCAGCACCCGCCAGGGGTCGGTGTGCACCCAGTCCGTGGGGCCGCGGCGGTCCAGCAGCCGCTGGTCGGTGGTGCTCTTGGGGATCTCCTTGCCCCGGTAGGTGAGGGGGCCTGCCTGTCGTTCCACTGATCGAGAATCCGTCATGTCGCAACGTTACCCACTTCAGGTTCTCCCGCACCGAAGTCCAGGTCACGTTGCGGTGACCGGAAGCGGTCCGATCAGCACAGGTCAGGCCGCTCCGGTCAGCCAGGCGGCCATCCTCCGCTCCGCGGTGACGACCTCCGCCAGGTCCACCCACTCGTCCCTGGTGTGCGCCAGCATGGGGTCGCCGGGGCCGTAGTTGACCGCGGGAATGCCCAGCTCGGCCATGCGCGCCACATCGGTCCAGCCGAGCTTGGCGCGGGCCTGCCCGGCGCCGACGGTCGCCACGAACGCGGCCGCCGTGGGGTGGTCCAGCCCCGGGCGGGCCCCCGCCGCGACGTCGGTGACCCGCACGTCGAACCCGTCGAACACCTCCCGCAGGTGCGCCTCGGCCTGCTCCGGCGTGCGGTCGGGGGCGAACCGGTAGTTGACGGTGACGACGCAGGAGTCGGGGATGACGTTGCCCGCCACGCCCCCGGTGATGCCGACCGCGTTGAGCCCCTCGTGGTACCGCAGGCCGTCGACCTCGGGCCGGCGCGGCGTGTAGGCGCGCAGCACGTCCAGGATGCGCCCGGCCTCGTGGATGGCGTTGCGGCCCGCCCAGGACCGGGCGCTGTGGGCGCGGACCCCGCGCGCGGTCACCTCCACCCGCATGGTGCCCTGGCAGCCGCCCTCGATCTGGCCCCCGGTGGGCTCCAGCAGCACCGCGAAGTCCCCGCGCAGCCACTCGGGGTGGCCGGCCGCCAGGCGCCGCAGCCCGTTGCGCTCCGCCTCGACCTCCTCGCAGTCGTAGAAGACGAAGGTGAGGTCGTGGACCGGCTCGGTGACGGTCGCGGCCAGCTTGAGCTGCACCGCCACCCCGCTCTTCATGTCCGAGGCGCCGCAGCCGTAGAGCCTGCCGTCCACCACGCGGGAGGGCACGTTGTCGGCGGTCGGAACGGTGTCGAGGTGGCCGGCGAGCACCACGCGGCGCTCCCGTCCCAGCTCGGTGCGGGCCACCACCGCGTCGCCGTCGCGCAGCACGGTCAGGTGCGGAAAGGACCGCAGCGCCTGCTCGACCGCGTCGGCGAGGGGTTTCTCCGCCCCGCTGACCGACTCGATGTCGATGAGGCGTGCGGTGAGGTCGCGGACGTCCGCGGTGAGATCCAGCATGGCTGCGCTTCCGGTCTGGGTCGAAGGGTCGGGCCGACGCCGGTCCCGGCCCGCCGCGCGGAGCGGGACCGGCGGGAAGAGGAAGGGTCAGGCGTTGACGCCGTGCTCGCGGAGCAGGTCGTTGAGCGCGAGCTTGTCGTGCTCCTGGCCCTCCTCCAGACGCTTGAGCACCAGCAGGCAGGGCATGCCGAAGTCGCCGCCGGGGAAGCTCTTGACCCGGTTGGCGGTGACGCACACCGACCACGCCGGGGCCTCGCCGCGCTTGAGCTCCTCACCGGTCTCGGCGTCGAACACGCGGGTGGAGGCGGTGAGGATGGTGCCCGCGCCGAGCTTGGCGCCGCGGCGCACCCGGGCCCCCTCGACGACCATGCTGCGCGAGCCCAGGAACGCGTCGTCCTCGATGACGACCGGGGAGGCCTGCGGCGGCTCCAGGACGCCGCCGACGCCGACGCCGCCGGACAGGTGCACGTTCTTGCCGACCTGCGCGCAGGAGCCGACCGTGGCCCAGGTGTCGACCATGGTGCCGGAGTCGACGTAGGCGCCGATGTTGGTGAAGGACGGCATCAGCACCACGCCGGGCGCGAGGTAGGAGCCCCACCGGGCGATCGCGCCGGGCACCACGCGCACCCCGTCCAGGCGGGTCTTCAGCGGGATGCGGTCGTGGTAGTGGAAGCCGCCCACCGTGGCCTCCTCCATGCCCAGCACGCGGAAGCTCAGCAGGATCGCGCGCTTGGCGCGCTGGTCCACGACGACCTCGTCGGTGGCGGCGTCCACGTGGGCGACGCGGGCCTTGCCGGTGTCGATCTGGTCGACCGCGCCCACGATGACGTCGCGGGCCTCGGTGTCGTCGGGCGTGAGTTCGGCGCGGCGCTCCCAGAGCTCGTCGATGCTCTCGGGCAGCGGACTGGTGTACGAGGTGGTCATGGCTGGGAGCCTACTGGGTTCCGCCCTGACCGGGAAAAACCGGACGCGCCCCGTGGTGTCGGTCACGGTGTTCCCCCGCCACCGCGCCGGTCGGACCCGTACCATCGACCATGGAAACCCCTGAGCCGCGGCGGGTGCGGACCCGTGCGTCCGTCCCGGACCTCCGCCGTCCGGACCCCTGTCGCGCCGGGGAAATTTATCGTCTCATAGCAGGATTTCATCCGAAATCTATATGGTCAGCTCGTGCCCAGAAAGCGTCGAAGGATTTCCGCGTTCGTCAAGATCCTGATCGTCCTGGCCCTCACCTGCGGTCTGCTGGTCGCCGCAGGTATCTACGCCATACGCTCGATCAAGCCTCTTGACCTGTCCCCACCGCCCCCCGAGGAGGGCTGCCGGCTCGCCACTGAGGAGGACACCGACACGCTGGAGGTGGAACAGGCCGCCAACGCCGCCACCGTCTCGGGCGTGGCCTTCGCCCTGGACCTCCCCCCGCACGCCGTGGTCGTCTCCTACGCGACGGTGTGGCAGGAGTCGAAGTTCTACAACATCGACTACGGCGACCGCGACTCACTGGGCCTGTTCCAGCAGCGCCCCTCCATGGAGTGGGGCTCCCCCGAGGAGATCATCGACCCCGTCTACGCCAGCACCCAGTTCTACGAGGAGCTCGTGCAGGTCGAGGGCTACCTGGACCTGCCGGTCTACGAGGCGGCCCAGGCCGTGCAGCGCAGCGCCGACGGCTTCGCCTACGACCAGCACGAATCCCGCTCCCGGGTCATGGCCGACGCCTTCACCGGCGCCGAGGGAGCCGTGGTGACCTGCTGGTTCCCCGAGGAGCAGGCGGGCGACACCGACGTGGCCGCGGCCGTCGAGGAGATGCGGCGCGTCTTCGGCGTCGGCCCCGAGGAGGTGCCGATCGCGCAGCGCCAGACCGGCGACCTCGGCTGGGCGATGGCCCAGTGGGCGGTCGCCCACGCCGCCACCTACGGCCTCACCTCGGTGACCTATCTCGACCGGCAGTGGACCGCCGCCTCCGGCGAGGAGGGCTGGCAGGCCACGGAGACGGTCTCGGAGGAACTCGTCCTGCGGTGACCCGCGCGGCCCCGGCAGCAGCTTGCCGGGGCCGCGGTGTCACAGCTGCGCGAGGCGTTTGGCCGCCGCCGCCACCCGCTCGTCGGTGGCGGTGAAGGCCACCCGGACGTGCCGGGCGCCCGAGGGGCCGTAGAACTCCCCGGGAGCCACCAGGATCCCCTGCTCCGCCAGCAGCCGCACCGACCCCCACCCGTCGTACTCGGGGTGGCTGGCCCACAGGTACAGGCCGGCCTCCGAGTGGGTGATGCGCCAGCCCGCGCCCTCCAGCGCGTCGCGCAGCAGGGTGCGGCGGGCCGCGTAGCGCCGCTTCTGCTCCGCCGCGTGCGCGTCGTCGTCGAGCGCCGCGCGCATCGCCGCCTGCACCGGGGCGGGCACCATCATCCCGGCGTGCTTGCGCGCCGCGAGCAGCCGCTGCACCAGGTCGGTGTCGCCGGCCACGAACCCCGCCCGGTAGCCGGCCAGGTTGGAGCGCTTCGACAGGGAGTGCACGGCGAGCAGCCCCTCGTGGGAGCCGCCGCACACGTCGGGGTGCAGGATCGACAGCGGCCGCTCCCCCTCCCAGCCCAGGTCCAGGTAGCACTCGTCGGAGGCGACGACGACGCCGCGCTCCCGCGCCCAGGCCACCACCTTGCGCAGGTGCTCCACGCCGAGGACCCGGCCGGTGGGGTTGGCCGGGGAGTTGATCCACAGCAGTCCGGGACGCGCGGGCCCCAGCTGCGCCAGTCCGTCGGCCGCGACCGGGGTGGCCCCCGCCAGGCGCGCACCGACGTCGTAGGTGGGATAGGCCAGTTCCGGGAAGACCACGGTGTCGCCCGGTCCGAGTCCGAGCAGGGTGGGCAGCCAGGCCACCAGCTCCTTGGAGCCGATGGTCGGCAGGGTGGCATCAGGGTCCACCCGTACCCGGTGGCGGCGCTCCAGCCAACCGCTGACGGACTCGCGCAGCGCCCGCGTGCCGTAGGTCTGCGGATACCCGGGCGCGTCGGCGGCCTCGGCCAGCGCCGCGCGCAGTCCGTCGGGCACCGGGTCCACCGGGGTGCCCACGGACAGGTCCACGATGCCGTCCGGATGCCCCGCCGCGGTCTCCTTGTACGGAGCCAACCGGTCCCACGGGAAGACCGGCAGCCGGTCGGCCACCGGACGCCGCTCGGCCATGATCGCCACGTCCCCTCATCACGCCGCTTCCCGCGCCGTTTCCGCCGGTGGGAGCGGGCCCTGCTCTGTCTTCTGCCGTGTCCGCCCCGCTTCGGGGCACAGACCGGCCACGCCGCCGCCCTGGTCCGCTGCGCACTGCGGGGACCGGCGACGGCGTGGCCGCCGCTCGGCCACCGCGAAGGCGGCGGCCGGACCCGTACCGGTTACTCGCCCTGAGGCGGAAGGGCCACGATCAGCGGGTGGTCCCGGTCGATCTTGCCGACCTTGGAGGCGCCGCCGGGGGAGCCGAGCTCGTCGAAGAACTCGACGTTGGCCTTGTAGAAATCCGACCACTCGCTGGGCAGGTCGTCCTCGTAGTAGATGGCCTCCACCGGGCACACCGGCTCGCAGGCGCCGCAGTCGACGCACTCGTCGGGGTGGATGTAGAGCATGCGCCCGCCCTCGTAGATGCAGTCGACGGGGCACTCCTCAATGCACGCCTTGTCGAGTACGTCGACACACGGCTGCGCGATGACGTAGGTCACGTCGTATTCCTCCTCGGTCTCGCCACGTGGACCGCGTAAGTGGCTGCTACGTCGCGATACTTCTGACCGACCACCACCGAAGTGGGCTACCGGGGCTTGGCGCGCTCGCGGGACGGCCAACGCGGAAGAACCGGTAGCGTCCCGGAACGGGTCTCACGGCCAGAGGACACGGGTACCGCTGTCTCTAGTATTGCGGTGCAAGAAGCGTGGATCACAATCGGGGGTGGCGACATTGGGATACGTCGCTCGACTGGTTCACTCCGTGACCAAGGACGACGTCGGTCAGCGCGTCACCGTGCGTTTCCGGCTGCCTGACGGGAGATTCCGGGATATCGTCGGGGTACTGGAGTCATGGCACGACGACGT
>Ga0079224_100016029_pt1 | contig 10507 bp, 6 predicted proteins | sample Stecom2015_FD_80414 | JGI IMG/M metagenome (GOLD analysis project Ga0079224, IMG submission 80414) | Agricultural soil microbial communities from Utah to study Nitrogen management - Steer compost 2015 | ecosystem: Environmental > Terrestrial > Soil > Agricultural land | place: USA: Utah...
ATCATATTGCCTATTGCTACAAAAGTTACTATCGTTGCTGTTGTGGTTGCTCTTATAGTTGTTCCTGTTTCTTTGTCACTTATGCTAAATCTTCCACTACCAGTTCTATCGAATGATATTGTATAAGTTTCATTAGGAGTTGTAGGTAATTCAAATGATACACTACTTCCATTTCCTGCGGGTCTAATAAAACCCGTTTCTGTTAGTATATAATCGTTTAAGTTAACGTATTTACTTCTATCAAATAGATTACTACTCTTACTAATGATTTGTTTTGGTTTGCTAACTACGAACTGTCCATCAACAACAGTAGTAGGGTTGCCTTCTATATAGTTAATTGGGGTTTTAGTAGTTAATGCTTCGGCTTCACTGTCTTTTAATACTTGCTTAACACCTACACCACCGATACTAACAATTTCAGCGTTCTTAGGGTCTAATGTATTATCTACAATTTCATTATCATTAGTTGCTGTAATATCAACAGTTAAGGCTCTTTCAATTTCCTTTTGTTTACCTGTTAGTTTCTTTTGAATACCTAAATCATCTAAAGTTTTTCCACCAACTAAGGAAATACCATCAATTTGAATACTATCTACTTTATCATTAGTAGCATAAGTAGAGTGAATTGGATTACCATCTTTATCTTGTTCAGCCTTTTTAGAAATTTTACTACCATCTAATAAAGCATCAATATCATCTCTATTAGCCTTACCTTTATTTCCAGCATAAGCAGTTTGAGAAGTTTCACCAAGTGCTAATGATGATGTTGTATTAACAAGTTGTGTTCCACTCCAACGATAAGTAGTAGAACCACTTATATAAATAGCAAGAGGGTCAAATTCTTCAATAGGAACACCATCAACTTCAAATGTTGTTTCATCAATATAAGTTCCTCTAATAACAGGTTGAACATTTTGTAGCATATCATCTATTTCAGTTTTAGTGTATCTTTCATCTAATTCACTTTCGACAACAGTAATTTTACTATCTAACACACTAATATCATTATTTAAATCATTAATATCATTTTGTAAATTTGCTATGTTATTTTTATTAGTAGTTATTTGAGCAATATCACTATCACTTACTAAAGATTTTCCTGAAACTTTATCAACCTTGTTATTTAATGCATTATTGATAGTAGTAATTTGAGATTTATCAGCCTTATTATTACTTAATTCATTATACTTAGTAACAACATCATTTTCTATTTCATTTGTTTTTTGATTAAACTCATTTTTAGTTGTATAAGTATCTTTAATGATATTTCCTTCACTATCTCTTAATGCTTTAACAGCATCTCCAACTTGCTTAGTTCCATTTAATATAGCATTAATATCATCACGATTTGCTTTACCTTTATCACCTGAATAAGCAGTGGAAGAAGTTTCACCAAGTGCTAAATCACTACCTATTACTACATAACTTGTTCCACTCCAACGATATGTTTTATTATGTTGTTTATCTACATAAATTTTACCTGTTTCACCTGTTGTTGGGAATTGTGCTAATGTATTGTATTCTAAAACATCATCTACAAAACTTGGTAATTGACTTGCAGGAACTTTGCCACTTGTATCAAGTGTAGCAACACCGTTAGCAACACCTTTTTCACTTTTATCTATTTTATTGTTTTGTAGATTTGTGATGTTATTTTTATTAGTAGTTATTTGAGTTTTTTCTTCAACACTTACTAAAGTATGGTTTTGAATTTTATTGACTTTACTATTTAAAGCATCATCTAAACCTATAACATCACTTGTTGAATGTTTGTGTCCTACATCACTCTTTTTATCAAGTTCAGTTTGTAAATATGTTAAAGTAGCATAAGTAGTAACAATAATATTACCGTTACCATCTCTTAATGCTTTATAAGCAACTACTTCACCATTTTCAATATCTTCTTTTAATTTGTTAATAGCCTCTTGATTAGCAGTAACTCTACCATCCATACTTTTAGATACTTGGTATGCTTCTAATACTGAGATATTATCTTTAAATACCCAAGAATGTGTTTCACTACTATATGAATACATATAAATAGTATCTTGTAAATCACCATCACTCATAACAAAGGCAATTTGACCATCTTCAGGAGTTGCTGTTTCTAAGTATTTATCAGCAAGGTTTTTTGTGCTAAATACAAATTCAGTAGATTTACCCATTAAAAGTTTATCTAGGTCATCCTTATTTGCATTAACACCTGTTCTAAGAACAGCAATTATTTTATTAACATCTTCATCAGTTAGAATTTGACCTGATGTAAAGTTATCAGGTAGAGTATTAACATCTATTCTTTTACCCATTTTGTCACCTCTTTTATTTACTTTCTTTAACTTTACCAAGTTTGTAAAGGTATCCAATATCTACGATAGAGAAACCACCATTACTCTTGGTTTCAATTTCTAAAGATATATTTTTACCTTTAGAGGAAATAATAACTTTATGAATTTCTTGTGGATTATCACCAAGAACGTCAAAATTAAGTTCAAAGTTATCTAGTGCAGCAGTATCTAATACTAAGTTACTTCCTGCGCTTTCATCAAGAATTTCACGATACTCAATCTCACCTAACTCATTTATAGATACTTCAAAACGTTTTGGTGAAAGTCTTACATACTCATCTATTGTTATTGTAAAGAATAATAGTATCCTAGCAGTTGAATATGTTTTAACATATATGTTTTTAAACTTCTTATCGTGAGTTGGTGTTCCAAAAGCATTATTTATTGTTTTTATCTTACAAGTATAAATGTAATTCTCATCATTTGTTTCATCACTTGGCATAAGGTCAGTATATCCTTTATCAAAGATAAAGAACTCACCATTACTAATAGTGTATAAATTAACACCATTCTTAAATATCATACTAGGTTTTCTTGCCCACTTGTCTAAAGTAAATGGGTGTTGTCCTTTTCTAGTATCTATATTGTAATAATACTTAATATTATCATAATCTATACCATCTCTTAACATTAACCAATATTGGTCATTATAAAGTAGGCTATCTACAAATTCAGTTAAAGGTATTATACCTTTTATCTGTTTGTCTAACTTCTTAACATTCTCTAAACCATCAGTATAATTACTAGATGTAAGTTGATACATACCTTGTGCAGACATAAATATAAGTGAGTTATTTACATTCCTAACAGTGTTAGGTGCAATACAACCTACAAACTCATTAACTAAATCTACACTAAATGTTTCAGTTTCAAACACACCACTCATCTTAAATATCTTTTCTTTAGTAAAGATTATGTAAGCATTTCTAAAGTAATTTATTGTAGTTATTTCATCATCACTTTGTATTGGTAATATTATAAAGTTCCTATTAGGTAAATAATCAAATTGTGCTAATTCACTAAACCAAATAGTATTACCTTTATAATAAACTAACCTATCACCTATACCAAAGATTTTAACATTTGTTAAATTAATAGGTTTTACCTCAAATGCATTAGTTGTATTTCCAACCTCATAATATTGTCCTAATAATGAGTTTATTAATTCTTCTTTATGGTAATTAATCTCAACAAAATCATTAGCGTTTTTGTTTTTATTTATCATAGCATAGAATGTATTAGATTTATTTTCAACCTCAATAATATCTCCAATTTGAGGTATAATATCATATATATCATCTACAACTATTACATCATCATATTCTAAAACAAATGTTGAACTACTGTAGTAATATCTATAAATCTTAGAAGTATCTCCTTTTCTTAGTTCAAAGTAAGCCAAATCATACCCCTTATATTTATAACTAGCAAGCAATGTATCAACATCTATATCAGAAAATTCACTCGCACCACTATCTAGGTAAGTTGATTTAAGATAAATATATCTAGCACCAGCCTCATCAAATGTTAAAACTCTAGCATAAATATCTAAAGCATCTGGTTTAGGTAAGTCATCAACTTTTCCATAAATATCATATTCACTACCAATTACACCAAACTCATCCCAAAGTTCTTCAGTAGTTTGTGTCCAACCGAAACCAACATTATAACGTTTTTCAATTGATAATATGTTAAAATCACTTAAACTATATGCTGAATTACTTATCTTTTTAACATAGAATGTATTTCCTTCTCTAATGGAAATTGCTTTTGCTTGACCTAAACTTAAGTAATTAGTTCCTAAATCACTCTCATCATTAACACGCTTAATATTATCGTTTTTAATCACATCTATAGTTACGTAATTAACACCTGTTAAATTAAGTGCATCTACTACGTATTTGAAAAAACCACCATTATCACTTAAACTAAGTAATCTATGAGGTATCTCATTTTCTAAATGGTCTTTAAATACTAACTTAATCTCAGCAGGATGAAAATTAGTTCCTGTATGTAAAACATTAACAGCAAATTTTGATTGAGGTATTTTATCTAGTGGAACATCAACATCGTGTTTAGATATAAATAAACCTATTACTTCTTTAATACCTACACCTTGGTCTGCTATTGCAGTTAATGGATTGCTTGCTAAAACATTAAATCCTGTCATACCATTATTATTACAAACCTCATAAGGTGTTGGTATATAACAATTACTACTATCAATAACAGTAAATGTTTCTTTTGCGATACTATAGTTTCCTATACCTACAAAATCCTCACTAATATCACTAAGTGAAAAATATACATTATCACCATAATCTACTGTTTTAATAGCAATTAAACTATTTTTATAAGTAGATGCGTTTACATTTAAAGTGTATAATAACTTATACTCTACTTCAATATCACTTAACAGACCTTTACCTACTAATTTACTCATTTTAAGCAATCTAATAGTATTGTTAAAAACTATTAAAATATGCAATTCATAATCTAGTGGCTTAGTTGCATTTAAGAACTCAACTAAAGATGAATATTCTTCTAATTTCTCAAATATATTCCTAGAATTTTTAACTATTTTTACTAAAGAATATCTACCAATTCCTAGAGTTATCCCTTTACTCCTTAATATCTCATTAAAGATAAACATATTACCAAAACCTTTACGATTTTGTAAAGAACCTTTTAAAGATAAGTCCATATTTAGTAGATTTCTAAATTCATTATCAACAACTACATCATCAACATCAGTAGTGTTAATACCTCCTGAGAAGTCGTTAATTAAGTAATAATTCTTTGTTGAAGGCTCTCCTTTATAAATTTGATGTCTTCCCACTAACTATCGCCTCCTAAACCAACCTTGATTAATACCTCTACTTAAATCTCTTTTATAAATACCACTAAAATCAGGATTACGATATTCCTCTTTAATAGCATCAAATTTATTCATTTTAAGTGTTTCAAAGTTTTCATTAAAAATAGCCAAAAATCTATCTGCTTCGTGTAAACTACCATCATTCATTTTTATACCATAACAAGCATAAGGTATTAATATACTATATATCCAATTAGTGTCTAAAGCCTCATAATCATCAGTTACACTTGTTATTAAAGGTAAACTACACTTTAAACTTGTATTTATTCTACTAATAGCATCATTTATAAAACTTAATACCAAATTAGGACTAAAGTTTTCATCTGTATAGTTATTAGCAACTCTTGTCATATCATTTACATTCATTTTTTCACCTCATATAAAATAAAGAGGGATTAACTCCCTCTATTAAAGTTCTATATTTTCCATAGGTTTTGGAGTATTTGCTTTTGCTATTCTTGATAACTTTTTCTCTAAGTTCTTAGCAATAGTTTCTGGATACTCATAATGTTCACCATCGAAAGTAATAGTTACAGGTAACCCATTATGTAAATAAGTATATGTTTTTCCAACAAATTGAGCATACATAGGGTTTCCAAAAACCTTTACTTTCTTCTCTTTTTTCATTCTTTCAGCAAATTTTGCTTGTTCATTTTTCAATTCCCTTGCTGCCTTTGCAGTAGCCTTTGGACTATCTACAGTAGGCACTTTTTCTTTTTTAGTTTCACTCATACTTTATTCTCCTTTTCTAAGTATAAAACTTATAATCATATAAAGTCTTTAATTTATTTTAAATAGAGGGTAGGTAGTTAAACCTACCCTAAGTTATTTATTCTTCTTGACTTGCTGCTCTACCTAAGTTATCGCTTGAGAAATCAACATCAATATCGTAAGCAGAAGCAGAGTAAATCTTAGTAATTGCTAATGGGTCAGTAATCTTAGCACCTACCCACATCTTATAACCAAATGATGCCCATTGAGCAAGTGGTTGTGAGTGAGATGCCTTAAATGGAACGTGTTGCCATTCAATATTACTTGAGCCAAGTGAAATTACTGCATAAGGGTCTTTACCTAATAGGTAAGATGTATAAACATTAAATGGTGTAGGTGCTGCGTTCTTTTCAACTTCAGCAATCAATGTTTCAATTACATAGAAACCATACATTAAGTATTTTTCTAGTGTTCCTGTTTTAATAGGTGTATTATCATTACCCGGTGTTAAAATTCTATCTTTTAAGTCAGCATCATCAAGTAAATCTTGCATTACATTGATATGAACTACTAACACAGGTTTTCCACCAAATTTAGTATGACCTTTTCTACGATAGTTCTTCATAGAAAGAACAACTTTTCTAACTTCTTTTAATGTTAAAACATCAGTAGGTTTTAAATCATCTGCATCAGCAGCATTTCCTACATACCATTCACTTGCATCAGCAAAGTTTTCCATAATAACTCTTTCACGCACTTCAGCAGCGTGTCTAGCAAGTTCAGGCATATAAATGTTTTTAATATCATCCATATGGATTTTCTTAGTCCAGTCAGTTTCTTTAATATAAGCACCATATTGGTTAATAGTTCCTTGAACTTTTTGTGCTTCAATTTTTAATGGCTCTGGTGCAATACCTTCAGCAATTTTCTTAACTGTTCCATCAGTATCCCTAGCAATAGGTAAATGATTGTATCTTCTAAATGAAATAGTAGTAGTTCCACTATTATTAGGAATAGTTACTTGATTTCCAAGTGTAGAAAACACAAAGTTTTGTGTTTCAAGTGTAATCATACCTAAAAGGTATTTAGTCCAATATTCATTAGTTTTAATATCATTTCTTTGTGCGACATTTAATTTAACAGACATATAATTTTCCTCTCCTTAATCTATTAAAATACTAGGACTTGTTAAAAACTATAACCATTTTTCTTTGCCCATTCTTTTAAATCTTCAGCAACTAATTCATCAATAGTTTTATCAACTTGTCCTGTGTTTTTAAAGGTTTCCTCAGCATATTTGCTATTCTTTGTAATATCTTTCAAAGTTTTTTGAGTTTTCTTTTCAGCAATTTTATCTGCGATATAACCTTTAAATATGTTCTTAGGGTTTCTCACAGTAAGTAATTGTTCTAATTGCCAACCATCTTCATCCATAGCCAACAACACACTTTCTTTTTCTTCATCAGTTAGATTATATTCCTTAGCAAAATCATTAAAAGAGGACATAAACTTTTCAACTTTTGCTTGTCGTAAAGCCTCTTGTTTTTCTCTTTCCAATTGCTCGTATTTAAACTCTAACTCCTTCATCTTTTTATAAAGTGCTGGGTCTATGTTTTGTTCTTTAGCCTCTCTTTCTAATGCTTGTTCCTCTAAAACTTTAAGCATTTCTTCGTGACTTTGATAACCATAACGTTTAGCAATATTATCAAGTCTTTCAATTTGAGGTTTGGTTTGCTTTAGTTCTTCCTTATAAGTTTTTACTTCTTCCCTAAGTTTTTTGAAAGCATAACTTTGCTTATCTTCTTTCTTAATTTTAGTTTTAACTTGAGTTTGTTCTTCCTCTTGAATTTCATCATCTACAACTTCTTCATCATCATCATTTTCTTCATCATCATCATTTTCTTCATCTTGAGTTTCCTCAATTTCTTCTTCATTAGTAATGTCATCACCTAGGTCATCATTACTTTCAATATCTTCTTCAGTAACATCATCATCGGAAATTTCCTCATCACTAACAAATTCTTCATCTAATAATTGTTCTAATTCCTCTTGAGAATTAAATTCTTTTTTAAATTCCATACTTTTTCTCCTTACAATAATATATTTTACAAGCGTTAAGGTCGCTTAGATTTTGATAATAAGATAAGACTACTAGGGAATTTTATGCTGCCCTGTCAGCAATATCTTATCTCATTAATATTATATCATATTTTTAAATATTTTAAACTAAAATTGTTATAATTTTACAGTTTAGTTCTTTTTATTATCCTTTTTCTTCTTTTTATAAAATCACAAACTATACTAAATACAATAATAATTATTGATACTATAGCAATCCATACTAAACTTACAAACGTAAGTATGTCAAGATATTTCATTTTTATTATTCCTCAACAGGAATATCAGCCTCAAACACTTCATCACCTGTTGGCTCAGGCTCAGCCTCAAATACTTCATCACCTGTTGGCTCAGCCATTGCTTCTTCCATTTGAACTTGTGCTTGTAACTGTCTATTCATAAGTTGTTGTTCAGCCTGCATTTGTGCTTGTTCTTGTTGAACTATCATTTGTTGAATATTTTGTGTAATAGCATCAACAGTAGGTGTTTCTTTACCTTCAATAATTTCACTAATACCTTGTGTAATTAAATTAACATCAATTCCATACTTAGATGCTAAAGTTACAAATTGTGTAATAACAGCAGCCTTAGTTTCAGTATCCTTAGCCATTAATTCTTTATATCTAGCAATTAATTCTTGTTTATTTGGAATATCATACTGTTCTAATATATCTAATACATTAATAACTTTAACAGGACTATCATATTGTTGTTCAATTTGGAATAACTCTTGAATTAATACCTTAGTCTTTTCTTTAGAATAAGGTGTTTTAACATCTAAGTTAATAGCAAATGTGTAATTCAAATCCTCTAAACCTTCAGGAACATTAAATTCCTCAAAATTATAACTACCATCACTACGTTTCTTACCTCTTGAATAAACTGTTTTACCTGCAAATACTCTAACAATGTATTGAACTAATATGTTAGTAATATCTTCTACATACTCCTCCAAGTTAGGTAAGAAGTTATGTTCTATAATCTTAGCACGATTTAATGATTGCTCAGTTCCACTTTTAGTGTTACCAGCAGTTCCTATATTTCCTACAAATTGCTCACTAGCACCTGCAATCTTATAAATTGTAGCCTCATTTTTACTAGATACTTTAATTAAACTTTCATCAACTGAATTAGTAATAAGTTGTCTAACTGCTTGGTTTACATCTCCTCTAGCCTTTAGAACAACACCCGGTGCCCCTACAACACTAGCAAATTCCTCAGCATTAATACCACTCTCATCTTTAATAACAAATGATGGTGCAGCAAACTGTAATGCTGTATTAGTTGTAGCACTTTCAATACTATTAACTGATTTTTGAAGTCCTAGTAGTCTATCCATTAAAGATAGACCATAAGGTGATTTAAACTTCTTTTTCCATCTAAGTTGTGCAATAGGAAATAATGGAATTTCTAATTTAGTTCTTTTACTAACAATCTTATTATCTATCAAAACAGTTTTGTAAATACTTACGTTATTTTTAATAACATCTTTTTCATAAACTGTCCATTTAGTTAATATCTTATCTTGTTCAGCGTGATATTCATTTCCTAAGAATACCTCACCTCGTTCTTCAGCAGTAAAAGTTCCACCAATAGTTTCTTCTTTACCAATACCATATCTTTGCTCTGCTTGTTTTCTTGATATTCTTTCAGTAACTATAAAATAATCAGCATCTCTTAAATTTAAAGCATTAGGGTCAATTTTTATTGCTGAAGGCTCTATTAGGTAGGGTTTTAACACACCATATCTAAGAGTATTAGTTCCACCAACAGGTTTTTCATTATCAAACACTATATGACAATAAGCCTCTTTTAAAACAGCACAAGTTTGGATACTTTCATCTATAATCTTATCCATATTGATTTCTTTCCAAGTGTTTTGATAAACTTGATTAAGTAATCTAATAGGCTCAACATCATCAGGTGAAAGTGGCTCTAACTCACCTATATAATCACTAGATTGTAAACTAGCAACTCTTATATCAATAGCATCACTAGCATATGGTGCATTTACATCAACAACCCAAGGTTTATCATCATTATATACTGTAAGTAAATCTTGTTCACCCTCGTAGAATGCTGCTAGTTCCATTAACCTTTGACCACGATTAGGGTCAAAATTATGAGCAGCATCAAACAAACGTTTGTAGTATTGAAAATCTTTCCTCTCTTTATTAGACATAATTATTCACCTTTTTCATCAACTTTCATTTGAGATGCAATTAAAGACCATTTAATCTCACTTTTAGCACCTTCTATATCTCCTTTATCTAATAATCTTAAAGCATTATTAAGATAGTTTTCTGTTTGTTCTGATAATTTCTTTTCTAAGGGAGGTTTTTTCTCCCACCTTATAATACCACCTAACATAAATGTAACAGGAATAATATAAAAAATAGGGTCATAAGTAAATGTAGTATCTATACTATTTATAAACACATCAACAAATCTAACG
>Ga0079224_100016030_pt1 | contig 10507 bp, 8 predicted proteins | sample Stecom2015_FD_80414 | JGI IMG/M metagenome (GOLD analysis project Ga0079224, IMG submission 80414) | Agricultural soil microbial communities from Utah to study Nitrogen management - Steer compost 2015 | ecosystem: Environmental > Terrestrial > Soil > Agricultural land | place: USA: Utah...
AAAAATGGCGATTGGAGAAATCGATAAGCTCCAGCGATTGACTCCGGTAGTGCCCCTGAAGATGGACCGTCGGAAGATAGCGTTTTGCAAGGTCGAGCAGGGAATCAACCTCCAGGTCAGGATGTTCACCCTCATCTTCCCACCGCGCCTGATAAAGTTCATGCGGCTTCAACTGCATGTCATCTCCTGCAACGACCAGCTGACGCCCCCGATACATTGCCGGAATACCACGCTCAGCGAAGCACTGTGAAGCTTCGTCAAAAATCACAAGATCGAACAACGGCTCCATAGGAAAGATCGCCGATGCTGATTCGGGGGATACCATCCAGCAGGGTACAACGTTAAACAGCTCGTGCTTAAACTCGGCCACAACGCGACGCAGAGGCCATATCTTCTTTTTCTTTGTTACCTGATGATGGAGATCGCGATAGGTGATGCGATTATTGAGTCTGTTGTATTCTACGTTCTCATAAACCCGTTCACGTGCGCGCAACAGAAGAATATCATGACTAAGCTTCTGTTTCTCCTCCACCAACGCCATGAGTTCCTCCCGCTGCTTTTCCATCTTCAGCGATGACACATTTCGAAGGTGCGGGTGTTTTGCCTCGAGATGTTCTATCCAGGCAAGGCGCACACTATTTTGAAGAAGACTCTCCATCCGGGTGATATCCCATTCACCCGTTGCCTCAAAGAGTTTCTTGATAACTTCGTGCTCATAAGGTTGAAGGCTCTCCCGCTGACGATCAAAGTCACATAGCGCCTCGAAATCTCGCCGCAGCGTTTTAATAAATTCGCCGGATTTTTCCGGTTCGCAAACGAGTTGCCTGAACTGGTAAGGGGTGATATAAGCGAACCACTCCTCCTTCTTCTCCTTAACGGGCGCAACGATTTCAACAAGCCGACTGAAAGCAGCGATAAATTCCTCGCGCGTATAACGTCCGGGATGCAGTCCATCCTTGACCTCCCTCAGTGAGTTGAAAATCAGCTTGGCACGAATAGCAAGCTTTTGTCGGGTAAACCACGTTCTCAAGGAGACCTCGTTGTAGTCGGTAGGCAAGTCGACAAGCCAGGCCTTTGCCTTGATAGCTGTCAGGTGGTGTTCGAGGTTTAGTCGATTGTCGATCTTGTCCTCGAGCTGGCGAAATCCATTCTTGTCTGACGGCAAACCGTTAGCCGCCATTACCTCGCTTATCCATTGCTTATCTTTTGAAAAGAGCGACCACTTCAACTTCCGGATCAGACTGCCACGGGTTTTCATCTTCTCCTGTAGGGCCTCCTGGAACTTTCCAAGCTGGTCGGCAGCAAGAGATACCTCAGGACCAACGCCTTCAAAACAATTTAGCAGAACGCGTTCGACGTTTGTAAACCAGAGAAAGCTTGTCTCATCATCCTTCTCGTCAACCATGCTTTGCATGAAATGGAAAACCTGATCGGTATTCAACAATGCGATCATCCCCAATACATCGGATTCACGCGAGCGAAAAGCGTCAGCTTCCTCCAGATTCAACGACACATTAGCTATCGCCCCGACTTCGGCTTGAATTTTTTCCTGCACAACAGGTATTTCAGCAAGAACTGACTCAATCGCCCTCTGATCGGACAATTGAAACGTCGAGAATGACACCCGCTCGCGCCACAGGTATTCACGGTCTTCGAACACTGCGGCGTATCGAACATAGTGGCGAAGTTGTTGCAAGAATGATGGCAGCGTTGTAAACGTAAAGTGCTGATATTCCTGCCGGATGTTAATAGCCGGACCGTGAATATTGGACGTGAGGTAAAGTTCCTTTATACTCAGGCCACACTCTTCGTCGTCGAAAAGCGTTTTCCTGAATTCATCCAGTTCCTCCGTGATTTTGTCCAACGCCCTGCACACCTGCAAGAACCGACGCTCCATTTGGATCGTATCGAGGGTCCGGTTGAACGCTTTATAATCATCTATCGCTTCAATTTGCCGTGCAATCTTTCCGAAGATAAGCTTGCGTTCATTTCGGAAATCATGAACGAGGCCGACGAAATCGCCAAGATTCTTGTCGTGTAGACGCTCGTAGACAACATCGAGTGCGGCGCGTTTTTGACACACGAGCAGCGCTCGTTTACCGGAAGCTATGGCGTCAGCAAGAAGATTACAGATGAGCTGCGACTTCCCCGTACCCGGAGGGCCCTGTACAACAATAGATTTTCCCGACTTCACGGCATGGATCGCACTCTCCTGCCATCCGTCGAGCATAAAAGGTGTGTAGATATTTTCTTCCCGAAGGGCCTGATTCGCAAGAATACGATCAAGACCTGTGGTATCCACACTCGTTGCATTGCGCGCCTCGAAAAAATCTTCCAGATCGGCCGCGTCTTCCTTCTCCATGAGATGGAGATAGTCGGACACTAGTTGTGAGCCCGCCTGAGGAAAAATGCCAAGAACTGCTTCGGGGAACAACTTTAATTGACCTACCCGATGCTTCAAATCAAAGTCATCCTTCTTAAAGGTCAGAAAAGGGGTGAGCTCATCGCGGAAGTTATCGGGATTGAAATTGATCTCAATTTTTTCCTTCAGCAACTGATACAGCTGCGTCCGAAATACGGTACTATCTGTGTCGAAGTCTTCAAAATTGACATCAAAAATATCCTCCTCCAATGCCACTTTGTTGTAGTGCGCATAGGCAAGAAGGAATGATTTATTAAAAGTAATTCCTGCCTGCTGGCGCAACTGAAGGTGCCATCCGTTGTTTGACTGATCGAGCGTGACGGGAAAGAACAGGAGCGGGCATCGCACCATCGTTCCATCCGAAAACTTTCCACGCACGAAGGGCCATCCGATATGCAAGTCGTTAGAGCCACGTTCTTCAAATAGAAAATGGTCGGCGCGTTGTATTTTCTTCAGTTTGCGACTGACTTCATTGTTGTACTCCACCCGGCTATCGAGTACCTGGCATAGCTTAATCGCTTTTCCTGCGATGAGCGCCTTTATGACGTCAAAGGACGGGAATCCATTGAGCATGTTGACCTCATGGAGATCCATTAGTTGCTCAGCAGAAAGGCGCAACAATAGCAAAGACCGATTGTTTCCTGAAAGGTTGGTCAGGCGCCGCATCCAGGATTCCAATATTCGCTTTGCTGGTTCTCGTACCTCCATATTATCTGATACAGTGTAATCGTTCATGCTGGTCTGAATTCCTCCTGCCACCCTAATGAAGATAGAAGATAGGACTCAATTGCCGGTGGCAATGTAAGGCAAAATCCGATCGAGTTCTTCTCCTGACACCGCAAAGACATCGTGCAACGCCGTAGCGTCTGTGTACAAGCCGTGGTGAAAACGGTATGCCACAATGCGCTGCGCCATTTTTTTGCTGATGTAAGGGTGCCGTGCCAAATCTTCTTCGTTTGCGGCGTTAATGTCTATTTTTTCGGGACTGAAATCCTTGCTGATGTACGACGTATTAATAAGGCGGACGACCACGGCTGAATCCAGGCCGTAGACCTCGTACAGTTGATCACTATTGACGAATCCGCCTAATGCCTCGCGGAACCGCAGGATACGCAAAGCCAGTCGCGGTCCGATTCCGTAAACCGATTGTAGTTCCAGCGTATCCGCACTATTAATATCAAACAGTTGCGGCTGCCGCCGCGCTTCCATAACCCGCGTTTCGGCCGGAAGAACACTATCGTAACTTTTTCTGGACGACGGAAGCACCATCCGGGGTGACAGCTGCTTGTATAACGCAGAATCCACGCCATAGATGCGGAGCAAATCACTTTTTACGCGAAAACTCCCCCCTTTCTGGCGATAAGCGGCAGTACGCGTCGCTAAGTGAAGAGGCATACCCGCAGCCACCATCGAGTCGACGGAGGCGGTATTGGGGTCGAAAGAGGGCAGTAAACTTGCTCTACCCGAAAGGGTCGTCACCGAATCCCGGGCCTGCCAGGCCTGCACCAGGCTGTCAAGAAAGGCCTGGTCAGCGCGCAAATCCACTTCGCGGCTCCCAAGCCACCACCGATACAGGGGTTCCGAGCTGACCACAAGGAAAATAAGGGGTAAAAGGATGAGAAAGCCATTAATCTCGGTAGCCGAGAATCCGAAGGTATTTCGAACGATTCTCCGAAGAAAATTCATCGCGGGGGAAGCTTTTCTGAATTTACGATGCCCCCAGGAACTTATACAGCTGCAACGCCATTTAAACAGGAAAACCGTTGGTGTACGTCGATGTTATTTAAAACCATTCTAAATTGATGGGCGCCTGACTTTTGTCACCCACCAATGTTTCCGGCGATGTATTTTTGTGATCCGAAATGACGCAGAACTTCAAATCCTTAGCACTCAGTTACAAGACAGCTCCCCTGGAAGTAAGGGAGCAGGTTTCTCTCAATGAGGCGGGAGCGAAACAACTCCTTCATTTTATTGCCGATTATAGCGAGGCAACGGATGTCCTGGTAGTTTCAACGTGCAACCGCACCGAAATCTACTACAACGCCGAAGCTGACCTCTCCGCTCAGATCTTCAAAGGCCTTGACCTGATCAAGAGTCCTACCAGGGGTTTTGAACAGTATTTCGTCAAATATGAAGGAACTGCGTGTATCCGTCACTTGTTCGAAGTCGCGATTGGCCTCGATGCTCAGGTTATCGGCGACCTTCAGATTTCCGGACAGGTAAAGAACGCTTATCAATGGAGTGCTGACGAAAACCTCGCGGGACCGTTCTTGCACCGTTTGATGCACACCATTTTTTTTGCCAACAAGCGCGTTGTGCAGGAAACAGCGTTTCGCGATGGCGCGGCGTCGATTTCTTATGCCGCCAAGGAGCTGGCGGAAGAGTTGACCGCCGGAATTCGTGAACCAAGAATCCTTGTCGTAGGGGTAGGTGAAATCGGTCAGGACGTTTGTCTCAATCTCGCTGACTCGCCGCTTCGTTCGCAGGTAACCATTGTAAACCGCACCCGGGAAAAGGCACAAGCCCTTGCAGAAAAGTGTGGTTTCGCTTTCAACGACCTGGAAACACTCTCCGACGAAATCACTAAATCCGACGTCATCATCAGCTCGGTTTCCGGAACGGAAGCCCTTATCAACCGTGAGATGCTGGGCGACCGTCGAATTCTTACTCATAAATACTTCATCGACCTCTCCATGCCGCGAAGCATTGATCCTTCGCTGGAAGAGCTGCCTGGCATTCTGATCTACAATCTCGACGACATCGAAGAAAAAACGACCGAAGCCGTTAAGAAGCGCAAAGCATCAGTACCCCAGGTACAAGCCATCATTACTGAGGCGATGGCCGAGTTTGAAGACTGGTCGCGCGAAATGATCGTGTCGCCCACCATTCAGAAACTAAAAAATTCACTCGAACAAATTCGGCGTGAAGAGCTTGCGCGATTCCTGAAGAATGCCAGCCCTGAAGAGGCCCGCAAACTTGAAGACATGAGTCGCTCGCTGATGCAAAAAATCCTAAAATACCCGGTACTTCACCTCAAGGCAGCCTGCCGCCGGGGAGATGCCGAATCCCTCTCCGAAATACTTCAGGATCTTTTCAACCTGGAAAAGACTCCCGAAAAGAGCCGCAAATAGCAATCTCCGCAATCCAGGGTATTCATTGCCTTTCCAGAGTTGGCAAAAGGAAGTCTACGTTGTGTAATTTGCAAATCAGAGCGTCGACTAATTTGAAAACGCGAAGGTGACCCGCGACAAAGAAACATTTCTCCGTCTAATCAACACTCACCAGGGACTGATACATAAAGTATGTATCATGTATGAAAACGACCGGGAGCGTCGCAATGATCTCTTTCAGGAGATCGTACTGCAGTTGTGGAAATCATTTCCTGGATTTCGCGGGGATGCAAAAATCACCACGTGGATGTATCGAATTGCGCTGAACACCGCCATATCAGCGTACCGAAAGCAAAGTCGCGAGGTTCAGACGCAAGATCTCGACGAAACCCACCAGAACATAGGCGATGTCGACGCCTACGAGCATAACGACGAGAACCTCCGGCGCCTGCAATGGGCTATTCGTCAGCTCTCGGATATCGAACGAGCCATGATCATGATGGCGCTCGACGAAGTACCCTACGAAGAAATTGCCGAAACAATGGGTATCACACAAAATAACGTTCGCGTACGGATGAACCGCATAAGGGAAAAGCTGAGAAAACTTTTGGTTATCGGACATGGAGATTGAGGACCTGAAAGAACTTTGGAAACAACAGGCAGAGCGGTTTGAACCTCGCAATGCCAATGAGCTCGCGGCTATGATCCGGCGTAATAGCACGGATATCGTTGCACGCCTCACTCGCAGTGTGTGGTTCGAACTCGGCCTCACACTCGTCGCAGCCGTCGCTTTCCTGATTTATGCACTCCGACTCCCTACCGGTTCGTTGAAAGGGATTTCAATTTCTATTCTGCTGGCCTTCTGCGGATACTGTATCTATTACATAAAAAAATTGACGATTCTGCAAAAATTCCGTCGTCGTGATGATGACTTAAAAGCCAACCTCACGTGGCTTGTTAAAAACCTCAGCAGCTACCTGCGATTCTACCGACGCAGCTATACGATATTGTATCCCGTCTACTTCCTGCTGGGTTTGCTTTTCGCTGCGTTAGAGAGAGACTTTGACACATTTTACAGTTTGATTACCCAGCCCACTACAATCATCATTGTAGTCAGTATTGCAGCCATCTTTTATTTTGTCAGCACCTGGTTTACCGACTGGTACCTGAAAAAGCTCTATGGCAATCACCTAACGCGCCTCGAGAATTTGCTTCGCGATCTCGAACATGCGTAAAAACAGACTATCCTTGCGCAAATTCGGGGGTATCTCTGCAGCGCCTTTGTTTAATTGGAGTTTATCCTATTTATTAAAGTGTAAATTCCTTCTTATGACACTACGTCTGACGTCCCTCATACTTATGCTTTGTGTTGTTACCCAGGCCTGCGGCCAGGAAACCACCTATGCCGAGCGTCTTGGCTTCCCTAAGGGGGCCAAAGTTCTGATTCTGCATATTGACGATGTCGGGATGTCGTGGGACTCCAATGAAGGAACCATCGAAGCCATCGAAAACGGGGTAGCAAACTCGCTAAGTATCATGATGCCGTGTCCCTGGGTACCGGGGTTTGTCCGCTATATGAAGGAGAAAAATCCGCAACTGGACGCGGGACTTCACCTGACCCTGACCTCGGAGTGGCGAGACTACCGCTGGGGTCCTCTCTCAGGACGGCCTGCCGTCCCATCGCTTGTCGACCAGGAAGGAGCCATGTGGCGGAACGTCGAGCTTGTCGCAAAGAATGCCTCCCCGGATGAAGTTGAGACTGAGATAAAAGAACAAATCCGCCGCGCACGGGAGATGGGATTCGAACCGACGCACCTCGACTCCCATATGGGGACACTGTTCGCCACCCCAGAATTCATTGAGCGCTACATTAAGGCGGGTATCGAGAACCAGATTCCTGTGATGTTTCCGGGAGGGCATGCAACCATGATAGCCAATCAGCGGGGAATCACCGGAGAAATGAAACAGCAGTTACGGATGCTCGGGAAGAAAATATGGGCCGCAGGACTCCCTGTTCTGGATGATCTTCACAACGTCAGCTACAACTTCGAGTACCCGAAGGACCAGGATCTCAGTGATACGGAACTTCAAAAGCTGGCCACCGACCAGTACATCAAGACTATCCGTCAACTCAAACCCGGCCTGTCAATGGTCATTATGCACTGCACCGATCCCTCTGAAGTGTTTCAGCACATCGGAAGCTCCGGGCGCACCCGCAAAGCCGATATGCTAGCGATGACAGACCCCGCATTCAAGAAATTTCTGGAGGACGAAAAGATCATTCTGACGACCTGGCGTGAGCTGAAGGAGCGACGCACAGGCGCCAGATAAGTCAGGGCGTTTTATCGGGGGGAATCGAGGCAGGTCCGGCCCTCCGATACACATAACGCGTGCTCCGACCCTCAGACTCACCGTCGCGGGGCGTGAGCGTAATTTGATCTCCCTGAACCTCAAGCTCGAACTCGCGTGGACGCATAGTTGCCTCGCTCTCGAGATAAATATTCTGAAGCTGCTCGTTCATGCGATAAGCTCCACTATCGATTTTCTGCCCATCCGCCCGGATTATATAGCGGGCCTCCTGAGTAAACGTTAGACGTTGGCTTTCCGGCTGTCCTCCGTCCCCTCCCGACGAACTGATCAGTTCCCACTCACCCACCAAGACTTCGATAAGCTTCAGCGGCGTCTCCCTCTCCGCAGGAGGCTGACGATTTTCGTCGCCTGTCGCTTCGCTCTGTCGATTATCACCCTGACAAGCAAGCAATGCAAATAGACAAAAGCACAAAGCGCTTAGATTCAACTTCTTCATGGTGTTTAGCTTACCCGGAGAAATTTAAAAACTCCGTGCCGACCCTACTGGCAGGTCAACTGCCAGGTGAGAACGGGTTGAGGGCATAACTATTTATCACGAATGGAAAAATACTCACTATGGCTAACGACAATTTCCACGCGACTCGAACGGAGTATCACGGCTTACTGCAGCAGTTGACCGATTGTACGCTGACGTGTGAGGCATGCGCAACGGCGTGCCTCAATGAAGAGAATGTTTCCATGATGGCAAGATGTATCGAATTGGACCGGGATTGCGCCGATATCTGTAGTCTGGGAGCACGACTTATTCAGCGGGACGCCGAAATAGCGGATACCTATCTCTCCCTGTGCGCGACGATGTGCAGGATGTGTGCCGAAGAGTGCGCCAAACACAACGATGAGCATTGCAAGAGATGTGCATCCGTATGTCAAGCTACCGCTAATGCATGTGACGCGGTAGCGGCCGAGTAAAATCGGGGTATCGCCCTTGAAGGACTAGCGAGAACGAAGACTAAGTTGACTTCTTCACGAACTGTGTCAGGATGACGATGTGCTGTCCATTCACACGTCCTTCAATTTGGCCGGCATTGTTCTCCACAAGACGAATACCACGAACCGCTGTTCCTCTTTTTGCAGTAAAACCTGCACCCTTGACATCGAGGTCTTTAATGAGGACAACGGTATCACCTTCGTTCAGCACAGTTCCGTTGCTGTCTTTGTGCACGACTTTTTCTTCGTCGCTGTCAGCATCGGCCATGCCGGATTTTGCTGCAGCCAATACATCATCCTCGAGATACAGCATATCCAGCAAGTCCTGCGGCCAGCCTTCATGGCGTAACCCATTAAGAACCCGCCATGCGACGATCTGAACGGCCGGTTCGGTGCTCCACATGCTATTATTCAGACAGCGCCAATGATTCGGATCCATGGGCTGATCACCCATGAGTTGGCCCCGACAAGTAACGCACGTCAGGATACTTCTGTCTGCACTCTCCTCAAAAGGGGGTGCCGTGTAAATGTCTAGTCCATCGGCGCTGCCACAAAGCTCACAAACCGAACCGCTTCGGGTCATCAGATTTTCCTTGGTGTTCATCAGGGCGAAAAAAATTAGAAACCAGCTAAAGCTGGCTTGTCGAACAAAGAACAGACCCTGAAAGGACTTCAGGGTTTGTTCGTAAACGTAGCCCCGACAGGAATCGAACCTGTATCTAAAGTTTAGGAAACTTCTATTCTATCCATTGAACTACGGGGCCTTATCGGGGTGAGCCGATAGGGTCGCAAATATAGAAAAAATCTAAAACTATGCCCCAGCGGCGCTGTAGGGCCCCGTCACTCCTCTTCGGAACCATACGCCGACGTATCTCCCTCGTCTTCACTCAGAACGACGGGACTGTACTCAGGCAGGTAGTTGGGATATATTGTGAGATGCTTTTTCCTTACCTCCTCGAAAAGCACCCTCTTAAACTCATCGAGGTTCTCACGTTTCGTAGCAGAAATGAAGACAATCTCCTGGAATCCATGCTGGCGGTAATATTTCTTCATTTCTTCAAGGTTTGCATCCGGGTTCTCACGTCGAAAAAGATCGACCTTGTTGAGCACAAGAATCGTAGGAACATCGCCTGCGCCAATCTCTGCCAACGTTCGGTTCACCACTTCAATCTGATTGTCGTGAAACGGGTGTGCCACGTCAACCACATGAAGGAGAACATCCGCCTCCCTGACTTCGTCGAGCGTTGACTTAAAGGACTCTACCAGATGGTGGGGCAGCTTACGAATGAATCCTACCGTATCCGACAAGAGAAAAGGAACATTTCCAAGAGAGACTTTCCGAACTGTCGCGTCAACCGTGGCAAACAGTTTGTTCTCGGCCAGAACGGAAGACTTCGACATGAGGTTCATGACCGTAGATTTTCCGACGTTTGTGTAGCCGACCAGCGCTACGCGAACAATATTGCTACGCGATTTCCTTTGCGTTGCGCGCTGTTTCTCGATTTTCTGCAGCCGCTCCTTTAGTACGGCAATCTGGTTCCGGATTGCCCTCCGGTCTGTCTCGATTTCCCGTTCACCCGCTCCACCCCGTGTGCCCGTTCCCCCGCGTTGTCGCTCCAGGTGAGTCCACATGCGGGTCAGGCGTGGCAACAGGTACTGGAACCTGGCCAACTCTACT
>Ga0079224_100016031_pt1 | contig 10507 bp, 9 predicted proteins | sample Stecom2015_FD_80414 | JGI IMG/M metagenome (GOLD analysis project Ga0079224, IMG submission 80414) | Agricultural soil microbial communities from Utah to study Nitrogen management - Steer compost 2015 | ecosystem: Environmental > Terrestrial > Soil > Agricultural land | place: USA: Utah...
AATTTTTTTATAGCTTCCCCGCCCAAAACCAAAGTTCAAAATCCATGAAAATCCTTCTTCCAATATTCTTCCTTCTGTTTTCTACCCTGGGTCTTGCCCAGACCGATCCGAGAATCTACGACATCATCGATGCGGTGTCCGCCGATCGCATTGAAAAGGATGTGACCACCCTGGCCAATTTCGGCACCCGGCACACCCTTAGCGATACCCTTTCACAGACCCGTGGGATCGGAGCAGCCAGACGATGGATAAAATCGGAATTTGAACGGATATCGGCAGATTGCAACAACTGCCTGGAAGTATTCTACCAGAAGGACCTTGTCAAAAAAGGGGACAACGCCCGGATCGTACACGATGTCTGGGTGGTCAATGTCGTGGCCGTACAAAGGGGCAGCAAATACCCCAACCGCCATATCATCATGAGCGGGGACATCGATTCCAGGGTAAGCGACCCGGTGGATTTCACTTCGGATTCCCCAGGGGCCAATGACAACGCCAGTGGAATGGCGGGGACCCTGGAGGCCGCCCGCGTACTTTCCAAATACAATTTCGAAAGCAGCATCGTATATGTAGGGCTTTCCGGGGAGGAACAGGGACTCTATGGCGGCAAGGGCCTGGCGGCCTATGCCAAGAAAAAAGGCTGGGATATCATTGGGGTTTTGAACAACGATATGATCGGCAATATCAAGGGGGTGGACGGGACCATCAGCAATAGGGACTTCAGGATATTTTCCGAACCGGTCCCCCCTACCGAAACCGAAGCGCAAAGACGGGCCCGCCGGTTTGCCGGGGGGGAGGTTGACGGAATCTCAAGGCAACTGGCCCGATACGTGCACAAGACCACCAGGACCTATATGCCCCAAATGAACCCCATGATGATCTACCGCTTGGACCGCTTTGGCCGGGGAGGGCACCACAGGCCGTTCAACGATGCGGGATTTGCCGGGATCCGAATCATGGAGGCCCATGAAAATTACACCCAGCAACATCAGGACATCCGGGTGGAGGACGGCATTGCATATGGGGATGTATTGGAACACGTCAACTTTGACTACGCCAAAAAACTCACTGCCGTAAACGCCATCTCCATGGCTTCCCTGGCCTGGGCGCCCCCGGCACCCACCGAGGTACAGATCGGGGGAATGGTCCAGCCCGATACCCGTTTGAAATGGGAAAAAGTGGAGGGTGCAAAAGGGTATAAAATCCATTGGAGGGATACCACCTCCCCTACCTGGGACCACTCCAGGTACGTGGGGGACACCGATGCCCACACCCTTAAGGGCGTGGTCATAGACAATTATTTCTTCGGGGTTTCCTCCGTGGGAGCGGACGGCCATGAAAGCCCAGTGGTGTTTCCGGCAAGACCTTTCGATGAAGACCCAACATGAACAAAAATCCATCCGACGAACCAAAAAATTTAAAAACCGAACTATGAGAACTTTTTTTGGCCTGGCCACCTTCCTATTGGGAACCCTGATCGCGAGCTCCCAAACCTTTACCCGACAAGATACCCTAAGGGGCAGCATCACCCCGGAGCGGGTGTGGTGGGACCTCAATTATTACCACCTGGACGTGGATGTGGACCCCGAAAGGAAATTCATTTCCGGAAGCAATACCGTTAGGTACAAGGTTTTGGAAAAAGCCAAAGTAATGCAGATCGACCTTCAGGAACCCATGGAGATCGAGGCCATCCACCAAGATGGAAAAAAACTCAAGTTCAAGAGGGAGGGCAATGCCTTTTTCATCACCTTGCGGAAGGAACAGCGGCCCGGGGACTTCAATTCCCTGAAGATCGAATATTCAGGACATCCCAGGGAAGCGGTCAGGGCCCCTTGGGACGGGGGCTTTTCCTGGAAGCAGGATGCCAATGGCGATCACTTTATCGCCACCTCCAACCAAGGATTGGGGGCCAGTGTCTGGTGGCCCAACAAAGACCATATGTACGACGAGGTCGACAGCATGCGAATCAGTGTCACCGTGCCCAAGGACTATATGGACGTTTCCAACGGCAGATTGGAAGGTGTGGAGGAAAAGGGAGATAAATCGACCTACCACTGGTTTGTGGCCAATCCCATCAACAACTATGGCGTTAATGTGAACATAGCAAAATACGTACATTTCGGGGAGACCTATGATGGGGAAAACGGGACCCTGGACCTGGACTATTACGTGCTTCCCGAGAATCTGGAGAAGGCCAAAAAACAGTTTACCCAGACCCCGATGATGATCCGGGCCTTTGAGTATTGGTACGGCCCCTATCCCTTTTACGAGGACGGTTTTAAATTGGTGGAGGTCCCCTATCTCGGGATGGAGCATCAAAGTTCCGTGACCTATGGCAATAAGTATGAAAATGGGTATTTGGGCAGGGACCTTTCCGGTTCGGGCTGGGGACTGCTGTTCGATTTCATCATCATACATGAATCCGCCCATGAATGGTTTGCCAACAACATCACCCATAAGGACATCGCCGATATGTGGGTCCACGAGGGCTTTACCTCCTATTCGGAAAATCTGTACCTGGACTATCATTTTGGGAAAAAGGCCTCGGCCGATTATGTGATCGGATGCCGGCAATCCATTCGCAACGATCGTCCAATCATTGGAACCTATGATGTCAATCACGCCGGTTCGGGAGATATGTATGCCAAGGGGGCCAACATCCTGCACACTTTGCGCCAATTGTTGGAGGATGATGCGCTGTGGAGGCAGATCCTTCGTGGCCTGAACAAGGAATTTTACCACCAGACCGTGACCAGCCAGCAGGTTGAAAACTATATCAGTGAAAAGAGCGGAAAGGACCTCAGCGCTTTTTTCAACCAATACCTACGCACTACCATGATCCCCAAACTGCAGTACAAATTGGAAGGCAACTCCCTCCAATACCGTTATGTTGACGTGGTTGAGGATTTTGATATGCCGGTACGTATCTTGGTGGATGGTGAGGAACATTGGATATTCCCCAACGCCCAATGGAAGTCCGAACCCTTTTCCGGTAAAAAGCTTGAAGTGGACCGAAACTTTTATATCGAACAGGAAAAAATCTGATTCTAATTTGTCCGAAGGATCTTGATTGAAAAGTGAATTTTGGAGGGCATCCGATTAAGTCGGCCCCCCAGTGCCCCCCTACCCTCCCAATATGGGACCGGGAATAATTTTCTGGGGAAGTTTTGATCAAACCAAAGCCGTTTTGGTATCTTTAATCCCCATAGTTCCATGGGAATTGAAAATTGCAACACCTGGCATTCGGTGTATTCACAATCAAACATCAAGATCTCTGAACAACCACCTAAACAAAATCAGATGAAAAAAATTATGGCCATTGCCCTTGTGACCTTGCTCTGGGCCTGCAAGGAAGAAAAAAAGGAAGCCTCGATCGCCCAGACCATGAAGACCTATTCCATCGCACAAATGATGGACAACGAGGCGGTCGGGGGAGCCAGTTTCTCCCCGGACAACCGCACGCTTTTGGTTTCGAGCAACCGCTCCGGAATCTACAATATGTACACCATTGAAGCCGCAGGCGGGGAAATGATGCCGGTGACCCAATCCGACAGCTCCTCCGTTTTTGCCATTTCCTATTTTCCAAAGGACGGGCGCATGCTTTTCAGAATGGACAACAACGGGGACGAAATCTACCACATCTACCTGCGGGATATCGATGGGACCCACAGGGACCTGACCCCGGATCAGGGAGCAAGATCCCTGTTTATGGGATGGGCCGAGGATGAGGCTTCCTTCCATTATGCTTCGAACAAAAGGGACAGTCGGTTCATGGACCTTTACGATATGGATCTGGAAACCCTGATCCCTTCCCTGCTCTATCAAAATGACGGGGGCTACGATCTCAATGGAATCTCCCCCGATGAAAGGTACATTGCCCTGACCAAATCCATAAACACCAACGACAGCGACCTTTTTCTCTTTGATCGGGAGAAGAAAGAACTCATCAAGGTCAACCAAAACCAAAGTGGGAACTCAGGGCAGGATTTTTCGCCCGACGGCTCCTTCTTTTACTACACCACCGACGATGGAAGTGAGTTCTCCTATTTGATGAGGTACAATATTGCCGAGGAGACCTACGAAAAATCGATGGAACGGGATTGGGACATTTTGGGCAGTTCCTTTACCGACAATGGAACCTACCAAGTCACCTTTATCAACGAGGACGCCAAGAACACCATAGAGGTCATGGAGGTGGCCACCGGTACCAATATTGACTTGCCGGAGATCGAGAACATGGAAATTACCAATGTTGGATTCTCCAAGGATGAAAAAATGATGGGTTTCTATGCCGGGGGCTCGCATTCCCCCTACAATCTCCATGTCTACAATTTGGATAACGGACAGCAGACCAGGCTTACCAATGTGCTGAATCCAGAAATCCAGCCCCAAGACCTGGTCCGCTCCGAGGTCATCCGCTATCCCTCCTTCGACGGGTTGGAAATTCCCGCCATATATTACAGGCCCCACCAAGCCAGTGGGGAGCATCCCGTTCCTGCCTTGGTATGGGTACACGGGGGCCCGGGGGGACAATCCCGCCAAAACTTCAGCGCCTTTATCCAATTTCTGGTCAACCACGGTTATGCGGTCCTGGCCGTGAACAACCGGGGCAGCAGCGGCTACGGAAAGACCTTTTACCAAATGGACGACCTCAACCATGGTGACAAGGACCTGAAAGACTGTGTGGAGGGCAAAAACTGGTTGGCCGCCCAGCCCGAGATCGATGGGGAAAAAATCGGAATCATCGGCGGATCCTATGGGGGCTATATGACCATGGCCGCCCTGACCTATGCCCCGGAGGAATTCGATGTGGGGGTCAACCTCTATGGGGTGACCAACTGGATCAGGACCCTGAAGAGCATACCGCCCTGGTGGGAGTCCTTCAAGGACGCATTGTACAAGGAGCTTGGCGACCCCCACAGTGCCGATTCCGTCCGCTTAAAACAGATATCCCCCCTCTTCCATACCGATAAAGTCACCAAGCCTTTGATGGTGCTCCAAGGGGCGCAGGACCCCAGGGTACTGCAGGCGGAATCCGATGAAATCGTTTCCGGGGTCCGCAAGAACGGGGTACCGGTGGAATATGTGCTCTTCGAGGACGAGGGGCATGGATTTGTGAAAAAGGAAAACCAGGAGAAGGCCTATGGCAGCATTTTGGAATTCCTCGATAAATATCTCAAAGGGGAAGGAGAAACCCCCATAAACACTGAAAATCTATGATTAAAAAAGCGTTGACCTTATTGTTTTTGAGTGGATCCTTATTTGTAAATGCCCAAGAGGAGGCTGAAGAATCCTTGGGTGCTTGGTATATGTACATAGGTACCAACAGGATTTCTGAGCGGCTGAGCATCCATACAGAGGCCCAGTTCCGGTACTATGAAACCACGGATAATTTCAATCAGATGATTCTGCGCACCGGGCTCAATTACCATATCAATGCCAACGCCATGGCCACCCTGGGTTACGGGTTCATTGACACCGACCCTTTCTTTGGGGAGGTCCCTGGGGAGGAAAATTTCAAGGAGAACCGCATCTTTGAACAATTTGTCCTGAAGAACACCCTTTGGGAATTCCATATCGAGCACCGCTACCGTCTGGAACACCGCTTTTTTGATTTTGGTGAAGATACGGAAACCCAGCACCGGGCCCGCTACCGCTTGCAAATGACCCTGCCGCTGACCGATATTTTCTTCATCAACCTTTACGATGAACTGATGGTCAACCTCCAGGATGAACTTTTTGGCCAGAACCGAATTTATGCCGCACTGGGCGTCAACATTACCCACAACAGCAGCATTCAATTGGGCTACCTCAGGAATCAATTCACCGATGGAGTCTATGATCGCCTCCAATTCGCCCTGACCTATAATCCCGACCTCCGGGGTCTTTTCCAAAAAAAGAAATCCTAAAAAACCAGGTGCATTTGGTTGACCGCTCCCCAAATAATGCCTAATTTAGTGATGAACCTAAAAATTCTTACGATGAAAAAAATACAGGCAACCGTATTGGGGCTGTTGTTGATCACGGCCGTTGGTTGCAAACAAGCAAAAAAAGATGCAAATGAAGCCACTTCGGAAGTGGGGGAAATGGTGGATGAAATGGTCGAGGAAGTCAGTGGCAAGAGCATCACGTTCAACATGGAGCCCAAAAGCGATAGCAATGTCACGGGAGAGGTCACTTTCAAGGAGGACAATGGCAGGGTGGTCATGAAGGCCAATTTCAGCGGACTTACCCCCGGTGAACACGCCATCCACCTCCATGAGGAAGCCGACTGTTCCTCTGCCGATGGAACATCCACCGGTGGACACTGGAACCCGACCTTTGAGCCCCATGGCAAGTGGGGCGCTGCCGAGGGATACCACAAAGGGGATATAGGAAACTTTGTGGCGGATGCCGACGGCAATGCCACGGTGGACTTTGCCACCGGGGAATGGTGCATAGGCTGTGATGACGACAACAAGAACATCCTTGGAAAGGCGGTCATCGTGCACCAGGGTGTGGATGACTTCACCTCCCAGCCCAGTGGCGATGCCGGGGCCAGGATTTCATGTGCCGGAATAATTCAATGATAATCTGAAAATAGGGGCCGTCCATGGACGGCCCTTTTTTCTTCAAACCAAAGGCCATGGAACAGCAAAAGGAATATTCCAACGGGGAAATCACCGTAGTGTGGAAGCCTTGGTTATGCCAGCATTCGGGAATTTGCGTCAAACTTCTTCCCCAAGTGTACAATCCCAGGGAAAGACCTTGGATCAAACCTGAAAAGGCCGACAGTGCGGCCCTAAAGGATCAGATTTCACAGTGTCCCTCCGGGGCATTGACCTATATTGAGACCCCCTAGACAATCATGGACGAAACCTATATGTTGGTGGACAACCAACAGGCCAAGCAATTCCAATTTGAATTGGAACAGGGTGTCATTGCCCGAATTGAATATATCAAGACCCAGGACGGCAGGATATACCTGACCCATACGGAGGTCCCCCAGGCCTATGGGGGAAAGGGCATCGGATCAAAACTCATCGGGCAGACCCTGGAACTGATCAAGGCCCAGGGATGGAGCCTGATTCCCCTCTGTCCCTTTGTGGTCAAATACCTGCATCGCCACCCCGAGTGGAAAGCCCTGGTCCCGGAGGGAATCAATATAGGCTAAGGTTTTTCGGATTTTTACTTTTAAAACCATCCTTTCCTTTTAAAGACCAGGACACAGATCAAGGCAATCGCCACCATAAGGCCCCACAATATAAAGTATCCGTTGGGCCAATGGAGTTCGGGCATACGATCGAAGTTCATCCCGTAAATGGCGGCCAAAAAGGTCAAGGGAATGAAGATCACCGAAATGATGGTCAAGGTCTTGATCACTTGGTTCAACCGATGTCCCTGAATACTGAAGAACAGATTGATCTGGCTTTCCAACTCATGGATATCCGAATCGATGTCGTTGATCAATCCATTGATCTGCTCCTTGAGTTCACTGAAATACTTGGTCTGGAATCCCCGGATTTCCACCCGCTCCAATTTTATGGCAATGTCCCTAAGTCCAAGGACCGCCTTTTTGAATTCATTGATCAATGCCTTTTTGCGCTCCACTTCCAGTACAAACCCGGGGGTCGGCTCCTGTTTCAGGATGACTTCCATGGTCCTGTCCATTTGAATGCGCTGTGCATATTTCTCCTTATGGTTGCCCACCAGGGTCTCCAGGATAAAGAACAGGAGGTAGTCCGCCCGCTTTTTCCTGATGATCCCCTTGTCGTCAAAGATCCGTTGGCGAATCCAATCAAAATGGTCCCCCTTTTTTTCTTGTATGCACCAAACAAAATCCTTTGCGGCCACAAAGAACATCTGCTCGGACCTCAAATTACGGTCTTCCGTCTTGATGATCTTGGCCGCCACGAAGAGCTGTTCCTCGAGTTGGATCACCTTATTGCCCATCCCATGGTTCTGGAGCAACCGCAAGAGAAAGTCATCCATGCCATTTTCCAAAACCAACTTCCTGATTTCCTTTGTATGGCCCAATCCATAAGTATTGACCCAGTTGATCGATCGATCCCCCTTGGAAAGCAAAAGATCGCTTTTAAGGGAAAACTGCCGATTGCTGTACCCTTCGGGACCATAGTTGATCAGTCTGGTATTTTTTTCAAAATCCGTTTCCATTTGTATCGAGTATATTGGGATATTTGTAGTTTAGACCCCTTAAGTTAACCCAAATATCAACAAGTTGGCAGCCATGATCGATTCAACCCTATTGAAAAAAGAAGTGTTGTTCACCCTGATATTGCTCTTGATCCTTTTCACCCTGAACTATTTGTTGAAAAGGGCGATAAAGAAGTTTGGGCGGAACAGCGCCATAAACATGCAGAACAGGAAAATCATATTCTACCTGAGCAATCTGATTTTCTATATCCTCGCCTTTGCGGGCATTTCCTTGATATGGGGCGTCAACCTAGAGGATTTTTCCATCTTTATAACCTCCATATTGGCCTTTGTGGGCATCGGCTTTGTCGCCCAGTGGTCCATTCTGTCAAACCTGACGGCCAGTGTGATCTTGTTCTTCACCCACCCCTTGAGGCTGGGAAACAGGATCCGGGTCTTGGACAAGGATTTTGACTGGACCGGAAAAGTGGTGGATATCACCGGATTTTATCTTTTTATGCGCACCGATGATGGAAGGATGATCACCATCCCGACCAACCTGGTCATCCAAAAGGGAATCGAGATCCTTACCGATGAAATCAACGATTCGGAGGAAATCATCGAAAACTAGGTGTACGTTCCCAGATTCACTGGATTCCTTTAATACATAAAAATATCGTATTCTTAACAAAAGGATTCCCTGGTTGGCAGATTCCCGTTGCCCAAAGTCCCTCAATTTGCTTTACTTTGGGATTCAAAATCGTCACGATGAACCCTTCTGCCCCGGGATGGATCAACAAATTTGGCCACCTTGTAAATCAAGGCGGGGCAAGTTATTCCAATTTTGAAAGCCTGTACCGGGACCTCAAAGGGAACGGCTTTGTCTATGGGGTCCATTTGGCGGTACCCCCTTTCATAGAGGCCGAACATGAACTCAGCGAGGATGAGATTGCCAAGATCAACCTGCTGACGGCCCTATACTTTACCTATACCTTGGAACGGGGGAAAACGGATTTCAATCGCTTTGTCAAGACCGTCTTTGATTATTACAGCACCCTGGATGTGGGTAGGATATCCTTTCTCAATAAGATCCTCAGCGGCTCCAACACGGGAAACCAACTTGAAAAGCTGGTGGATTCAAGGATCTATTTGGGCGGAAATGCCTTCAGCAGGGCCTTTGGCAACAGTCTGACCAATTCCCTGCTCTATGTGGACTTACTGATCTTTATGGTCTATCTGCGGGGAGAAGCCGATTTGATGGCCCATGCACAACTATTGGAATACATTACGATCAATATTGCCTACCATGCCCTGAGTTCCAAGAAAACCCATGACATCGATGCCAAATTGATCCAACTCCTGGATTCCTCCCTGACCTATCTGAACCTGGACAAAAACAAGATCGACGGTCACTATATGGACCTTCTGGACCAAAATTTCACCCGCTACGAAAAAGACTATTTCTTGGATATGGCCTGTTTGACCCTATGGGAAGACCATGTATTGGAACAGACGGAATCAGACTATATCCTCGAGCTGGGAAAAGCCTTGGGAAAATCGGAGGAAGAGGTGGGATCCGAACTGGGGAGGGTCAACCGTTTTTTTGAGCGGAACAAGGAAAGGATCACCTATCTGAAGGATAAAAATCTGGCTGTCCAATTCTATGAGGGCATGTCCAAAAATGTGAGCAAACTCATTTTAAGGAACAGCAAACGACTTAAAAAAGAGTTGTCCCAAAGTAGGGAACTGGTCAGCCTTTTGTCCAAATCCACCCATAGGGAACTCAGTTCGAAGGAGAAGAAAAAAGTACAGGAACAATTGATGGACATCTTCAAATCCATCCCTTCCCTGGCCATTTTTTTGTTGCCGGGCGGGGCGGTCCTCCTCCCCATATTCATCAAGTTGATCCCCAAGTTGCTCCCCTCTTCCTTTGACGAGAACCGGGTGGAAAAAAAGTGATAATTTGTTAAAAAAAGGCGCTATAAGAAAAATCTATAGCGCCTTTTTTTGATATTTATAATATTGATTACCAATTATATCTGACCACTTACTCCAACCATAGCTTGAAGTCCTTTACCCGCTCCCTGCTCACGATGATCTCTTGCTCCCCAAAGCGTTTCAGCTTGATCTGAAGCCTGGAATTGGTATAGGAAATGATGTCCGAAATATGGTTGATGTTCACGTAGAACTTACGGCTCACCCTAAAAAAATATTTGGGGGAGAGCTCCTCTTCCAATTGTTCCAAAGTGGTATCCAAAAGATAATTTCTACCGTCCGATGTGGCCGCATAGGTTCCCTTGTTCTCACTGTAAAAACATTCCACCTCGTCGGCATTTACGATTTTCAAATGTTGGCCCACCCGTACCGTAAACCG
>Ga0079224_100016032_pt1 | contig 10506 bp, 11 predicted proteins | sample Stecom2015_FD_80414 | JGI IMG/M metagenome (GOLD analysis project Ga0079224, IMG submission 80414) | Agricultural soil microbial communities from Utah to study Nitrogen management - Steer compost 2015 | ecosystem: Environmental > Terrestrial > Soil > Agricultural land | place: USA: Utah...
GATCGCCATCGAGGACTTCGGCAGCTACCCGAGCTTCGAGGCGATGTCGGCCGCCGAGCGGATCGAGCGGGTCCCGATGACCGGTCCGCCGCAGGTCGAGGAGAACAACCGCGAGGCGATCGACGACATCATCGACGCCTACAACCACGACAAGCTGGTCGGCCCGAGCTTCAGCTGCTCGCTCGCGCGAATCCGGCCGGAGGCGATGCTGACCATGCTGGCGCTGTTCGGCCTGGTGTGGCTGCACCGAGCCCCGAGGGCCGCTCGCCGACGGCGGCTCGACTGACTCGACGGTGTCAACCAGTTCGAGCGCGAGGCACGGCGGGGGAAGGTGCGACCGGCGAACGGCCGTTCGCACCCTCGCCGTCGTTTGGATGCACCGGACGCATGGGCCGCCACCGCGCTGGCCGTGCGCGGGGGAGGCTCCCCGAGCAGGCGGAATTTGATCGATTGACCGCCCTGGAGCGGCTTTTGATCCTCTCGCCGAGGTCCGCGAAGTTCGCTAGACTCCCGACCTCATGGTCCATCCGGTCCAGAGCGTGGTCGAGTCGCTCTACGCCGCCGGGCGTTGCCCTCGGCTGCACGTCAACGCGACCTGCGAGGGAGTCGTGTGCCCGGACTTCATCCGCGAGCAGTGGCAGGAGCGGCTCATCATCGACCTCGACGCCAGCTACCCGCTCGATCTGACCTTCTCCGACGAGGGCATCGGCGCGGATCTGTCGTTCGGCGGCTACGTCACCCGCTGCACCTTCCCGTGGCGAGCGATCTACGTGGTCGCCGATCGAGCCACCGGTCGCGGGATCGTGCTCGATCAAAACATGCCCGAGTCGGTCCGTCGCAGCCGCGCCGCCCCGACCACCGGTCCGCTGCCGACCGGCGGTGATCTTCGCGAAGTGTTCGAAGCCAAGGACAACCGCGTGGTCCCCGGCCGTCGAAACCGTCGCAAGCCGCCCGCCAAGCAGACCACCACCGCCCTGCCCGGCGCCTCGCAGCCGGCCGCCGAAGCCAAGACCGACCGCGACGACGAAGTGCAGCGCAGGCGCGCCGCCTTCAAGGTCATCGACGGCGGGAGCTGAGCCCTTGACCGACGATTCCCTGGACGAGCGTCAGCGCAAGGCTGCACAGGAGCTCGAGCAGACCAAGAAGCTGGTCGCCAAGATCGCCTGGAGCGTGTTCGCGATCCTGGTCCTGGCGACCGTGGTGTTCTGGTTCGGCTGGGTCCGCGCCCCCTCGCCCGAGCAGGTCTGTCGCCACAAGGTCGAGCTGGTGTTCGCGACCGTCGGCGAAGACCAGCGCGAGGGCGCCGAGGCGCTGGTCAGCCAGCTCGAGGTCCAGTGCGTCGACGCGGCGCGGACCAAGATTCGCATGCGGGGGAAGCTGGTCTATGCGGAGTTTGCCAAGTGCGTGATGGCGGCGGGCAGCCTGGATGAGGCCGAGCTTTGCTGACGTGAGCGGCCGGCCTCGCCGATGACCGCGTAACGGCGCGGGATCGCGGATCAAATTCGGTAAGGGTGCGGGATCCTGCGGGGATTTTGGTTGCGGGAGTCTACGGGAGTCTTGATGGGTCCGGCCGGGTCGACTCCGGGTGTGGAGACATCTTGGAGACGGACAAGACGCCGCGGTGCATACAGGCGCGTGGCCTGGGTGTCCACGGTACAGCCCAGCGGCAATCCAGCGCGAGTTAGCGCTCGGTTCAGTCCTCGACGGAACTCGGGCTAGGAGTACGAGTGCTCTGGGGCCGACCGATCGAACGACCCCTGCTGAGACCATTTGAGTTCGGCGAAGGCTTCTTCTGGATCAAATATATACTTAACCCGCCTCAACTGATCTGCGCCATCTTTTTTCCAGAACGGAACAATTAGAAAGTCCCTTCGCTTGCGGTCCCCAGTATACTGGCTGACATCTAGCATATATGCCGAGTAAATTTTTCCCACGCGGCTACCCACCGTCACTCGTGAGAGCACGAGGTGTATCAATCGCAGGTCGACAAGCTCGCCAATTATTCGAGAGCCCTTCGTGTCCCTGTCTCGCTCAACAAGAAATACATTCTGCTTAATCTCAAGACAAAACGCCTTAATCGCCTCAAATGCGCGCTCGAGGGTGTCGCGCTCGTCGAACGTGTCGAGTTTTAGCTCGTCGCGCTTTGGCGCGTCGTGCTCCCCAGCGGCATTGTTGACGTCCTCAGTCGAGACGCGATCTCCGCGAGCTCCACCTTCGCGCTCAAGCCCAAACTGGATTGAGCGCCGCAGAATGGTCAAGAAATCCCGAGCCACGCCCCCGCTAGCCAGCACCAGCCGGTCAACCGCACTACGGACCAGGATATCTGAGTGACTCTCAAGTCCGGCTTCCTTAATCAGCGTATTGGCCACCCGAAGCAGAAAATTCTTTGCTATGCTGTATTTCTCCAGCGTGGTGTCGAGATCGATCTCGTCACAGTCGTCGCTCAGCTTCATCCCAAAAGGAGGGTCCCCGTGCCTGTACCACTCCGTGCGATGCCGAATGGTTCCAATCTTGAGCCAGACTCCCTGGCCCTTGGTCAGGCGGTGAAAATAATCTATGACCATCGCCTGGTCAGAGCGCCTAATATGATAGAGATCATCGAGGAACAAATAGGCACTCGAGTCCGTCAGCGAGACAATCTTCGAAAGCACGTCCTGCAGATCGAGGATATTATGATGGAGAAACTCAAGCTTCGACCTGCGACTGCGTTCTTGTTCCTCGCCCGACCAGTGCTGTTTGGCTGCCAACTCGGTCCTGGACTGCCCTGCGTTCCGCATACCTTCGGGACCCCTTGAGTGAGAGAGTTCGTTTACCTGTGACTCCTGGCCCTCTGCGCCATAACGGTGCACGGTGGTCAACTCTGCTTTATCAGTGCTGTGCAACACAGCTTTTAGTTTCTCGATCTGCTCTGATAGAGACTTCCTGACCAAGGCCACTTCGGCTGCGTTTATCGGTGGCTGCGACGGCCTCGCGTCTTTCCCAAATAGCTTTTGCCACCATTTTCGTTTCGTCCCTGGTTGCACCGCAACGCCATCGAGCCATTTGTCAAATTCCCGCAGTGTTCGTATCAGAACGCTCACCAATACGTCCGGATAGCTATGCCCCTTAAAGGACTCCAGATCGACGAAGGCTGCTGGTGTCCGAGTCAAGGACAAATCGGCGTGTGCTTTTCGAATAAGGCTTGTTTTACCGGACCCACGCCGGCCAAAGATGATGTGGTTTCGCTTACTTTTGCATCGGTCGAGGGTCCCCGCAGCAGGTTCGACAAAGCGCTCGGGCATTTGGACGGTCTGCCTCGTACATTCCTCAATTAAAATCGTGAGGCGAGAGACCTGGGGCGATTCAAGAACGGTCACGGCGGCAGAAGCATCAACGTAGATGTATCGCATGTCAATACGAGCGACCCCGGCCGGGACCTGGAACAATCCCGATCGCGCTGTCAGCGCTGGTTTTGATAGCCGTATCCCGCCGCGCCGAGCAGACGTGACTTTACTCGCAGAGATCTTCGGCACCGCTCACGCCACCTTGTCGACGATCTCGAACTTCCAGCTCGTGATCGGCCGCGGGCCCTTCGGCCCGTCGTGGAGCAGCGCGACGTTGACCTCGCCCGCGGGCCCGTCGAGCGCGACCACGGCCCGCGAGTCGGTCTGCTCGACTACACGGACCTCGACGTCCGGCCGCGACGTGGCCCACGACGCGTCCGCCGGGACCCGATCCGGGCACAGCTCGATCAGCTCGCCGGGGCCGACAAGGTAGCGCTTGCGTCGGTGCTTCGGGATCAGCACCTGGGGTGGCTCGTGGGTCACGAGCTCGACGGGCTTGGCCGGCGATGGTTGCTGTTCGGCTGGCTGATCCTCGAGCACGGTCGGCGACGGTTGCTCGGGTTCGGTCGTCGGCGCGTTGCTGGCCTGCGACGTCGTGGCGTGTGTGCGCGCAGATCGAACTGCTCCCACGACATCGAGGGCGGTGCGGTGGTCTCGGTCTTCGGTAGCGGCTCGTCGTCAGGCTCGGGCGCCGGAGGCTGCTCGTCGAGCTTCGCCCGCGCCTTCGATCGCCTATGCCATATCCAGGTCGCCACGCCACCGAGCACCAACACAGCTCCGCCAGCGAGGAGCCAAACGAGTGTCTTGTTCATCGTGACCGACTCCCGAGTTCGAGCATGACCGAGCGATCGAGGCTCGCGTAACTGGACTCGGGTCGAGGGGCTCGCGGTCGGGTCGACGAAGTCGGGCGACGACGCCAACCCATCGGCCGGCGACAGCCGCTCGCGTCGAACTGCGGTGCAGTGCACCTTGCGTGGCAATTTGCGGTGAGCGTTGCACTGCAATTTCGAGCCGGGGGCGGCCACCGAGCAACACGAGCACTGCATTTTCTCGACGTTGGACCGCGACCGATGACCAGGGCGAGCCACGGAGCTAGAAGTCTCCCACACCCCGCCCGAGTGGGCAGACATCTTCCGCGAGCACGACCACGAGCTCACCTGCGTCCGCGTGCTCTGGCGGCGCCGCGGTGGTCGCTACCAGCCATCTGAGTCACTGCCGCCGTTGGCCTCGATCGGCTCGCATCGCCAACTCGCGACTCATCACGCAGACGACCATGACAGTGTGCGTTGATCGTCTCGCCGCGAATGCGGCCTGTACCGTCGATCACGAGGGCCATCGCCGCGTGCGACGTGAACGCGTGCCGATCGGACGAGCGGCGGTGACGCGACGGCCTCGCGAGCTGAATGGCGCTAGCGTTCGCGAATGCAGCTCTCCATCATTCTCACCACCATCCTCACAACTACCCCCGATCTGTGCGCCGACGTGTACGTCGACGAGAACGGGGAGCCGTACACGGACGAGGTCGGACAGACCTGGTCTCGCTTCTGCGAGCAGACGGGGCCGGACGCTGCGGTGCTGGACCACGACGTCTGCTGCACGATCAGCGGCGACAATGCCCGCTGCTCGCTGCCGGACCGCAAGGGCCGCTGCTCGAGGACGTCGCAGCGGTACTACTGCGAGCACGGCGAAGCGACCTCGACGGGGGCGGTCGTCTGCTATCAGCCGCTCTCGAGCATCTGCGACTTTGGCTTTTGCGGCGGCGTGCTGCCGCCGGACGGCGGACCGCTGGAGAACTCGCTGTGTTGCTGGGGCGATGGCACCTGCATCGAGATCGAAACCGTCGTCGACGTCATCTCGTGTGACGACTTCGGCGGATACCTCGGCTACTGTAAGAATGGGGCGACGAACGCCGACGGTACCGTCGATTGCTTCGATTAGGGTCTCGGCAAATCGGCTAGCCAGGCGGCCAACTCTTCATCAGGGCTTTTGCGTCCGAAACGAGTCGGCCGCCGGTCTCTCGTGCTTCACTGGACTGGCCGAACTGCCGCACCGTGTTTGCGAGATCGAGAGCCATCAACACCGCCTCGTCAGCCCTCGTTCGGTCCACGGGCGCAAGCTGCTGAGCCCGTGTCAGGCAATTCTCAGCGATCTTTAGGGATTCGCCGTCTGTCAGCTCGGACTCGTGCACAAGCCAGTGCAGCCGTGCTTCCCGAAACTCATCCGCGGCGATCAGGCCGAGGATCGCGTGGTACGGCGCAAGCTCGACAGACTCGGCGACGGGTGGCAGCTCTGGTGCAGGCGATCGCTTCAACAACGCGAGGCCCATCACCAGGACCAACGCCAAGAGGAAACCGATCGCAACGTACGGCCAGCGCTCGCGCTGCGAGGCAGCCTCCGACGGCTTGTGAAGCACTCGCCCGTCGACCACGGCCACGTCGTCGTCGTCGAGTTTGTCGTCGTCCGCGGCGTCGTCCGGCGGCTCGTCATTCAGCGCCGCCAGCAGCGACCGCATGTCGCGGTGACGCTCGCCGGGATCGTACGCCAGCCCCTTGCGGACCACCTCGACCAACCACCGCGGCACGTCGACTCCGGACGCCTCCTGGAACTCACCGCGTTCGATCGCGCCGACCAGCTCCTCGCTGGTCTCGCCCGCAAACGGCCGCTGCCCGAACAGCCCTCGCCACATCGCCGCGCAGAACGAGAACTGATCCGACCGCGCGTCGCCTCGCTTGTGGCGAATCCGCTCGGGCGCCATGTAGCTCGGCGTTCCGGCCCGCCTGCCCAGCTCGTCGCGCTCCGGACTCGAGTGCAGCGACGCGGCCACGCCGAAGTCGGCGACCACGACCCGCTTGTCGTCGCCGATCAGAATGTTCGACGGCTTGAAGTCGCGGTGGTGGATCCCGGCTTCGTGCGCGGCCGCAAGCCCCTCCCCGGCCGCGAGGAACACCCGGCGAACCTCTCGCCACGATCGCGGCCGCTTCATCCATTCGTGCCCGTCGACGCCTTCGATCCACTCCATCACGAAGAAGACGCGGCCGTTCCACTCCCTGACCTCGTGGACCGTGACCACGTTCGAGTGCTTGAGCCTGGCGAGCGTCTTCGCCTCTTCGAGCAGGTTGGCCTGCGCGTCGGGGCCGGGCTTCATCCACAGCTTGATCGCCACGAATCGATCGAGCTGCGGATCGCGAGCCTTGATCACCAGCCCCATTCCACCGCGCACGGTCGTGATCGCCTCGTAGCGGTCGAACATATACAGCGGAACATCGAGGCCGATACCACGCAGATTCCGGACGCTGGCGATCTTGCCCTCAATCTTCTCCAAGTCCGGGGGCAATCGAACCGGCGGGCCGAAGGTCGCGAGGTGCTCGGCGAGCAGACGATCGTGCTCGGCCTGGAGCTCGGGAGGCAGACGAGCCAGCTCGTCGAGCAGCTCATCCGGCCACTTGCGGGCGAACGCCTCGTGGTCGTCGTCGTCTGGCACGTCGCTCGACATGAGCCCTCGACTGCTCGGCACGCAGTCGTGCAGCGACGATACACGGAGTTGGTCCCGGCATCAGCGTGCATCGCGAGTTGGCCCTTTGACCAGGCGCGGATCATCGGGATGCTCGGTACCCTGCACACGATGGAGATCGTGCAGCTCGTCAAATCTGCCGCGGAGGGAGACCAACGTGCATGGACGGCCCTGGCGGGCGTGCTCGAGCAGCGACTCCGAGGACGGTTCGCTTCGCGGTACGGTGGGCTCGACGGCAGCGATCTCATTCAGGACACGCTGTTGGTCATTTGGGACAAGCTGCCCAAATTCGAGATGCGAAGCGAAGCGGAGTTCATGAGCTGGGTGTTCAAGATTGCACGATTTATGGCGCTGACTGCGCTACGCGGTATGGGGCACGAAGGCAGGGTGGCGGGAGCGGTCGAGCGAGCCGGTCGATCGCCGAGCACGGGGATCAGCACCTTGCTCGACCGAGAGCAGCGGCTCGATTCGATCCGTCGCGAGATCGAGAAGCTCCCCGAATCACTCCGCCGAGCGGCCGAGAACATGCTCGCGGGCGGCGATGCGCGGGATCTCGCCGAGCAGATGGGGGTCGAATGGGCGACGGTTCGCGGGTACGAGAGTCGAGCCATTAAGATGTTGCGGGAGCGGCTCCCGCCGCCGACCCCACAGTCTTGAAAGATCGTGTCGCGTAGCAACACATCAGCAGGGCTGCGCCATGCGGCCGTGCATGACGACGACCAACCTCGAACCCCTGCTCCGCGAAGCCGAGCGCCGCGCCGTCTTGACCGTGCTTCGTGACCACCCGGAGTGGACGCTTGGGCACGTGTTCAGCCATCTTCAGCAGAACGGCCCCCGGGCGCCGCTGCTCCGCGATCTGACGCTCGGTGAGCTACTCGAGGATCCTCGCCTGGATCCGATCAGGCTCGCCGACGACGGCGGTCCGCCGATCGATCGCAAGCGTCGCGCCCAAGCCAGGAGGCTCACGGGCGAGCACTTCGACGCCTGCGTCCGAGCGGTGCTCGACGAGGCCAGCGGCACGCCCGTCGGCGCCGCCTACCTCCGCGCTCGCGTGGGCGGGCCGCGATGGAAGCTGCAAGCGTCCCTTCGCCGGCTAGTCAACGCCGGGCTGGTCGGGCGCAGCGGCTCGACCAGCGCGACGCGCTACTGGATCCTCCGTGCCCGCGAGGAGAGGCGGCCGTGAGCAACGGACGGCACTTCGGACGCCACGTCCGAAGCCTGCGTCGCGCCCGAGGGATGACCCAAGAAGTGCTCGCGCAGCGCAGCGGACTCTCGGCCGACACGATCCGCAGGCTGGAGCACGGGTCGTTCTCGCCGAGCCTCGAGACGCTCCGAAAGCTGTGTCACGGGCTCGATCTCATGTTGAGCACGCTGTTCGAATCGTACGAACTCGGGGCGCGGAATGAGAGCCGCGAGCTGGTCGACCTGCTCGCCACCCGGACCCCGCGAGAGCTGGAACTCGCTACTCGCGTGCTTCGGGCACTGTTCGACGAATTCGACGCGATCGCAGCCGAGGAGTCCGAGGGCTCCGACGGCGAGACTGGTTCAGTGGCTTAGGGAGGATTCGTTTGCAGCGCCGTTCGAGTGCGAGACACTCCTGAGCGATGGCGCGCCGCCAAAGCATGCCAGGGTTCGAGTAGTTCCTCTTCCTCGGGAGCCTCGGCACTCGCGACCGTGGAGACATTCTGGAGACGGTCTAATCCACCGATCTCACCCTTGCCGCCGCCAACCCACTACAGCTCGACCACGTCCCGATATTCGGGCACCTCGACCGTCCACCCAAGCTCGTCCTCGATCCGCACGCGCAAGGCCTCGGCCGCGTCGAGCTCGGCGTGGACGATGAACGTGCGGCGCGGCGCTCGATCGCTGCCGCGCAGCCAGGCGAGCAGCTCGTCCTGATCGGCGTGGGCCGAGAGCATGTCGAGGTTGGCGATCTCGGCGTGGACGTCGAACCACTGGCCGTGGATGCGGATCCGATCGGCCCCGGCCAGCAGCTTGGCGCCCCGGGTGCCGCCAGCCTGGAATCCGGCGAACAGGATGGTCGAGCGCGCGTCGCCGACGAAGCGCCGCAGGTGATGGACGACGCGGCCGCCGGTCGCCATGCCGCTGGCCGAGATCAGGATGAAGGGATCGTCGCGCTGGTCGAGCGCCTTGGAGTCTTCGACCTCGCGCACGTACTGGGCGGCGCTGCACATCCGCTCGCAGGCGTCGGGATCGAGCCGATGCGTGGCGGTGTGGTGGCGGTACAGCTCGGTCGCGGAGATCGCCATCGGGCTGTCGAGATAGATCGGCAGCGACGGAATCCGCCCGGCCCGACGCAGCTGATCGAACAACAACAAGAGCGACTGGGTGCGGCCGACCGAGAACGCCGGGATCAACACGGTCCCGCCGCGCGCCGCCGTGCGCGAGACGATCTCGGCCAGCGCCTCGCCCGGGTCGGTCGGATCGTGGTGGCGGTTGCCGTAGGTGCCCTCGAGCACCAGATAGTCGGTCGGCTGCCGCGGCGCGGGCTCGCGGATCAGCGGATCGTTGGGCCGCCCGACATCGCCCGAGAACAGCACGGTCTGCTCGTCGACCTTCACCAGCACGCTCGCGGCCCCGAGGATGTGACCAGCGCGGATGAAGCTGACCGAGAACCCGCGGGCCGGCTCGAAGGGCTCGGCGAATCGGTGGGTGGTGAAGCGATCGAGCGCATCACGAGCGTCGCGCTCGGTGTAGAGCGGCAGCGCAGGCTTGTGCTTGGAGAAGCCCTTGCGGTTGGCGAATTCGGCGTCCTGCTCCTGCAGCCGGGCCGAGTCCGGCAGCAGGATCTCGCATAGCGCCCCGGTCCCGGCGGTCGAGTGGATGCGCCCGCCGAAGCCCGAGCGGGTCAACAGCGGCAGCGCGCCCGAGTGATCGATGTGCGCGTGGGTCAGCAGCACCGCGTCGAGCGAACGGGCCGAGAACGGCAGCTCGGCCCAGTTGCGCTGGCGGATCTGCTTGTAGCCCTGAAACAGCCCGCAGTCGATCAGCACCCGGTGGCGATCGTGTTCGAGCAGAAACTTCGAGCCCGTGACCGTCTCGGTCGCGCCGTAAAACCCCAGCTTGATCGTCACTCGCTACCCTCGTGATCCGGCGTTGCTTGCTGGTGCTCGCCGTCGCTGAACCTGCGGATCAGCTCGCCGAGCACGTGGAGGCCCTCGAATAATTTGGCCATGAACGAATTGCTGTGCTGGATGAGCACGAAGTTCGGGTGGCGGGACCACAGCGTCCGCAGCCGGGTATCGAGCGCGACCGCCTCGGCGTTGCTCTCGGTCCGCACCGGGTTGCCGGTCTCGATCGACAGATCGCCGACCGCCGCGGTCTCGAAGAACAGCACGGCGTCGTAGCGGTCGAGCTCGTGCTCGAGCGTGGTGCCGAGCTCGGTGAAGAAGTCGTTGGGATCGGTCGAGGGCCAGTAGGCCGCGCCGTCGATGGTCCCGCGATCGCACAGCAGCACCCGGTGCGGAAACCGAGCCGACTGCAGATCCTCGATGTTGCGTTGCACGTGGAAGATCGCCCGCTGCACCGCCTTGCGAGCCTCGAGCCCGTCGCAGCGCGGGAACCCGCCGGAGAACAGCATCGTCGCCGACTCCGGGACCACCACGATCCGCTCGGGGTTCAGGAGCTTCGCGGTCTCGGCCATGAAGTGGA
>Ga0079224_100016033_pt1 | contig 10506 bp, 8 predicted proteins | sample Stecom2015_FD_80414 | JGI IMG/M metagenome (GOLD analysis project Ga0079224, IMG submission 80414) | Agricultural soil microbial communities from Utah to study Nitrogen management - Steer compost 2015 | ecosystem: Environmental > Terrestrial > Soil > Agricultural land | place: USA: Utah...
ACAGGAGCAGCAGCGTAAACGGCAATGCTGATATGAGTGAGGCAGTCTGCAGCGCTTCAAGCCCGCCTGCATAAAGCAGGACAGCAGCGATAGCGGACATTAAGACACCCCAAACAATTTTGAAAAAGGTAGGGGGATTCAAGCTGCCGCAGGTTGTCATGCTGGCTAAGATATAAGTAGCGGAGTCTGCTGAAGTGACCAGGAACGTGAAAATCAGCAGAATTGCCAGTACCGACATGATGCCGGTTAATGGGAGTTGGTCAAAAGTCTGGAACAAAGCCGATGTCAAATCAGCGTCCACTGCTTCTGCAATGTTAGATCCTTGCTTCAAGTCGTACCAAAGCGCGGTTCCACCAAATACAGCAATCCAGACGCATGCAATTGCAGGAGGAATGACCATGACACCCAGTATGAATTCGCGGATGGTGCGGCCTCTCGATACGCGGGCAACAAAAGCGCCGACAAATGGGGACCAAGCAATTGCCCAGGCCCAATAGAAAATAGTCCAGCCCAGAACCCAATCGCCGCCTTGATAAGGCTGAAGACGCAGGCTATACTGGACGAAATTTGTGATGTAGTCGCCGATTGCCAACGTAAACGTTTCTAAAATGAAAACTGTCGGCCCTGCGAAAAAGACGAAAATCATTAAGACAAGTGCAAGTCCGAGATTTAAATTGCTGAGGTAGGCAATGCCTTTATGTAAGCCAGTAGATGAAGAAAGGGTATAAGCCAAAAACATAATCCCGATAATCGTTAATTGGATGCCGAAGGAATTTTCAATCCCCCACACTGCATTTAATCCGCCGTTCATTTGAAGAACGCCAAGACCGAGCGATGTAGCAATTCCCATTACGGTAGCAATGACTGCTAAAGAATCAATGGAGTGTTTAACGAGAGGCTTGCTGCCGACGATTGGTTCAAGGGCTGTTGAAACCAATCCGGGTTTCTTCTTGCGGAATTGCAGAAATCCAATAACGAGGCCGACGATGGCAAAAACCGACCATTGGCTAATGCCCCAATGGAAAAATGAGTAGCCCATTGCAATTCTTGCGGCTTCTTCTGTCTGCGCTGGATTATCGAATGGAGTTGTAAAAAAATGGCTCATCGGTTCAGCGACTCCCCAAAAAACAAGTCCTGCTCCAAAACCGGCGGAGAATAGCATGCCGATCCAAGTGAAAAAAGGAAACTCAGGACGATCGGAATCTGCCCCTAACCGAATGCTGCCGTATCTGCTTACAGCAATGAAGATTAAAAATAGAATGATGATAAACACAGCCAATAAATAAAACCAGCCGAAATTGATGGTCGTGAAGTTGAATAAGGTTCCAGCCACGTTGCCAAAGCCGATCGGATTAACGGCCCCGATGATGACGAGCAATAAAATAACTGCAGCAGAAACAATAAATACTGGATTTCGCAGTAGTTTTTTATCCATAATTTCCTCCTTTTTTACTTTTGTCTGTTTTCTTATACCCTACCGTAACGAAAAATACACAGGAAAACCACCCCTAATCGGCAATTGCCTTAAGAGTTTGCCTTACAGATCAAACAGCAGCATAATAAAAGAAACCAGTAAAAACCTTGGCAAACTCGCCAAAATGCCCTTAACGGAGGTAAGTTATGCATTTAGATCATATCGTTCATTTTATTGAAGAAACGCCGGAACAGGCTGCTGCGCATTGGAGCGAAAAAGGGTTTTATGCGGCTGTTGGCGGCCGGCACGAACAATGGGGGACGCATAATGCGCTTCTCTATTTGAAAAACTGTTATGTTGAATGGCTCGCTGTTGAGAAAATGGACATCGCTAGAAACGCTAATCATCCTTTAACGGCATTGCTTCTCCATGACCGTCAAGGTTTTGGGACAGTTTGCCTTCGTACCGATCGAATCGAAGCGCTGAATGAGCGCTTGATAAAAGAAGGGTTTGAAACTTCCGGTATCTTAAATGCCCAAAGAAAAACAGGGAGCGGTGATGTTATCCGTTGGAAAATGTTATTCCTGAAAGAAGAGATTTCCGATCGATTGCCTGCACCTTTTTTCATCGAATGGGAAGAGACAGATGAAATGCGCTATGAAAGTTTGCGGAAACGCCAAGCTATTCAGCCATCCAATGAAAAACTGGAATTGGATTCTTTAATTTTCGGCGTCCACGATCCTGAAGAAAGCCGTTCGAAATGGGTGCGGATATTAGGCGGTTCATTGCAACTGCCGAATTGCCGAATTGACTTCGAAAAAATTGCGGGGCAAAAAGAAAGGCTTCAGAAAGTTGTTTTTAAACAGGGGCAGACCGAAGAGGCCTACGAGGCTGGCGTTTACGTGCTGCCAGTACAAGGGAATAGAGAGAACTAGAGCATTAAGTTGGATCGAATTTTACGGGCAAATAATTTGATGTTTTTTTGCCTTTGGAAGCAAATTCTCCACTTAGCATGAAGGAGGAAATTAAATGGATGAATTACATGAAAAAGCCGTCTTAGTGGGTGTGCAATTGCAAAAAGATCTTCATTTTGAATACGAAATGGAAGAACTCCGCAATTTAGCAGAAGCCTGTAATGTAGAAGTGGCAGGGGAAATCCATCAAAATCTAGAGCGGATCAATCCCTCCCATTATGTTGGGAAAGGGAAAGTGGAAGAAATCAAAGCCTTCTACGAAGAAGCGGATGCGAATCTGGTGATTTTCAATGACGAGCTTTCACCGTCGCAGATCCGCAACTTGGAAGAAGACCTGGAATGTAAGGTAATCGACCGGACAATGTTGATTTTGGATATCTTCTCGCGCCGCGCTAAGACGCGTGAAGCGCAAGTGCAGGTAGAATTGGCGCAATTGCAATACATGTTGCCCCGTTTAGTGGGCTTGCGCGCATCGCTCGGCCGTCAAGGCGGGAGCAGCGGCGGCGGAGTGGCAAACCGTGGTGCCGGTGAAACGAAACTGGAACTGGATCGCCGGAAAATTGAAGAGCAATTGTCAAAGCTTCATAAAGAGTTGGAACAGATTCGCGCGCAGCGGGAAACCCAGCGCAAACAGCGACAAAAGACAGGCTCGCCGGTCGTTTCGCTTGTCGGGTACACGAACGCGGGAAAATCCACCATCATGAATGAGCTTTTGAACAAATCCGGGCAGCAGGAAGAAAAACAGGTTTTTGAAAAAGACATGCTGTTTGCTACCTTGGATACTTCCGTCCGCCAGATCAAACTGGAGGACAATAAAAACTTTCTGCTGACCGACACGGTCGGGTTTGTCAGTAAACTTCCGCACCATTTGGTCAAAGCTTTCCGTTCAACGTTAGAAGAAGCACGGAATGCGGATTTGCTGCTACACGTCGTTGATGTGTCCAACGAAGAATATCGCCATATGATGAACGTTACCCATGCGACACTCCATGAAGTGGGAGTGGAAGGGGTGCCGACTGTTTATGTCTACAACAAGGCCGATTTAGCTGGCATTCCGTACCCGAGAGTGAACGGCGACAGTTTGTGGGTTTCCGCAAAAGAAGGGCGCGGACTGGATGAATTGATCGAGATGATCAAACAGCATCTGTTCTCAGGACATGTCACATGCCGCATGATGGTTCCGTTCGATCGGGGCGATGTAGTAGCGTATTTGAATGACCATGCAACTATTCTGGAAACAGCCTACGAGGAAGAAGGGACCTTGCTGAAAATCGAATTGGGAAAAGTCGACTACGATCGTTTCGAAGAATTTGTAATCGGCAAATAAGAAAAGCCGGCCCTCATAATGAGAGCCGGCTTTTAGCCTTTAGGATTGCTGGAATTGGATGCGGTGAAGATTGGCGAAAATCCCATTTCGTTCGATCAATTCGGCGTATCCGCCTTGTTCGGCAATTCCGTCTTCTGTGACGACAATGACCCGGTCAGCGTCGCGGATGGTCGCCAAACGGTGGGCAATAACCAATGTCGTGCGGTTTTCAGCCAGTTCCGTAAGAGCTTCTTGGATGACGCGTTCTGTCTCGGTATCGAGAGCAGATGTTGCTTCATCCAAAATGAGGATAGGCGGATTTTTCAAGAACATGCGGGCAATCGCAAGACGCTGCTTTTGGCCGCCGGAAAGCTTCAGTCCACGTTCACCGATCTGCGTTTCATAGCCTTGAGGAAGCTTGTTGACGAAGTCTTCCAAATGGGCTTTTCTCGCTGCTGCTAAAATTTCTTCATCGCTTGCATCACGTCGTCCGTAAGCGATATTCTCGCGTATCGTGCCAGTGAACAAGAATACATCTTGTTGGACAATGCCGATATGTGAACGAAGCGAATGCTTGGTCATATCGCGGATATCGATGCCATCAATCGAGATGCTTCCTTCTTGAATATCATAGAAGCGGGGGATCAACGAACAAATTGTCGTTTTTCCGGCGCCTGAAGGGCCGACGAAGGCTATCGTTTCGCCTGCGCGCAATTGAAGATTGATGCCATTCAATACTTGTTTGTGGTCATCGTAGCCGAAATGGACATCGTCAAAGACGATATCGCCTCTTAACCCGTTTACTTCCATTGCATCTTTACGGTCGAGAATGTCCGGCTGCTGCTCGAGCAATTCCTGAAAGCGGCCAAACCCTGCCATCCCTTTCGGATACAGTTCCAATAAGGCGCTGATTTTATCAATCGGCTTAATGAGAACGTTCAAGAACAAGACGAAACTGACCAATTCACCGTATGAAAGCTGGCCTTGGTAATTCAGCCATGCACCGTAGACAAGGACGATCAACGTTAAAAGCCGAGTCATCATATAAATGCTTGAATGTGTCGCAGCCATGACTTTATAAGCGACAAGTTTCGCTAAACGGAAGCGACCATTGTCATTTTTGAAGCGGCTGATTTCAAATTCTTCATTCGTGAAAGACTGGACTACCCGAGCTCCGGAGACGCTGTCTTCTACGCGTCCGTTAACGTCAGCAATTTTGCCGTACATATTGCTCCAAGCGGTGTTCATCTTAATGTTGCAGTAAGTGATGAGCCAAATCAGGAACGGAATGACGATCAATGTCACGAGCGCAAGCTGTGGATTGATCCAGAACATGATGCCGAAAGCGCCAAAGAACGTCATGATGGCAATAAAGAAATCTTCCGGACCGTGGTGAGCGAGCTCTCCGATATCAAACAGATCATTCGTAATGCGGCTCATGACATGGCCGGTTTTTACATTATCGAAGAAACGGAAAGACTGGCGCTGGACATGCGTGAATAATTCTTCCCGCATATCCGTTTCGATATTGATGCCGAGTTTATGGCCGAGGTAACTGACCACATACTGCAGGAATGTGCTGAGTACAAAAACAGCGAGCAATAGGATGCTGACTGTGACGATGCTGTTCCATTCGCCGCTTGGCAAAAGGTCATCGATAAACCATTGGACTGCTACTGGAAAAGCCAATTCCAGAATAGCGACAATGACAGCACTGGAAAAGTCGATGACAAATAATCGCTTATGCGGCTTATAGTATTTAAAAAAGTTTTTTAATCTCATTGCGAAGTCTCCTCATGAAGTTTCTACTTGACCATAAACAAAAGTATAAGCGATAAACTGCAAATAAACGAATACAATTTCAAAATTCGAAATAAATATTGAAACTTTTTCCATTGAGCATCGTATCATTAGGTAAGACGAAACTGAAAGGATGATTATTTTGAGAAAATGGGCAATGGCAATGGGCGCAGGAATTTTGACGCTAGGACTGGCTGCATGCGGTGATACGGCAGAACCGGCAGCAGGCAGTGAAGGAGAAAAAGGGGCAGACAGTGACTTGACTTTAGAGGAAGTTTTTACAAAAACAAATGAAGCTTCTGAAGAAATCAACAGCTTGCATGCCGATATGGTAACCAGCCAAATGATGACAGTGGAATCAGCAGGGATGGAAATTGAAACGGTTTCTGATATTTCCATGGACATGACAATGGAGCCAATGGCATTCTACCAAACTGGCGAAACAAAAATGAACTCTGAAGAGATGGGCGACATGCCTCCGATGACGATGGAAATGTATTACACAGAAGAAGGCATGTATATGTTCGAACCAACGATGGAAACGTGGATGAAAATGCCATCAACTGAAATGGAACAGCTGCAGACAATGATGGATCAACAAACAGCGGATCCGTCTAAACAAATGGAAGAGCTGGAAGCTTTCAAAGATGATTTTACATTCGAACAGACTGCGGATGATTATGTATTGAAATTGAACGCTTCAGGTGAAGAGTATCAAGAATTGATCGGCGAGCAGATGGAGCAGATGCTTGGACAAATGGATATGGAAGTGCAAACTGTTTTGGAAGGCATGACAATCAATGAAGTAGCTTATGAAATCTTCATTGATAAAGAAACATTCTTGCCAAGCGTCATTAACATCGATATGGACCTGGATATGGAAATTGAAGGGGAGTCGATGAATATCAAATCAGTAGTTGACTCTGAGTACAGCAAATACGATGAGATTGACTCAATCACAGTACCGGCAGAAGTTATCGAGCAAGCGCAAGAAATTTAATTCATCATATGAGCTGCAGAATGGTAGGAAACTAGCCATTCTGCAGTTTTTTTGTTGTTTTCAGATAGATTAGTCATTGAAAAGCAGAATACAAAGGGAAAAGATCACTTATTAAATGAGACTTTCTCATCTAAATGAAAATAATTCTCAATTATTCGTTGACTCTTCTCATCAAACTGCTATACTAAAACTTGTGAGTAAGTGATAATGATTATCACTCTCGAATTAATCAATAGTTTTATTGAACACGGATGAGGGACAGCTATGAAAAAACGTTATTTAATACCAGCACTGATCATACTGTCTGTTATTTCGCTGTTTGTCGGAGTCAGCAGTATCAGCATCGTCGATCTGTTTGACTTCCAATCGGAGGAAACGCAGATTTTCTTGATCAGCCGTCTGCCAAGGTTGGTCGCTATATTGTTGGCGGGTGCAGGAATGAGTATGGCAGGACTCATCATGCAGCAATTGAGCCGCAATAAATTTGTGTCTCCGACGACGGCAGGTACACTCGATGCTACTCGACTGGGGATTCTCGTCTCGATGCTATTGTTTGCCAATGCATCGATGCTTGAGAAAATGACAGTGGCATTCGCTTTTGCACTTGCCGGAACTTTTCTGTTTATGCAAATTCTTGACCGCATCAAATTCAAAGATGCTATATTCATTCCGTTAGTCGGATTGATGTTCGGGAATATCCTTTCTTCCATTACGACGTTCTTCGCTTATAAAGCGGATGTAATCCAGAACATGTCAGCATGGCTGCAAGGAGATTTCTCAATGATCATGAAAGGGAGTTATGAACTCCTCTACATCAGTGTTCCGGTCTTTATCATTGCCTATGTTTACGCGAATCGCTTTACAGTGGCTGGAATGGGGGAAGATTTCTCGAAGAATCTGGGGTTGAAATACCGCAGCGTCGTGAATATCGGACTGGTGCTCGTGGCATTGATCACAGCGACTGTCGTCCTGACGGTCGGCATGATCCCGTTTCTCGGATTGATCATCCCGAACATCGTTTCAATTTTCAAAGGTGACCACCTTCAAAAAACATTGCCGCATACGGCGATGCTTGGGGCCATTTTCTTGCTGGCATGCGATATTTTAGGAAGAGTATTAATTTACCCGTATGAAATTTCCATCAGTTTAATGGTCGGTGTCATCGGAAGCTTTATTTTCCTCTTCCTTCTGTTTAGGAGGAAAGCCTATGCGTGATTTACATAAGATGCTCATACTGATCGGTTTGGCATTAGCGGCTTGCGGCGTCTACCTGTTCCAAGACTTAAACGGGAGTTTCGATTACGCCTTGCCAAGACGCGGCGTGAAAGTGTTCGCTATGGTTCTTACCGGAGTTGCGATCGCTTATGCAACCGTGGTTTTCCAAACCATCACGCATAACCGGATCCTGACTCCGAGCATCATGGGCTTGGATTCACTTTACATGATGCTTCAAACGCTGCTGATCTTTTTCTTGGGATCAGATCATATCACCATTATGAACAAGCAAGTCAATTTTGTTTTATCAATCGCAGCGATGGTCGTTTTCGCTTTGTTGTTCTATCATCTGCTCTTTAGAAAAAACAATCAGCCGATTTACTTTCTTCTATTAATTGGAATCATTTGCGGGACGTTTTTCGGAAGCATCTCGACGTTCCTGCAAGTGCTGATTGATCCGAACGAATTCCAAATTGTCCAGGATCAGATGTTTGCGAGCTTCAACAACGTCAATTCGGATCTGGTTTGGCTTTCGGTCATCGTCATTGCGGTATTGATCATTTTTGCCTGGAGACATAATTCATCCTTGGATGTGCTGTCGCTTGGGCGTGATACGTCAGTCAATCTTGGTGTCGACTACGATGCACTTGTTAAAAAGATGCTCGTATTAGCTGCAGTTTTGATTGCCATTGCAACAGCTCTTGTCGGACCGATTACGTTCTTCGGTTTGATCGTTGCGAATCTATCGTATCAATTCTTTAAAAGCTATAAACATTCGGTTGTCATTCTCGGTGCTGCTGTCATTAGTATTGTTGCGTTAGTGGGCGGCCAATGGGTAGTGGAGCGTGTGTTCACATTCAATACTACCTTAAGTGTCATCATTAACTTCATCGGTGGAGTTTACTTCATTTATTTACTATTAAAGGAGAGTCGATCTAATTGATCCAAGTTCGCGAACTGACAAAGTTATACGGTAAAAAGCAAGTGGTGGAAAATGTTTCAGTTGATATTCAACGCGGCCAGATCACGTCCTTTATCGGACCAAACGGCGCGGGGAAATCCACGCTTCTTTCAATGGTCAGCCGGCTATTGGATGCAGATACAGGAGAAGTGCTGATTGATTCGATGAACACGAAAAAATTGAAGTCCAATGAGTTCTCCAAACGTGTCTCTATCCTAAAGCAGTCGAACTTCATGAATGTCCGTTTGACAATCCGCGAACTGGTTTCTTTTGGCCGCTTTCCTTATTCAAAAGGCCGGTTGAATGATGAAGATGAGAAAATGGTCGATCAAGCGATCGAATACATGGATTTGAAGGAACTGGAAAATTCCTATATGGATGAATTATCCGGCGGACAGCGCCAACGTGCCTTTATCGCCATGGTTATTGCGCAAGATACGGATTACGTTCTGCTTGATGAACCGTTGAATAACCTGGACATGAAGCATTCCGTCCAAATCATGAAAATCCTTCGCCGCCTGGTCGATGAACTGGGCAAGACCGTCATTATCGTTTTGCACGACATCAACTTTGCTTCTGTCTACTCCGACCGAATCGTGGCTTTGAAAAACGGAAGAGTCGTGAAAGACGGACCGACAGAAGAAATTATTCAAAGTGCAGCATTGAAAGAAATCTATGATATGGATATTCCGATTCAGCAATTGGATAATTGCCGGATTTGCGTATACTTCAATTCTTAAAAAAGAGGAGCTCGAATAAAGATGAAAAAATGGTTACTAATAGCATTTACATTGATGATGGTTGCTTTCCTTGCAGCTTGCGGTTCTGACGAAGCAACAGATGCAAACTCTGCTGAGGCGGATACAAAAGAAGCGGAAACTGAAACGGTAACAGTGAAACACGAACTAGGCGAAACGACATTCGATAAAAACCCTGAAAAAGTAGTGGTTTTTGACTTTGGTGTTCTTGATTCAATGGATAAATTAGGAATTGAAGCTGTAGCTGGAGTTCCTCAAGGAAACGTTCCGACTTATTTGGAAAAATACAATGACGCTGAGAAATACGAGAACGTCGGTACATTAAAAGAAGCTGATTTCGAAGCAATCCACGCATTAGATCCAGACTTGATCATCATCTCTGGACGCCAGGCTGCTATGTATGAAGAATTTGCTGACATCGCTCCAACTATTCATATGGGTGTAGATACAACGAAATACATGGATTCTTTCACTCAAAACATGAACACACTTGGAGAAATCTTCAGTAAAGAAGACCAAGTGAAAGAAGAACTAGCGGCAATCGATACGCAAATCGAAGACTTGAAAACAAGCGTTACAGATGAAAAAGCATTAATCGTTCTTGCGAATGAAGGAAAAGTAAGTGCGTACGGAGCAGCTTCACGCTTCGGAATCATCCACGACGTATTCGGTGTAAAACAAGCGGACGAAGGCATCGAAGCTTCAACTCACGGCCAGAGCATTTCGTTCGAATACATCTTGGAAACAAACCCGGACATGATGTTCGTAGTTGACCGCAATGCGGCAGTAGGAAATGATGCAAGTGCAAAAGATTCACTTGAAAACGAATTAGTGCAAAAAACAACGGCTTACCAAAACGATAAAATCATCTACTTGGATCCAGACTTCTGGTACCTATCAGGTGGCGGATTGCAATCGGTCAGCCAAATGGTAGCAGACATCCAATCAGCATTTGAGTAAGAAAAGCGGAAGCGCCCATCTAGCCCTGAAAGGCATAAGACGGACCGGCGAAGCGGCGCACTTTGCCGCATAGCCGGGATGGCTTATGACCCGAGGGGCTGGGCGCTGGAGTCTGGCC
>Ga0079224_100016034_pt1 | contig 10506 bp, 9 predicted proteins | sample Stecom2015_FD_80414 | JGI IMG/M metagenome (GOLD analysis project Ga0079224, IMG submission 80414) | Agricultural soil microbial communities from Utah to study Nitrogen management - Steer compost 2015 | ecosystem: Environmental > Terrestrial > Soil > Agricultural land | place: USA: Utah...
ACGCGCTTCCTCACGCGGGCTCTGGCACTTTTGCTCTTGCGAGCGCCCACACAAGTTGCTTGAGATTGATTTGTTAAAGAGCGGCCCGGGAGGCTTCCCGGGCAGACCGAAAAGTCTAATCAGACTTCTCGCCTCCTGCAAGCGCCCGTGACTCAAACGTTACGAACACCAGCCAGGAGGCGCGGCATTATAAGCACTGCCGCACGGGACGCAAGAGGTATTTTCTTTCCTCCCATCGCCGCTTGCTCGGGCGCTCGAGACGCCTCGAAGGGGCGAAGATTCGACCCGTCCCTGGGTCTTCGGTTCCGCTGGCCCGCCGCCTTCGCGCGGCCGCAGCCGTTCCTGCGGAAGCGAGCCTTTTGACGCCCTCGCGCCGCTGAAGTTCCCGTGCGCGTGGGGGCAAATTTTCGCCGCGTCGGCAGCCTTCGCGGCGGCCCTCCTCAGCTCGGGTCGCCGGGCTGATTTTCCGCCGAAAGAAGCTCGATCCGGGCGAATCGCCGCTTGCCGACCTGGTAGAGGTGCGGCTCTCCGGCCCGAACGGCGAGCCCGCGATCCCCGATACGCTCGCCGTCGACCCTGACCGCGCCCTGATCGATGAGCCGGAAGGCTTCGGATGTGCTCGACACGAGACCCGCCCGCTTCAGCAAATGCGCGATCCCGAGCTCGTCGCCGTCGATGACGAATGTCTCGAGCTCGAGATCGTCTGGAGCGACGCGATTTCTGTGCACCTCGTCGAATCGCCGGTGCGCACGCTCGGCGGCTTCCGCATCGTGGAACCGCTCGATGATCTCACGGGCGAGGAGCACCTTCACGTCGCGCGGGTTGCGTCCTTCGCGCACTTCGGCGCGCAGCCGGTTTATCTCCTCGACCGATCTGAAGCTCAGCAGGTCGTAGTATCGCCACATGAGCTCGTCCGAGATGCTCATGAGCTTGCCGAACATCTCGTCCGGCGGATCGGTGATGCCGACGTAGTTGCCGAGCGACTTCGACATCTTGTTCACGCCGTCGAGCCCCTCGAGCAGCGGCATCGTGAAGACGATCTGAGGCTTCTGCCCGTATGCCTGCTGCAGGTGCCGGCCGACGAGCAGATTGAACTTCTGGTCCGTGCCGCCGAGCTCGACGTCCGCCTCGAGCGCGACCGAGTCGTAGCCCTGCACGAGCGGATAGAGGAACTCGTGCACCGAGATCGGACGCCCGCTCTCGTAACGCTTGCGAAAGTCGTCCCGCTCGAGCATTCGGGCGACCGTGTACTTTGCGGCGAGCTCGATCAGCCCGACCGCGTCCATCTTGCTCATCCAGCGGGAGTTGAGCTCGAGACGCGTGCGCTCCGGATCGAGGATCTTGTAGACCTGCTCGGAGTAAGTCTTCGCGTTCGCCTCGACCTCCTCCCGGGTCAGCGCCGGCCGAGTCGCCGACTTACCGCTCGGGTCGCCGATCATCCCCGTGAAGTCGCCGATCAGGAAGATCACGTCATGGCCGTAATCCTGGAAGCGGCGCATCTTATTGAGGAGCACGGTATGGCCGAGATGCAGGTCCGGCGCGGTCGGGTCGAAGCCGGCCTTGACCCGGAGCGGCCGGCCCTCGCCGAGCCGCTCACGCAGCTCGGACTCGAGGAGGATCTCTTCGGCCCCTCGACGCAACTCGACAAGCTGTTCTGCGACGGATTCCACCTCGATTCACCGCTCCAAGTGTTAGGCTCTGCAATGCGGCGCGAAGCATAGTGCAAACGTCCGCCGAGCGTCGATGCGAGCTGCGTGATGCAAGGCCGTCGCGGTCCGGGCCTGCTGTCGGCTCTTACCGCCCGGTGACGTCCAGGATCGCCCCGCGAGGGCTTTGACCGTAATAATCGGAAGCGGGTACATTACGAACCATTTCAACATAAGGTGGCCGGTGAAGCCGTACAAGGGTGGCGTTCGCCACGACTATAAGGATCTTTACCTTGCTCCACCGGCGCACCGTCGCGAGCGTCGACTGTCGCTGTTCCTGCTCGGCCTATCACTGCCGCTCGTCGCGGTCTCGATGCTGCTGACGAGCGAGCGCAACGAATCGAAGATTCCGGCAAGAAACGAGACCTTGGGCGAGCTCGTCGTCGATATCCCTCCGCGTCTCGACGGGCTTCGCGAAGCCAGCCTCGTTCCGCAGCCTGTCGTCGCCGCGACCGAGCTTCTGCCTCTCCCGGCCAATCCGCTCGGAGACCGCGCGGCGGCGCGCGGTATCGTCGCGGACGCGGCGGCTTCCGTGCTCGAGCTCGTCGTGAAGCCCGGCGATACGCTCGAGCGCCTCTTCCGGCGCAACGGCTTGAGTCTCACGGACCTCGCCGCGATGGTCAGCCTTCGCGACGTCGCCGAGCACCTGAAGCTGCTTCGCCCGGGCGACACGATCCGCGTCGAGCATCGCGACGGCGCGGTGCTCGCAATGCTCCGCCAAATCGACCGAGTGCGCCTCTTGTCCATCGAGCGCGCCGAGTCCGGATTCGACGCGAAGACGATCGAGCTCCCGCTCGAGATCGAGGAGCGCGTAGCGCACGGAGAGATTCGCTCGTCGCTGTTCGAGGCCGGCACCGAGGCCGGCATGTCCGACTCGCTGACGATGACGATGGCCGGGATTTTTCAGTGGGACATCGACTTCATCCTCGATCCGCGGGTCGGCGATACGTTCACCGTCATCTACGAGGAGCATTATCGGGACGGCGAAAAGCTCGGCGACGGCGCGATCATTGCCGCCGAGTTCGTGAACCAGGGCAAGGTCTACCGGGCCGCCCGCTACACCGACGACACCGGCCGCACGGACTACTTCACGCCCGACGGCCGCAGCGTGCGCAAAGCCTTCCTGCGCGCGCCTGTCGACTTCACGCGCATCAGCTCCAACTTCGACCTGAACCGCCGCCATCCGGTGCTGAACACGATCCGCGCGCACCGCGGCGTCGACTATGCGGCGCCGACCGGCACGCCCGTCAAGGCGGCCGGCGACGGCAAGGTCATTCAGCGCGGCTCGAACGGCGGCTACGGCAACAGCGTCACGCTGCAACACGGCGGTAACATCACTACGCTATACGCTCATCTGTCGCGCTTCGGCCAATTCAAGGTCGGCAGCCGAGTGAGGCAGGGCGACGTGATCGGTTACGTGGGCGCGACCGGCCTCGCGACCGGCCCGCATCTGCACTACGAGTATCGGGTCGACGGCGTGCATCGCAATCCGCGCACCGTGCCGCTGCCTCCGGCCGACCCCGTTCCCGAGAGCTCGCGCGCCGATTTCGACGCGAAGGTCGCGGTGCTCTGGGAGCGCCTGGAGCAGGTTTCCGGCCCGCGCTACGCAGACGCGTCGACGAACTGACCTCGGCGGGCGCAACCGCGAGCGCGGAACGTCCACGAGCCGCCGGAACTTGAAGAGCCGACGAGGACGTCGGCCGCGCGCACGACGATGGACGCTCCGAACCTCAAGCTGCCCGACTACTACATCAACCGCGAGCTCTCGCAGCTCGAGTTCAACCTGCGCGTGCTCGAGCAGGCGAAGGACTCGCGGGTCCCTCTGCTCGAGCGGCTCAAGTTCCTGTGCATCTCGTCGACGAACCTCGACGAGTTCTTCGAGATTCGCGTCGCGGGCCTCAAGCAGCGCGTCGAGGTGAGCGCGGCGCCGGCCGGGCCCGACAACCTCGGTCCCGCCGAGGTCCTGCGGCGGATCGCGGAGAAGACTGCCGGGCTCGTGAACGAGCAGTACCGCGTGCTGAACGAGGAGCTGATCCCGGCGCTCAAGGCCGAGGGCATTCGCTTCGTGCGCCGCGACGAGTGGAGCGACCCGCAGCGGGAGTGGCTCGAGCGGCTGTTTCACGACGAGATCGTGCCGGTCCTGAGCCCGACGACCCTCGATCCGACGCGCCCGATCCCGCGGATCCTGAACAAGAGCCTCAACTTCATCGTGAGCCTGCACGGCCGCGACGCGTTCGGACGGCCCGTGCACAGGGCGATCGTGCAAGCCCCGCGCTCGCTGCCGAGGCTGATCCAGCTTCCGGCGGATCTCGTCGACTCGGGCGAGTCGCACTTCGTATTCCTGTCGTCCGTGATCCACGCCTTCGTCGACCAGCTCTTCACCGGGATGGAGATCGACGGCTGCTACCAGTTCCGCGTGACGCGCAACAGCGATCTTTACGTCGACGACGAGGACGTCGACGACCTGATGCGCGCGCTCGAAGGCGAGCTCTTCGAGAGCCGCTACGGTGCGGCCGTGCGGCTCGAGACCGCGCACGACTGTGCGGACGAGCTCGCCGACTATCTGCTGAACCACTTTCAGCTTTCGGCGCACGACCTCTACCGCGTGCCCGGCCCCGTCAACCTGAACAGGCTCCTGGCCGTCTACGACCTCGTGGACCGGGACGACCTCAAGTACCCGCCGTTCACGCCCGGCCTGCCGAAGCAGCTCGTGAACATCAGCCCGTTCGACGCGATCGCGAAGCGCGACGTGCTGCTGCATCATCCGTTCGAGTCGTTCTCTCCGGTCGCTGACTTCTTCTATCGCGCCGCGCAGGACCCCGACGTCCTCGCGATCAAGAGCACGCTCTACCGCACGACGCCCGACTCTACGCTCGTCGAGAGCCTCGTCTCGGCGGCCAAGGCCGGCAAGGAGGTCACCGTGCTGATCGAGCTGCGGGCGCGGTTCGACGAGGCGGCGAACATCGCGCTCGCGAGCAAGCTCCAGGAGGCGGGCGCGCACGTCGTGTACGGCGTGGTCGGCTACAAGACTCACTGCAAGATGACGCTGATCGTGCGCCGCGAGCGCGGCAGGCTGCGCCGCTACGTGCACCTCGGCACCGGCAATTACCATCCGCGCACCGCGCGCGCGTACACGGACTACGGGTTGCTGACCGCGAACGAGCAGCTCGGCGAGGACGTGCACCAGGTCTTCATGCAGCTCACGAGCCTCATGAAAACGCAGGAGCTGAAGCTCGTGTCGCAGTCGCCGTTCAACCTGCACGCGCGGCTGCTGTCGCTGATTCGCAGAGAAATGCGGCACGCGGCGGACGGCGGACGCGGGCGCATCGTCGCCAAGCTGAACGCGATCGTCGAGCCGGAGGTGATCCGCGCGCTCTACGAGGCTTCGATCGCCGGCGTCGAGATCGACCTGATCGTTCGCGGCATCTGCTGCCTGCGGCCGGGCCTTCCGGGCATCTCGGAGAACATACGCGTGCGCTCGATCATCGGCCGGTTCCTCGAGCACTCGCGCTGCTACTATTTCCGCAACGGCGGACGGGAAGAGGTGTATTGCGCGAGCGCCGACTGGATGGACCGCAACTTCTTCCGCCGCATCGAGGTCATGTTCCCGATCCTCGATTCAGGCTTCAAGGCCAGGCTGATCGCGGACCTCGAGCTCTATCTCGCGGACAACACGCAGGCGTGGGAGCTTGAGCCGGACGGCGGATACGCGCTCATCCGTCCGTCGGCCGACGACGCCGCCGTCTCCGCTCAAGGCCGCCTGCTCGGTCAGCTCGCCGAGGCTTCGTAGCGCGGCAACGCGGGGCCGAGCGACAGCTCGAAACCGACGGCGTCGAGCCAGCGGCGCTCCTGCTCGAGGTCCGCGTGGGTCAGCGGATTCGCGGCGAGCCACTCCTCGGGAAAGCGCAACGCCAGGGAACGCTCGCCGGTCTCGACCTGAAACGGCGGCAGATCGAGCGGTCCGCGGCCGCGGTTCAACAGCACGGCGATGCGCAGCAGGACGATCATCCGCTGCGCGGCCACCCGCCACGCGCGCGGCAGCCGCTCGATGACGGTCTCGTCGAGCTTGCGCCGATGACTCGCGACCAGCGCGGACAGAAGCTGCTGCTCGACCCGCCCGAAGCCCGGCAATTCCGCGTGCGCGAGCAGATAACCGCCGTGCTGATGGTATTTCGAATGCGCGATGTCGAGGCCGACCTCGTGCAGGCGCGCGGCCCACTTGAGCAGCTGACGGCAGCGCGGATCGTCGAGCCCCCATCCCGCCTCGACCTGATCGAGCAGCGCCTCGACGGTTCTCTCGACCCTGGCCCCCTGCTCCTCGTCGACGTGGTAGCGATGCTGCATGCCGCGCACCGACCGCTCGCGCGCGTCCTCGTCGCGGAGGCGACCCAGCATGTCGTAGAGCAGCCCCTCGCGAAGCGCGCCTTCGCTCGCATCGAGGTGCTCGAGCCCGAGCCCCGTCATCAGCTCGGCGAGAATCACGATTCCGCCGGGGAAGACCTCGGCGCGCTCGGCCCCGAGCCCGGGAAGCTTCAGATCCGCGATCCGGCCGGCGTCGATCATCCGCTCGATGATCGATTCCACGGCGTCGCGTGACACTCCGCCGTCGACGAGCCCGAGCTCGCGTGCGATCGCCGCCGCGGCCTTGACGGTGCCGGAAGAACCGATGGCGCGCGACCATCCCGCGCGCCGGAACGGCTCGCGGACGGAGCGCAGCTCGAGCTGAACCTCGAGCCGCGCGTCGGCGAAGCGCCGCCGGCCGAGCCGTCCGTCGCCGAAGAACTGCCTCGAGAGATCGACGCACCCGACCGAAAGGCTTTCGAGCTGACGCGGCTCGTACCCCTCGCCGATGATGAGCTCGGTGCTGCCGCCGCCGATATCGGCGACGAGGGTCGAGCCCTCGATGCTCGGCGCGTAGTGCGAGACGCCGAGGTAGATCAGCCGCGCCTCCTCGACGCCGGAGATCACCTCGACCGGATGCCCGCCGAGCGCGTCCTCCGCGGCCGCCAGGAAGGCGTCGGCGTTCTTCGCGCGCCGCAGCGCGCTCGTGCCGACGACGCGGACCTGGTCTGCGTCCATGTCGCGAAGCCGTTGACCGAAGCGCTTCAGGCACTCGAGCGCGCGCCGCTGGCTGTCGCCGTCGAGCATGCCGTGCTCGTCGAGACCCGACGCGATTCGGACCATCTCGCGCAGCCGGTCGAGGATCGCGAGCCGGCCGTGATGCGCGCGGGCGACGACGATATGGAAACTGTTCGAGCCGAGATCGACGGCGGCGATAACGCCGGAATCCTCGCTCCAGGGCCTCTCGCTCGCGCCGGGCAACGGGCGCCGATCAGACGGAGAAGGATGACCCGCAGCCGCAGGTCGTCGACGCATTCGGGTTGCGGATGATGAACTGGGCGCCGGAGAGATCTTCCTTGTAGTCGATCTCCGCGCCCTGCAGGTATTGCACGCTCATCGGGTCGATGAGCAGCGTGACGCCGCCCTTCTCGATCTCCGTGTCGCCGTCCTGCACTTCCTCGTCGAAAGTGAAGCCGTACTGGAACCCGGAGCAGCCGCCGCCCTGGATATAGACGCGGAGCTTCAGCTCCGGATTGCCCTCGCTCTCGATCAGCTGGCCGACCTTCGCGGCGGCAGCGTCGGTGAAATGAAGCGGCGGCTCTTGACCCGCCATGCGCGGTTCGCTCATGGGATTACTCTCCGACCAGATTGACCGAGCCGACCGGCTCGAGCTCGTCGAGCTCCGAGGCGGACTCGGCGCGGCGCTCGCTCTCGTGGATCAGCTTGCCGTTGACCTCCGCGCCGACGGCCATCTCGATCAGCTTGTACTGCACGTTACCTATGACCTTGGCCCGCGGACCGAGTTCGACCCGCTCGGTCGCCTTGACGTCGCCCTTGACCGTGCCGTTCAGCCGCACATGGGGCGCGGCGACGACCCCTTCGACGCAGCCTCGCTCGCTGATCGAAAGCAGGCTGCGCTCCTCGTCCGCGGAGATCACGTTGCCGCGCACGTGGCCGTCGATATGCAGCCCGCCCTTGAACTCGATGTCGCCCTCGATCCGCGAGTCCGCGCCGATCAGCGTACCGATCGCCGGCTGCCTGCGCTTTTTTCCTCCAAACATCGGCGATCATTCCTCCAGGCCGACGCCGCTCACGGCCGCCCAATCGAACGTTTGCGTCAACGGCTCTCCCCGGGGCTCGGAAGGCCTGACCTCGATCTCGATCCCGGCGGGCTCGAAGCCGACGGGGAAAACGAGCTCCTGCTCGAGCCCCTGGAAGTAGCGGAAATCGTACTCGAGCTCGTCGATCGGCTCCGTGCCGGTCAGCTCCTCGAGCCCGAGCGTCGCAGACTCCCCGTAGAGGCTGCCCGACACCTGCAATCTTACAACGCCCGCCGCCCTGCGGTTCTGCGCGATCGCCTGCATCAGCACGATACGCGCCACGTAGCGCTGCTCGCCGCTGCCGGGCAGGATCTCGACGTTCTGCACGCGCAGGCCCGACTGGCCGTCAGGCGGCGAGATGATCCCCCGATAGAACGCGAGCTCCTCCTCCTGGGCCTGCAGCTTCGCTTCGAGCTCGGCCAGCGTGAGCTTGACCTGCGCATACGTCTCGCGGTCGATCTCGCTCGAGGTCTCGAGCATCGCGACCTGGCGCTTCAGCTCGTCGATGAGCTGCTCCTGCTCCGCCGTGCGTTTCCGAAGATGCTCGACCTCGGTGTGATGATCGAGCAGCGAGTAGCCGGCCTGGTACCGGCCGAGCTCGAACACGAGATAGGCGCTTCCGAGAACGAGCGCGCTCACGAGCCCGACAAGCCAGGCGCGGGGGCGTCTCATTTCTCTCGCTGGGTCCGCATCATCGCGGGCGTATTGTCGCAGCCCGCTTCCGGGCGAACCAAGACGCGCTTCACCCCGGCGCTCAGCTGAGGCGCGACGCTTGCTGCCAGCGCCGCGGCCACCACGCGGGCGGCGCCGGCGGGCCGCTGTGCGGGAAAGCCAGCGGCCCGAGCTCGCTGAGCGCGCGAACGTAGACGAGCCGCTTGAAGTAGATGACCTCCTTGACCGGACGCCAGTAGTCGACCCAGCGACAGCGGTCGAATTCCGGCTCGTCGGTCAGATCGAAGCGCAGGCGCGCCGGATCGCAATGCAGCTGCAGCAGGAACCAGCGCTGCTTCTGCCCGACGCAGAGCGGGGTCTGCTCTCGGCGGACATAACGCTGCGGCAGCCGGTAGCGCAGCCAGCCCCGAGTCTGGCCGACGAGCTCGACGTCGCCCGGCGCGAGGCCGACCTCCTCGTGCAGCTCCCGGTACATCGCGCACTCGGTGCTCTCGTCCGGCCGGACGCCGCCCTGCGGGAACTGCCAGCCGCCGCGGCCGCGCCGGCCGGCGATCAACACGCGCCCGTCGCCGTCCATCAGGATGATGCCGACGTTCGCGCGATAGCCCTCTTCGTCGATGAAGTCCATGGATCCGGCGGCGGGCGGCGGCCGCCCGCTGAGCACTCTCGATGTCTTAACCGCATGATTATATTAGCCGTCATTTTGCACGACGACCATATTCCGACCGCCGGCCTTCGCGGCGTAGAGCGCGGCGTCCGCCCGCGCGACGAGGGCCTCGCCCGCCGCGTCGCCGTCCGGCAGCTCGGGGCCGCACTCCGCGACGCCGACGGAGACGGTGACAGGCAGCGGCTCGCGGCCCCCGCCGAGCTCGAACGGCTGCGCGGCCACCGCCGCCCGGATCCGCTCGGCGAGCGCCGACGCGGCCTGCGCGTCGGTCCCGGGCAGCAGGATCACGAACTCCTCGCCGCCGTAGCGCGCCGCAACGTCGCTGCTGCGGACCTGCTTTGCGATGCGCCGCGCGACGCCCCGCAGCACCTCGTCGCCGGCGAGATGGCCGAAGCGGTCGTTGACCTTCTTGAAGTGATCGACGTCGATCATGAGGCACGCGATCGGCGCGCGGGACCGGCGGCAGCGGGCGATCTCCTCGCGAAGCCGCGCCTCGAGATACCGGCGATTGTTCCAGCCGGTCAACGGGTCGGTCAGGACGCTGCGCACGAGCCGGGCCCGGTTCGCCGTGTTCTCGAGCGCGAACGCGGCCATGATCCCGAGATGATGCAGAAAGTCGGCAGCGTGGCGGCGAGTGAAGCGCGACGGATTCGCGCTGCCCATGTTCACGCTGCCGAAAAGCTTGTCCCGGCGCGCGAGCGGCAGGAGCGCGACGCTGCGCAGCCCGTCGATCCCCGGAAAGAGCTGGCCGTGGCGCTCCGGATCGAAGGCCCCTAGCCAGGGACGCGGCGCGGCGGGATCGAACGGCAGGGCCGCCGGCAGCCGATCGACGAACAGGACGTGCGGGAACGCGTCCGGGCTTGCGCCTTCCCCCATCAACAAGTGCCGGAGCTCGTGCTCGTCGTCGGCGAGAAGCAGCGTCACCGCCTCGAGGCTGTAACCGGCGCGCAGCCCTTCGGTCGCGCGGGTCAGCAGCGTGCCGAGATCGTCCGCCTCGAGCAGCTCCATCTCGCGCGCCTGCGCGCGCTTCCACGCCTCCTCGTTCTTGCGCGCCTCGTCGGCGAGCCGCTCGACGCGGCGCTCGAGCTCGGAGAGCTTGAGCCCCTTCATGCGGTGCGCCTCCGGTTACGCCGCCGCCCGTCCTGCCGCCAATGTTCGATTGCGCTCACGACTCAATCAGCCGGAACGACGCTCGAGCGCGTCAGCCCCGATTCTCGAGATAACGACGCCCGGCCTCCATCAACGCGACGAAACCGGCCTCGTCCCGAGTCTCGACGAGCCGGCTGATCGTCGCGGCCGC
>Ga0079224_100016035_pt1 | contig 10506 bp, 8 predicted proteins | sample Stecom2015_FD_80414 | JGI IMG/M metagenome (GOLD analysis project Ga0079224, IMG submission 80414) | Agricultural soil microbial communities from Utah to study Nitrogen management - Steer compost 2015 | ecosystem: Environmental > Terrestrial > Soil > Agricultural land | place: USA: Utah...
CCGCATGATTCAGATTTGGTAGGCATGTCTTTTTCTTTTGAAGCAGGAAAAGCTTGGTATGTTCCTTTGGATGCCGATCGTGACAAGTGCATGGAGGTTTTAAACAAACTTAAGCGTGTTTTTGAAAACGAAAATATTGAAAAGATAGGGCAAAATATAAAATACGATATTCTCGTATTGGCATGGCATGATGTAGAAGTCAGAGGCGATCTTTTTGATACGATGATTGCGCATTACCTGATAGATGCTGATTCTAGGCATAGTATGGACGTATTAGCTGAGAATTATTTAGGCTATACTTGTAGGCCCATTAGTGATTTGATTGGTAAGAAGGGCAAAAAGCAGGGAAATATGAGGGATGTCGCTCTGGAAGTGATTAGTGACTATGCCTGTGAAGATGCGGACATTACCTTTCAGTTGAGCGAAGTATTTAGACCTCTTTTGAAAGAGTATGAGGCTCATGATTTAGCTCAAAAGGTTGAGTTTCCATTAGTTTATGTGCTTGCGCAGATGGAAAGGGTAGGAGTTTTTGTGGATGTGCCCTTCTTGCAAGACTATTCTATAAAATTAGAAAAGGAAGTATTAGAGGCTGAGAAATCCATATATGAAAAGGCGGGTGTTAAATTTAATATAGCATCTCCAAAGCAATTGGGTGAGGTTTTATTTGATAAACTTCAGCTTGATCCTAAAGCTAAGAAAACAAAAACTGGTCAATATCAAACTGGAGAAGACGTTTTATTGGCCTTGGCTTCTAAAAGTGATATTGTTCAGGATATTCTTAATCATAGGCAGCTGAGAAAGTTAAAATCTACCTATGTAGATGCGCTTCCTGAGTTGATACATTCTGTTTCAAAAGTAATCCATACTAGTTTTAATCAAGCGGTAGCGACTACCGGTAGGTTAAGTTCTACCAATCCTAACCTTCAAAATATCCCTATTAAAACAGAACGTGGTCGCGAAGTAAGGAAGGCTTTTATTCCTAGAAAAGAAGGACATACTCTTATTTCTGCGGATTATTCACAGATTGAGCTTCGTTTGGTGGCAGAGATTAGTAAAGATCCTGCTATGCGAGAAGCGTTTATGCAAGGTTTGGATATTCATACTGCTACTGCAGCCAGAGTTTACGGCATTCCTTTGGATGAAGTGAATTCAGATATGAGAAGAAATGCCAAAGCAGTGAATTTTGGTATTATATACGGTCAATCTGCTTTCGGTTTATCCCAAGCTTTGGGAATTCCACGACGAGAAGCGGCTGAAATTATTGAACAATATTTTATCCAGTACCCTGGTATAAAAGATTATATGGATACGACGATCCAGTTTGCCAGAGAAAACGGTTATGTTGAAACCTTATTAAAACGACGTCGCTATTTAAGGGATATTAATTCAGCGAATGCTACTATTCGCGGTTTTGCAGAGCGAAATGCTATTAATGCACCGATTCAAGGATCGGCAGCGGAAATGATAAAGATTGCGATGATCAATATTCACCAGGATATCATTGAAAAAGGATTGAAGGGTAGGATGACGACTCAGGTACATGATGAGTTAATCTTTGACGTACCAGATGAAGAGGTTGAAATTTTTAAGGAAATTATTCATGATCGTATGAAAAATGCGATGGTTACTGAAATTCCTATTGTTGTAGAAGTGGGTGTTGGCTTAAATTGGTTGGAGGCGCATTAATGTTATTATCTTATTTCCAGGATGAGTATATAGAGGCCGGCTGTGATGAGGCCGGAAGAGGATGTTTGGCAGGCCCTGTTTTCGCAGCTGCTGTTATTCTTCCCCGGGACTTTAAGAATGGGAGCTTAAATGATTCCAAGAAATTGACTGCAGAAACTCGTTATGAGTTAAGGGAAATCATAGAAAAAGAAGCCCTCTGTTTTGCAGTTGGACAGGCCAGTGTGGAAGAAATTGAGGAGATAAATATTCTAAACGCTTCTTTCTTGGCGATGCACCGTGCATTGGATCTATTGAAAGTTCAAGCTGAATTTCTACTTATTGATGGCAACCGCTTTAATCCTTACAAAACGGTCCCTCACCAATGTATTGTTCAAGGGGACGGGAAGTACCTTTCTATTGCCGCCGCTTCAATATTAGCAAAAACTTATCGTGATGAGTACATGGAGAAATTAGCTTTTGATTTCCCCCAATATGGTTGGAAGGAGAATAAAGGTTATGCTACAAAGAAGCATAGAAAGGCGCTTCAGCATCACGGAATATGCCATCACCATAGGAAGGTTTTTACACGTAAAGTTTTTGAAGTTGAACTCTTATAAAAGGGCGGTACCCGCTTAATTTATTTTTTGCTTATTTTTGAACTGAATTAAATACACATCTATCATGATTAAAAGAACTGCATTAACAGATTTACATGTTTCACTAGGAGCTAAAATGGTGCCTTTTGCAGGCTTTAGTATGCCCGTACAATATGCGGGTATAAATGCAGAGCATGAGGCGGTCCGTAAAAGTGTCGGTGTTTTCGATGTTAGTCATATGGGTGAATTTATTCTGAAAGGAGAAAAAGCGCTTGATTTGATTCAAAGAGTGAGCTCCAATGATGCCAGTAAATTATATGACGGAAAAATTCAGTATGCTTATCTACCAAATGAAGAGGGTGGAATTGTTGATGATTTATTGATTTATAGGATAGACGAGAAGACTTATATGTTAGTTCCTAATGCTTCTAATATTGAAAAAGATTGGAACTGGATATCTAAGTTTAACACTGAAGGAGTAGAGATGATTGATATTTCAGATCGTACTTCTCTGTTGGCAATCCAAGGGCCCAATTCCACGAAAGTTCTTCAAAAACTTACCGATATGGATCTGTCTAGTATGGATTATTATACGTTTAAAAAAGGTGTTTTCGCTGGGATTGATAATGTATTAATATCTGCTACGGGTTATACAGGTGCGGGAGGATTTGAGGTTTATTTTGATAACGCACATGCTCAGACGATTTGGGATGCTATTTTTAAAGCAGGTGAGGAGTTTGATATTAAGCCCGTTGGTTTAGGCGCTCGAGATACTCTTCGTTTAGAAATGGGTTTCTGTTTATATGGCAATGATATTGATGATTCAACTTCGCCTTTTGAGGCTGGATTAGGCTGGGTGACTAAATTCACCAAGGAATTTGTTAATTCAAGCAACCTAAAGGCAGAGAAGGAAGCTGGATTAACGAAGAAGTTGGTTGGTTTTGAGATGGTAGATCGTGGAATCGCACGTAACGGTTATGAGTTTGTGGATGCCGACGGTAATGTAATTGGGCGCGTAACTTCTGGGACACAGTCTCCAAGTCTACAAAAGTCCATCGGTTTAGGCTATGTGGATGTTGCGCACGCCAAGATAGGCACTGATATATTTGTAAATATTAGAAATAAGTCATTAAAAGCAACTGTTGTAAAAACACCTTTTATTAAATAAAATTAAAATTAGAATTTGACTCCCCAAAAAAGAAACTTAAACGTTTGTTTAAGTCCGGCTTTATTGCCGAATTATAAATTAGAAAATAGCGTTGTTGTAGTTATCGATATTTTTAGGGCTACGTCTTCCATTTGCTATGGGATAGCAAATGGGGCGGAGGCTATTATTCCGGTTTCTACGGTTGAGCAATGTCTTGTCTATAAGGATCAGGGCTATTCGTTGGCAGCTGAAAGAGACGGTAGTGTAGTAGAAGGCTTTGAATTTGGGAACTCTCCCTTTTCCTACAGCGAAGATAAAGTAAAGGGCAAGACGATTGTACTTACGACTACTAATGGCACAAAAGCTTTACAACTATCTATTGATGCTTCAGAAATAGTCATTGGTTCTTTTCTAAATCTTTCCGCCGTTTGTAATTGGCTTCAAGAACAGGAGAAGGATATTCTATTGCTTTGTGCTGGTTGGAAGAATCACTTTTGTACAGAAGATACCTTATTTGCGGGTGCGGTAGTTGAAAAATTAAACGGGAGCAACTTCACTTTAGACGATAGTGCGATGGCGGCGGAAGATTTATATAAAGTTGCTAAAAGTGACTTGGGAGGCTATCTATCCAATTCTTCCCATGGAGCACGTATGAAGCGATTGAATATTGAAAAGGATATTGCTTTTTGCTTGCAGATCGATATTATTGATGCTTTGCCTGTTTTGACGGGCGATAAACTGGTTAAGTTAAAGTCTTAAGGAATTATAATTTAGGATTATTAAGATGTCTTTCGGAATCTCGGTTAGTCTTTTTGTCTAGGTTTTTTTCTAGAGCTTCTGATAAATCGATGCCCGTCTGGTTGGCCAAGCAGATAAGTACGAATAGTACATCTGCCATTTCATCTGCCAGCTCAATTTTGCGATCCGATTTTTTATAGGATTGGTCACCATATTCCCTTGCCATGATTCTTGCTACTTCGCCAACCTCTTCCATTAACATTGCGGTATTGGTGAGCTCGCTAAAATAGCGTACGCCATGTGTCTTGATCCACGAATCAACTTTGTCTTGGGCTTCTTTTATAGTCATCAGTGGTTTTCTTTATCTTTCGTGTTCATCATGATGGTCACTGGACCATCGTTTATTAGTTCTATCTGCATGTCTGCGCCGAAAATTCCTGTTTCAATCTTTTTCCCTAATAATTTAAACAATTGGGCAATCATTTCTTCGTAAAGTGGAATTGCATGATCCGGTTTTGATGCTCGAATAAAGGAGGGACGATTTCCTTTTTTGGTATTTGCCATCAAAGTAAACTGTGAAATTAATAAGATATCCCCATCTACATCTGCTAGTGATTTGTTCATCAGGCCTTTCTCATCATTAAAGATACGCATATTTGCAATCTTTTGAGCAAGCCACTCCACATCTTGAAGTGTGTCGTCCGTTTCAATTCCCAATAAAACTAAAAAGCCTTTGTTAATTGCACCCGTAATATCTCCGTTGACTTTACAGCTGGCCTGACTTACTCTTTGTATAACTGCTCTCATTTTGTTTAATTAAGCACGGTTATCGTGCCCTTCATAGATACTCAAATAACTTTCGTAGCGACTTAGCGTTATTTCTTCATTTTCGACAGCTTGGACGATGGCACATCCCGGTTCATTGATATGTCTACAATTATGGAAGCGACACTGATTTAACCGCTCTCTAAATTCAGGAAAGAAATGTCCTAGCTCACCCTTATCAATATCAATTACTCCAAATTCGCTTATGCCTGGAGTGTCAATAAGGTATCCACCGTGGCGTAAGGGGATCATTTCTGCGAACGTTGTTGTATGCTTTCCTCGTTTAGACCAGTCCGAAATTGCACCTGTTTTTAATTCTGCATCGGGTATCAATCTGTTAATTAATGTAGATTTCCCTACCCCTGAATGGCCTGAGATTAAAGTAGTCTTGTTTTTTAATTTGTTTTCAATAGCTTGAATTCCAGTTCCCTCTAGAGCAGAAATTTCGTAGCAAGGATAGCCGATGTTACGATAGATGGATTCGTATTCTTCTAGCACTTCTAGTCCTTCGTCACTAAATAAATCAACTTTGTTAAATAATAAGCTTGCCGGAATACCATAAGCTTCGGCAGTAACTAAAAAGCGATCTATGAATCCAAAAGAGGTAACAGGCTCAGCAAGTGTAACCACTAAAAAGGCTTGATCCAAGTTAGCCGCTATTATTTGTGCCTGCTTAGAAAGATTGATGGACTTTCTAATGATATAATTTTGTCGTGTATGTAGTTTTTTTATAATAGCGGTATCTTGCTCTGGCTCTACTTCAATATCTACTTTATCTCCAACGGCAATTGGGTTTGTTGTTTGAATGTCTTGCATTCTAAATTTACCGATGATCCGACAATCATAGTTATTTCCATCTGACGCTAATACTTGATACCAACTTCCTGTAGATTTAATAACTAGTCCTTGCATGTGTGTTTTAAATTATAGAGCATTTTGATTGCTCATTAACGTTTCATGGATCAAAAATAGGTTTTAAATTTGAATATGAGAATCGCGCTTTAAAAGCCTTTTTGCTAATGTTAAATAAAAATGCGGATTCTCTTGCTAAATTAAAAGATAAATGCTTTCTTTGTCATCAATAACATAAAAAAAGTGAACATACATTCAATTATTACATCAATTATTATTAATACTGGGGAAGATAACCGCCGGGGGAGATAATTTGTGGTGCAATAAGCATAAAAATATACAACGTCTTCCTCAAAACAGGAGGACGTTTTTTTTTTGAATGTAGAAATAAGATAGGATTATTAGATGAGAGAGCGAATGCTCATAAAATAAACATTTTGATGAAGCAATCATGAGTTTAGAAAAGTTCAAATTTGAGCTGTTTAATTCACTCATGAAAGTTTATCAAGATTAAAAAAACCATTATTCTGATGAAAATTTTAAAGTTTGGAGGCAGCTCAATAGGTACTGCAGAAAGTATTGAAAACTTGTTAGGCATTCTTAAAGAATTATATGCTAAAGGAGAAAGGCCGATTACGGTTCTTTCTGCGATGAGTGGAGTCACCAATTTGTTGACGACATTAGCGGAGGATGCTGCCAATGGACAAGAATTCCAAAGAAGCTTGGAAGAGCTGGAAGCTAAACACTTCTTAGTTGTTAAAAAGCTGATCGCTGTTCGCAATCAAAATCCTGTACTTACACAACTTAAAATTTATTTTAATGAGTTAGAGGAGCTTCTTCAAAGTGTTTATAGCCTTCGCGAATTAAGCTTTCAGAGTAAAGATTTAATTATAAGCTATGGCGAGCGTTGTTCAGCCTATATGGTTTCTAAAATCGCTGAACAGTTTTTTCCAGAGTCTAAATACGTTGATTCTAGAGAGTTCTTAAAAACTGACAGTCGCTTTGGAAATGCACAGGTAGATTTAAGCCTTACTGAAGATTTGGTAAAAAGCTTTTTCAATGAGAATGCTGGTAAAATGCTTTTTGTAACTGGCTTCATTGCTTCCGATGAAAAAGGCAGAGCAACTACCTTAGGTAGAGGTGGTAGTGATTATACAGCAGCGATATTAGGGTCGATATTAGACGCGGAGAGAATAGAGATATGGACGGATGTTGAAGGGATGCTTACTGCAGATCCAAGAATAGTTAAAAAGGCATTTCCATTGCCTGTTTTGTCTTACACGGAAGCAATGGAGCTTTCTTATTTTGGGGCGAAAGTAATTTACCCGCCTACGATGATTCCAGCCTTTCTTAAAAAGATACCTATCGTTATTAGGAATACGTTTAATCCTACTTTCCCAGGCACTGTCATTCAGCATGATAGCGGGAAGTCTACTTTCCCAATTAAAGGGATCTCTTCTATTGATTCTGTAAGCGTCCTTAATCTTTTGGGTAGTGGAATGGTTGGTAAAGCAGGATTTAGCGGTCGCCTGTTCACTCTTCTAGCTCGGAAGCAAATTAACGTAATCCTAATCACTCAGTCTTCTTCTGAGCACAGTATTACGTTTGCAGTACATCCAGGAGATGCTATACGAGCAAAACGTTTGATTGAACAGGAATTTGAATTGGAGTTGGAAGCTAAGAAATTACTTCCTTTAGAAATTGAGAACGATCTCTCTGTTTTAGCGATAGTGGGTGAAAATATGAAGCAAACGCCGGGCATGTCAGGGAAGTTGTTTCATGCTTTAGGAAGGAATGGGGTAAATGTACGTGCGATTGCACAAGGTTCATCCGAGTATAATATTTCAGTTATTATCTCTCGTAAGGATCTGTCTAAAGCCTTGAACTCTGTTCACGATGCTTTTTTTGCTACATTAAAGAAAACACTCCATGTTTTTTGTTTAGGAACAGGGAATATTGGAGGGACTTTATTTGAGCAGATCAAAAAGCAACACAGTTTTTTACGAGAAAATAATGATCTAGAGATTAAGATTGTCGGCATCAGTAATAGTCGTAAGATGCTCATCAATACCGAAGGCATTGATCTAAGGAACTGGGCCGACGAGGTGGATAAAAAAGGAGAACCTGCAGATCTGGAAACTTTTATTTCACAGATGAAAACATTGAACTTGCCTAACTGTGTATTTATAGATAATACGGCCAGTGAAAATCCCACCCATCATTATGAGGGGATTTTTCAATCTAGCATTTCGATTGTGACGTGTAATAAAATTGCAAATTCAGGGTCTTATAAGCAGTACAAGGTATTAAAGGATGCCGCAAGAAGCTACGGTGTTGATTTCTATTATGAAACTAATGTGGGTGCAGGCTTACCAATTGTTAGAACACTTAAAGATCTAATGATGAGTGGAGATCGTATCATCCGTATTGAAGCTATCTTATCAGGAACTATTTCTTACATTTTTAATAATTTCAAAGGAGACAGCTCTTTCCATGATGTGGTTAAAAAGGCGCAGGAGTTAGGTTTTACAGAGCCAGATCCAAGAGATGATTTAAATGGGACAGATTTTATGCGTAAAATGTTGATTCTTGCACGTGATGCTGGCTATCCGTTAGAAGCGGCAGATGTAAATTTAGATGCGATTCTTCCCCAAGCTTGTATGGATGCGCCAAATGTAGAAGCATTTTATGAGGAGTTAATAAAGGCTGACGCGCATTTTACTGAGTTAAAAGAGACTGCTGCAAAGGAGAAAAAAGCACTTCGTTATATTGGAATTATGGAAGATGGTAAGGTTGAAATAAACTTAGAGATGGTTGATGAAGATCATCCTTTCTATACTTTATCGGGTAGTGATAATATTATTTCTTTTACTACTGAACGGTACAAAGAGCGTCCTTTAGTTGTAAAAGGACCGGGCGCTGGCGCTGAAGTAACTGCAGCGGGTGTTTTTGCAGAATTAGTTAATGTGGGAGCTTAAAAATAGAATTAATGGAATTAGTAGTGAATAAACAAGAACGAAAAGCTTCCTCACCAGAATTAGATGAAATTGCGGTTTTTGCACCTGCAACTGTAGCTAATGTGGTGTGCGCTTTTGATGTTTTGGGCTTTGCATTAGATGAGCCTGGAGATGAGATTTTCATGAGAAGAAGTAATACTCCAGGGGTTAGAATTACAACTATTACTGGAGATGATGGTCGCCTGCCGCGGCAAGCGGAGAAAAACACCGTTAGTTCTTGTGTTCAACAATTGCTTTCTTATTTGGGTCGAACTGAATTAGGAATTGAGATTGAGCTCCATAAGAAAATGCCGATAGGAAGCGGATTAGGATCAAGCGCTGCAAGTACAGTGGGTGGACTTTATGCTATTAATGAATTATTGGGTCGACCGATGACTGTTGACGAGCTTTTACCTTTTGCAATAAAAGGGGAGGAATTGGCTTGTGGACATGGTCATGCTGATAATGTTGCACCAGCTCTTTTAGGAGGTTTCACTTTAATTCGCAGTTATGAACCTTTAGATGTAATAAAACTTCCTATTCCTACTAAGCTTTATTGTTCAGTGATATTTCCACATGTAGACGTGCCTACTCGCGCTGCGCGCGAAATGATACGCACGAAAGTAGCGCTGAAGGATGCGGTTACCCAATGGGGAAATATAGCTGGATTAATAAGCGGGTTATTTATGGAGGATTATAAGCTAATAGGGAGGAGTATGCAAGATATTTTAATTGAGCCTACTCGGTCTATTCTTATCCCTGAGTTTCAAGAAATGCGTGATATAGCCAATTCGCTTGATGCAATTAGCTTTGGTATTTCAGGTTCCGGACCTTCTGTTTTTGCTTTTGCAGAGAGTAAAGAAAAGGCAGAACAGGTAACTAAACAAATTCAGCATCATTTGGATTCAAAAGACGTAGAAAGTAATGGCTACGTTTCTAGAGTAAACCAGACAGGACCGAGAGTACTTTAAAAGCATTTTTTAATATTATCATGAAATTATACAGTACAAATAATAAAAGCCTACAAGTTCCTTTCAAGGAAGCCGTTTTCAATAGCTTACCAGTTGATAAAGGCTTGTATATGCCAGAAGTAATTCCTGCGTTGGATGAGGAATTTATACAAAATCTACCTCAGTTATCTTTACAAGAGATTGCTTTGAAGGTAGCAGGAAATTTAATAGGAAATTCAATACCACCTTCTGATTTAAAAGGCATTATTGATGATGCTATAAATTTTGACGCTCCATTGGTTCCGTTGAAAGATGGGACATCTGTTCTCGAACTATTTCATGGACCATCTTTAGCATTTAAAGATTTCGGTGCTCGGTTTATGAGTCGCATCATGGGTTATTTTTCTGCTAAGGAAGATCGAGTGTTGGATATTTTAGTAGCTACTTCCGGTGATACAGGAGGGGCAGTTGCTTTAGGCTTTTTAGGAGTTCCTAATACTCGTGTGACCATTCTCTATCCCAAAGGAAAGGTGAGTGAGATTCAAGAACTACAGCTTTGTACAAACGCGCAAAATATACGTGCGCTAGAAATTGATGGAACCTTTGATGATTGCCAAGCTTTAGTAACGCAGGCCTTCAATGACAGTGAAGTAAGTGGTGAACTTCGTCTAACATCAGCGAATTCCATCAACAGTGCGCGACTTATTCCGCAACACTTCTATGAGTCGCATGCTGAC
>Ga0079224_100016036_pt1 | contig 10506 bp, 7 predicted proteins | sample Stecom2015_FD_80414 | JGI IMG/M metagenome (GOLD analysis project Ga0079224, IMG submission 80414) | Agricultural soil microbial communities from Utah to study Nitrogen management - Steer compost 2015 | ecosystem: Environmental > Terrestrial > Soil > Agricultural land | place: USA: Utah...
CCGCAACGGAAAGGAGGTGGGCTGTTGTACGCTCGAGTCGATGAACGACGCCCGCTCTGTCGCAATGAAGTACGATTTCAAGCACTTCATCGTGGACATCCGAGAGGAGTTCGGAGACTGGGTGATCGAGCGCTTCACGGACGAATACCTCGCTGGCCGAACCCCCAATCCGTGTGTGCTCTGCAACACGCACATCAAGTGGGCGGCCCTCATGCGACGGGCTGACAACCTTGAGTGCGATTACATCGCAACCGGACACTACGCCCGCCTCCGCGAGGAGGACGGTCGAATCGTGCTCATGAAAGGCCGTGACGTCCGAAAGGACCAGAGCTACGCGCTCTGGGGGCTGCCGCAGGAGCACCTTCGTCGAACGTTGCTTCCGCTTGGGACCTTCGAAAAGCCGGAAATTCGGCAAGCTGCCTCCAATTTGGGATTGGACCGGGTGGCTGATAAGCCCGACTCCTACGAAATCTGCTTCATTCCGGACAACGATTATCGGCGGTTTTTGAAGGATAGGGTCGAGGGGCTCGGGGAGCGCGTAGCGGGTGGACCGTTCGTCACATCCGACGGCACCGTCGTCGGGCGTCACAATGGCTATCCATTCTATACGATCGGTCAACGGCGCGGGCTCGGGCTGGCGCTCGGATACCCGGTCTACGTGACGGAGATCGACCCGGCCTCGAATACGGTCACGGTTGGATCACGTGAGGACCTCCTCAAGAAGAGCCTCACCGCGCGCCAGATCAACCTCATCAAGCTCCCCAGGCTCGAAGGAGATCATAGGGTGACGGCGAAGATTCGCTACAACGATCCAGGCGCTCCCGCCCTGGCATGGCAGGAGGGACCGGATGAGCTGCGCGTCGTATTCAGCGAACCACGAAGCGCCGTGACGCCGGGCCAGTCGGTCGTTTTGTACGAAGGTGACGACGTGCTCGGCGGCGGCTGGATTCACAGCGTCGGACACGGGACCGAGATGGAGGTCGCAACCTCCGCCTCCAGGACCGGCTAGAAGCGGTCCCTGCGTTGTCACGACCGCCAACGTAACGGTTCCGTAATCCACCTCTGTATTTTGCAGCAGAATTACAGTCTGACCGGACTCTTTTGATAGGGCGTAGTACCATGTCGATATGTTGCCGGTGAGGCGAGGGCTAACGATGAGTTTGGCCCTCGTTTTTGTTTCGTGAGATTGGCTGCGAGCGGCCTGCACGACCGGAATTCGCCGGCTAATCTCAGAACAAACCAGGCTCGGCGTTCGCATGCCAGCGGTGGACGCAGTTCCGCAAGGAGAGGGGAGGGTATATGACATGGTTTCTCATCGACATGCCTGCCGCCAGTCTTACGGATGGAGGCTATCATCGCCTTTGTCGCAGTTTCCAGAAGGCATTCATCGATGCCGGAGCACCGGCAGACCTGGCGTTGTTCGCTACGCGGGAGGCGTCTGAAAAGCGCCACCTGTACCTCTCACCGTGCAGTGGGCTTTATATGGCCGATCTCATACACGAGTATGATGGCCGACCTTGCGACAGGCCCGACGCTGCCCTGGTGACGCTCGTTTACGGGGTGCCCGGCGCCGTATCCCTGCTGGATGCCGGTGGCGGCACATCGGCGAACGGCGGCAAGGACGACTCCATGCTTTCGTTCAGAACCTCGAATGAAACCGCATCCGCTGGATAGTAACGTTTCATCTACGGCCGACTCGTTTCTGACCCGATCCGCGTACTTTCCCTGCGCCGGTCGGTCAGGTGTTCTACGATCCAGATTAGTCTACCCGGCTTAGTGCGTCTTACGAGCTACTCCAACCGATTTTCGAACACTCGATAGGTACTCCTACATGTACTCACAGACACCATTCATTGCGAGTGGGCGACAGTCATCCCCGCACGACATGAAGACATCCGACAAACGAAATCCGCGTCTCTTGATTGTGGAAGATGATCCCGAGCTCAGCACGGGACTTCTGCTATATCTCGAATCCCAGGGCTACGACGTCACTCTCGTCAACGATGGGGAGAAAGGCCTCCAGGAGGCCATTGCCCTGCCGGGATTCGATTTGATCGTTTTGGATGCTCGCCTGCCCGGGCGCAGCGGGTTCGACATTCTTCGCGAGGCACGGGCCAAGGGTGTCAGTACGCCGGTGTTGATGCTTACCGGGCTGGGCGGGCACGACGACAAGATGCGCGGTTTCGAGCTTGGCGCGGACGACTACCTGACGAAGCCGTTCTCGACGGAAGAACTTCTGGCGCGAGTCCAGGCCATTCTCAGGAGGAGCCAGGAAGATTCGGAAGACGCCCAAGGCACGTACCTCGTCGGCGGGCTGCGAGTCAACCTTGCGGATCGCTCGGTCACCCGCCAGGGTGAGGACATCTCACTCACCGACCTTGAATTTCGCCTCCTCCGTTACCTGTTGCTGCATCGGGGGCGCACCGCAACACGAGAGCAGATCTTACGGGACGTCTGGGGCCTCCCCAGCGACGTGGAGACCCGCACGATAGACCGTCACGTAAATGCTCTACGGAAAATCATGGACGGCGAGGACGAAGATTCCTGGCCAATCAAAAGCGTTTACGGGATTGGCTATAAGCTTGTGGGCGCCGAAAAGGTCGACGCAGAGGGATCACCCAGCAAAGGGTAAACGCCGAGTATCTCGCTTTCCCGCCCAGTAAGGGTAAACACCGAATAGTTCGCTCTCCCGCCCATGGAGGGAGAGCGGCTGATGCGGCAGCTTCTGCTCAGCCGCGGGCAGACCCCTCCGCATACTCAGCTCTTGAAGCGATATCCGAGGCCGTACACGGTCTCGATATGTTCCGGCTCGTTCGGGTCGGACTCGATTTTCTTTCGGACGGAGGCGATGTGACGGTCTACCGTCCGCGTGATGATTTCCTGCTCGATGCCCCAGACGTCTCGGAGGAGTTGTCGGCGTGTGACGGTTCGGCCGCGATTCTGGATGAGGTAGCGCAGGATGTCGAACTCCAGAGCGGTGAAGTTCACCTCGTCTTGGCCTCGAGTGGCCTGATGTGTCGAGAAGTTGATCTCGACGTCACCTATTCGGTAGACGTTCATCGGCGCACGATCAGGGGGCTGGGTTCGATGGAGAATCGCCTTCACCCGGGCAGCCAACTCCTCTGCATTGAACGGCTTGGTGACGTAGTCCTCGGCACCGAGTCCGAAACCCCGCAGGATATCCTCCTGCTCACCCTTGGCCGTTAGCATGAGCACCGGCGCCGTTATGCCGAGCTCCTGACTCTCCTTCAGCACATCGAAGCCGTTCTTCTTTGGCAGCATGATGTCGAGTAACACGATGTCGAAACTCTCCTCCCGCATCCGCTGCATCGCCTGCTCGCCGTCGGGAGCGAGCCTGACGTCGTAACCCTTCAAGTCGAAGAAGTCCTGCAGGCCCTGGCCAACATCTGGATCGTCTTCGACGATGAGCATTCTGAAAACCGGTTCGTTCTGTTTCATGCGCGTGAGAGAACGTCTGTGATTAGCTCGTGAGGGTTGGAGCGGCTGTTGCCTGGAATGTGCGTGACGTTACCGCGAGGCGATCACGGGGAATGCCGCCCGTCGACGAGCGGAAGGCTGATCATATTGGCGAAGATGCGGTACGCACCCGGGTGAAACTCTTTCAGCTGGCGATACCAGACCAGTGCCGTGTAAAGGTACGTCCCTCGACCGACCTGTGCGAGGAGCGTCGAGCCTGTCTGAGGCTCCTCGCCGGGATCGTTGAGGGTGAAAAGCTCCATATAGCCTTCGTCATACCGATCGGGAAAGTATAAACCGCGCTCCTGTACCCAGCCATCCCAGGCACCCTCATCGATGCGATTCGGTGCATTCATGATGGGATGCTCAGGAACCAGTCCGGCAACCGGCGCAGATTCATCTGTAACTCGTTCGCGTCCGATGTGAATGGGGAGGGGCGCGAAGTTTCCGGGATTGTTACGGGCAGGATTCAGTGGATCGGAAAGCTCGGGATTCCACTCGAACGTCTTCTGATAATTGACGACCAGATGCCCACCTCGCTCGACCCAGCGGAGGAGCCGATCGTTATGTGCTCGGAGGTCGGGCCGCACGAGGTACGCACGGATGTCCACGACAATAGTGTGGAGGTCGTCAAAATTCCCTCTCGCAAGATCGAGAGAGTCGAGCACAACGGCTTCGACATTCATCTGGGAGAGAGCCTGCTCAAGCGTGTTGTCGTAGCTCCTGACGACGCCCACTCGAAGGCCCTCCGGCACGTCCACACTGAAGAGCCGGCCCGCTACGAAATCGTCGTCCATTGAAGGTCCGTTGATACCGCCGCGCGCAAACGCCGCCAGCGAGATCGTATAGGATCCCTCTTCAGCGTCGCCGGGCATATTGAGCGTCACCTCGCCGCGGGTTATGCCACCCGTGATCGGACGGGACTCCTGATTCTGGTCGAAGATGCGCTCGGCCGCGTCACCGGCCAATGCAGTCGCGAGTGTGATTTCGTCGATCTCTTCATCAAACACACGCATCGTGTAGCCGAGGAGGTTCGGTCCCGGTCTAAGCCGCACGACATCCTCCGTGGCCTCAACGAAGATGGGAGGGGCGATCTCCGCCGCGAGGTAACCACCCGCCTCGAGGTCGCCTGAAGGAAGTTCGTAGACTGCGTATCCGATGGGTGCGTGATTGAGCATATGCTCGTACTGGTACGCGACTTTCGGGATGGTGGGAACCGCATCCCGGTTCACCGACAAGCTGGCGCGATCCGGCATGTCATCCCGAATCACGATCGTCGTGTCCACCGCGCCGAAAAGCTTCAGGCGGAACGGGCGGTCGGGAAGCTGCGAACGAACCCAGCGCAGCTCGACGCTCTGACCTGGGACCAGGACCGAATCAGAGAGGGTGAACGCATCCAGCGCGGGGAGACGGCCGGAGTCAATCCAGTATGTGAGGTCCGGTTCGGCTTGAACATTGGCAGGCAGCCCCCCGGCCAGGTCGTCGTGCGGGATGGCCGCATCGGAAGCGGTCCGATAAATCTCGAAGTACGTAGAATCCCAGCCCGCCACGCGATCGGCAAATAGGTCCATGCCCTGTGACGCATGTTCGTGCAGTGCTTCCGCGGCGATTCCGGCAAAGGTAAGGCCGGCATTCCGGCTTTGTCGGACGCGATCACCGACGGGAACGGCAACGTCATGAGAGCCGTCCGTCGTCCACATCCGCCGGAACAGCCGTTTCGGCTGCCAGACGTCGATCCCGGGTTCATCGAGCTGTTCCGGATGATATTTCGGATCGGCCGCGAGTTCGAAGGCATCCCACGCCGTCAGCCCGACGACTTGATGGTGCCCGTGTTGCCGGCCCGGACCGACGGTCACCGTGTCGTGGTTCGTGAAGAGCACATCCGGCTTCAGCTTACGAATCAGATAAACCAGGCGTGAGGTCACCTCGTCGCGGCCCCCCCAGCGCTCGAACGTCTCCTCCGCAGACTTCGAGAATCCGAAGTCCATGAAGTTTAGGAAGTAGACCTGCGTCCCCAGCCGCCGCGCGGCCCGTTCCGTCTCGGCCGTGCGGATGACGCCTAACTCCTCATACAGCTCGGGGCCGATCTCATTCTGCCCGCCTTCACCGCGAGTGAAGATCACCGAATACGCGATCGCGTCGCGTCCGTGGCGGAAATATGCGAGGGTGCTTCCATCCTCGTCATCGGGATGTGCAGCCAGGTTCATCACGACGAGAGGAGCGGCCTCAGGCTGAGCATCGGCCGTACCCGCGAGCAACACGAAAAGCACCGGAATCAATCGAAAGGACCGATGCGCCAACGAATGATGCATGGCAGCGGCAGGGAGAAGGACTTCGGAAGAGGTTCGGTTCGGTACCGTCGGACCGCAGCAGGTGAGGAGGGTTCCGTTCCTATCCCCTCGCAGCCAACGTCCTCTTCTTCCGTACGATCAGGAACGCCATCTCGAGCGCCTGCTCGTAATTCAGTCGTGGGTCGACGTGAGATCGATAGGCGTGTGTCAGATCCGCATCCTCAAGGCCGCGTGCTCCGCCTGTGCATTCCGTGACGTCCTCGCCGGTCAGCTCGAAATGCACGCCCCCGAGATGGGAGTCCTCCGCGTGGTGAATCTCGAAGGCCTGCTCGAGCTCGGAAAGGATGTTCTCAAACCGGCGGGTCTTGATGCCGGAGCCGGTTACCTCCGTATTGCCATGCATCGGGTCGCAGCTCCACAACACGGTCCGGCCTGTCGCGCGGACGGCCTCGATCATGCCGGGCAGTAGGTCGCCGATGCGATCGGCGCCGAGGCGGTGGATGACGGTGAGACGTCCCGGCTCCCTCTCGGGATCGAGGAATTCCGCGATTCGGACGAGCTCCTGCGGCGAAAGCCACGGGCCCACCTTTACCCCGATTGGATTTCGGATTCCGCGAGCGTATTCGAGATGAGCACCATCCAGGTCGTTCGTGCGCGCTCCGACCCAGGGAAAATGCGTCGCCAGATTGTACGCGCCATCCTGGTGAGGTCCGAACCGCGTCAGAGCCTCTTCATACGGGAGCAACAGTGCCTCATGGCTTGAGTAGAACGCTGCCCGCTCCAGGCTCTCAATGGGAGCATCCGAAACGGTCTCCATGAACGAGACGGCGTCACCGATCGATTCGACGATACGCCTATACTCCGCCGCCAGCGGTGCGTGCTGGACGAAGTTCAGATTCCAGTATTCGGGATGATGAAGATCCGCGAAACCGTTCTCGGCGAGGGATCGAACCAGGTTGAGGGTTATCGCCGAATGCGAATAGGCCTCCAGCATCCGCTCAGGATTCGGTTCGCGCGCTTCCGATGTGAAGGCTACGTCGTTGATGATGTCGCCCCGGTAAGAGGGCAGCGTCCGATCACCGCGCGTCTCCACATCCGAGGAGCGCGGCTTTGCATACTGGCCGGCAAACCGGCCGATGCGCACTACGCGAGTCTTCATACCTACGATCAGCACGAGACTCATCTGCAGGAGAATCTTCAGCCGATCTGTGATCCGCTCGCTGGTGCAGTCCTCGAAACGCTCGGCACAGTCGCCGCCCTGCAAAACGAATCGCTTACCGTGTGCTGCTTCGGCGAGCTGTCTTTTCAGATCGCGGATCTCCCACGGGGTGACGAGAGGTGGAAGCTTGCGTAGCCGATCGAGCATTTCCGAGAGCCGGATTTCGTCGCTGTAGACCGGCAGCTGGTGGGCCTTCTTGGTCCGCCAGGAGCCCGGGCTCCAGGTTGGCAATGGGCCGGGAGGTACGTGCGACGCGCTCGCGTTGGAACTTCGCGCCGATACGGTTTCGGTCAGATGCGAATCAGACACGGAAATGCGGAGATGTTCGAGTCTGTTCTCAACGCCCGGATCGGCGCCGCGTTTCGGTCGATTACGCGCCCCCCACGAAGGCGAAATAGAGAATGAGGAGCGCCGTGAGCACGTACAGGATGACATGCACCTCCCGATGCCGGCCGCTGAATAGTTTCACGATGACGTAACTCACGATGCCGAATACGATACCGTTCGCGATCGAATAGGTAAGCGGCATCGCCGCGATCGCGAGGAAGGCGGGCAGCGCTTCATCGATGCGCATCCAGTCGACATCCATCACACTGCGCATCATGAGCGCCCCGACGATGATGAGTGCCGGCGCCGTTGCCACGCCAGGCACGGCGGTCATGAGCGGCGTCACAAACAGAGCCAGCAAAAAGAGCGCTGCAACGACGAGCGTCGTGAGGCCCGTGCGCCCACCCTCCTCGATACCCGTGGCCGACTCGATGTAGCTTGTCACCGTGCTCGTGCCGAGAAGCGCACCGACCGTCGTTCCCAGCGCATCGGCCGTGAACGCGCGGTCCGCCCTCGGGAGGTCCCCCTTCTCATCCAGAAAGCCCCCCGCCTTGCCCACACCGACGAGCGTGCCGGCCGTATCCAGAAAATCCACAAATAGAAACGCCATCACCACCATGGCGAATTGTGAGGAGAGGAGCATCTGGAAGTCGAAAGCTGCGAACGTCTCCTGCGGGAATCGCGGCACAGCGACGATCTCATCCGGCAGCGCCGCAAAACCGGTGAGCCATGCAAGCAGCGTAACGGCAACGATCCCGATCATGATGGCGCCCGTGACTCTGCGGGCTAGCAAAATACCCATCAATCCGAGACCAAGGAGGGAGAGGAGGACGCTCGTCGACGTGAGATCACCCAGGCCGACGAGAGTTGCCGGATTGGCGGTGACGATCCCCGCATTCTGAAAGCCAATGATCGTGAGGAATAGGCCAATCCCGGCTGAAATGGCCGCTTTGAGCGTCATAGGGATGGCGTTCAGAACGGCCGAGCGTACTTTCGCAACACCCAGCAGCAGGAAAAGCAGTCCCTCGATGAAGACGGCGGCGAGCGCGACCTCGTATCCGACGCCCATGCCGTGAACCACGCCGTAGGCGAAGTAGGCATTCAGGCCCATTCCAGGAGCGAGCGCGAAGGGATAGTTGGCATAAAACGCCATCACGACCATCGCGACGGCAGAGGCTACGGCTGTTGCAAACACGACGTCCGCTTCCGGCATGCCTGCGTCCGCCAGAATCTGCGGATTCACGAGCAGGATGTAGGCCATCGTGAGGAACGTCACGAGGCCGGCGCGCAGCTCGGTGGCGAACGTGGAGCCGCGGTCCGAGACGTGAAATGTGCGGTCGAGCCAGCCGCTGCTCATGAACCTGGCGGGTAGATTTGATCGTATTTGCGCCGAACGTACGCCAGCCAGCTACTCGCACTCAAACCCTGGCTGGTGGCGCGCTCGAGCAAATCGAGGGCATCCAGTTTCCGGCCGTACCGGTGGATGTGCTCCCGCAGCCAGGCCAGGAGCTCGCCGAAATTCCCCTCGGCGATGGCCTCGTCCAGATCGCCCAGGTCGCGCCCGGCCTGCTCGAAAATCTGTGTCGACATCAGGTTGCCGAGAGCGTAGGTCGGGAAGTAGCCGAATGCACCGAGCGACCAGTGGATGTCCTGGAGCACGCCGTCCGCATCGTTCCGCGGCTGGATGCCGAGGTATTCCTGCATCCGTTGTCGCCAGACTGCAGGCAAATCCGACGTGTCAAGGCGTCGCTCGATCAGCTCCATCTCGAGCTCGAAGCGCAACATGATGTGGAGGTTGTACGTGACCTCGTCGGCCTCGACCCGGATGAAGCCTGGCTCGACTTTGTTGATGGCCCTGTAGAAGGCATCGAGCGGGACGGCCCCCAGCTGTTTCGGGAAGATACTTTGTAGTCTCGGATAGTATCGCTGCCAGAACGGCCGGCTTCGGCCGACGAGATTCTCCCACAGACGAGATTGAGATTCGTGGATGCCGAGTGAAGCGCCGTCGGCGAGCGGCGTCCGCTCGAGCTCGGGATCGATGCCCTGTTCGTACAGGGCGTGTCCGGCCTCATGCATGGTGCCGAATAACGCGCTCGGGAGGAAGTCCGGCGTGATGCGCGTCGTGATCCGGACATCCGAGATGGAAAAGCTCGTTGTGAACGGATGCGCGGAGAGGTCTTGTCGACCGCGCGTAAAGTCATAGCGGAAATCCTTGAGGATCTCCATCCCGAAATTCCACTGGAGATCCGGGTCAAAATTCTGATGCAGGATTCGATCATCGACCTGCGGCCGGCCGGCGATTTCTTCGACGATAGGCACGAGGTCCTGCCGGAGATCGTCGAAAATCTGCTTCACGAGCGCCGTCTTCATGCCCGGCTCGTACTCGTCCAGGAGGGCATCGTAAATATGCTCTTCGTAGCCAAGTGCCTCCGCTTTCTCGACGTTCAGGTCGATGAGCGAGCGAAGGTGGGGTTCGAAGTGGGGGAAATCATCCTCGGCGCGCGCCCGCTTCCAGGCCTGCTTCGCGCGACTGACCGCCTCGGCGAATCGGGCTACGAGCGACGTCGGCAGCTTGCGTGCCTTGTCATAATCCCTCCGCACGATGCGAACGAGTGCCGCCTCGGTCGAGATCGGATCGAGCTCCTCGACCTCCGGCTCGAGATCTTCCAGGAGCCGGCCGATCTCATCGGTCGTGAAGTGCTCGTGCGCCAGTGAGCGAACCGTCGCGATCTGCGCGGCCCGAGCCTCGGCGGCGCCATCCGGCATGTAGGTCTCCTGATCCCACTCGAGCACGTTGGCGGCTGCGCGAAGGTCCATCACGCGGCCGAGACGTTCCCGCAAATCGACGAGCCGAGCATCAGAAGTCGTGAGTTCCATCGCGAATACAGATGAGTGATGTGCACTTTCGGCACTCTGGGACGATGTAGCGAGGTTCAGGTTCGGGAGTTTGCTCCCACGGGATGTGGCTGCTTCGCGGACCGCCACGAGGGCCCTCGCCCCATCATGCCGATGAAGAAGAAATGAGATGCGGGCGCACTCGAGAGCGCCGGGGATCATGCGCGTTGACACCGCGTTGAGCGCTGCGTAGTTTTCGCGCTCCTTTCCGCGTACCAGCCAACGTAGCTCAGCTGGTAGAGCAGCTCACTCGTAATGAGCAGGTCGCCGGTTCGAGTCCGGCCGTTGGCTCCCCGA